>Ga0196972_1000728_pt1 | contig 12925 bp, 14 predicted proteins | sample S1v_2013CmetaG_FD_148618 | JGI IMG/M metagenome (GOLD analysis project Ga0196972, IMG submission 148618) | Soil microbial communities from Anza Borrego desert, Southern California, United States - S1+v_20-13C | ecosystem: Environmental > Terrestrial > Soil > Desert | place: USA: California...
TATGATAAAAGTATTGTCTATATTCGGGACAAGGCCGGAAGCAATAAAAATGGCTCCTTTGGTAAAAGCGCTGGAGGCTCATGAAGCATTTGACTCAAAGGTCTGTGTGACGGCACAGCATAGAGATATGCTGGATCAAGTGCTGGAGATATTTGATATCAAACCTGACTATGACCTGGATATCATGAAAAACAGGCAGACGCTGACAGAAATCACCACCAATGCCTTGCTTGGCTTGGAAAAGGTGATAAAAGAATGTCAGCCTGATGTGGTATTGGTTCATGGAGATACCACTACTACCTTTGTAGGCTCCCTGGCCGCTTTTTACAATCAGGTAAAAGTGGGGCATGTGGAAGCGGGTTTAAGAACCTTTAACAAATATTTTCCGTTTCCTGAGGAGTTGAACAGAAAACTTACAGGAACCATAGCCGATTTGCACTTCGCGCCTACGGACAATTCAAAGACAAATCTGCTGAGGGAAGGAATCGATGAGGAAGATGTATTTATTACAGGCAATACTGCCATAGATGCGCTTAAGACAACAGTCAAAAAGGATTTTGAATTTTATAGCCCGCTGTTGCAGCAGTTGGATTATCAAAATAAAAGAGTGATACTTGTTACGGCTCACAGAAGAGAAAACCTTGGAGAGCCTTTGAGAAACATATGCAACGCACTAAGGTACATAGCTGAGAACTATGAAGATGTTGAAATCGTATATGCGGTGCATAAGAATCCCGCAGTAAGAGATATTGCCTTCGATATATTGGGCAGTTGTCCTAGGGTTCACCTGTTGGATCCGTTGGATGCAGAGGAAATGCACAATGTCATGGACAGGAGCTATCTGATTTTGACAGACTCTGGCGGACTGCAGGAGGAGGCGCCTTCTCTGGGCAAACCTGTGCTGGTACTTAGAAACGAAACAGAAAGACCGGAGGCTATAGCCTTTGGAACGCTTAAGCTTGCAGGTACAGATAAGGAGCATATCATCAAGCTGACAGAAGAATTGCTGAATGATAAGGAGCAATACGATAAAATGGCCAATGCAGTGAACCCATATGGCGATGGTTTTGCTTCACAAAGAATAATAGAGAGTCTTTTATATCATTTTGGCAAAAGAGCGATCAAGCCGGAGGATTTCAAGGCAGAGGCTAAGCAGCCTTAACCTTTTGCATATCAGTAAGCTATAAGGTAATTGTTGATAAAAAGAATTATTGGGGCTTTGTAGAAAAGTCGACAATCTTATACTATAATATATTTTGTATTGAACAATTCAAGCTTTAAGCATATACAATGGGGGTGTATTTGTGAATAAAATCAAGACTATTGATCAGGCCTTGGATTATATTAAGGATGGAATGACGGTTGCTGTAGGCGGTTTTCTAGGGGTAGGCACTCCAGAAAAGCTTATTGATGCAGTTATTGCAAGGGGTGTTAAGAACTTGACGCTTATATGCAATGATACCGCATTTCCTGACAGAGGCGTTGGCAAATGGGTAGTGAATAAGAATGTGAATAAGGTTATTGTATCTCACATAGGAACAAATCCTGAAACCGGCAGACAAATGAATGCCGGCGAGCTGGAGGTTCAATTGGTACCGCAGGGAACTCTGGCAGAGCAAGTAAGAGCTGCCGGGGCTGGCTTAGGTGGCGTTCTTACTCCAACGGGAATAGGAACGGTAGTAGAGCAAGGAAAGCAAAAGCTGAATATAGGCGGCAAGGATTATTTATTGGAGCTTCCGCTTAAGGCGGATGTGGCTCTTATAAAGGGCAGCGTTGTTGATAAAAAAGGCAATGCTTATTATAACAAAGCAACCAGAAACTTTAACACTTTGATGGCTACTGCTGCTGATGTAGTGATAATTGAAGCAGAAAAGCTTGTAGAAGTAGGGGAAATTCATCCTACAGATGTTATGACACCATCCATATTTGTGGATGTAATTGTAGAATAAGGAGTGAGCTTTGTGATTCAAGATAAGGATAGAAAGCGTGAAGTGATTGTCAAGAGAGTAGCCAAAGAGCTTAAAGACGGGGATTTGGTTAATTTAGGAATAGGACTTCCGACACAGGTGGTTAATTACATACCAGAAGGAGTCGATGTACTTCTTCATTCAGAAAACGGCTTTGTAGGTTTAGGACCGACACCAAAACAGGGTGAAGAGGATAAGGATATCGTAAATGCAGGTTCACAGCCAGCTTCTCATGTGCCGGGAGCTGCTTACTTTGATAGTGCTATGTCCTTTGCCATCATCAGAGGAGGGCATTTGGACATCACGGTTCTAGGTGCACTGCAGGTTGACCAGAATGGCAATTTGGCCAACTGGATGATTCCGGGCAAAATGGTGCCTGGTATGGGTGGCGCTATGGATTTGGTGGTAGGCGCAAAAAAGGTTATCGTTGCTATGGAGCACACTGCTAAGGGCGAAGCCAAAATTTTGAAGCAATGCACCCTTCCTCTGACTGCAGCGGGAGAGGTAGATATGATTGTTACTGATATGGGCGTGATGAAGGTGACACCAAAGGGATTGGTATTGACAGAGATCGCGCCGGAGACAACAGTAGATGAAGTAATAACCATGACAGAGGCTGAATTGATTATAGCAGATGATTTAAAAGTAATGGATGTATAGATGTAATTGAAGGCGGGTGAAATACCCGCCTTTTTCTTTTGCAGCAATAGGGGGGATGCCTATGCATCCTGACCACGAGAAGTTAACGAACTTTTTGTATAAAAAATAATACCTCGGCAATAATTTAAGAGTAAGTAAGGAGGGGTATTATGAGAAACAGAAATTATATGCTATTATTTATTGCTTTTTTATTATGTATTGCTGTAGTTGTATATAGCAGGTTTGGATTCCAAGACAAGCAAGCGTCCATAGAGGATTCGCTGATAAAAAGCATGGAAAGTACAAAGGCACAGGTGATGGAGAGTACCTTGAGTGCTTGGTCAAAAATCAACAGCAGCTTTATGACAGAAGAACAAATCGAGGCTGAGCTGGATTTAATTCTGCAGGCCATTAATCCTGATAAATCAACAGTCAATATAGTCAAGGAGTCAAGTGATCAGGTAAATAAACAAACCTTGAATGCCAGCAATGGAGGCAAGTTTTATAATATAGCCATAGAGTCGGCAAAAACGGAAAAAGGCGGAGAAACCTATGTAATAATGGATGCAACTATAGACAATAATAGCACTGAACTTATTTCTGAAAGACAGAAGATGGAGCAGTATTTTGCGGAAAAGAGCATAAAACCGCAAATAAGCAGCTGTGTTATCGGCGTTTATGATGGAAAACTGACAGAGATGGATATGAGAAGTAAAATCGCCGATGCAATGAACTCGGTCAAGGCCAAGGAAGTGGAAGGACTATCCAATGAGGAGGTAAGCAGCATATCCGCTTTTAGCGGGAATATAAACAACTTTATTGTTTCCAATAATAAAAAGGTAAACATGCAAATTGCTATGAGATACAGCTCATATGATAATAAAACTTATATCTGGATCGGATCACCGTTGATACATGTAGAATATTAGACATTGGAATTCATATGTATTTATGGCTATGTCTAAACAGGAGGAGCAAAATTGTCAACTTTAATTATAGAAAACCCTTGTCAGCTGAAAGGTACAGTCAATATCAGCTGTGCTAAAAATGCAATCCTTCCAATTATAGCAGCTTCGCTGCTGACGGAGGATAAATGTATACTGGAGGATATAGCGGCCTTAGAGGATGTAAAGGTAATGGTAGAGGTTGTAAACTCCCTGGGAGCGGATATTAACCTCTTTAATAATAAGACGTTGGAAATAACGGCACATAATATATTGAACAATGAAACTTCCTATGAGCTCATCCGAAAAATGAGAGCCTCTTTTTTGATTATGGGTCCCATGCTGGCCAGGGTTGGAAAAATCAAGATTTCACTTCCGGGAGGCTGTGCTATTGGCTCAAGGCCTATAGACCTGCATCTTAAGGGCTTCGCAGCCATGGGAGCCAATATCACCTTGGGCCATGGCTATATAGAGGCACATGCAGATAGGCTTAAGGGTGACAGCATTTATTTGGATTTTCCAAGCGTTGGAGCGACAGAAAATATTATGATGGCTGCCTGCTTGGCCGAGGGTATGACTGTAATAGAGAATGCGGCAGAAGAGCCGGAAATTGTGGACTTGGCAAACTTTCTCAGCAAGATGGGAGCTAAGATCAAGGGTGCCGGAACAGATACCATAAAGATAGAAGGCGTGAAGTATTTGTCTGGAGCAGCCCATGCGGCAATACCAGATCGAATAGAAGCTGGAACCTTTATGATGGCAGCGGCCGCCACTAGAGGGGATGTGTTGGTGGATGGCGTTGTTCCGGAACACGTCAAGCCTATTACAGCAAAGCTGAAGGAAATGGGTGCTGAGGTTTATGAATATGAAAAGGCAATCAGAGTAATAGCCACAGAACGGCTTAAGTCTGTAGACATCAAGACGATGCCCTATCCGGGGTTTCCAACAGATATGCAGTCTCCGATGATGAGCGCCATGTGTGTATCAAAGGGCACAAGCGTAGTGACAGAGACGGTGTTTGAAAATAGATTTATGCATATCAATGAATTGAAGCTGATGGGTGCCAAAATAAAGGTGGATGGCAGAAGTGCAATTATAGAGGGTGTGGAGAAATTGAGCGGTGCCAAGGTAAAGGCTACGGATCTGCGAGCTGGAGCCGCACTTATCATATCGGCTCTATGTGCAGAGGGACGTACGGAAATTTCTGAAGTATACCATATAGACCGCGGATATATAAATATAGAGGAAAAAATGAGAAAACTGGGAGCTAATATCATGCGTCAGGATTCATAAAGCGTAAATAAAGAGCAAATAGCGTAGCTATTTGCTCTTTATTTTTTTAATGTTTAGGAAAGTTATTAGACTTTCCGTATAGCATTTTATAAAGTTCTTCTTTACTTTAATTTGCTTTCATAAAAGCCTTTTTTATAGGAGCTGCATATGAGGATATCCAGTTCTTGACTAATTCTAAGCACTTCTTGGTTTTGGGTGCCATACAATTCTATAAGCTTGTTCAACTTATCCTTAAGTGTTTCAATTCTTTTAGACAAAAGCTTTTTCATAATGACCCCTCCCAATATTTATCTTGTGATATGATACACATTTTACATAAACAAACAAAAAGAAATCCTTACTTTGTTTATATCATAAATTTCGTCATATTTATGCATGAAGTTAACATATTTCTATATAAATCGTTCGACAAATATTTACATAATCATGCAGTCATATATCGGGGGCAACGTAAATAAAATTGTATATATGGCTTTGTTAACGCTTTGCGACTGCAAGTGTACATGCCAATCTGCATTAGTGCATTAGGAAGAGGGGATTTATTTGAAGAGAGCTTTGATTGGGATGCTGGCATTTCTATTAATCATATTCGCATTGCCTTTATTGGTGCTAAAGGGTTGTGAGAAGGAAGCGCCACAGGCCAAAAAGACAGAAGACTTTAGCTCGGCTAAGATATCGGTTTTTAATGTGGAAAAAAACCAACTGCAGGAAATGGACCTGGAGGAATATATACTGGGCGTATTGGCAGCGGAGATGCCCTCTGCATTCCATATTGAAGCACTGAAAGCGCAGGCCTTGGCAGCAAGGACATATACCTTGATGAAAGCAAGGGCTTTTGGCGGAGCAGGCTGTGATAAGCAGCCCGGGGCAGATGTATGTACGGATTTTACGCACTGCCAAGCCTTTGAAGATCCGGCCACTATTCAATACAACTATGAAAAGTACAAACAGGCTGTGCTGGACACAAAGGGAGAGGTAATTGTGTATAATGATGCACTTATACAGGCTGTTTTTCACTCTACAAGCGGCGGTAAAACGGAGAATTCCGAGGAAATCTGGTCCAGCAAGGTCCCGTACCTAAGAAGCGTGGACAGTCAATATGAGGATTCCTCACCAAAGCTGGTTACAAAGGTGAATGTAAAGGTCAATGATTTTATTGCAGCTATGAAAAAGCTGGACAGTGGGATCAAGCTTACAAGCAAGAATATCAAGAATCAGGTAAAGATACTGGACAGAAGCGAGGGTGGAAGAATAACAAAGATAGAGGTAGGAGGAAAAGTGCTTAGCGGCAGCGCCATGCGCAGCGCACTGGGGCTTAACTCTTCCAATTTCGATATTAGCTATCAAGGGGACGCAATACAGTTTATCGTGCATGGAAATGGGCACGGGGTAGGATTAAGCCAGTACGGGGCTGACGGCATGGCCCAAAAGGGTGCCAAATACAGTGAAATCGTAAAGCATTATTATCAAGGGGTGGAAATCATCAATATTGAGAAGCTGTCACAGAATCGTAAGACTGACAGCTATGAGGCCTCCAAATGATGCGTTATCTGGGTTGGCCACAAATATCTGTAAAATAATTGCCTATGCTTGTATTATTTGATGAATTGCTGGAAATAATACAGGTGGAGGTGTAAGGCATGAAATTTAATGATTTATTTAGAAATCGTAGAAATATTTATTTCGTTAGCCTGATTATTATGGCGCTGCTTTTAGCAGGAGGAGTTTGGCAGTATAACAACTATATTGGTGGTAAAATGGCGGAGCTTGATTTTGAAAATCAGCTGAACGAACTGGATAGGCTCTTGGAAGAACAAAATGAGGTAGGAGTACAAATTATAGAAGGCACAACCGAAGACAGCAATACAGAGCAACCCATAAAGGAAGTTGCCAATACCGGCACAATTGCAGATACCAAAAAGAATAAGCCCCCGGTTGTACCAAACGGACCTACAGCAAAGAAAACCGACGAAAAGAGTACACCTGCTGCAAAAGTAGAGGCAGTGGATATAGATACAATGATTGTTCCGGTATTCGGAAATATCGCTATAGATTTTTCTGATACCGAACTGGCATATTCAAAGACCATAGACAGCTGGGTAACACATTCGGGCTTGGATTTGAAGGCGGAGGAAGGAAGTCCTGTCAGGGCAGCACTCGATGGCGTTGTATCCGAGACGACAAATGATGCGCAGTGGGGTCTTACAATTGTTCTGGATCATGGTGACGGGGTATATACAAGGTACAGCAACCTGTCAACCTTGGATCTGGTAAGCAAAGGACAAAAAGTGAAAAAAGGTGATGTAATAAGTGGTGTTGGTAAAACTGCACTATGTGAAATAGCAGAAGAGCCTCATTTACACTTTGAACTTATTAGAGACAAACAAAATATCGATCCCAAAAATTATTTGCCAAAGAAACTCAAATAATAGCCAATATCAATTAAAACTCAACTTTAACAAATCCAAAGGGTTTGTGTTCTAATTGAAAAAAGTTTGCATATTAATGTAAAAAGACACCAATAAGGGGGTTGTAGTAATTGAAGGATTACATTGAAGAAAGAGCGTTGGAAATAGCGAAATATATCATAAGCAGCAAAACTACCGTAAGAGATGCAGCAAGAATATTCGGTGTATCCAAATCCACCGTACACAAGGATGTTACCGAAAGATTGCCTAGAATTAACCCAAGCGTTGCTATGCAAGTGAAGGAAATTATGGATCAGAATAAGGCAGAGAGGCACATCAGAGGCGGAAGAGCAACAAAGATTAAATACCAAACTGTAAGCTTGTAAAATTACATAAGTTTTCCTAAAAGGCCGGTACGCTTATATGAGCACCGGCTAATATATTTTTTGGAATAGAACAGGAAAAGAAGTGCACTCTTCTTGCAACCAATTATTGGACATGCTATATTATGCAAACTTTGAACAAAAAAGAAGGAATTTCAGTTTTTTTGTAGAATGAAGAACTGACTAACTATGCGTATTTGAAATTTTCTATATAAATTACAGGGGAATACACTAAATTAATGGAGGTAGTTTTATGTTCGGTTTCGGTGGACAAGATATAGGGATTGACCTAGGAACGGCCAGCGTATTGGTATATATCAAGGGCAAAGGCATTGTGCTGCAAGAGCCTTCCGTAGTAGCCATTGACAGAAATACAAACAAGATTCTGGCAGTTGGAGAAGAAGCAAGATTGATGCTTGGCAGAACTCCCGGCAACATTGTTGCAATAAGACCTTTGAGAGAAGGGGTTATTTCAGATTATGAAGTCACAGAGAAGATGCTGAGATATTTTATAGACAAGGCGGTAGGCCGAAGAAGATTATTCAAGCCAAGAATGATTGTATGCGTGCCCAGTGGTGTTACAGAGGTTGAAAAGAGAGCGGTTAAGGATGCAGCCAATAATGCCGGTGCAAGAAATACGCAATTGATTGAGGAGCCAATAGCTGCTGCCATTGGTGCAGGACTGGACATAACCAAAGCCAGCGGAAATATGGTAATAGATATCGGCGGCGGTACTTCTGACATAGCTGTTATATCCCTTGGAGGCATCGTTGTTTCTACTTCCATCAAGGTTGCAGGTGACAAATTTGACGAAGCCATCGTGAGATATATGAGAAAGAAGCATAATGTAATGATCGGTGAGAGAACAGCAGAAGAACTAAAGATCAACATAGGGACAGCCTTCCCAAGAGAAGAGCAGGTAAAGATGGAAGTTAGAGGGAGAAACCTGATATCGGGCCTTCCAAAGACCATAGAAATCAGTTCTGAGGAAATGCTGGAAGCATTGGCTGAGCCGGTGTCTGCAATTGCTGATGCTGTACACTCTGTGCTTGAAAGGACTCCGCCGGAGCTTTCTGCCGATATCAGTGACAGAGGAATTGTAATGACAGGCGGAGGCTCATTGCTGCACGGATTGGATAAGCTGATTTCAAAGAGAACGAATATACCAGTATATATTGCAGAGGATGCAGTATCCTGCGTTGCTATCGGTACTGGAAAATCCCTAGATAATTTTGATGTTCTTATCGATACCGATGTAAATTCCGATAGAAGAGTTTAATAAGAAGAACAACAGGCTGACATAAGTCAGCCTGTTTTATTTTATCGCCATTTGCAAAGCAAATCCAGGCAAGAGTCGAGGCGCTCGATGCGTCAGGACTTTTATTTTAGCTGCTTCATAAGAAACTTTAAATTATTTTTAAAGTTGCCGAATAATCCTGCCGATAGAATTACTGAAAGAAATAAACAGGTAGGTATAGCGCATGATTAGAGGATTGTACATAGCTGCATCATCAGCTATTTCAGAAAATAAAAGAATAGATGTTATTGCAAACAATATCGCCAATGTAAACACCAGCGGTTTCAAGAAGGATACGTTAATTACAGAAACCTTTCCTGAAGTGCTGATGAAGAGGATGGGCGGTACTGATTCTAAGGACTTGGCATCAAAGGCGCCTGTGGCGAGTAAATTAGGCTATATAGGGAAGCTGAGCTACGGTGTCAATGTAGATCAGGTATTTACAAACTTCGAGCAGGGATCCTTGAGCAATAGCGGTAATAAATTGGATTTGGCCTTTCAAGGAAAGGGTTTCTTTGTGGTAGATGCGCCTGGTGGAGAAAGATACACACGCAATGGGGAGTTTACACTAGATGCTGAGGGATATATTACTACAAAGGAAGGTTACAAGGTATTGGGAGATAACGGCCCCATACAGGTAAGCGGAAAAGACGTAAATATCAATGAAAGCGGACAAGTTTTCAGTGATGGAGATGAAGTAGATACCTTGAGAATGGTAGATTTTAATGAGTATAAGCTGCTTCAAAAAGAAGGGGACGGGTTGTTTCTGGATGCCAGCGGCGATGCGGGAAATATGAAGGAGGCAGAAGGCTTGATACAGCAAGGCTTCGTAGAAACCTCCAATGTGAATTCAGTAAAGCAGATGGTTGAGATGATTACGATGCTGCGATCTTATGAAGCGAATCAAAGAGTGATAAAAACACACGATGAGCTGCTGGGCAAGGCAGTGAACGAAGTCGGCAGAATATAAGGAGGTAAGAAATTATGATGAGAGCACTTTGGACTGCAAGTACCGGTATGATGGCACAGCAGTTAAATGTTGATACAATTTCAAACAATATAGCCAATGTAAACTCCATAGGTTATAAGAAAACCAGAGTGGAGTTTAAGGATTTGCTTTATGAAACAATGGAAAAAGGAATGGTAAAGGATGGAGAAGGCAAGCCTGTTAACCTGCAGGTAGGTCATGGAGTCAAGGTTGCTGCGACTACTAAGTTCTTTACCCAAGGAAATATGGATATTACTTCAAATCCCTATGATCTGGCAATAGACGGTCCAGGATTTTTCAAGGTTACAGGTCCTAATGGGGAGGAGCTATATACAAAGGACGGAAGTTTCAAGATTTCAGTGGATGAAGAGAATATGAAGATGGTAACTTCAGACGGCTACTTTATACAAGGCACCAACGGAGATATAGACTTGGGTGCCAACGTAAAAGATGTTATAATAGATGAGAGCGGTCTTATTACAGTAAGAAGAACGGATGGAACCTTAGAAGAGGTAGGAAGCCTTACCATAGCTACATTTGTGAATCCGGCAGGATTGGAGAGCGTGGGCAAGAATCTCTTTAAGACTTCCATGGCAAGCGGTGAAGCCTTTGATGCGGCTGAGGACGGATCCGGCGGAGGAGTATTGCAGGGATACTTGGAGTCCTCAAACGTTCAGGTTGTTGAGGAAATGGTTAAGCTGATTCAAGCGCAAAGAGCTTATGAAATAAACTCCAAGTCCATTCAGACAGCAGACGAGATGCTGGGCATGGCGAATAATTTAAGAAGATAATAATTCGAAATAGTAAGGTTTAAATTTCTAAGAAGGCATGAATTGCCTCAACAATTATACCTTCTTAAATTTAACATTGATAGTAGAGGTGAGAGCATGGTTTCTTCAATAAATGGAATAAATAATAATATGGATATGAATCTAAAAACCAGCCAATCCAAGGCGCAGCAAAACGAATTTGAAGACATGCTTAAGCAGGTGCAAGAGGAAAAGGATGAGAAGAAGCTGAAGGAAGCCTGTAAGAATCTAGAAGCAGTATTTGTAAACATGATGTTTAAGCAAATGCAAAGCACGGTGCAAAAGTCGGGGTTGATGGATGGCGGTTATGGAGAAGAAGTCTACAACGACATGCTGTTGGATAAATATGCTGAGGAAGCAACCAAGGGAACCGGATTAGGACTCGCTCAAGTGATGTTCAAGCAGTTGTCAAAAAATTTAACACAAAAAAGCGAGGGATAAGATGTTAAGCAATATTGATATTCAGAAAATAATACCTCATAGATACCCATTTTTGCTGGTGGATAAAATAATCGAAATCGAGTATGGGAAAAAAGCAGTAGGCATAAAAAATGTCACTGTAAATGAACCATTCTTTCAAGGGCATTTCCCAGGCAACCCTATTATGCCCGGTGTATTGATTGTGGAAGCCATGGCTCAAGTTGGCGCGGTTTCTATGCTTGGTATGGAGCAATATAAGGGAAAGCTCGGTGTGTTTACGGGAATTGATAACCTGAGATTCAGAAGGCAGGTTGTTCCGGGCGATACATTGAGAATGGAAGTAGAGATGCTGGCAATCAAAAGAGGAATCGGCAAAGCAAAGGCAGAAGCCTACGTAGGAGATGAATTGGCTGCCTCCGGTGAGTTGATGTTTGCAATAGTTGATAATAAATAGTGAAAGGCTGACAAATGTCAGCCTTTTATATTTGCTTAAATCTGAGGTGCTATTAGATTCCGGGCAGACCGTCTATAAGGTCTACAGTTCCTTTAAACCTTCTTTTATGCCTTTTGCCATAACCTCGGCCATTTTCATAATGAGATTTAATCGGATATTATGTAAGAAGAAGAATTCCTCGTGATCACAGGAATCCACAATTCCGACGATGGATAAATCGCCTACGGCGGGCAGCTTCTTGCCAACTCCCTTTCCGGGATATAGGCAGCCGCTTTTCAATTGAATGCACCCAATGCTTTCATCTGCTCCCAAGCAGGCATCCAGGGCTATAATTGTATGATTGGGATAGGAATACTCAATATATGTAAGCTGTTTTTTCAGGTTGACGGCGTGAATGGGATTTTCTAATGTACCGAAGACGGGGCATGGTATATTCATTTTCTCTAGCATAGTTCCTACCAAGGGGCCTAGACAGTCGCCTATATATCTGTCAGTGCCAATGCAAAGTACCAAGCATTTGCCGTCTATATTATTTTTTAAAAAATTAGAAATCAAAAAAACAGTATCCTCATCATTATAAAAGGCTCTAATGCTCTTTGTGGGATCTTCCGGCTCGCTGTCCTGAGGAACATTAAATATATCTGTCAAACTTAACCCTCCCTGATAAATGTCTTATTTTAATGTATATAGGGCTGGTTAATCATTTATTACAAATATATGTGACACCTTGCGGCTGCTGTACAATATTATTTTAAAGCAATATTTAAAGATAGTACTATTAAGAAGTAATTTAAAAAATAATATTACATATAGGATTTGTTTATTTACATAAATAAATTCTGATGACAAAAAATAATGAACGACCTTGCTGTGTTCATGTTATGTGAACCGGCTAGAACACTGGCACAAAATTATTACTGATGTAGTGAGCAGCTAATTTACATAACAATGTATAATAAGCACTAAACGAGAGAATAATACATTATGTGTGATGTATTTTAGAAATTTGACCGAATTTGGCTTGAAACGGGCTTGAAACTATAATATAATTAAGCTATAATAAAAAAGTCGCGTCGGGGTGTAGCGCAGATTGGTAGCGCACGTGGTTTGGGACCATGGGGCCGCAGGTTCAAGTCCTGTCACCCCGACCATTATATAACTTAATATGGCCCATTGGTCAAGCGGTCAAGACACCGCCCTTTCACGGCGGTTACAGGGGTTCGAATCCCCTATGGGTCACCATTTATGGGAGCATAGCTCAGCTGGGAGAGCACCTGCCTTACAAGCAGGGGGTCACAGGTTCGATCCCTGTTGTTCCCACCA
>Ga0196972_1000729_pt1 | contig 12918 bp, 11 predicted proteins | sample S1v_2013CmetaG_FD_148618 | JGI IMG/M metagenome (GOLD analysis project Ga0196972, IMG submission 148618) | Soil microbial communities from Anza Borrego desert, Southern California, United States - S1+v_20-13C | ecosystem: Environmental > Terrestrial > Soil > Desert | place: USA: California...
CTTACCATGAAACGATGCGCCCGCGTCTGCTGCAAGCCCGGAGGCACGCCGGTCACGGTGGCTCCTCGCGGCAATACCCGCTCGAAGTGGAAAGTGACCTTTTCGCGGAAACGCCGATTGCGGCTGTATACGTAGAGGTACATCGCAAGTCCGCACATCAGCAAGGCGAAGAGGATCATGATGACGGCGTCGGGCTTCATTACCACCTCATTGCACCAGCAAAACTGCGCAGCTTGTGGCTGTAGGGATTGCTGTTGCTGGTCACGAAGCTGTCACTGGCTTCGTCATAGACATATAACTCGTTGGTAATGACCTGGTTGTCGCGCACACCCGCGATCTCGGTGATAGAGAGAATCTTGCGCTGGCCATTGGGCAAACGCCCGATCTGCACCACCAGTTCAATGGCAGCGGCAATCATGCGGCGCAAGGTGTCCTCCGACCCCTGGAAATTTGCCAATCCCGCCAGCATCTCCAGTCGCAATAGCGCATCGCCCGGATTGTTGGCATGCACCGTACTCATGCAGCCATCGTGACCGGTATTCATGGCCTGCAGCACATCCATGACTTCCACACCGCGCACCTCCCCCAGAACTATACGGTCAGGGCGCATGCGCAGTGAATTGCGCAGCAGGTCCCGGATGGAGATTTCACCCGCGTCATCCATATTAGCCGGCCTGGTTTCCAGGCGCACCACATGTTGGTGATCGAGCTGCAGCTCAGCAGCGTCTTCTATGGTTATGATGCGCTCATTCTGTGGAATGAAGCTGCTCAGGACATTGAGCAAAGTCGTCTTGCCGGCACCTGTACCACCGCTGACAATGATATTGCAGCGTGCAGCCACGGCATGGGTAAGAAATGAGAGCAGATTCGAATCCATAGTATCCAGCCGAATCAGGTCGTGCGCCTGCAGCGGTTCCTTGCGGAATTTGCGGATAGACAGGCAGGGCCCATCCAGTGCGAGCGGCGGGATGATGGCGTTGATTCGGCTGCCGTCGGGCAGACGCGCATCTACCATGGGACTGGATTCATCAATGCGGCGGCCCAGATGGGCAAGTATCCGCCGTATCACCCGCACCACATGTTCGTCATCGATGAAACGCAAAGTGGTCTGCTCCAGCTTGCCCTCACGCTCCACGTATATGCTGCGAGCGCCATTCACCAGAATATCGTTGATGTGTTCGTCCTTGATCAGGCTCTCTAGCGGCCCGTAACCGACGAGCTCGTCCACCATCTCCTCACTCAGATTGCTGATGTCGTGAGCGCTTACTGCCAGATGCTTGTCGGTGATATAACGCGACACCTTGTCGCGCACATAGTCGTCCAGCACCTGGCGCGGCATCTCCAGCGGAGACAGATGATCGATCTCGATCTGGCTAATGAGATAGCGATGCAGCTGGAACTTGAGTTCCTGGTAATCCTCGGCTTGCCGCAGGCCGTAGTCGTGTCCGTATACCCGCAAGTCCATGGAGGTTCCTAGGCTTTCATCCAGCGGGCGGCCAGTCCATTCTTGAACTGATGCCACCAGCTCTGTCCGATACGTGCAGGATGGACATTGCTTCCCGTGAGATTGCGCGCCAGCTGACGCACGCCAACGGCATAGGCATCGTTGGGAGACAATTCGAACATGCTCTCGCCTGAGTTCATGGTAGCCAGCCGCGCCATACCCGAGGGCGGAAGAGTACCAATCAGCGGCAGGCCGAAGGATTGGGCAATGCTTTCGGCATCCGGCGGCATCTGCGGCAGATAGCGGTCTACCACGAGCCCCGCTTCTTTGAGATCAATCTTTTCATCGCGCAGGTATTTGAGTAACTGCAGGTTCTGCCGGCAGCTAGGGACGCTCTGCTCCAGCAGCATGATGAGTTGGTCCACATTCTTGAGCAGCAGCATGAGGAATTCGGTGCGCGCCATGCCTCCCATGTTGATGACAATATGCGAGAAATGCTGGCGCAGCGTGCGCAGCAGGACGTAAACGTCGGCTGAGGTGAATTGACCGCTAGACCACGGCTCGTCAGGCATGGAGAGTATGGAGAGCCCGCTCTTGTGCGTACCGAAACCGGTCTGAATCAAGGTCGAGTCAATTCGACGCAGGCTACGCACGGCATCAATAAAGTTGTAGGAGGCATCAAGCCCCAGAAACAGTGATATGTCGCCATGCGGCACACCCAGATCCAGCAGCAGGGTAGGCTTCGATTCCTGTATGGCCAATGCCAGATGCATGGCCAGCATGGGGGCATCGCTGCCCGGCCGGGCGCTCAATACAGCCGTCATGCGACCACCGTTATTGCCATGGATAGGCGCTGCGCTGACGTTTTTGGGTGCAAGGCGTTTCACCACAGCCGTCACGTCGCTAGCGCGCGTGCCGATGGTGATGAAGTCACGCGCACCAACGCGCATTGAGGCGAGCAACATGTCCTGATTCACGCTGTCTGCCACCATCAATACCGGCAGATAAGGCTTGGCGGCAATTAAGCCCTCGACCAGCAGGGTTTCCTGGCGGTAGCCACCGGGGCTTATCTGCACGAATACCGCTGCTGCGCCCACGGCATCCGATAACTGCAATATACGTTCAATTGAAGGTGTGTCCGCGGGGACGATCTCCCCGGAATCTCCCAGGGATTGGGCCAGCCAGCGCTCACATTCTGTATCCTGGCTGACGACGATATAGGTCTGGCGATCGTTCATGGCGCTACCTCGACATACCTGTGAACGGTGGCATAGTCCCGTTCGTATTGAAAAATAGATCGCTAAAACTGGGCTTGTAGTTGTGAATGTCTCGTCCCGGCAGTGACGGTGTTTCTGCATTGCGAGCGAGCGGCCTGACGAGGTGCGTCGTAACAACCATCAGCAGCTCCTTATCCTCGCGATCGAAGCGCGTAGAGCGGAAAAAGGCACCGATGATTGGCAGGTCGCCCAGCCAGGGAAATTTATCCACATTGCTCAGTGTATTTCGGCTCACCAGCCCGCTGATGACAAAGCTCTCACCATTGCCCAGCGCTACGCTGGTATCAGTGCGGCGTACGCGCAGGCCAGGAACCGACACTCCGCCGGTCTGCACGGTATTGTTGAAGTCGAGCTCGCTAACCTCGGGCGAAATCTTAAGGAAGATGCGGTTGGCATCCAGCACCGTGGGAGTAAGCATGAGCCGCACGCCGTATTCCTTGTAGCGGATGGTGATGGAGCTGTCAGCGCCGCCGCCGGAGCGAATGGGCACGGGAAATTCACCACCTGCCAGGAAGGTCGCGCTCTGCCCGGAAATGGATGTCAGGCTGGGCTCGGCCAGAGTGTATGCAAAACCGTTGGCTTCCAGCACGCTCAGCGCACCTAGCAGGCCCGAGCCGGCGTTCCCTACCACTAGGTTGAACGCATTGTTGAGGGGAAGAAATCCTGATGAGCTGTTGAGCGTGAAGTCGCCACCGTTGGATTCAACACCGCTCAGCGTACCGGGCGAGCCAATAGCAATGGTGCGGTTGTCATGATTCCTGCCCAGGAAAAATCCGGCACGCATCATGTTTTGCCGGCTGACTTCCACCACCTTGATGTCAATCTGCACCTGGTGATCGAAGTTTGTGGTGCTGATATCCACCGGCACTTGGGGATCACCTGCCAAGGCCAGCCGCGCCGCAGCGTGTTCTTCCAGCGAATCAACGGCGCCGCTCAGCACCAGGCCATTACCGGCTGGGCTGACTTCCAGTTCGTCTGCCCTGAGGGCTTCAAGACGTTGCTCGGCAACACTGGCATCGGCAGAGACAATAATCTTGAGAGTCAGGGCAGGCTCCGTCGCCTGTTCGCTTTCCCAGATGGAGACGTCAGTAGCGCCAACCTGCTTAGCCGTGATTAGCAGGCTTTGAGTGGAAACAACAGTAATACCGGCAACAGCAGGGTTGCCAACAGCAACACGCTTTACAGGCTGGGGATGGGTGTAGGTTTGCTGCTTGCCCAGCGTCAGTGCCACAGTATCCTGTTGGCCAAACGCCATAGCAGGCAGCCATGCCACTAATCCGCAAGTTATCCATAAAAACTTGTTCACAGTCCCCGTCCTGTTCCCCGGAGCGAGATCTCCGGTTGTGTTGCTTATGGTTATTGTTTGAGCTTGACGACTTCGACTCGGTCACCGTGATGCACGATGACCTGACTGTCGGCCGTTCTTGCTATTTTTGTTATTTTTGGTGCTGAAGCGGTGGTTGCCGGCTGCAGCACCGGCTCGTTCACAGGCTTTCCTATATTTTGCAGCTGCAGAAAATTGCGATCAGGCAGCGCCCGGAGAGTATTCGGCAATGCCGCTCCGCGTAAGGCGAGCTTGATGATGCCGCTATTCTCGGCCAGCATCAGACGTGCAGTTTCCTCCTCGGGCACAGCGAGGATGGCGGATTTGCCATCCTTCGCCTTCATGGCTTCCAGCTTGCTCGCACCCTGCTGTATGACAGAGTTCTCGCTTGCTGCATTGTCGGTCCGCATCGCTGCTGGCGCTGTGTCATCTCCATAGGCCAACACGCGAACGTCCGACAGTATCACCTGCGCCGAGCTGACATCTCCAGTTTCCTTCTCTGCTCGCAGGTACAACAGCACATCCACATGATCGCCGGGCTTGAGGAATCCGCCCACGCCGATGACCTCGTTGACCTTGACCGCCAGCGCACGCTCATGCGGTTTCAAGGTTTGTGCGACAGGGCTGACCACCGGGAAATGGGAGGCCAATACAGGCACCCCCTTAGGTATAGGCGCAAGTGTCAGCCGGCCAATTGCCTGCTCTGTATCCGTCAACGCTGCAGGATCACGCTGGGTGAGTTTATCCACCCTAACGTCAGTTGCAGACAGAATCTCCCCGGCTGGAATGTCGCGGGTAGCGATCAATTGTGGGTAGGTAATTTGAACCGCCGGTAACTGCGGAGCGGCTTGCTGCGTGCTCATACGATAGCCAAGCCAGCCAGTAATAATGGCCCCAGCTGCTAGCACGATAGCTATCAAACGCATCAAGGTGCTGTTCATATTTTTTTTCGCCCCTCGTTTATTTCAAAGTGTGATGCTGGCCGAGCCCGCCAGCACAGCTGGCAGCTTTGGCACATCGCCAATCATTGGCAGGTTAAGTGCGGGCAGCATTGGGTCCGCTGCATAACCTGCGTACCTGACCTGCACTGTCAGGATATTGCCATCCCAGGCAATTCCGACATTATTGCCAGTAACCGCCGTTTTGGCTTTTTGTGGTAGCCAAGCCAAAGCATCGTCAACAGTGCTGCGGACGCGTGTTGCAACAGCTGCATTAAAACTGGTGGTATCCGGGTATGCCAGTGGATTCACCGCAATGGCCGCACGCGCACCCTCGGCCGCCGCATGTGTAAACGACTGCTGCAGCATCATCGTAATGGCATAGCTCACAAGAGCGTAAAAGATGGCGTAGAACAGCGTAAACAACAGAGCGAATTCAATAGCGGCCGCGCCAGCCTGCCGCGAAATCGGCCGAACTTGCTGACGCCTCACCATTGAAACCTCATGCTCGCAATCAACCCCATTGCGAGCATGGCCCCAAATGGCAGCCAGCGCTTAGTAGCCGGGCCTTGTCCGGTATATGCCGCATACTGCATCACGAACATGGAGGTAAGACCGGCTAGAAGCCCAGCAACCGCAAAACTGGTCAGAACCACCTTCCAACCGCCTAGCGCGGCGATCGCCAGCATCAGCTTCACATCTCCTCCACCCAACCAGCGCAAAAAGTAAGCGGGCAGTGTCAGCAGAATTGCGATCAGCATGCCTGTTATCACCTCTAGCCAGGCTCCACCGAGCGGAGCCTGGCCGGCATATACCAGATATGCAATGCCACCAATAAGGGCGCCAATGCTAAAGACATTAGGAATGCGCCGTGACAGAATGTCAGAAAGCGCGATTCCCAAAGCCCAAGCAACAACCAGCATGGGTAAAATCACGGACATTCCGCCTTGATTACTCTGTTGCCTCGCTCTCTGTCAAGGCGTCCTGTATGCCTTGAAACATACCGGTAACCGCTTGATTGATGGGATCAACAAATGCGACGAGGGCTACAGCCACCATGGCAGCGATCAGAGCATACTCAATAGCGCTTGCACCTTCCTCGTCACGGTAGAAGCACACAAGTTTTTTCTTGATATTGTTCATATTGTTCTCCTCGAATTGATAACTTAAACCAGGTTGGTTCTTTACAGCCATTTACTATATACCTCACCATAATACTTGACTATATATCTCAACCTCATCATTTCCCCAGTTATCCCCTTGTTATAGAAATAATTTTTTAGTTGATTAAACCTATGCTGCCTGCAGGTTCTGCATCATTGTCCACTCCACCCGATTGCGACCCATGGCCTTTGCACGGTAAAGCGCTTCATCCGCTGCCCTTACAAGATCTCCAATCTTGCCCTCTTGTCTTGGAATGATGGTGGCGCCGCCGAGCGAGATGGTGACAATGCCGGCTCCTGAAAAGTCATGCTTAAGCTCAAGCTCGGCCACTGCAGCCCGTAAGGTTTCTCCCATGGCTTTGGCGTCGTTCATGGGCGTATGAAAAAGCACAATGGCAAACTCCTCGCCCCCGTATCGGGTCACCAGATCGCCGGCGCGCTTGACGCAGCCATTGAGCGCGGCAGCCACTTGCCGCAGGCATGTATCTCCCGCCTGATGGCCATAGTTGTCGTTGTACGGCTTGAAATGATCAATATCCAACAGAATCAGTGATAGCGGGACTTGCAAGCGCACAGCCTGATGCCAGCTCAGGTCCAGCCGCTCATCGAAGCGGCGGCGGTTGCCCAGTCCTGTCAGGCGATCCTCCCATGAGGCGTTTTCGAAAGATATCTGCTTGAGCAGAATATCCACCAGCACGCGACGGGTTTCAGTGGCCGAGAACCACAAAGCTACAGCCATCATGACAAGCATGGGCACTACAACGCGCAGCAACTGCCCATCGAGGAATGGCAACATGAGTATCAGCGGCGCCAATACGCCTGCGGTAAAAGCCAGGAAGAATGGCAGAAGCACAACCAGCCGCGGCAGCGCTGTCGTGATGGCAATCACCATCATGATGAGCACGATGTTCTGCCCGGTGCGCCCCAGCCACGGCAGGGAAATTGCCAGTGCACCCCAGCCCAGCCCAGCCAGGCACGCCGTTGCGATATGCCGATTGATGTTGACGTGATTGGTACGCAGGCCATTATCCAGCCAGCTAGTACCGCCGATGCGCCAATGCGCAGCTGTAGCGGCAAGCAGCCACAGATACCAGACCGCAGCCGCAGCTGCATTTATCTGCAGTACCAGTATGGCGGCGGAAACCAGCCCGATAATGGCCGTGATGAGGAAGGCGCGATTGCGATAGCGATAGATATGCCTGAGCTGTTCCCTCGCCAGGGCATGCGGATCAAAATTCGCGGTTTTAAAACCAGATTCCATTCATCGCCTATCATTTACTCACCGCTGACGCAGCTCTATCTCACGCATTCTGATTACTCAGGATTGCGCACGCCACCTGGCAGAACAGCCAGCTCTGACTGAGCTGGAACCAAAGTAATCTACCGGCTCCCAGCGCAACCGCGCAAGCATTGACGACAACCGGCATTTTTATCCGACATACGGCAGATTCTCCCGTAGAAACAAGGAGCTGCGAGCAAAGCATAAATATCTATATGCTGTGGTGCCCTAGGGGTAGCCTTACCAGATAATGTGGTTTATGATGTTGCCAACACTAGGGTGCAGGATTGCCCGGGAAGCACAGCTAATCGTCGCGTAAAATCGTTATCCAGCGGCAAAGGAGAAATCATGGCAATCAAGATCGAAAAGAAAATCACCAGCTACAACGTTGTTAGCGAAGAAGACAAAACTAAGGCTGCAGAGTCAGCGGCTTCGCAAATCGCCGACACCAAAAAGGCGGAGGTTGTGCAAATGGGCGAACCCTTGAGCCGTCCCGATATGCTGGTCGGCAACACGTACAAGATCAAGACACCGGTTACGGAGCACGCGCTCTACATCACCATCAACGATGTCATCATGAACGAGGGCACGCCGCAGGAACATCGCCGCCCATTCGAGATCTTCATCAACTCCAAAAACATGGAACACTTTCAGTGGATTGTCGCCCTGACGCGCGTCATGTCCGCTGTATTCCGCAAGGGCGGTGATGTTACCTTCCTGGTCGAAGAGTTGCGCAGCGTATTCGACCCCAGCGGCGGTTACTTCAAAAAGGGCGGCAAGTACATTCCCAGTCTGGTGGCCGAAATTGGTGAAGTCGTGGAGCAGCACCTGCAGGAAATCGGCATGCTCAAGAAACCCGAGCCTGATGAACACCAGAAGAAACTCATCGCCGAAAAGCGTGCGGAGTACATGGAAAAAATCACTCAGTCCGGTGCCGAGATCAATAACGAAGGCTTTCCTTCCGGTGCTCAGCTATGTGCAAAATGCAGCACCAAGGCTGCCATCATCATGGACGGCTGTTTGACATGCCTGAATTGCGGCGAGAGCAAGTGTGGTTGACGGAATAACTTCATCGCAAACAAAAGCCCGCAACGCGGGCTTTTGTTTGTAGTACATCAGAAACGATACTTGCACTTTACATACTTGTGCGGCGTGTGGGTGACTTTTGCTGTCGACATCAAGCTTATTCGTGATATTGACGGCTCAGGCGATGTACAGCATCTATCATTGCGGCTGCATTTTCGGGCGGCGTGAATTGCGTGATGCCGTGGCCGAGGTTGAACACATGACCCGAACCATTGCCATAGCTTTGCAGGATATTGGAAACTTCGGCCTCGATGGCTTCTGGTGTAGACAGCAGAATAGCCGGATCCAGATTACCCTGTAGCGCCACCTGTTGACCCACCCGCTGGCGCGCCTCGCCTATATCCACCGTCCAGTCCAGGCCCAGGCAATCGGCGCCTGCCTGTGCCATGCGTCCCAGCCACAGGCCGCCACCCTTGGTGAACATGATGCGCGGTATGATCTGACCGTCGTGTTCCCTGATAAGTCCATCCAGGATTTTCTGCATGTATTGCAGGGAAAATTCCTGGTAAGCAACATGCGACAGCGCGCCGCCCCACGAGTCGAATAGCATCACGGCCTGCGCACCTGCCTCAATCTGGGCATTGAGATATAAGGTTACCGCCTGTGCATTGACATCAAGAATTTGGTGCAGGAGGTCGGGACGCGCGTAAGCCATCTGCTTGATCGTCAGAAAATCGGTGCCGCCTCTGCCTTCCACCATGTAACAAGCCAACGTCCATGGGCTGCCTGAGAAGCCGATCAAGGGAACCCGTCCCTCAATCGCCCGACGGATCTGGCTGACCGCATCAGTGACATATTGCAGACTCGTCATGTCCGGCACTGCCAGTTCGCGGATGGCTGTTTCCTCCCGCAAGGGGTGCTTGAACTTGGGGCCTTCACCCTCCTCGAAATACAGCCCCAGTCCCATGGCATCGGGTACGGTCAGGATGTCGGAAAAGAGAATGGAAGCGTCCAATGGAAACCGGTCCAGCGGCTGCAGGGTAACCTCTGTCGCGAAATCCGGATTTTTGCACAAGCCAAGAAAGCTGCCCGCGCGCTGCCGTGTGGCGCGGTACTCCGGCAGATATCGCCCGGCCTGGCGCATCATCCACACAGGAGTGTATTCCGTGGGTTGCCGCAGCAAGGCGCGTATAAAGGTGTCGTTCTTGAGTGTGCTCATGTATAGCCCAGTAAAAATTTGGGGATACGCAGACCGTTGTCTGGTATCCCCAATGGTTTAATAGCGCCAGCTGTTAACGAGGCAAGGTACTGCTGCCCATGAGGAATTCATCCACGGCACGCGCGCACTGACGACCTTCACGTATGGCCCACACCACCAAGGATTGTCCACGGCGCATATCGCCTGCGGCAAATACCTTGGCACGCGAAGTGACATATCCGCCCTGCTCATCCGTGGTGGCTTGTGCATTGCCGCGTGCATCCTTGTTGATACCAAAGGCATCAATTACCTTCTGCATGGGGCTGACAAATCCCATGGCCAGCAATACCAGATCCGCAGGCATGATGAACTCGGAACCGGCAACTTCCTGCATCTTGCCGTCTTTCCACTCCACACGCACAGCCTTGAGGCCCATAACTCGGCCATTTTCACCGATCAGTTCCTTGGTGGCTACCGCCCAGTCACGTTCGCAGCCCTCCTCATGCGAGCTCGAAGTCCGCATCTTGAGCGGCCAGTTGGGCCATACCAGCTCCTTGTTTTCCTTTTCAGGGGGCTGCGGCATGAGTTCGAACTGGGTGACCGAAGCTGCTCCGTGACGATTTGAGGTGCCTACACAGTCAGACCCGGTGTCACCACCACCGATGACAACAACATGCTTGCCAGTGGCCTTGATCTGGTCGGGCACGGCATCGCCGGCGACAACGTGATTCTGCTGCGTCAGGAATTCCATGGCGAAGTGTACGCCGTCGAGCTCACGACCTGGCACCGGCAAGTCTCGTGGGTGTTCTGCGCCACCAGCGAGGATCACAGCATCGTAGCCATCCACAAGCTCATCGGCACTTACGTTTTCCCCGACATGCTGGTTGACGCGGAATTCGACGCCCTCGGCTTCCATCTGGGCGATACGGCGATCGATGTGGCTTTTCTCCATCTTGAAATCTGGAATGCCATAGCGCAGCAAACCGCCTGCGCGATCCTGTCTTTCAAAAACCACGACATCATGGCCCACTCGGGCTAGCTGCTGGGCAGCAGCCAAGCCCGCAGGTCCGGAGCCGATAACGGCTACCTTTTTACCCGTCTTGTGGCTAGGCGGCTCCGGCTGTACCCAGCCGTTCTCCCATGCCTTGTCAATGATGGCGTGCTCAATGGACTTGATGCCCACCGCGTCGTCATTGATGTTGAGCGTACATGCGGCTTCACAGGGCGCTGGGCAGATACGGCCGGTGAATTCCGGGAAGTTGTTAGTCTGGTGCAGGACGTCGATCGCACGCTTCCAGTCCTGGTGATAAACCAGATCATTCCAGTCCGGGATGATGTTGTTGACCGGGCAGCCCGTCATGCAGAAGGGGATGCCGCAGTCCATGCAGCGGGCGCCCTGGATGCCCGCGAGGTCATCAGGCAGACGGACTACAAACTCCTTGTAGTTCTTGACTCTCTCCTGAACCGGGGCGCTAGGTTCGGATAACCGTTCGAATTCCAGAAAACCGGTGACCTTACCCATTATGCGGCCTCCAGCAGTTTCTGCTCGGCCAGCTCGGCCAGCGCACGCTTGTATTCATTTGGCATGACTTTGACGAATTTACCCCTGTATTCATTCCAGTGTTGCAATATGGTCTTGGCGCGTTCGCTGCCGGTATAGGCTGCATGCTTCTGGATCAGATTGCGGAGCGTGATTTCATCAGGTTGATCGAGATGATGCACAGCATTGTCCGGCAGGCTGTCGGCGGATTCGACCTTTTCCAGCGAAACCATATTGAGATTGCAGCGTTGGGCAAATGTGCCATCTTCATCAAGCACATATGCGACGCCGCCAGACATGCCTGCAGCGAAATTGCGCCCCGTCTGACCCAACACGACCACGGTGCCGCCGGTCATGTATTCACATCCATGGTCGCCCACACCTTCCACGACCGCTGAAGCACCGGAGTTGCGCACACAGAAGCGCTCGCCGGCCACGCCGCTGAAGTAGCTTTCGCCCGTGGTTGCTCCGTACATGACGGTATTGCCAACGATGATATTGTCCGCGGGAGCGCCGCGGAAAGCCTGGGGTGGCCTGATGACGATGCGACCGCCGCACAGACCCTTGCCTACGTAGTCATTGCCTTCACCTTCCAGTTCAAAGGTGATGCCCTGCGCCAGGAACGCGGCAAAACTCTGGCCTGCGGTGCCGCTCAGCTTGACATGGATGGTGTCGCTAGGCAGGCCTGCATGGCCATAGCGCGTGGCTACCTGGTTGGACAGCATGGTACCGGCGGTGCGGTTGGTGTTGACTATTGGCGTTTCAATGACGACCTTCTCGCCCTTCTCCAGGGCCGGCGCAGCCTTCTTGATCAGCTCGTTGTCGAGCGCGCGTTCGAGTCCGTGATCCTGCTCTTCGGCATGGCGGCGTGAGACTGATGCTTCGACTTCCGGCTGGTGGAAGATCCTGCTGAAATCGAGGCCTCGCGCCTTCCAGTGCTCGATGCCAGCCTTCATGTCGAGCAGGTCGCTGCGGCCAATAAGCTCGTCGAACTTGCGGATGCCGATGCTGGCCATGAATTCACGTACTTCCTCGGCTACGAAGAAGAAGTAATTCACCACATGTTCAGGCTGCCCTGTGAAACGCTTGCGTAGTTCCGGGTCCTGCGTCGCAACACCGACTGGACAGGTATTGAGATGGCACTTGCGCATCATGATGCAGCCTTCAACAACCAGCGGCGCAGTAGCGAAGCCGAATTCATCAGCGCCCAACAAGGCACCGATCAATACGTCGCGCCCGGTCTTCATCTGGCCATCCACCTGGACTACCACACGACCTCGCAGGCGGTTCAACACCAGTGTCTGCTGGGTTTCAGCCAGACCGAGTTCCCATGGCGTGCCGGCATGCTTGATGGACGAGATCGGCGATGCGCCGGTACCGCCGTCGTGGCCGGCAATCACAATATGATCCGATTTGGCCTTGGCTACACCAGCCGCCACTGTGCCTACGCCTGTTTCCGACACTAGCTTTACCGAGATCGAAGCCTTGGGATTGGCATTCTTGAGATCATGAATGAGCTGCGCCAGATCTTCGATCGAATAGATATCATGGTGCGGCGGCGGCGAAATCAGCCCTACACCGGGCACTGAGAAGCGTAGCTGGGCAATGTAGGGGCTAACCTTGTGGCCAGGCAACTGTCCGCCTTCACCGGGCTTCGCGCCCTGCGCCATCTTGATCTGGATCTGATCGGCGCTCGCCAGGTACTCGGCGGTGACGCCAAAACGGCCTG
>Ga0196972_1000730_pt1 | contig 12890 bp, 17 predicted proteins | sample S1v_2013CmetaG_FD_148618 | JGI IMG/M metagenome (GOLD analysis project Ga0196972, IMG submission 148618) | Soil microbial communities from Anza Borrego desert, Southern California, United States - S1+v_20-13C | ecosystem: Environmental > Terrestrial > Soil > Desert | place: USA: California...
AGGTTGGCGAGAGAAGCACCCAGATTGAAATGGATTTCCGCGATGCGCGATTCGAATTGCAGCGTCTTGCGGTAGCAGTCTGCTGCCTCGGCAAACTTGCCTTGGCCTTCGAGGGCGACGCCGAGCAGATTGTGCGCAATGAGCAAGCCTGGGTAAGTCTTGAGCAGCGCCTTGGCAGCTGACTCCAGCTGCGGCAACTGGCCGCTGTGATAGAGATTCAGCAGCGGCTGTACTTCATGCTGGCTGGGTTGGCGTGCCACGGCTTTCTTATTGATTAGGGTTGGAGTGGCGCGTGAATTTAATGGTGGTGGCCACCTTCACCATGCACGTGTCCGTGCTCGACCTCTTCCTTGCCGGCTGAGCGTACATTAGTGACCGTGCACTTGAACAGCAGACGCTCACCAGCCCAAGGGTGGTTGCCATCCACCACGACCTTGCCATCGGCAATATCGGTGATGGTATAGAGCACGACATCGCCGGTTTCATCTTCGCCCTCGAACTGCATGCCGACTTTGAGATCCTTGGTGGGGAAGGCAGAGAGTGGCTCGATTTGGACCAACCCCTCGTCATAATCACCAAATGCGTCGGCGGGCTCCAGCGTGATTTCCACGGTGTCGCCTACAGCTTTCCCATGTAATGCTTCTTCCACTTTGGGGAAGATGTTGTCATATCCGCCATGCAGATAGGTGACGGGATCCTTGCTTTCCTCAAGCACCTTTCCTGCACTGTTCTTGAGCTCGTAAGTAATTGATACGGCAGTGTTCATGGCGATTTGCATGATGTTTCCTGATTTGTAGTGGGGGATTGCTGTTAAGACTAAAGGGTTTTGACGAAATTCAAAATTTCTGCGGCATGGCCTTTGGCGACTACGCCATACTGCGCATACTGTACTACGCCGTCTGCATCAATGACAAAGGTGGAGCGCACCAGGCACATCTTGCGAATGCCGTCTTTTTCTTTCTCCTGCCATACGCCGTACTTCTCGCAGACCTTGCCTTCGGTGTCTGCCAGCAGGCTGACAGCAAGACCGTGCTTGTCGCGAAACTCTCCATGGCTGATGCAGTCATCACGGCTGACGCCGACGACGATGGTGTTGTGTTTGGCGAACTCGTCCTCGAGATCGCTAAATTCAATGGCTTCAGTCGTACATCCCGGGGTGTCGTCCTTGGGGTAGAAATAGAGGACAACTTTCTTGCCACGTACTTTGGATAGTTTGAACATCTCCATATCGGCATCGGGCAAGGAAAAGTCGGGGGCGGGTGAACCTGGCTGCAGCATACGTCTCTTAGGGGGAATGATGATGGGCCGATTCTAACCCATTTCTTTCGCCAGTTTGCAATGCGCTATGATGCCGTCATGAAAAAAATACAGAGCGAAAAATCGGGGCTGGAACTGCTTGGCGGCATGTCTGCGGAAGTGTTCCTCAAGACGTATTGGCAGAAGAAACCCCTGCTGATAAAGAATGCCATTCCTGGTTTCTCCGGCTTGCTGAGCCCAGAGGAATTGGCTGGTCTTGCCTGTGAGGAAGGCGTGCAATCGAGATTGGTCAGCAGCCGACGGGGAAAATGGCGTGTGGAAGATGGTCCGTTTGCTGAAGGCCGATTTCTCAAGCTTCCCGAGAAGAACTGGACCTTACTGGTGCAGGATGTGAATCATCATCTGGACGAAGCGGACAGGCTATTACGCAAATTCAGCTTCATCCCTTACGCCAGGCTTGATGATCTCATGGTGAGCTACGCTCCGGATGGCGGCGGTGTCGGGCCGCATTTTGATTCCTACGATGTCTTTCTGCTGCAGGGGCATGGCAAGCGGCTGTGGCGCATCAGCGAGCAACAGGATTTTGCTTTGGTAGAGGAGGCGCCCCTGCGCATCCTCAAGCATTTTGAGACCGAGCAAGAATGGCTGCTGGAGCCCGGTGACATGCTCTACCTGCCACCCCACATCGCGCATTGGGGGATTGCCGTAGGTGACTGCATGACCTATTCCATCGGTTTTCGCGCACCTTCAGTGCAGGAACTCGTGTCGGAGTTCCTCAATTATTTGCAGGAGAAATCCACCGCACAGGGCATGTACACCGATCCTGGGCTTGAGCAGCAACTACATCCGGCAGAGATCAGTGACGATATGCTCAACCAGGTGAGTGGGATGCTGTCCGATATACAGTGGGATAAATCGGATGTCGCGAGCTTTCTCGGATGCTACCTTTCTGCGCCCAAACAGCATGTCATCATTGATCAGCCTGATTACATGAGTGAAAGTGCTTTCCGCAAGAAATTGCAGCGAGAGGGCATCAGCCTGGCGCTTAACAGCCAGCTGCTTTTCTATGGTGAAAACCTGTTTCTCAATGGCGAAGAGATACGTGCTGAGGATGCCATTCAGGGTCAGCTGCGTCAGCTGGCTGATGATCGGCAACTGCCTGCAGGCTTTGAAGCTCATGAGGGTCTCGTGGAGCTCCTCCATCAATGGTACCTTGACGGTTATTTGCGGTTTTCCTGAAGGAGGCGCTATATGCTCGACACGAATGAATTGACGCCTGATGCCATTTTGCATGGTGAGCAGCTCTTTGCAGCAGCCATTGATACCATCGTTCAGCATGCAGAGCGGGAAATCCTCATCTTTGACAAGGATTTGGGTAGAGGTGGCTACAGCAGTCTCACACGCGCTGAGGCCTTGCGTAACTTCCTGGCCAAAGGACGGAATAACAAGCTGGTGATCTTGCTGCACGACACGGATTTTCTGACACACCGTTGCCCCCGCCTGATGCAGCTGATTCGGTTATTTACCCATTCTGTGGCTGTCCATAAAACGGGCGAGGAAGCGCGAACGGCACAAGATAGCTTCATGCTGGCAGATGGCGCCCATTACCTGCATCGCTTTCACGGGGATCATGCACGGTTCCGCTATGGCCTCAGCGATGAAGCAGCCGTGCGGCCTCTCAAGGAAAGATTCGCGCAGATACTGGAAACTTCCACGCATACCGTTACAGCGACGACTTTGGGCTTATGAATCGATTAAAGAAACAATGGTTGATTTTGCTATGCGCGTTGGCTTGCGTGTTGCTCAGCCCGCCTTCTCAGGCGGGGCAGGGAGAGCTCAAGATGATCACGCTCAAGCACCGGTTTGCAGAAGATTTGCTCCCGGTAGTGCAGCCTATGGTCGGGCCGGAAGGCACAGCTAATGCCACCAATAATATCCTCATCATTCGTACAACACCTGAACGCTTGGCCGAGATTGAGCAGGTGGTCTCCAATCTCGATGTTGACAGTCGCAATATCCGCATCGAGGTGAGTCATGACCGCAGCCTGCAGACTGAAGACAGGGAATTGTCTGCGAGCGGGCGTGGACGTGTTGGAGACACAGAGGTTGTTATCGGCAGGCCCGGACGTAGAAGCGGAGCACGCATAGAAATGAATCGAGGGAGCAGCAGGAGCAGCCAGCAAGGCAGTCAATTCCTAACTGTTATGGACGGCGCAAGCGCCTTCATCGAGGTTGGCCAGTCAGTGCCTTACACGCAGCAATGGGCGGTTTTTACCCAACGCTATGCCATCGTTCAACAAACTACCGATTTCCAGGACATCACCACCGGATTTGCAGTGAGACCGCGTTACATCGGTGATGAAGTGGAGGTCGAGATTACTCCGCGCATTGCCACGCTGAATACCGGTGGCTTCATTGATTTTGATACGCTTTCTACACGTATGCGCGTCAAGCCAGGCGTATGGTTCGACTTGGGTGGAAGTATGCGTTCCAGGGACGAGGTGAGTAGTGCTATATTGAGCTCTGGTTCCAGTAATGCATCGGAAAGCTCGGCCTTGATGATCAAAGTGGATTAGAGTTTTGATGAGGTTGAGTTACCGCTCACAAGTTCATAAAAACACTAGTTTTTTTTGAGGGAGCTGGTAGAATCTCCGGCGCTCGGAGACCAAATATGTTTCTGGGACTGATTCAACTCTATAGTTTAATTTAAGGATCTAAAATGACTCGTTCCGTTCTGCTTGCCGCTATGCTGGCCCTTGCTTTGTCTGCTTGTGGTCAAAAAGAAGAAGAGGTTCCTGCTGAAGCTCCTGCTGCTGAAGCTCCTGCTGCTCCTGCTGAAGCCCCAGCTGCTGACGCTGCTGCTCCTGCCGAAGCTCCTGCTGCTGACGCTGCTGCTCCTGCTCCAGAAACCCCAGCTGCTGAAGCCCCAGCCGCTCCTGCTGAAGCTCAGTAATCTAGCTGATGCAAATTAAAAAAGCCGACTAAGTCGGCTTTTTTATTGCCTCGATTTTCTGTTAGCTGACTAAAGCTGACGCCAGTCGAATCCTTGACCTTGATCGGCAATCCCGATCCACTCTGCTTCACAATTCAACACCGTACTTAGTGCAGTTTTTACGAGATGCGGAAAGTTATTCTGCTCACTAAGATGTGCCGCGAGCAGATGTTTCAACCTGCTGTTATCCAGCCGTGATAATAGACCTGCGGACGTCTGGTTATCCAAATGCCCTAGGCGGCTGCTGACCCGCTTTTTTAGCGGCCACGAGTAAGGACCGCTCATTAGCATTTCGAGATCGTGGTTGCATTCCAGCACTAGACCATCACAACGATTCAGCATCGATTCGATATAGGGCGTAGAAGTGCCGGTATCTGTCAAAACTCCCAAGCGGCGCTGCCCATCGCTTAACACGTATTGCACGGGTTCTCGCGCATCGTGGGGCACAGGAAACGGCTGAACATGAAGGTCGCCTACGTTGAAGGCTTCATGGCTGTCAATAATATTGACCCGAAATTCACATTGCGATGGTAAATAACGCTGGGACATGGTGAAGGTGCCATGAGTCAGCCAGACCGGAATGCGGTATTTGTTGGCTAGCCTGAAGACACCGCCGGCATGGTCGTCATGCTCGTGGGTCACCAGGATGCCGCTGATCTGTTCCGGTTGTAGTCCAAGCCTCAGGATACGCTGGACGACTTCGCGCAGTCCGAAACCACAATCCAGCAGAATGCGCGTGGCCGAGGCCTCAACCAACAGGCTATTGCCGCTGCTGCCGCTGCCCAGCGATGCGAAGCGCATGGCCAATTCCCGAGTATTTCAAGCTACTTCAGCTGCTCATACAGCAGGTTGAGAATGCGGCCCGCAGTGTTGGAGCGATTAGGGCTGCCATCCTTCTTGGTGATGCTGACCTTGGAACCCGTATCTTCTGCATTTTCGACTTTCACCAGGTACAGTTTGGCGGGATCGAGATCATCCTTGCCGCTGTCCCAGAACTTCAGTGCGTCGGTCACGCCCTTGTCGTTCTTTTTGGCAGTAGACTCGGCATCGGTTTCCTTTTCCTCTTCGTCATCGCCCCAGAACTTCAGCGAATCAATAATGCCTTTTTTGGGCTTGGCCGCGCCATCTGCGTCTATGTCTGAATAGCGTACGTAGAATAAACCGTTCGAGCGATCACGGTCCTCAACTACAAAACCTACGCGGTCCAACGCAAGTCCGACACGACGCCATGCGCGGTCAAAGTTATCATTCACGGCGAGATATACGGCGCCGTCGCTGGTCTTTTTGGGCACGGCGCGGACTTCATCATTGACGGCTGTGACCACGGCCTTGGACTTGTGCTCTTCCACTCCCAGATGCACCATCAGTCGCCTCAGCAATTCAGCATCGATGTCCTCGGCGCTAGCGCGAGCCTCGGTATCTTTGTCTCGCTTGCCTTCAAGCCTGTAGCCAGTTTCAACCGTTCCTGCAGACGTACGGACGCGTTCCTTGCCATCGTCATGCACATCCGCGACGGAGCGATGGCTCAGGTAGATTTCAGTGGTGCCAGGTTCTGCACCGCGGTCAATGCGGGTACGAAACTTCTGGCGATTCTGCAGCGTGTTGAGTCTGTCCAGCCAGCCTTGGAATTTATCCAGATAATTGCCTTTACTGTCCTTGGTGATGGTAGACGGGTCTACCCATTCCGTTTCCATAACGCCGGTTTGCGGGTTTTCCACGCGTACGGCAAAACCAAGCTCGCCCCAGAATTCGCGGATGGCAGGCCAAATTTTTTCAGGAGGTGCTTCTACGACAAGCCACCGCTGGGAGCCCGCTCTTTCCATACGCACATTGTCAGGATTGGGCAAGATCTGTTCACGCTGTTCCGTTTGCTCTGCCTGACCTTGGGCGTAGTCGGAGTAAGTTGTAGCGCCCGGAACGGCATAAGTATCACTGGAGGAAATCGAAGTGAGGTCAGGAGGTACTTCCAATGGCCGGGAGCGCCCTGCAGCCTTGTAATCGGGAGTGGTGTCAATGAAGGGGATGGAATCGCAGCCACTCAGCATCAGACTGAGCAATCCGGCGAATACCATGGCAAAAAGCTTGGGTTGGCGCATAGGAATATTCATCATACGGTTTCTAGTAATAGAGAGGCGTGTTGCATGGCCGATCTCATAGTATCGTGAAATTGGGGCGACAAGGACGTCAAGGGCAAGCGGATACCTGGGCCGATCAGGCCCATCTCGCGCAACGCCCATTTCACGGGAATTGGGTTGGCTTCCACGAAGAGTTTCTGGTGCAACGGGAATAGCTGGGCATTGAGGCTTCTGGCTTCCGCGATATTGCCAGCCAGAGCAGCTGTACACATGTCATGCATGAGCCGGGGCGCAACATTAGCCGTCACTGAGACCACGCCTTTGCCGCCCAAAAGCATGAGTGCAAGCGCAGAGGCATCGTCACCACTGTAGATGGAGAAACTTGCAGGCGCACGCAGCAGAAGATCTGTGCCACGTTCAATCTGGCCTGTGGCGTCCTTGATGCCTACGATATTAGGCAGCTGGGCTAGCCTCAAGGCTGTGTCGTTGCTGATGTCGCAACCGGTGCGGCCCGGTACGTTATATAAAACTTGTGGGATATCAACAGCTTCTGCCACGGCGCGGAAATGCTGGTACAGCCCTTCCTGCGTCGGCTTGTTGTAATAAGGGGCTACCAGCAGGCAGGCATCTGCGCCTAGTTGCTTGGCGTGACGCGTCAGTTCAAGTGCTTCCGAAGTTGAGTTGCCACCTGTGCCCGCGATGACAGGAATGCGTCCGGCGACATGCTCGACAGTGGCACTGATGAGCTGGCAATGCTCCTCGAAATTGACTGTAGGAGACTCCCCAGTCGTGCCGACGATAACGATGCCATCGGTGCCCTGATTGACGTGGAAGTCAATGAGCGAGCGCAGGGCGCTCAGATCCAGTTCGCCATCCTCATGCATGGGAGTGACGATGGCGACAAGACTGCCTTGCAACATGATTAACCTGAGAATTTGTTTGAAAGCATTTTAACTGAAGTGCCAAGATGACAATATGATTTTTTAACCATTGAGCATAAGCGAATACTCTCTGGGCGATAGAGATACAAGAGGATATTCTCAGTTCCTGAAGACTGCTCTTTTAGAATACGTTTTGCCCTCAAATTGCCGACATGGCAGGAATAACAGCGTCAACTGTATAATTTGCCTCTTCATGCAGAGTAACCTTCTTATTCTTGTTGGCACCCAGCGCATCAACAATATTGTGCTGCCTCAATCCTTTGGACTGCAGTCCTCCACGAGGGTTTCCAAGAAACTGAAGTCGTCGGTCGCCAGGCAGTTGGCAACAGCAACGGCGATTGATCTGACTTGTGACCTCAGTACCACACGTACTCATTGTTTTCCCAGGTCCACAATAACAGTAACGGCTAAGAGGTCTCATAAGTCTTGTGCCTACGGGATTGCAAGGCTGATGCACTGATGCTGACCACACTGCTGATCATCATGGGCGTGGTCCTGGTGCTGGGCGCATTACTCAAGTTTGGTGCCCCCCGTATCAAGGCCGGGGATGAGTCGCTGGTCGTGCGCATTGATGCCATCCTGCCGCAGACCCAGTGCCGTCAATGCGGTTATTCAGGTTGCAAACCCTATGCGATGGCGATTGCAAGCGGCGAAGCTGACATCAACCAGTGCCCGCCGGGCGGTGAAGCTGGAGTGCGTGCATTAGCAGACCTGCTGGGCCAGCAGTACAAGCCGCTCAATTCTGAGCATGGTGTACACAAGCCAAAATCGGTAGCTGTCATTGATGAGGATATCTGTATAGGCTGCACGCTCTGCCTGCAGGCGTGCCCGGTGGATGCCATTCTGGGTGCTGCAAAGCACATGCATACTGTCATTACATCCGAATGTACGGGTTGTGAATTGTGCATTGCACCCTGCCCGGTGGATTGCATCAGCATGGAACCCATTACCCAATTAATGGATAACGGGAAAGGACGTCACCCTGTGTTTGAATTCCCGCTGGTGCAGTATTACCGCCACCTCAGGAACGAGGCGATTGTTCAGGCCCGTACACGCATGGCCGCCAATGTGGCGCGGGAGCGTCACGAATTCCGTCTCATGCGTATCGAGCGCGAGAAGCAGGAGCGGGTTCAGCGTCATGCGCAGAAAGCTGCCGGCTCTGGTGCAGCGGTCAGTGATGCAGCGAAGAAAGCTGCCATTGCAGCTGCCATGGAACGTGCCAGGGCACAGAAAGCCTCGGTAGTGCCTGCCAATACGGATAATCTTTCGCTCTCGGCACAGTCCGAGATCGCCGAGATCGAAGCCCGGCGTACCGAAGCAGCTACATTCTTTGACAAGAAAATGTGATAGAAGGAAATCGTTCACAGCGAGTGTGCCGCGGTGACCTACCAGTGTCTCCAACTGCAGCTACCGGATCAGGCATCACAAGATGTTAAGTATTTTGCGAAGTCGCACGGTACAATTTTTCGGCCGAAGCGGAAATTTGTGGCCGTACAATTGAGGAGCAGGCGTGAGCCAAGGTGAACTTAGCGAAGACAAGCGATCGTTGAAAGTGGGGATGGTGCCTGCGGCCGGCCACTGATACACATGAATGCCGAAAAGTGTCATGAAATATTTCGCCGGCTCAGTGTCGCCATTCCATCGCCCACTACCGAGCTTGTCCACAACAGTACCTTTGAGCTGCTGATTGCGGTTATCCTTTCAGCCCAAGCCACGGATAAGGGTGTCAATCTCGCTACAGAAAAGCTGTTTAAGATAGCAAATACGCCCCAGGCCATACTAAATCTTGGGCTGGAGGGCCTGGAAAGCTACATCAAGACGATTGGACTGTATCGTGGCAAGGCCAGGAATATCATGGCCACCTGCCAGATCCTCGTAGACCGCTATAATGGTGAGGTACCCAATACTCGTGAAGCTCTCGAACAGTTGCCGGGAGTGGGTCGAAAAACGGCAAATGTCATTCTCAACACAGCCTTCGGCGAGCCGACCATTGCAGTGGATACCCACATTTTCCGCTTGGGCAACCGCATCAAGATCGCGCCGGGTAAAACGCCATTGGAGGTGGAATTGAAGCTCCTGCAGGTGGTGCCTACCCAATATCTGCGTGATGCCCATCACCTATTGATACTGCACGGCCGATATACCTGCGTGGCGCGCAAGCCCAAGTGCTGGGAATGCCCTATTGTCGATTTGTGCGAATACGAGGCCAAGGAGTTATGAGTAGCCCATCCATTGCCAGGAAGGTAGCGACAGGACTGGCAACCGGCAATGTGGCTGTGCCCGAACTGGCTGCTCAGGCCGTGATGCAAGCCATGCAGGCCGCTGAAACAAATGTAGCCAGCAGCGTGCTGCTATTCCTCACTTCCGAATTTGCACGGGATCCGGTACCGGCACTGCGCGCCGCCGCCAAGGCCGCAAGCTGTATCCAGGTCATGGGTTGCTCTGCTCCGGGAATTCTGACCGAGGAGGATTGGATACTGGATGCGCCGGCTGCCGCTGCAATGGTGTTTAGCGACGGCATCAATCTGCAAACTTCACCTGCGACGCAGGACACCTCCCAATTGTTGCTTACCTTGGCTGCACCCAACGCCATCAATACCACCTGGATGACTTCATCCGGATTGCGTTATGGAGGTGTATCCGGCGACGCCATGGGACAGGGGCCTTTTTCGGTTTGGCAAAACGGCAAGGGCGCAGTCACAGGACATTGTGAGGCAATAATCAAAGGGGTGGATGCAGCCATCGCACCGGCGCACGGGTTGAGAATGCTGGGCGAGCCTCGGCTTGTTACTGCAGCGTATGGACATGACTTGAGGGTACTGGCGGGCAAAGCTGCGCTCGCTACTTTGCGGCAATCCTGCGCCACCATCAAGGGCATCCAGGACGATAACCTGCCGCTGCATAGCTTGATGGCCGTTTTTGCGGATAACGAGCAGCTGATTGATGAAGGGAAATATCAATTGGCTGCGCTGGTGAGCGGTAATGAGAGCGACCATTCAGTCACCTTGGCCAAGAAGGTCGAGCGTGGGCAATACCTGTGCTGGGCTATACGTGATGCAGAATCAGCCCAGTTCAACCTCAAGCAGACGGCGAATCAGTTGGCCACCCAGCTACCGGCCCAGCCTGACTTTGGGCTCATCTTCTCCTGTTTGGGCCGCGGTCCCTATTTTTACGGTGGTGTGGATCGTGACCTGGCCCTGCTGCGGCAGCTTTTCCCGGGCATGCCCTTCATCGGGTTTTACGGCAACGGGGAGATTGCTCCGGTCAATGGGGCCAATGAGTTATTGCAGTACTCGGCTGTGCTCGGTCTGTTTTCGGAGCAGGCGAAATAAATGGCATTATTCAATCCGAGCCGAGAGGAAGTACGCCGTTTTTTCTTTGATACTTGGCGCAAATTCAGCCGGCAGCAGCCGTTGTCCCAACTGGAAGCAGTTGCTGTCGAAGTCATCCAGATGCATCCTGAATACCATCAAGTGCTGGATGCGCCTGAACAGTATCTTGAGCAATCCTACTTCCCGGAGATGGGAGAAACCAACCCTTTCTTGCATATGAGCCTGCATCTCTCCATTCTTGAGCAGGTTGCCATCAACCAGCCGCCCGGTATTGCCAAGTTTTATTCCACCTTGCTCCAAAAGCACGGCAATGCGCTGGATGCCCAGCACGATCTGATGGATTGTCTGGCCGAGGTCATCTGGCAGTCGCAACGCAATCAGACGCCTCTGGATGCCCAGGCTTACTTGCAATGCATGGAGCGTAAGGCACATCAACCATGACTTTCCGCTTTCATGACGGCTGCTGACGAAAGCAACCAGCACCAATGGCTGGTGGAGCACGGAGACTATCTCTACCGCTATGCCCTGGCGCGGCTCCGTGATCCCCATCTGGCCGAGGATGTGGTGCAGGAAACCTTGGTGGCCGCTATCCAGAACAATAGCTACGAGGGCAAATCAGCCGCCAGGACCTGGCTTACGGGTATTCTCAAACACAAGATCATTGACCTTATGCGGAGACAGATGCGTGAGCAGCAGCTGGACGAGGATCGCTTGCCGGATGAACCCGGCATGGACGATTTTTTTGCGGACGATGACGGACACTGGATTGATAAGCCGCAATTCTGGGCTGCGCCGGAAGACGAGCTGGAGCAGAAGCAGTTCCTGGTCATTCTGCAGCAGTGCATGGATCGTTTGCCTAAGAAGCTAGCCCAGATATTCCTCATGCGCGAAGTGCATGAAAGTGACAATGAAGAAATTTGTAAGGAACTCGAGATCAGCACGACGAATGCTTGGGTAATGCTATATCGCGCCCGTATGGGATTGAGAAAATGTTTGGAACTAAACTGGCTAGGTAAATAAAATCGGCGGAATCAAGACATGTTGAGCTGTAAACAGTCCAGCCAGCTGCTGTCACAAGCCCTGGACAGGAAACTGCTGCGCCGAGAACTTATGGCACTGCGTCTGCATCTCATGCTTTGCAGCATGTGCAGGCGCTTTGGGCAACAAGTTTCCGGTATTCGATCATTAGTCAGGCGGTCCAGGCAACTCATAGAGCAGGATGAAACCCTGACACTCCCACCGGAAGCCAAACAACGTATTGCCCGTGCGCTTCAGTCGCAGCGTACGCAGGGAACGTATTAGACACACATCCATTCAACAAGGAGAAATACAATGAACGCATCAAGTAAAAAAGCCCTTTCCATCGTTCTTGGGGGCGCATTCGCTGCTTCTGTCTCGGCCACTGCTGTGCATGCTGCCGAGAACCCATTTGCCATGCAAAAGCTGAGTTCCGGCTATATGATGGCCGATGCGCATGATGCCAAGGAAGGTAAATGCGGCACGGGCAAATGTGGTGCCGAGAAGAAGGCTCGGGCTGACAAGGCGAAGGAAGGTTCTTGCAGCGCTGACAAGGCCAAGGAAGGCTCCTGTAGCGCTGACAAGGCGAAGGAAGGCTCTTGCGGCAATGAAAAAGGCAAAGAAGGCTCTTGCCACGCAGATAAGTAATTCTAATGTCACTAGTTTCCGGAATTCATGGGGCAGGGCTGGGGCTCAAGCGTGAGCTGATTCCGCAGCTGCAGGGTAGCTACGGCACAAGCCTTATTGCTGAGATTGATTTTCTGGAAATAGCGCCGGAGAACTGGATAGGCGTCGGCGGCCGTGCGGGGAAAAACCTCGCATGGCTGGCCGAGCGCTACCCTCTGGCTGCACACGGGTTGTCACTTTCGCTCGGTGGCCCGGATCCACTCAATGAAACATTCTTGCGGCAGGTAAAGCAGTTCCTTGATCGTTATCAAATTCCGCTTTACACCGAGCATCTGAGCTACTGCAGTGATGGCGGCTACCTGTATGACCTGTTGCCCATTCCCTTTACCGAAGAAGCTGTTCGTTATGTGGCCGCACGTATCCACAGAACGCAGGATATCCTTGAACGCCGTATCGCGGTCGAGAATGCCTCCTACTATGTTGCGGCACCGATCTCGGAAATGGATGAGCTGACATTCCTCAAAGCTGTACTGGAAGAAGCGGATTGTGATCTGCATCTCGATATCAACAACATCTATGTCAACAGTGTGAATTTCGGATTTGATCCGCATGCATTTCTGCGCGAAATTCCCCGTGAACGTATTGTATA
>Ga0196972_1000731_pt1 | contig 12890 bp, 9 predicted proteins | sample S1v_2013CmetaG_FD_148618 | JGI IMG/M metagenome (GOLD analysis project Ga0196972, IMG submission 148618) | Soil microbial communities from Anza Borrego desert, Southern California, United States - S1+v_20-13C | ecosystem: Environmental > Terrestrial > Soil > Desert | place: USA: California...
TGAGCGAAGTGCTGTCCGCGGCCGGCTTGACGCTCGCCGTCACCGATCCGGACAAGCTGCGCGCGGCGCAGGAAGCTGCGGCGCGCCATGTGCCGCCGGCGCGCGTCCCACGCGTCCGCAAACCGCTGCCGCCGGTTTCGAGCGAGCCCTTGGTCCAGGTGGAAACCCGCCGATAGGCGACAGTGAAGGACTTCCGCCCGGCGCTGCCCGGGCGGAATGGCATTCAAGCAGGAAGGGAGCGTATGCTCCCTTTTTGTTTCTTCGCATCATTCTGCTTCCGCAGGCAACCGACAAACCATGAAAAACGAACCACTGCGACCGGAAATGATCAGCGTGCGGGAAGCCTTCTGGTACTGGCTGAAGCTGGGCTTCATCAGTTTCGGCGGCCCCGCGGGGCAGATCGCGATCATGCATACCGACCTGGTGGAAAGACGCCGCTGGATTTCCGAGCACCGCTTCCTGCACGCGCTCAATTACTGCATGCTCCTGCCCGGTCCGGAAGCAACCCAGCTCGCCGTCTACATCGGCTGGCTGCTGCACAGGACCTGGGGCGGCATCATCGCCGGCACCCTGTTCGTCCTGCCTTCCCTGCTGATCCTCGCCGCGCTGTCCTGGGTCTACCTCGTCTACGGCGACGCGCCCGCGGTCGCCGGCCTGCTCTACGGGATCAAGCCGGCAGTCGTGGCCATCGTGCTCGCCGCTGCATGGCGTATCGGAAGCCGGTCGCTGAAAAACGCGGTACTGGTCGGCATCGCGGTTGCGGCCTTCGTGGCCATCGCCTTGCTCGACCTGCCGTTCCCCCTCATCGTGCTGTCCGCGGCGGCCATCGGCCTGATCGGCGGACGCATCGCACCGTCAAAATTTCACGCCGGGGGCGGACACGCACATGCCGGCCAGGCTTCCTACGGCCCGTCCCTCATCGATGACGATACGCCGACACCCGTCCACGCCCGTTTTTCCTGGCCGAAACTGTTCCTCGTCGGCGCCATCGGCATCGTGCTTGGCGCCGCGGCGTGGACCTTACTGGCATGGTGGCAGGGCGCGTCCAGTCCGCTCGCGCAGATGGGCTGGTTTTTCACCAAGGCGGCCATGCTGACCTTCGGCGGCGCCTATGCGGTCTTGCCCTATGTCTACCAGGGCGCGGTCGAACACTTCCAGTGGGTGACGCCGGCACAGATGATCGATGGACTTGCGCTCGGGGAAACCACGCCCGGCCCCCTGATCATGATCGTCGCCTTCGTCGGCTTCGTCGGCGCCTGGACCAAGGCCGTCTTCGGGCCCGACGCGCTCCTTCTAGCCGGAATGGCAGGGGCATGCGCTGCAACCTTCTTCACCTTCCTGCCGTCGTTCATTTTCATCCTCGCCGGCGGCCCGCTGGTGGAATCGACGCGCGGCAACATCAGGCTGACGGCGCCGCTCACCGCCATCTCCGCCGCCGTGGTTGGGGTGATCGTCAGCCTCGCGGTGTTCTTTGCCGAACATACCTTCCGGCTCGACAGGCCGGCTGCCGAGTGGGACTTCATATCGATGTCGATCGCAGCCGCCGCGGCAATCGCCCTGCTCCGTTTCAAGGCCAATACCATCGCCCTCATCGGCGCCTGTGCGCTGCTTGGTCTCGTGGTATCTTAAGAGTGCCATGGCCAACAGAATCATCCCCGTCGCCGACCTCCGCCCGACACCATTGGTGCCGGACATCCCCTTGCCGCTCGAAGCGCCTGCCGGCCATCTCGAGGACAGCCTGGCGCGCCCGCTGCACGACTTGCGGATCTCGGTCACGGACCGCTGCAACTTCCGCTGCGTGTACTGCATGCCGAAGGAAGTCTTCGACAAGGACTATGCCTTCCTTCCGCATTCCGCCCTGCTTTCTTTCGAGGAAATCACGCGGGTGGCGAAGATCTTCGTGGCGCACGGCGTGCACAAGATCCGGCTTACCGGCGGCGAGCCGCTGCTGCGCAAGAACATCGAAAACCTGATCGAGATGCTGGCGGCCCTCACCGCGCCCGACGGCAAGCCGATCGACCTGACCCTGACCACGAACGGCTCCATCCTCGCGCGGAAAGCGCGTGCCCTCAGGCAAGCAGGCCTGCGCCGCGTGACCGTCTCCCTCGACGCGCTGGACGACACCGTCTTCCAGCGCATGAACGATGTCGATTTCCCCGTCAGCGAAGTCTTGCGCGGCATCGAGGCCGCACACGATGCCGGGCTTGGGCCGGTCAAGATCAACATGGTGGTCAAGGCCGGCATGAACGACCAGGAAATCCTGCCGATGGCGCGCCGCTTCAAGGGCTCGCCATTCATCCTGCGCTTCATCGAATACATGGATGTCGGCGCCAGCAACGGCTGGAAGATGGACGAAGTCGTGCCCTCGGCGGAAGTGATCCGCCGCATCCATGCCGAAATGCCGCTCGAAGAAATCGAGCCCAACTACACCGGCGAGACCGCCGAACGCTGGCGCTACACGGACGACGGCAGCGAGATCGGCGTCATTTCCAGCGTCACGCAGGCATTCTGCCGCGACTGCACGCGCGCGCGGCTGTCCACCGAAGGCAAGCTCTACACCTGCCTGTTCGCCACCGGCGGCCACGACCTGCGCGCGTTGTTGCGCGAGGGCCGCAGCGACGAAGAACTGGCCACCGCCATCGCCCATCTCTGGCGCAAGCGCGCGGACCGCTACTCGGAACTGCGCACCGCCAGCACACCGGGAATCGACCCTGCCGTGCGCAAGGTGGAAATGTCCTACATCGGAGGATGAGCTTGGGCGTCACCGGAATGATCCTGGCCGGCGGCCGCGGCACGCGCATGGGCGGCGTCGACAAGGGCCTGCAAGCCTTCCGCGGCAAGCCGATGGCGACCCATGTCATCGAGCGCCTGCGCCCGCAGGTGGACAAGCTGGCGGTCAACGCAAACCAGAACCTCGACATCTACCGCCGCTTCGGCCGTGCGGTATGGCCCGACCGCATGGAAGCCTTCCCCGGACCGCTCGCCGGCCTGCATACCGGCCTGCTCGCGTGCGACACCCCCTATCTCGTCACTGCCCCCTGCGACTCCCCCTTTCTGCCTATGGACTTGGTGGCACGTCTCAAGGATGCTCTCGAACGGCACGATGCGAACATCGCCTTTGCCGTCACCGGCGAGGGCACGTCGCGCCAGGCGCATCCGGTGTTCTGCCTGCTCAGGGTGAGAGCCTGCCTCGCACCCCTCGTGCAATACCTCGAGGACGGCGGACGAAGAATGGAAGCATGGATGCGCGCCCAGGATGCCGTCGAGGTCGCCTTCCCCGACGACGCCGCCTTCCGCAACATCAACACACTCGAAGAACTGAAAACACTCGACACACCATGACCAATCTCGCCGACATCGCAGCACGGATAGACGGATACAACCCGGATGCGCTGGAAGCCGGACATGCACAAGACATCATCCGCAGCAGCATCGCACCCATCGAAGGATGGGAAACGCTGACACTGACGGCAGCGCTAGGGCGCGTCCTTGCCGCCGACATCGTCTCGCCCATCAACGTCCCGGCGCACGACAATTCCGCGATGGACGGCTATGCATTCAGCGGACGCGACATCGGCGAACATGCAGTGGAGTTGCAAGTTGCCGGCGTTGCATTCGCCGGCCATCCTTACACCGGCAGCGTGAAGGCCGGCCAATGCGTGCGCATCATGACAGGCGCCGTCATGCCGCCGGGCTGCGATACCGTCATCCCGCACGAACTCGTCCAGTCGATCTCGGAATCCGCGATCACGATCGCACCCGGCACCGTGAAGCCCGGCGACAACCGCCGCCTGCAGGGCGAAGACCTCGCCGCCGGAACGCCGGCCCTCAGGAAGGGCAAGATCCTGCGCCCCGCCGACCTCGGCCTGCTGGCCTCGCTGGGCATCGGCGAAGTGCCGGTGCAGCGGCGCCTGCGCGTTGCCTTCTTCTCCACCGGCGACGAGCTGCGCTCCATCGGCGAGAAGCTGGACGAAGGCTGCATCTACGACAGCAACCGCTACACCGTCTACGGCATGCTGAGCCGGCTCGGCTGCGAAGTGATCGACCTCGGCGTGGTGCGCGACGACCCCGCTTCGCTCGAAGCCGCGCTGCGCACAGCCTGCGAAACCGCAGATGCCATCGTGACATCGGGCGGCGTTTCCGCCGGCGACGCGGATTACACGACGACGGTGATGGCCAAGCTGGGAGAAGTTCATTTCTGGAAGCTCGCAATGCGTCCCGGGCGGCCGATGGCCTTCGGGAAGATCGCGTCGAATGGCAAGGGTGCGTACCTGTTCGGCCTGCCGGGCAATCCGGTTGCCGTCATGGTGAGCTTCTATTTCTTTGCGCGCGATGCGCTGCTGCAGATGATGGGTGCGCGGCAGGAGCCGTTGCCTGTGCTGCGTGTCGCCTCGCAGTCGGCTATTCGCAAGAAACCCGGCCGGACGGAATACCAGCGCGGCATTCTTTCGCTGGACGGTGAAGGCCGTGCGCAGGTCCGTGTCACCGGGTCGCAGGGATCGGGTGTCTTGCGATCGATGTCCGAAGCGAATTGCATGATCGTGCTGCCGCACGGGCAGGGCGATGTCGGCGCGGGGGAACCGGTCAGTGTCGTTTTGTTCGACGGGCTTTGCTAGCGGCTCTTCCTTGGAGTGCATGGTGGGTTTCGCTTCGCTCTACCCACCCTACCGTCCTTTATAAAGAAACGTAGGGTAGGTAGAGCGCAGCGAAACCCGCCAGCCCCCCTCTCCCCTTCAATTCATCAACTGCGAAAACGCTTCCTCGCGGCTCGCGTACACGGACGGCTCCGAATGGTGGCGCCGGAAGGCGGTGCCGAAATAGCTGCGCATGAACGCACTGCTGGTATAGCGTGTCACCCGGCTGTAGAACCGCTCCGTGAGCTCATGCACCATCTCCACATAGTCATCGAGCAGGTCGGGCGTGATGGAGAAATTGTCGTAATTGACGACGGTCGGCACCTTCTTCCCGAGCGGTGCAAGGATTGCCTCCACCTGGTTGCGGATCGCCTCGATGTCGGCCACGTTCCTCACCTCGAATCCCTCGAAGTTCACGAAGAACACGTTGCGCTTGGCGTTGTAGGTGAGGCGCTGCTCCAGCGGGAGATAGAGGATGTCGTTGCGCAGCCCCATCGGCCCCGGGCGGAAGATGCGTTCATCCATGAGCTTGAGCTGCGGACTGATGACCGGACGGAAGCGCATCTGCGCGAGAATGTCCCGCTCCAGGTCGATCCCCGGCGCGATCTCGATCACCTCCAGCCCTTCCAGGATCAGCCGGAACACGCAGCGCTCGGTGATGTATAGCACACTCTGGGCGCGCTGCATCGCATATTCGCCGCTGAAGGTGCGATGCTCCACCTCGTCGACGAACTTCTGCGCCGCCCCTTCACGCTTGATCTGCAGCTTGCCGGCCGCGATCGCAACTTCCAGGTTGCCGGCCGTGAAGGTGCCGACGAACACGACCTTCTTCGCATTCTGGCTGATGTTGATGAAGCCGCCCGCGCCGGCCAGTCGCGGGCCGAACTTGCTGACGTTGAGGTTGCCGTGCTGGTCGGCCTGCGCCAGGCCGAGGAAGGCGACGTCCAGCCCGCCGCCGTCGTAGAAATCGAACTGGTAAGGCTGGTCGATGATGGCCGCAGGATTGGTCGCCGCACCGAAGTTGAGCCCGCCCGCCGGAATGCCGCCCACCACGCCGGGTTCGGCCGTCAGCGTGACGAGATCGAGCACCTTCTCTTCCGCCGCCACGGCGGCCACGCCCTCCGGCATGCCGATGCCGAGGTTGACCACATTGTTCGGCTTGATCTCCAGCAGGGCGCGGCGCGCGATGATCTTGCGTTCGCTCATTTCCATTGGCTGGATGGACGACATCGGCACCCGCATCTCGCCGGAGAACGCCGGGCTATAGGGCTCGATGAAGGTCTGCATATGGTATTCCGGCTTTTCCGCAACCACGACGCAGTCGACCAGGATGCCGGGTATCTTTACCTGGCGCGGATTGAGCGATCCGCTCTCGGCGATGCGCTCGACCTGCACGATGACGATGCCGCCGGAATTGTGCGCGGCCATGGCGATGGCCAGTGCCTCCAGCGTCAGCGCCTCCTTTTCCATCGTCACATTGCCTTCGGGATCGGCGGTGGTGCCGCGGATGATCCCGACATTGATCGGAAACGCCTTGTAGAACAGGACCTCCTGGCCGCCAACGGTCAGCAGTTCGACCAGGTCCTCGGTCGTCCTTTCGTTGATCTTGCCGCCGCCATGGCGCGGATCGACGAAGGTACCCAGGCCGACGTTCGAGAGCGATCCCGGCTTGCCGGCCGCAATATCCCTGAACAGGTGGGTGATGACGCCTTGCGGCAGGTTGTATGCTTCGATCTTGTTGGCGATCGCCAGTTGCTGCAGCTTCGGCACCAGGCCCCAGTGGCCGCCGATGACGCGCCCGATGAGCCCTTCATGACCGAGATGGTTGAGCCCCCGGTCCTTGCCGTCGCCCTGGCCGGCTGCATAGACCAGCGTCAGGTTGGACGGCGAGCCTTTGCCCAGCATCTCCTCCTCGCTTTCGAGGAAGCGCTTCTCCAGGGCCACCGCGATGTTCTCGGCAAAACCGATGCCGACGAATCCGCCGGTTGCGATCGTGTCGCCATCGTGGATGAGGCGCACCGCTTCCGCAGCCGTGACGATCTTGTGGCGATGCGATGGGCGGGAACCGCCGGCCATCGGGTCGGGAATGCGGTGAACCATGACTGCCTCCGTGAGTGGGTCCAGCACAAGCTGCCTTGCGGCCTTACGGCCTTTGGGCCGAAGCCGGAATGTCCTTATGCCGGCTCGGCCGGCGCGGCTTCCGGCTCGGACACCTTGGGCGTCGCCAGCACCTTGTCGATACGCTTGCCGTCGAGGTCGACGATTTCGAAGGACCAGTCTTCCCATTCGCAGCTATCGGTGGTCTGCGGCAAGCGCCCGAGCAGCAGCATGAGCATGCCGCTCAGGGTGTTGTAACGTCCGCGCTCCTCCTCCGGCACGCCCTTCAGGCCGAGGCGATCCTTCAGTTCCGGAACAGGGATCAATCCGTCGAGCAGCCACGACCCGTCGTCGCGCTGCACCGCCCATGCATCTTCCGCACGGTGCGTCTTGAACTCGCCGGTGATCGCTTCCATCACATCCTGCAGGGTGACGATCCCCTGCACCTCGCCGTACTCATCGATGATGAACGCAAGCTGCACGCCGGAATTCTTGAAATTTTCGAGCAGCTCCATGCCCGTCAGCGATTCCGGCACGAACACTGCCGGCTGCAGGTGCTGCATGAGCTCCGGCTTCTCTCCGCGCAGGGTTTGCGCCAGGAGCTGGCGCGCATTGGCCACGCCCAGCACTTCTTCCCAGCCGCCGCGCACCACCGGGAAGCGGGAATGGTCGCTCTCCTCGAAGCGCTTCAGGTTTTCCTCCAGCGGCTCGTTGACGTCGAAGTACACCACATCACTGCGCGGCACCATCAGCGAAGCGATCTGGCGGTCGTCGAGGCGGAACACATTGCGCACCATCTGGTGTTCGTGCTGCTCGATCACGCCGGCGCTCGATCCTTCGGCCAGCATCAGGTTGATCTCTTCCTGCGTCACGCTCGGCTCCATGCGTTCGCTGACGCCGAAGGTGCGCAGCACTAGCTGGGTCGAGCCGGACAGCAGGCGGACGAAAGGCTTGGTCAGCGCCGCCAGCCACAGCATGGGGCGCGCCACGAGACGGGCAATCGCTTCCGGGCTGAGCTGGCCGAGCCGCTTGGGAACGAGTTCGCCGAGCACGATCGTGAAGTAGGTGATGCTGACCACCACGAGGCCCGTCGCGCTGTATTCAGCCCACGGACTTTCGACGCCGATCCGGTGCAGCCAGACTCCGAACGGATGAGCGAGCGTGGCCTCACCCACGATACCGTTGAGCACGCCGATCGATGTGATGCCGATCTGCACGGTGGAAAGGAAGCGGTTGGGATCGTCCCCGAGCTTGATGGCGGCTGCCGCAGCCGAATCGCCTTCTTCAGCCTGTTTCTGGAGCCGGGCCCTGCGCGCGGTGACCAGCGCAATTTCCGACATGGCGAACACGCCATTCAAAATGATCAAGCCGAACAGTATCGCTATTTCCATATTTCACAGGGCCCCGTGGCGTGATGTTGTTTTTGGTGGCAGTGCATCCGGACACGTTATCACAAATGCAGCACAGTCCCGGCTCACTCGTCGCCGGCTTCCGCCGCGTCGGTTCCCAGCAAGAGCTGTGCCGTTTCCGAGGGCAATGCTTCGACCGATTTCAGCTTGCGCGTCATCTGCCGCGTGCGCGTCTCCGCCTGCTCGATATTCTTGGCCGCACGTTCGAGCGTGGTCTTGGTGGCGGCCAGCACGTCGCCGAACTTCCCGAACTCGGTTTTGACCGCGCCCAGCACCTGCCAGACCTCCGACGAGCGTTTCTCCAGCGCCAGCGTGCGGAATCCCATCTGCAGGCTGTTGAGCAAGGCGGACAGCGTGGACGGACCGGCGATCGTCACCCGACACAGGCGCTGCAGTTCATCGGCCAGCCCCGGACGCCGCATGACTTCGGCATACAAGCCTTCGGTCGGCAGGAACAGGATCGCGAAATCGGTCGTCAGGGGCGGCGACAGGTATTTCTCCGAAATCGTCTTCGCCTCGATGCGCACGGCGCGTTCCAGTTCCCGTCCGGCAGCGGCCACACCATCAGTGTCGGCCAGTTCGGCCGCCTCGGCCAGGCGTTCGTACTGCTCCTTCGGGAACTTGGCGTCGATCGGCATCCATACCGGACGCTCGCCATCGTTCTGCCCCGGCAGCCTGACCGCGAACTCCACCCGCTCGCCGGTGCCGGGGACGGTCTCCACGTTCTTCGCGTACTGGTCGGGCGTGAGCACCTGTTCGAGCAGCATTTCGAGCTGCACTTCGCCCCAGGTGCCGCGTGTCTTCACATTGGTCAGCACGCGCTTGAGGTCGCCGACGCCGATGGCGAGCTGCTGCATCTCGCCCAGGCCCTGGTGCACTTTTTCAAGACGGTCGGAAACCAGCTTGAAGGATTCGCCCAGCCGATGTTCCAGTGTCGCATGCAGTTTTTCATCCACCGTGCGCCGCATCTCCTCCAGGCGCTTGCCGTTGTCCTCCTGCAAGTCGCGGATCTTGGCTTCCAGCGTACCGCGCACTTCCGCCATCCGCTGGGCGTTGGATTCCATCAATGCCGCCAGCGCCTGGTTCAGCGTATCGCCGAAGCGCTTGAGCGCCGCCGCCTGCTCCTCGCGTCCCGCCTGCGCCTGCATGGTGATCGCTTGGCGCATCGATTCGAGTTGCAGCGCATTCGCCTCGTTCAGCTTGGCGAGCTGCTGCGCGAAGGAATCGATCTGGTTGTTCTGGATGGTTGCCACACTGGTCAGTTGGGCGGCGAGTGCTTGCTGGAACTGCCCGAGGGATCCGCTCAGTTCCTGGCGTGTGCCCTGCGCGCTCGATTGCACTTCGCTACGCAACTCGCGCTCCACACGCTCGCTTCCCTGCTGCAACTGGCGCTGGATTTCCGCCTGAAAACCCTGCAGCTGCGCGCCGGTATCGCTGCCGCGGCCGCGCAAGAGAATGACGATCTGCAAGATGACTGCCACGGCAACAAGCAGCAGGGTGACGAGTTCGACGGTGTTCATGGTCCTCCCGGCCGAGCCGGAGAAATTGTTCTGATATGAGACAGGAGAAACTCAGCCTGCCTGGTTCCGCATCCAGTCCGCGGTCTGGTAGAAGGATTGCATCAGGCGTTGCTGCATGTCTTCACTGATACCGACATCCTGCATCGCCCATGCCATGCAGCGCAGCCACTGGTCCCTCTCGTTCGATGCGATCGCATACGGCAGGTGCCGCGCGCGCAGGCGCGGATGTCCGAAGCGCTCGACGAAATAATCCGGGCCGCCCATCCATCCGCAGAGAAACCAGAAAAGCTTGTCGCGCGATCCGTCGGTGGACGTGGGATGCATCGCGCGTATCCCGGCGAACTCGGGTTCGAGTTCCATCAGGTCATAGAAACGGTCGACGAGCACACGGAGTTTTTCTTCCCCTCCGACAAGCTCGAATGCGGTCTTTTGCGTTGTGTCTGCAGTGGTCATGGTGCGAATGATAGCGCATCGAATGTCCTCACGGAATCAAGCCTCTCCGGGCGGAATGATCGAACGCGCCGATGAGTGCGCGGGCAACCGTTCAACATGCTTGGCGGATGCGATGACATTCGGAAAAAAGAGCGTGTTTTTTTGCCGTTCCGACACGCGGTGGATTTCGCACAACAGCAAGTTTGACTCGATGCAATGCCCTGTTTGAGCGGTCGCAAGCAAACACTACTTAGCAAATTGCGGTGTTCTTTAATGATTACTATTGCCTAAAAGGTAATAACAATTTTGCCTCAGCGGAGCATCGTTTTCCGTCGCGGCGCGACAGCGAAAAACAACCGGAGCGAGTGCGAGAGTTGTTGTTACCGAGCGCTGCAGAAGCGAACCATGCGGCGCGGCAGCACGACAGCACGACAGCATACCGCGATCGTGCATCGGCAGCTTGATCCTGGTGCTACGACCACAGAGATGCCATGCGAGACTTGATCATCACAAATTCATCCCGGCTGGAATTCTCGATGCGCGTCATGGATGTCCTTGCGCTCGAGCTGGCCGGCGGTCTTGCCGGTCTGATCCATTTCCAGATCCCGCTCAGCGAGACGCCGCCTATCCACACCGTACTGCTGCACTTCTGCAGTGCACTGGCCTTCCTGCTCTTCCCGCAGCTCGAACTCTACGGCTCCTGGCGCGGACGCTCCCTGGCGGACATGTTCCTCCGCCTCGCCGCATCATGGGGACTGGTGCTGCTGATCGGCCTGTTCTTCAGCTTCCTGATCCACCACGTCGGCAACGTGTCGCGACTGTGGATGTTCTACTGGTACGCGAGCGGCGTCACCTTCCTCGCCGTCTACCGCATCGGCGTCTACTACGGCCTGCGCTACCTGCGCGCCAAGGGACTCAACAACAAGCGCGTGCTGCTGGTCGGCTACGGCAGCACGGGACAGGAAATGCACCGCCGCGCGCTGCAGCAGGACTGGACCGGCTACGACGTGAAGGCCGTCTACGCCGAAGGCGAAGATGCCGCGAAGATCGTCGACCCATCCATCGTGCGCATCAACAACCTTCAGGAGATCCACGACTATGTCGTGCGCAACCACATCCATGAAATCTGGATCACGCTGCCGCTGATGGCGTCGCCGCGGCTGCAGGAAGTGCAATACCTGTTGCGCAACACGCTGGTCGACATCCGCTGGGTGCCTGACATCCTCGGCCTGCAGATGCTGAGCAACAAGATGGGCAATTTCCTCGGCCTGCCGGTGGTCGACCTGAACCAGCCGATCTCCAGCGGATTCAACGGCATCCTCAAGGACATCTTCGACAAGGCGTTCGCCATCGTCGCGCTGGTCCTGCTGCTGCCGCTGTTCATCGTGATCGCCGTCCTCATCAAGCAATCCTCGCCGGGCCCGGTCTTCTTCCGGCAGCCGCGGCTCGGCCTGAACGGACGCCAGTTCAACGTCTACAAGTTCCGCACCATGAAAGTGCACCAGGAACAAGGCGTCGTCACCCAGGCTACGCGCAACGATCCCCGCATCACGTCCATCGGCGCCTTCCTGCGCAGGACCAGCCTGGACGAGCTGCCCCAGTTCATCAATGTGCTGCTGGGCGACATGTCAGTGGTCGGCCCCCGGCCGCACGCGCTCCAGCACAACGAGATGTACAAGGATTTGCTAGAGATGTACATGCTGCGCCACCGCGTGAAGCCCGGCATCACGGGCTGGGCGCAGATCCACGGCTACCGCGGCGAAACCGACACGGTCGACAAGATGGCCAAGCGCGTCCAGTTCGATCTCCACTACATCCAGAACTGGTCGCTGTGGATGGACGTGCGAATCATCCTCTGGACCGCATTCAAGGGCTGGACTGGAACCAACGCTTACTGACGTGCAGCCACGGGCACGCCGCGCACCGGCCTGATTCCGCCAGGCCACATGCGCAAGGACCGCCTGCGGCGGCTGGAACCCGCAACAGGCGAACTTGCTTTCTTAACCGAAGAAACCACAAAGAAAACCATGCGCAAGAAAATAACCAAAGCAGTTTTCCCCGTTGCCGGCCTCGGCACCCGTTTCCTGCCGGCGACCAAGGCCAGCCCGAAGGAGATGCTGTCGATCGTCGACAAACCGCTCATCCAGTACGCGGTGGAAGAAGCCATCGCCGCGGGCATTACCGAAATGATCTTCGTCACCGGGCGCAACAAGCGCGCGATCGAGGACCATTTCGACAAGGCGTATGAACTGGAAGCGGAACTGGAGGCGCGCAACAAGACGGCGCTGCTGGAAGTCATCCGCGGCATCAAGCCGGACAACGTCGAATGCTTCTACGTGCGCCAGGCAGAAGCGCTCGGACTCGGCCATGCGGTGCTGTGCGCGGAGCGCCTGGTCAACGGCGAGCCCTTCGCCGTGATCCTGGCCGACGACCTGCTCGACGGCCAGACGCCTGTCATGCAGCAGATGACCGAACTCTACGAACGCCACGGCACCAGCCTGATCGGCGTCGAAACCATCGCCCGCGAACAGAGCCGCTCCTACGGCGTGATCTCCGGCACCACCTGCGACACGCGCCTGATCAAGCTCAACGGCATCGTCGAGAAGCCGGCGCCGGAAAAGGCGCCCTCCACGCTCGGCGTGGTCGGCCGCTACGTACTCAGCCCGGCCATCTTCCAGCACCTGCGCGAAGTGCGTCCCGGCGCCGGCGGCGAGATCCAGCTCACCGACGGCATCGCCTCCCTGCTCGCGCAGGAGACGGTGCTCGCCTATCAGTTCGAGGGCATCCGCTATGACTGC
>Ga0196972_1000732_pt1 | contig 12839 bp, 10 predicted proteins | sample S1v_2013CmetaG_FD_148618 | JGI IMG/M metagenome (GOLD analysis project Ga0196972, IMG submission 148618) | Soil microbial communities from Anza Borrego desert, Southern California, United States - S1+v_20-13C | ecosystem: Environmental > Terrestrial > Soil > Desert | place: USA: California...
CCGCCACCTTCATGGCGGACATGCAGGCCCACCGGCCGGGCTGAGGTCAGGCCGGCACGAGCCGGCGCCGGCCGGCGAGGCTGCCGAGCACCGTCACGGCCGTTCCCAGGCCGACACCGAACACCCCGGCGCAGACCGGCAGGATGCCGAACCAGCGCGGCCCCTGCCCGGCCAGGCCCAAGGCGTCGCGAACCGGTTCGGCATTGGCCACCATGTAGTACACGGTGACGCCGAAGCCCACGGCCATGCCGGCGACCGCGCCGGCCCGGGTCGTCCCGCGCCAGAAGATTCCCAGCACCAGCGCCGGCACGAAGATCGACGCCGCCAGCGAGAACGAGGCCGAGACCAGCGGCAGGATGTCCGACGGCTTGAGCGAAGCGACCAGGGCTGCCAAAAGGGCCACGGCCAGGAGCGTGAACTTGGACAGGATCACGCGCTGCTCCGGCGTCATGTGCGGGCCCAGGTCATGGCCGTACAGGTCGCGCACCATGGCGTTGCTGATGGTCAGCAACAGGCCGTCGGCGGTGGACAGGGCCGCGGCCAGTCCGCCTGCCGCCACCAGTCCCGAGACGATGTAGGGCAGCCCGCCGATCTCGGGCGTGGCGAGCATGATGATGTCGGCGCCCAGCCGGATCTCGCCGAACTGCACGCGCCCGTCGCCATTGACGTCGGTCACCGAGGCCAGGGACGGATCCACCCGGGCCCACTGCAGGATCCACGCCGGCAGGGCATCGAAGCGGCTGCCCACCAAGTGCTGCATGACCTCGAACTTCACCAGCACCGCCAGCGCCGGCACGCTCAGGTAGAGCAGCAGGATGAAGAACAGCGCCCAGCACACCGAGGTCCGGGCCTGCGCCACGGTGGGCGTCGTGTAGAAGCGCGTGAGCAGGTGCGGCAGTCCGGCCGTGCCCGCCATAAGGCAGAACACCAGCGCGAGGAAGTTCAGGCGCGAGGCTTCGAATTCCGCCTGCTGCGCGGGGGTGCCGTCCGGGTCGCCGGCGAAGGGGCGCGCATGCGGCGGCAGGCCGGTGAGCGGGCGCGCGCGCTCCAGGTTCTCCTGCAGGGCGCGCGTCCACAGCTCGCGCGCGGCCGCCGGATCGCGCGGCAACGCGGCAAGCTCGCGGTGGGCGGCGACGATGCGCTCGGAGGCGGCGTCCTGGGCCTTGAGCCGACGGATGCGCTGTCGCGCCTCGACGCGCTCGCGCTCCAGCGAGCCCTCGACGTCGGCCAGCCATTCGCGATAGCGCTGCGCGCGGCGCAGGTATTCGGCCTGCACCTCCTTCTCGGCCGGCGAAGCCACCAGTTCCCGTTCGATCTCGCCGATGCGCTGCAGCTGGCTGCCGTAGACCAGCGGTGCGAACGGATTGGCCACCTGCTTGTACGCCAGCCAGGACACCGGGATCAGGAAGGCCAGCAGCAGGATCACGTACTGCGCCACCTGGGTCCAGGTGACCGCCCGCATGCCGCCCAGGAAGGAGCACAGCAGCACGCCGCCCAGCCCCAGCAGGATGCCGATCTCGAACTGCACGCCGGTCAGGCGCGACGCGATCAGGCCGATGCCGTAGATCTGGGCGACCACATAGGTGAAGGAGCAGACGATGGCACCCAGCGCGGCGAGCCGCCGCGGCCACTCGCCGCCATAGCGCTGGTGGAAGAAGTCGGGCAGCGTGTACAGCTCCATCGCCCGCAGGTAGGGCGCCACCAGCAGCGCCACCAGGCAGAAGCCGCCGGTCCACCCCAGCACGTAGGCCAGCCCGCCGGGATGGCCGGGGGTCCCGCCGAAGCCTTGCAGGTAGAGGCCGCCCGCCAGGCCGATGAACGAGGCGGCACTCATCCAGTCGGCGGCAGCCGCCATGCCGTTGTACATGGGCGGGATGCGGCGGCCCGCGACGTAGTACTCGTGCGCCTGGCTGGTCCGGCCCCACACGCCGATGGCGGCGTACAGCATCACGGTGGCGAACAGCAGGAAGGGGCCCAGCCAGTGGCGCGACAGCCCCTGCTGCTCGGCCCAGGCGAGCAGCAGCAGCACGGTGCACAGCCCCAGCACGTAAGAGGCCAGGATGCGCGCCAGGCTGCGCTCGTATTGCCGGTCCCGCTGCGCCATGCGATGAGCCCCTCCTCGCCGGCCCCATCATCGCACTGCAGGGCTGGCCGACGCCAGCGGGCCGGGCCTCAGCGCGCGGCCAGCTGTTGCCAGGTCGCGATCACGCTGTCGGGATTGAGCGAAATCGACGCGATGCCCTCGGCCGCCAGCCACTGGGCGAAGTCGGGGTGGTCGCTGGGGCCCTGGCCACAGATGCCGACGTACTTGCCCTGGGCGCGGCAGGCGCCGATGGCCCGCGAGAGCAGCGCCTTCACGGCTGGATCGCGCTCGTCGAACTCGGCCGCCAGCAGCTCCAGGCCGGAATCGCGGTCCAGGCCGAGCGTGAGCTGGGTCAGGTCGTTGGAGCCGATCGAGAAGCCGTCGAAGAACTCCAGGAACTGCTCGGCGAGGAGCGCGTTGCTGGGGATCTCGCACATCATGATCACCTTCAGGTCGTTCTCGCCGCGGCGCAGGCCCTGGCGGGCCAGCAGCTCGGTCACGCCGCGCGCCTCGCCGAGCGTGCGCACGAAGGGCACCATGACCTGCACGTTGGTCAGCCCCATCTCCTCGCGCACGCGCCGCAGGGCCTCGCACTCCATCCGGAAGGCTTCCTGGAAGGCGCCGCTGATGTAGCGGGCCGCGCCGCGGAAGCCCAGCATCGGGTTCTCTTCCTCCGGCTCGTAGCGGCTGCCGCCGATCAGCTTGCGGTACTCGTTGCTCTTGAAGTCCGACAGCCGCACGATCACCGGCTTGGGCCAGAACGCGGCGGCGATCGTGGCCACGCCCTCGGCCACCTTGTCGACGTAGAACGCGCGCGGCGACGCATGGCCGCGGGCCACCGACTCCACCGCCTTCTTCAGGTCGGCATCCACGTTGGGATAGTCGAGGATGGCCTTGGGGTGCACGCCGATGTTGTTGTTGATGATGAACTCCAGCCGCGCCAGGCCCACGCCCTCGTTGGGGAGCTGGGCGAAGTCGAAGGCCAGCTGCGGGTTGCCCACGTTCATCATGATCTTGGTGGCGACCGGCGGCATCTCGCCGCGCTGCACCTCGGTCACCTCGGTCTCCAGCAGGCCGTCGTAGATGTGGCCGGTGTCGCCCTCGGCGCAGCTCACGGTCACAAGGGTTCCGTCCTTGAGCAGCTCGGTGGCGTCGCCGCAGCCCACGACGGCGGGAATGCCCAGCTCGCGCGCGATGATGGCGGCGTGGCAGGTGCGGCCGCCGCGGTTGGTGACGATGGCGCTGGCGCGCTTCATCACCGGCTCCCAGTTGGGGTCGGTCATGTCGGTCACCAGCACGTCGCCCGGCTGCACCCGCTCCATCTCGGCCGGGCCGTGCACCAGGCGCACCGGACCGGTGCCGACCTTCTGGCCGATGGCACGGCCCTCGGCCAGCACGTTGCCCTTGCCCTTGAGCTTGTAGCGGGTCTCGGTCTTGCCCTGCTGCTGGCTCTTCACCGTCTCGGGTCGCGCCTGCAGGATGTAGAGCTGGCCGTCCTCGCCGTCCTTGCCCCACTCGATGTCCATGGGGCGGCCGTAGTGCTCCTCGATCACCAGCGCGTACCGCGCCAGCTGCTCGACCTCGGCGTCGGTCAGCGAATAGCGGTTGCGCTGCTCGAGCGGCACCTCCACCGTCTTGACCAGCTTGCCGTCCTGCGCCTTCTCCTGCGGCGTCGAGAACACCATCTGGATCAGCTTGGAGCCCAGGTTGCGGCGGATCACGGCACGCTTGCCCGCGCGCAGCATGGGCTTGTGCACATAGAACTCGTCCGGGTTGACGGCGCCCTGCACCACCGTCTCGCCCAGCCCGTAGCTGGCCGTGACGAAGACGACGTCCGGGAAGCCGGACTCGGTGTCGATGGTGAACAGCACGCCGGCGGCGCCCAGGTCGGAACGCACCATGCGCTGCACGCCCGCCGACAGCGCCACGTTCGAGTGGGCGAAGCCCTTGTGCACGCGGTAGCTGATGGCGCGGTCGTTGTAGAGCGAGGCGAACACCTCCTTGATCTTGTCCAGCACGTGCTCGATGCCGTGCACGTTCAGGAAGGTTTCCTGCTGGCCGGCGAAGGAGGCATCCGGCAGGTCCTCGGCCGTGGCCGACGAGCGCACGGCGAAGCTGGCGTCGGCATTGCCGGCGGACAGGCGGGTGAATTCCTCGCGGATCGCCTTGTCCAACCCGGCCGGGAACGGCTGCTCCATCACCCAGCGCCGGATCTCCGCGCCGGCCGTGGCCAGGGCGCGCACGTCCTCGGTGTCCAGGGCGTCGAGGCGGGCCTGGATGCGGTCGGCCAGGCCGCCGTAGGCCAGGAATTCGCGGAACGCGTGGGCGGTGGTGGCGAAGCCGGTGGGGACACGCACCCCCTGCGGCAGCTGGGAGATCATCTCGCCGAGGCTGGCGTTCTTGCCGCCGACCACCTCGACGTCGGTCATCCTCAGGTTCTCGAAGGGTACGACCAGGGCGGCCGGATCAAAGCGTGCAGACATGGAAAAGCTCCGGAAGTTGAAATCGGGTCTGCGCTCCAGCGGCGCGCGCGGGCGTGTCCGGCGAGTCGGCTTTGTAGGGCTTGTAATGGGCCTGATCGCGTCATGACATGCGGCGGATAATTGCCGGCCATTGTAGGCACCCCGCCCCCTCCGGGGCCGTGCGCCCGGCCCGAAAGCACCGATGTCCAACCTGCACACACGCACCGTCTTCTTCATCTCGGACGGCACCGGCATCACGGCCGAAACCTTCGGCAACGCCATCCTCGCGCAGTTCGAATTCCGGCCCCGGCACGTGCGCCTGCCCTTCGTCGACACCGTCGACAAGGCGCACCAGGCCGTGCGTCAGGTCAACCACGTGGCCGAGCTGGAGGGCCGCCGCCCGCTGGTCTTCACCACGCTCGTGAACGTGGAGATCCTGCAGGTCATCGAGGAAGGCTGCCGCGGGATGCTGCTCGACATGTTCGGCACCTTCGTGCGCCCGCTGGAGATCGAGCTGGGGATGAAGTCCAACCACCGCGTGGGGCGGTTCTCGGACATCAGCAAGAGCAAGGCCTACCACGACCGCATCGAGGCGATCAACTACAGCCTGGCGCACGACGACGGCCAGAGCCACCGCGACCTGGAGCACGCCGACGTGGTGCTCGTGGGCGTCAGCCGCAGCGGCAAGACGCCGACCTCGCTGTACCTGGCGATGCAGCACGGCCTGAAGGCGGCCAACTACCCCCTGATCCCCGAGGACTTCGATCGCAGGCAACTGCCCGCCGCGCTGGTGCCGCATCGGCGCAAGCTGTTCGGGCTGACCATCCAGCCCGAGCGGCTGGCCGAGATCCGCAACGAGCGGCGGCCCAATTCACGCTACGCCTCGCTGGAGAACTGCCGCATGGAGGTGGCCGAGGCGGAAGCCATGATGCGCCGCGCGGGCATCCGCTGGCTGTCGACGACGACCAAGTCGATCGAGGAGATCGCGACCACCATCCTGCAGGAGATCCAGCCCGGACGGCTGGAGTACTGAGGCGGTCAGGCCAGGCTGGTGATCACCCAGCGATGCTGGCAACGCCGGCAGCAGACCTCGGCCTCGTCGCCGCCCGTCCGGGGCGACACCACCTTGAAACGGCCGTATTCGCCGCAATCTTGGCATTGGGCCTGGTTGGCCACGATCTCGGCGCGCGTCAGCAGGAACAGGTACCGCCTGAGCGCCCACGCACCGATGGCGGCGGACAGCAGGACGTAGACGAGGTTGGCCAGCTGGTCGGCGGTGGCTGCGCCACGGGAGGCCTCGAGGGCAGCGAACACCGCGACCAGGCTCAGGAAAGCCAGCACCAGGTGCGCGTGGCTCGACAGCAGTTCACGCTCATACCACTTGCGGAAACCGGCGCGGCTGAAGGCTTCGGCCAGGCCGCGCGGCAAGGGAGCGGGGCGCAGGAGGTTCTTCATCGCTGGATCCTCATACGGGCGGCGCGGGCGCGCTGCCGGCAGACGGAGTGTGGGTCCGTCGGACGCGGATGTCACTGGGCCGGCCCACCCTCTGAATAGATAAATGGCATTGGCGGCATTGCCCCAATAAATTGGATCAATAGGAACCCCGCGCCTAACCTACGGGTCTCACAGGCATCCACAACGCAACAGCAAAAGGAGTTAGCAACCCATGTCCCTGATCAACACCCAGATCACCCCCTTCCAGGCCACCGCGTACCACAACGGCAAGTTCGTGCCGGTGTCGGACGAGAGCTTCAAGGGCAAGTGGTCCGTGGTCGTGTTCTACCCGGCCGACTTCACCTTCGTCTGCCCGACCGAACTGGGCGACCTGGCCGATCACTACGCCGAATTCCAGAAGCTGGGCGCCGAGGTGTACGGCGTGTCCACCGACACCCACTTCACCCACAAGGCCTGGCACGACACGTCGGACACCATCAAGAAGGTCAAGTACCCGCTGATCGGCGACCCCAGCCACCAGCTGGCCCGCTTCTTCGACGTGCTGATCACCGAGGGCGAGGACACCGGCCTGGCGCTGCGCGGCACCTTCATCCTGGACCCGGAAGGCCGCATCAAGACCGTCGAGGTGCATGACAACGGCATCGGCCGCGACGCCACCGAGACGCTGCGCCGCCTGAAGGCCGCCCAGTACATCGCCGCCCACCCGGGCGAGGTCTGCCCGGCCAAGTGGAGCGAAGGCGCCGAGACGCTGAAGCCCTCGCTGGACCTGGTCGGAAAAATCTGACCCACCCCGAAGCGGGCGCTACGCGCGCCCGCCTCCCCTCAAGGGGCACACCAGCGGCCCGGCAAAGCCGGTTCCGCGGTGTCCCGAACTGTCCCATCCACACCGCTGACACTCGGAGGAGGAGCCGTGCTCGACACCCAACTGAAGGCCCAGCTGGCCGCCTACATGGAACGCATTTCGCAGCCGGTGGAGATCACCGCGCTGCTGGACGACACGCCCGCCTCGCGCGAGATGCAGGCGCTGCTGCGCGACGTCGCGGAGACGTCGCCGCTGGTCCGCGTGAGCGAGACGACGCAGGCACAGGGGCCGCATCGCACGCCCTCCTTCTCGATCAACCGCCCCGGCGAAAGCCACGGGCCGCGCTTTGCCGGCCTGCCGATGGGCCATGAGTTCACCTCGCTGGTGCTGGCGTTGCTGCAGGTCGGCGGCTACCCGCCCAAGGTGGAGCAGGACGTGCTGGAGCAGATCCGCGCGATCGACACCGACCTGGAATTCGAGGTCTACGTCTCGCTGACCTGCCACAACTGCCCGGACGTGGTGCAGGCGTTGAACCTGATGGCGGTGCAGAACCCGCGCATCAAGGCGACCATGATCGAGGGCGGCCTGTTCCAGGACGAGATCGAGCAGCGCCAGGTGATGGGCGTGCCGACCGTCTTCCTGAACGGGACGATGTTCGGCACCGGCCGCATGAGCCTGGAGGAGATCCTGGCCAAGGTCGACACCGGCGGCGCCCAGCGCGAAGCGAGGAAGATCGCGGCCAAGGACCCGTTCGACGTGCTGATCGTCGGTGGCGGACCGGCCGGCGCCGCCGCGGCGGTGTACGCCGCGCGCAAGGGCATCCGCACCGGCATCGCCTCCGAGCGCTTCGGCGGCCAGGTGCTGGACACGCTGGGCATCGAGAACTTCGTGTCGGTCAAGGAAACCGAGGGACCGAAGTTCGCGCTGGCGCTGGAGGAGCACGTGCGCCACTACGACGTGGACATCATGAACCTGCAGCGGGCGAAGTCGCTCAAGCGCGATGCGGACCTGATGGAGGTGCAGCTGGAAAACGGTGCCTCGCTCAAGAGCCGCACGGTCATCCTGAGCACCGGCGCGCGCTGGCGCCAGCTGGGGGTGCCGGGCGAACAGCAGTACCGCAACAAGGGCGTGGCCTACTGCCCGCACTGCGACGGGCCCCTGTTCAAGGGCAAGCGCGTGGCGGTGATCGGCGGCGGCAACTCCGGCGTGGAAGCGGCCATCGACCTGGCCGGGATCGTCGGCCATGTGACGCTGATCGAGTTCGGCGAGCAACTGCGCGCCGACGCGGTGCTGCAACGCAAGCTGGCCAGCCTGCCGAACGTGACCACGCTGGTGAACGCGCAAACCACCGAAATCACGGGCGACGGCCAGCGGGTGAACGGCCTGGTCTACAAGGACCGCGCGAGCGGCCAGGAACATCGCGTCGAGCTGGAAGGCGTGTTCGTGCAGATCGGCCTGGTGCCCAACACCGAGTGGCTCAAGGGCACGCTGGAACTGTCGAAGCACGGCGAGATCGTCGTGGATGCGCGCGGGCAGACCTCGATGCCCGGCGTGTTCGCCGCGGGCGATGCCACCACCGTCCCGTTCAAGCAGATCATCATTGCCGCGGGCGATGGCGCCAAGGCCGCGCTGGCCGCGTTCGACCACCTGATCCGCACCTCGGCACCGGCCGATGCAGCGGCGCAAGAGAAGACTGCCGAGCCCGTACCTGCCTGAACGCGAATGCTTCTTGCGTGCAGGCACAGGCCTTCATGGGGGCATGTGCCGCGCGCTGCGATTCGGGCGAGAATGCCCGCATCGCAGCCCGCAAGGAGAACAACAATGCAAGGCAACCCGCAAGTCCTGCAGCAGTTGCAGGCACAGCTGAAGAACGAGCTGACGGCGACCAACCAGTACTTCCTGCACTACCGCATCCTCAAGCACTGGGGGTTCGAGCGGCTGGCGAAGAAGGAGTACGAGGAATCGATCGGCGAGATGAAGCACGCCGACCGCCTGATCGAGCGCATCCTGGTGCTGGAGGGGCTGCCGAACCTGCAGGACCTGGGCAAGCTGCTGGTGGGTGAGGACATCCCGGAAATCCTCGACTGCGACCTGCAAAGCGAACGCGGCGCCCAGGCCACCGTCAAGGAAGGCATCGCGGCCTGCGAGGCCGCACAGGACTACGTCTCCCGCGAGATCCTCACGGACATCCTGGAGGACACCGAGGAACACATCGACTGGCTCGAGACGCAGATCGAGCTGCTCGACAAGGTCGGGCTGCAGAACTACCTGCAGTCGCAGATGGGCGAGGGCAGCTAGTCCCCGGGGCGCCGTTCGCGCCCTGCCTTCTCGATCCTCGACATGCAACACGGGCCCCTCGGGGCCCGTTTCTTTTCAGGCGCTTCTTATCCAGTCTTAATGCGACCGATTCGCATTTGCGATACACTCGGCAGCACCGCACTTTTCATCCATCGGCCAGCCAGCCGCGCGCCAGCCAGCCTCGTCGTCGAACCGGCCCCCCGGGGCCGCCCTCGTTGGAGGTTTACCTGGTGTCATCCGAAACGCGGCCGTCGAGCACGGCCTGTCCCGCCGATCCCGCATCGGTTCCCGCTCCCCTGCTGCCCCTGGGCGCGCTGCTGCTGGCGGCGTCCTGCAACGGCCTGGCACAGACCGCTCCGCCTGCATCGAACGATGCGAACCGCGCCTTGCGCGAGATGGTGGTGCGCGAGATGCCCGACGCAGCGACCGGCAAGCAGACCCTTCGCGCCACCACCACCAGCATCGGCAAGGGCTAGCAGGCGATCCGCGACATCCCGCAGTCGGTGACCGTGCAGACCGAGCGGCTGATGGACGACCGCAACCTCGACGACTTCCGCGAGGTGCTGCGGACCACGGCCGGCGTCACCTTCCAGGCCGGCGAGACCGGCGAAGAGGACGTGCGCATGCGCGGCTTCTCGCTGCAGCAGGCGGGCGACATCTTCACCGACGGCCTGCGCGACGGCGCGCTGTACGAGCGCGACACCTTCAACTTCGACCGCATCGAGGTCCTCAAGGGATCGGCCTCCATGCTGTTCGGCAAAGGCTCCACCGGCGGCATCGTCAACCAGGTGAGCAAGCAGCCATTCCTCATGGACCAGCACGAGGTGGACTACACCCTCGGCACCGGAAACCTGCACCGCCTCACCGGCGACTTCAACTTCCACACGGGCCAGGACGCGGCCTTCCGCCTGAACGCGATGGCGCACGATGCCGACAACTGGGGGGCGAAGCAGCGCAAGGTCGGCCTCGCGCCGACCTTCCGCTGGGGCATAGGCACGCGCGACGAGTTCTCGGTCGGCCTGTACCACCTGGACATCGAAGGGCGGCCCCTCTACAACCACCCCTGGTTCCTGAGCAACGGCACCCAGGGCACGATCATCCCTTCGCTGCCGGCCCGCAATTTCTACGGCCTGGCCAACGACCACCTGGACACCAGCGCGACCTACGGGACCCTCAGCCACATCCATCGCTTCGACCACGAGGGCGAGCTGAAGACCGTGCTGCGCCACGGGCGCTTCAAGCGCGACCTGCTGGCGAGCGTGATCCGGTTCGCGCCCGGCACCACGCAGGCCAACCTCGATGGCAGCACGGTGCTCACCCGCTCGGCCAAGGGCCGCATCGGCATCAGCGACCTGACGCAGCTGACCAGCGACTACGCCGGCAACTTCCAGTGGGGTGGACGCCGGCACGAGTTGCTCGCGGGCATCGACTACTACCAGGACGACGCCCGGCGCAACAACAACTTCGTCGCCGGCCTGGCGCCCGCGCCGACCACCACGGTCGGCACCCCCAACGACGGCGCGACCCGTCCGGACACCCGCGGTCCGGTGCCCTTCAGCACCTTCGATGCCCGCAACATCGGCCTGTACGTGCAGGACACGGTGTCCATCACGCCGACGGTCAAGCTGCTCGGCGGCCTGCGCTTCGACCGCTTCACCGCGTCCTACCGCGACCCCGCCGGCGTGCAGACGGACGCCCGCGGCGAGAGCCTGTGGTCGCCGCGCGTGGGGCTGCTGTACCAGCCCAGCGAACTAGCCTCGTACTACGCCTCGTTCGGCACCTCCTACAACACCTCGGGCGACACCTACCAGTTCAGCCCCAATCCCACCGGCAACCCGCAACTGGCCCAGACGCCGGCCGAGAAGAGCCGCAACTTCGAGGTCGGCGGCAAGTGGGAACTGTTCGAACGGCGCGCGCTGCTCGGCGTGGCCTTCTTCTACAGCGAGAAATACAACGAGCGCAACACCGACCCGCTGGTCAACCAGATCCTGCTGTCCGGCAAGCGCCACGCCGCCGGCATGGAGTTCAACCTGGCCGGCCGCTTCACGCCCAAGTGGGAGGTGTTCTTCAACCACACCTGGATCCCGCGCGCCAGGATCGACGAAAGCCTCCAGCCGCTGGCCGCCAACGGCGGTGGCGCCCAGGTGCAGGGCGACCGCCCCGCACTGACCCCGCGCCACAGTGGCAGCCTCTGGACCACCTACCGCGTGCTGCCGCAGCTGCGTCTCGGCCTGGGGCTGAACTGGCGCGGCTCGCAGAACCCCGAGGGCAATCGCGCGGTCACGGCCGACGGGTTCGTCACCGCCGATGCGATGGCCGAATACATGATCAACGAGCAGTGGACGGCCAAGCTGAACGTCACCAACCTGGCGGACAAGCTGTATGCCGACACGCTGTACCGCGGCTTCTTCACCCCGGGCTCGCCGCGGCGGGTGGAACTGACGCTCAAGACGATGTTCTGAACGCCCCCATGCTGCTGCACCTGAAGAAGATCCTCACGGCCGACGAAGTGGCGAGGGCGCGCACCCTGCTGGGGCCCGACGCGCCCTGGATCGACGGGGGCAGCAGCGCGGGCGCGCAGGCGGTCTCGCGCAAGAACAACGAGCAGCTCGCACAGGACAGTGCCGCCGCCGCGCAGTTGCGCGAGATGGTGCTTGCGGCCCTGCAGCGCGACCCGCTCTTCTTCTCCGCGGCGCTGCCGCGCAGGATCTTCAATCCGCTCTTCAACCGCTACAGCGGCGGCAACAATCATTACGGCGAACACATCGACGGCGCCGTGCTGCGATCGCACCACCCGCCCCAGTGGGTGCGCACCGACCTGTCCTGCACCCTGTTCCTCGCCGATCCCGACGAGTACGACGGCGGCGAGCTGGTGATCCGCGAGCCCCAGGGCGAGCGCCGGCTCCGGTTGCCGGCGGGCGACATGGTGCTGTACCCCGGCACGACGCTGCACGAGGTCACGCCCGTCACGCGCGGCGCGCGCATCGCGAGCTTCTTCTGGGTGGAGAGCATGGTGCGCAGCGGCGAGCAGCGGCGCCTGCTGTTCGAGATGGACATGGCGCTGCTCAAGCTGCGCGCGCGCGAGGGCGAGGATCCGGCGCTCGTGCAGCTCACGGGCACTTACCACAACCTGCTGCGCATGTGGGCCGACACGTGAAGGCGCAACCCCTGCCGCCGGACATCGTGGGCCTGGAAGACCACCGGCGACGCGCGCTGGCGCGGCTCGACGCGAACGCCCAGGCCTACCTGGAGAGCGTCGCCGGCGACGGCCTCACGGCGAGCGCCAACCGGGCCGCATGGGACGGCTTGCGCCTGTGGCCGCGCGTGCTGCGGCCGCTGGCCGGCCTCGACACCCGCGTGCAGCTGCTGGGCCGCCAGCTCGCGCACCCGATCCTGCTGGCCCCGCTCGCCTACCAGCGCCTGTTCGACGAGGATGGCGAACTGGCCAGCGCGGTCGCCGCGTCGGCCCAGGGGGCCGGCTACGTGCTGAGCACCTTGTCCAGCGTGCCGATGGAGATCGTCGCGCAAGCGGTGCTCGGCGATGCCGGCCGCGGCCCGCTGTGGTTGCAGCTCTATTGGCAGGGCGACCGGTCCCGCACCCACGCGCTGGTGCAGCGCGCGGAGGCCGCGGGGTACGAGGCCCTCGTGCTGACGGTGGACGCCCCCGTGAACGGCGTGCGCGATGGCGAGCGGCGCGCCGGGTTCCAGTTGCCCCAGGGCATCCGGGCGGTCCACGTGC
>Ga0196972_1000733_pt1 | contig 12826 bp, 8 predicted proteins | sample S1v_2013CmetaG_FD_148618 | JGI IMG/M metagenome (GOLD analysis project Ga0196972, IMG submission 148618) | Soil microbial communities from Anza Borrego desert, Southern California, United States - S1+v_20-13C | ecosystem: Environmental > Terrestrial > Soil > Desert | place: USA: California...
ATCGCACCGAGGATCCAGGGCTCCAGCCGGCGGCTGCTGCGCGACACCCAGCCCCTGGGCAGGGCGGTTGCGTGCCCCTGACCGTTCTCCTGCGGCCCGGGAAAGGTCTGGGGCGATCCGGTGCTGGGTGCTTCGTTCACTTGGGCGGATGCGCTGCCAGCGGGGCGGCGCATGTCGTTACTTCAGTTGACCGAATGAAACCACGGATGAGCGGCGTATCTTTAAGCGCCTTCGGGGAGGGGATTAAGGAATTTGCTTAAAGCGCAGCCCATCCGCGCACGACCCCGCGGGTACACTTTTCCGGCTCCCTAGGGTGCTCATCCATGTCTGCGCTTCCGTCCGCCACCGACTCGCCTGCCGTGAGGCTGCTCTGCGTGGAGGACAACCCCGACGACGTCGAGCTGATGGGCATCGCCCTGCACCGGGCCGAGCCGGGCCGGCGCTACCAGCTGGACCGGGTGGACGACGCCACCAGCTTCGGCGAGGCGCTCGAGGACGACTACGACGCGATCCTCTGCGACTTCAACATGCCGCGCTTTTCGCCCTACGCGGCCTTGCAGATCCTGATGGCGCGCCAGCTCGCCACGCCGCTGATCGTGGTGACGCGGGCGATCGGCGAGGAGGCGGCGGTACACGTGCTGCGCTGCGGCGCCAAGGACTACGTCACCAAGGACAAGCTGGGCACGCTGCCGCAGATCATCGACCGGGTCATGTCCGAGCGGCGGCGCGCGGCCGAGCAGGAGCGGATGGCCCGCGAGCTGGAGGCCGCCTACCGCCGGCTGAAGAAGCTGTCGACCCGCCTCGTGGTGGCGCAGGAGCGGGAACGCAGCCTGATCTCGCGCGAACTGCATGACCAGCTCGGCCAGACCCTGACCGGCATGGTGATCCACCTGCACGCGGCCCAGCGGTCCCCCGATCCGCAGGCCACCCGCCGGCACACCGGCACGGCCATGGAGATGGCGCAGGCCGCGGTCGAGCAGGTCAAGACCCTGTCCTTCCTGCTGCGCCCGGCGCAGCTCGACCTGCTCGGCCTGGTACCTGCGGTGCAGACGGCCGTGCAGCGCATCGCCGAGCCGGCCGGGCTGGCCTTCCATGTGTCCACGCGCGGCCCCGAGCCCCGGCCGCCGGGAGAAAACGCCTCGGTCGTGATCCGGCTGGTGCAGGAAGCGCTGGTCAATACCGTCCGCCACGCCCGTGCCGAAAGCGTGCGGGTGCGGATCCGCTTCCTGCCGGACGGCCGCATCGGCTTGCTGGTCCTGGACGACGGCGCCGGCTTCGACAAGCACGCCGTGCTGGACGGGCAGCCCAGCGAGCGCAACGTGGGGCTCTACGGAATGATCGAACGCACGGAAGTGGTCGGCGGGCGGCTGCACATCCGCACCCGGCCAGGCGCCGGGGTCGCGATCCGCGCCGTGCTCTGAACAGGAACATGAAAGACGACAAGCCGGCCGCCAAGGCCATCCGCGTGGTCCTCGCCGACGACCACGACCTGGTCCGCTCGGGCATCAAGGCCCTCCTGTCCATGGTCGAAGGCGTCGAGGTGGTCGCCGAGGCGCGCGACGGGCGCGAACTGGTCGCCCTCGTCGAGTCGATCGAGCCCGACGTGGTGATGACCGACATCTCCATGCCCGGCATGGACGGCATTGCCGCCATCGCCGAGATCCACGCCAGGTATCCGGGCGTGCGCCTGCTGGTGCTGTCGATGTACGACACGGTCGATTTCGTCAAGCGCGCCGTCGCCAGCGGCGCCTGCGGCTACCTGATGAAGGACGCGCCTCCGTTCGAACTGGAGCAGTCCATCCGCAGCGTGATGGCCACCGGCACCTACTTCAGCCCGGTGATCGCGCAGCGGCTGCTGCAGCCCTCGGAGCCGAGCGCCAGCGACGAGTTGACGGAACGCCAGCTCGAGATCCTCAAGCTGATCGCGCAGGGCAAGGCTTCCAAGGAGATCGCCTTCGAGTTGGGACTGTCGTCCAAGACCGTGGACGTGCACCGCGCCCGCATCATGGAGCGGCTGCGTCTCAACGACATCGCCAGCCTGACCCGCTACGCCGTGCGCAAGGGCCTGGTCAAGGCCTGAGCCTGGGATCAGGGCTGCAGGCGCAGCAACTGGCCGTTCGAACTGTCGGTCAGCAGGTACAGCAGGCCGTCCGGCCCCTGGCGCACGTCGCGCACCCGGCCCACGTCCGGCAACAGGCGCTGCTCGCCGACCACCTTGCCACCGTCCAGCCGCACCCGGTCGAGGTAGCCGAACTTCAGCGAACCGATGAACAGGTTGCCCTTCCACTCGGGCCCGTAGCGGTCGCTGCTCAGGAAGGTCATTCCCGACGGTGCGATCGAGGGTACCCAGTAGTGCAGCGGCTGCTCCATTCCGGGCTTGGACGTGATGCCCTCGCCGATCTTCCCGCCGCCGTAGTTCACGCCCCAGGTGATGACGGGCCAGCCGTAGTTGTGCCCGGCCTCGGGCACGTTGATCTCGTCGCCGCCCTGGGCGCCGTGCTCGTGCATCCAGAAGCGGCCGTCGGGGGCCAGGGTCGCGCCCTGCGAGTTGCGGTGGCCGTAGCTCCAGATCTCCGGCAGCGCGCCGGCGCGGTCGAGGAAGGGATTGCCGGCGGCCGGCGAGCCGTCCTTGTTGACCCGGATCACCTTGCCGATGTGGTTGTCCAGGCGCTGCGCGTCCTGCATGCGCGAAAAGCGGTCCCCCATGGTCAGGAACAGCGTGCCGTCGCGGGCCTCGACGATGCGGCAACCGAAGTGCATGCGGCTGTCCACCTTGGGCTTCTGCCTGAAGATCACCTGCACCTGCTCGAGGCGGCTGCGGTCGGGTGCCAGGCGCGCCTTGGCCAGCGCGGTCGAATTGCCGCCAGGACCGGGCTCGGAGAAACAGAAGTACAGGGCGCGGTTGGACGCGAAGCCGGAATCGAGCACCAGGTCCAGCAGGCCGCCCTGCCCGCCGGCGGCCACCGCCGGCACGCCGGCCACGGGCGGGCCCACGCGGCCATCCGGCTCCACGACGCGCAGCCGGCCGGGCCGTTCGGTGACCAGGAAGCGGCCCTCGTCGAGGAAGGCTACGGCCCAGGGATGGTCCAGCCCGGACGCGACCGCCTGCGCCTTGGGCTGCGCCTGCGCGGTGATGGCGAAGGCGGCGAACAGGCCGGCGCCAAGGGCAAGGCGCCACCGGCCCGGGACAGCATCGAATGTCGTCATCCAGAATCTCCATCGGCCCTTGCGGGCGCTGCAGCCGGCCACTCTGGCCTGAAAGTGAACAGGCAAAATCCCAACCACATCAAAGGCTTACATCGAAAACCTCGCTTGACTTCTTGTATCACGGTGCTTACGCTGCGCGCCATGTCGAGGTGGCTCTGCATTGTCCCGGTCCTGGCCCTTGCCGTGGCCACCGCCCAAGCCGCCCCGACCGCGGCCGAGGACGACCTGCAACGCTTCATGGCCGAGAAGGGCGTGCTCAACCGGCTGGACGACGTGCGCGAACGCATCACCGACGCCACCTCGGAACTGGTGGTCACGGCCATGGGCTTCCTGGGCGTGCCCTACCGGCGGGGCGGGAACAGTGCCGAAACCGGCTTCGACTGCAGCGGCTTCGTCAAGGCGATGTACGAACAGACCGTCGGGCTGGTGCTGCCGCGCAAGGCCGACGAGCAGGCGGCCGCCACCCAGGTCATCGACAAGCAGGACCTGCGCCCCGGCGACCTGGTGTTCTTCAACACCATGCGCCGCGCCTTCAGCCACGTGGGCATCTACGTCGGTGACGGCAAGTTCATCCACTCGCCCCGGCCCGGCGCCGAGGTGCGGGTGGAGAGCATGGGCGGCAGCTACTGGCAGCGCCGCTTCGACGGCGCCCGCCGCGTGCTGGTGTCGCAGCCGTCCGTTCCGGCCGAACAGCCCTGAGGCGGCCGCCGCGCGCTACTTGCGCTGCGGCGGGACGTCCGTGCAGGTGCCTTCGGCGATCTCGGCGGCCATGCCGATGCTCTCGCCCAGCGTCGGGTGCGGGTGGATGGTCTTGCCGATGTCCACCATGTCCGCCCCCATCTCGATGGCGAGGGCGACCTCCCCGATCATGTCGCCGGCATGGGTGCCGACGATGCCGCCGCCCAGGATGCGGTGTGACTTCGCATCGAACAGCAGCTTGGTGAATCCCTCGTCGCGCGCGTTGGCGATGGCACGGCCGGATGCCGTCCAGGGGAAGTGGCCCTTGGTGATCGCGATGCCCTGCGCCTTGGCCTGGTCCTCGGTCAGGCCGACCCAGGCCACTTCGGGGTCGGTGTAGGCCACGCTCGGGATGACGCGGGCTTCGAACGCGCTCTTCTCGCCGGCGGCCGCCTCGGCCGCCACATGGCCCTCGTGCACCGCCTTGTGCGCCAGCATGGGCTGGCCCACGACGTCCCCGATCGCGAAGATGTGCGGCACGTTGGTGCGCATCTGGATGTCGACCGGGATGAAGCCCCGCTCGTCGACCCGGATGCCGGCCTGCTCGGCGCCGATGCGGCGGCCGTTGGGGCTGCGGCCGACGGCCTGCAGCACGAGGTCGTAGAGCTGCGGTTCGGCGGGCGCCTGCTCGCCTTCGAAGCGCACCAGGATGCCGTCCTTCGTCGCCTCCGCGCCCACGGTCTTGGTCTTGAGCATGACCTTGTCGAACCGGGGCGCATTCATCTTCTGCCAGACGCGCACCAGGTCGCGGTCGGCGCCCTGCATCAAGCCGTCCAGCATCTCCACCACGTCGAGGCGGGCGCCGAGCGTGGAATACACCGTGCCCATCTCCAGGCCGATGATCCCGCCACCCAGGACCAGCATGCGGCGCGGGATGTTCGGCAGTTCCAGCGCGCCGGTGGAATCGACGATGCGCGGGTCCCGTGGCAGGAACGGCAGCCGCACCGCCTGCGAGCCGGCCGCGATGATCGCGTTGCGGAAGCGCAGCGACTGCTTCTTGCCCGTGGGTTCCTGGGCGGTTCCGGCGGTCTCGGCCACTTCCAGTTCGTGTGGACCGGTGAACTGGCCGGCGCCGCGCACGACCGTGACCTTGCGCATCCTGGCCATCGCAGCCAGGCCGCCGGTGAGCTTGCCGACGACCTTGGCCTTGTGGGCGCGCAGCTTGTCCAGGTCCACCGCGGGCTTGCCGTAGCTGACGCCGAGCGCCTCGAAGTGGCTTACCTCATCCATCACGGCCGCGACGTGCAGCAACGCCTTGGACGGAATGCAGCCCACGTTGAGGCAGACGCCGCCCAGCGTGGCGTAGCGCTCGACCAGGATGACCTTGAGGCCGAGGTCGGCCGCGCGGAAGGCGGCCGAATAGCCGCCGGGCCCGCCACCCAGCACCAGCACGTCGCAATCGAATTCGCCGCCGCCGGCACTCGCCTGGCTGGCGGGCCGAGGGGCGGCAGGCGCCGTCGCCGGCGCGGGAGTCGAGGCCGGCGCGGGCGCCGGCGGCGTGGCAGGCGCCCGCGCCGCCTCGCTGGACTCCAGCACCAGCAGCACCGAGCCCTCCGACACCTTGTCCCCCAGCTGGACCCGGAGCTCCTTCACCACGCCGGCATGGCTGGAAGGAATCTCCATCGAGGCCTTGTCGCTCTCGACCGTGACGAGCGACTGCTCCACCTTCACCGCATCGCCCGGCTGCACCAGCAGCTCGATCACGGCCACGTCCTTGAAGTCCCCGATGTCGGGGACCTTCACCTCCACCCGGCTCATTTGGCTTCCTTGGTCTTGAGCGTGAACAGGTCGAAGGGCAGCGCCGAGTTGCGGTCGAACTCGCAGCCCGCGGTGATGCCCGCCTCGGCCACTTCGCGCGCCGTCTTGGCCTTGTGGTAGATCGAGTGCATGGCGCCCAGCGCGAAGCTGCGGCCCGAGCCGATGCCCCAGAACTCCTTGAATTCGAACACCTCGCGGTAGCTGTACAGGCCGTAGATGCCGCTGGCGTTGGCGATCACCACGCTGAACTGGCTGGACTCGTAGGGATCGCTGTCTTCCTCCTTGGTCTGCAGGAAGAAGTTGTCCTTCAGGTACGGGTGCAGCTTGGTGAAGGTGTCGAACACCTCGTCCTTGCTGCCCAACTGCAGGATCTCGCGCGGCATGGAGCCGATCGCCTTGCGCAGCACCGGGAAGTGGGCCACCGTGCCCGCCATGCCGATGAAGCTGGGACCCGACTCGGTCTCGACGCGGAAGATCTTGGTGTTGTCCTCGTAGCGCTTCGACAGCATGGTGTCGCCGAAGGTCACCAGGGTATCGGCGGCGATGGCGATCTGGCCGGCCTTCTTCACTACTACGACAGTCGTCATAAGGGAATGTCTTTGTTGCTCTTCTTCTCAGAGAAGGACACGGCGGAAGTCCGCCAGGATCGTGCCCAGGAACGCGTTGAAGCGGGCGGCCGCGGCGCCGTCGACCACGCGGTGGTCCCATGACAGCGACAGCGGCAGCACCAGCCGCGGCTGGAACTGCTTGCCGTCCCACACGGGCTCCGTGCGGCTGCGGCACACCCCGAGGATAGCGACTTCCGGCGCGTTGATGATGGGCGTGAAGTAGCGCCCGCCGATGCCGCCCAGCGAGGAGATCGTGAAGGTTGCGCCGCTCATCTCGGCCGGCGACAGCTTGCCGTCGCGCGCCTTCTTCGCCAGCTCGGACAGCTCGGTGCTGATCTGCAGGATGCCCTTGCGGTCGGCATCCTTGATCACCGGCACCACCAGCCCGTTGGGCGTGTCGGCCGCGAACCCGATGTGCCAGTAGTTCTTGAGCACGATCTGCTCGCCGTCCAGCGAGCTGTTGAATTCGGGGAACTGCTTGAGCGCCGCCACGCAGGCCTTGATGAGGAAGGCGAGCATGGTCACCTTCACGCCGCTCTTCTCGTTTTCCTTGTTGAGCTGCACCCGGAAGGCTTCCAGCTCGGTGATGTCGGCATCGTCGTGGTTGGTGACGTGCGGGATCATCACCCAGTTGCGGTGCAGGTTGGGCCCGGCGATCTTCTTGATGCGCGACAGGTCCTTGCGCTCCACCGGGCCGAACTTCTCGAAGTCCACCTTGGGCCAGGGCAACAGGCCCAGGGCCGCGCCACCGGCACCAGCACCGCCCTTGCCGGCGGCGGCCTGCGTACTGGCGTCGCCCCGCATGACGGCCTTGGTGAAGGCCTGCACGTCCTCCAGCAGGATGCGGCCCTTGGGGCCGGACCCCTGCACTTCCTCCAGCGGCACGCCCAGTTCACGGGCGAACTTGCGCACGGACGGCGATGCATGGGGCAGCTTGCCCGTGGGGGCCGCGGGTTCGTGCGGCGGGAGCGCGGCCGTGGGCAGGATGCGTTCCCTGCGCGCAGGCTCGCCCGGGCGCGCCGTGTCCGGCGCCGGAGCTGCCATGGGTGCGGGGGCCGCAGGCGCACCGGCGCCCGCCGCCGGAGCAGCGGGCTGCGGCGCCGGGCTTGCGGCGGCCGCGCCTTCCAGCACCGCGATCAGGTCGCCGATGTTCACCTTGTCGCCCAGCGCGACCTTCAGTTCCTTCACGACACCCGCCGCCGACGACGGAATCTCCATCGACGCCTTGTCGCTTTCGACCGTGATCAGCGACTGCTCGACCTGGACGGCGTCCCCCGGCTTGACCAGCAGTTCGATGACGGCGACGTCCTTGAAATCGCCGATGTCGGGGACGCGGACTTCGATAGGGCCCGTTCCGCCCGCGGGGGCTGCCGCAGCGGTTGCGGGTGGCGGCGCGCTGGCAACGGGTGCGGGCGCCGGAGCGGCACCGGAATCACCGCCTTTTGCCGCGCTGGGGGCGGGTGGCTGCGCCTGGCCGGAAGCCTCCGTCTCGAGCACGAGCAGCACGCTGCCCTCGGACACCTTGTCCCCCAGCTTGACCTTGAGCTCCTTGACCACCCCGCCGTGCGAGGACGGGATCTCCATCGAAGCCTTGTCCGACTCGACGGTGACCAGCGACTGCTCCGGCTTGATGGTGTCCCCGGGCTGGACCAGCACTTCGATGACCGCAAGGTCCTTGAAGTCCCCGACGTCCGGAACCTTGACTTCGACCGATGCCATGGGCCTGTTCTCCTGATTGTTCTTGTGAGCCGCCGGCGAGCCGATCAGGCGTACAGCGGGTTGATCTTGTCGGCCTGGATGCCGTACTTCTTGATGGCCTCGGCCACCTTCGCGGCCGGCACCTTGCCCTCCTCGCCCAGGCCCTTGAGCGCGGCCACCACGATGTAGTGGCGGTTGATCTCGAAGTGCTCGCGCAGCCGGCTGCGGAAGTCGCTGCGGCCGAAGCCGTCGGTGCCCAGCACCTTGTAGCTCTGGCCCTTGGGAATGAACCCGCGGATCTGCTCCACGTAGGCCTTGATGTAGTCGGTCGACGCGACCACCGGCCCGGCATGCGGCTGCAGCTGCTGCGTGACGAACGGCACCCTCGGCTTCTCGGCCGGATGCAGCAGGTTCCAGCGCTCACAGTCCTGCCCTTCGCGCGCCAGCTCGTTGAAGCTGGGGCAGCTCCACACGTTGGCGCGCACGCCCCAGTCCTTCTCCAGCAGTTCCTGGGCGGCGATGGACTCGCGCAGGATGGAGCCGGAGCCGAGCAGGTTGACCAGCGGCGCCTTGTCCTTGCCCGTGGCCGGCCGCAACAGGTACATGCCCTTGATGATCTGTTCCTCGGTGCCGGGCTGCAGGCCGGGCATCGCGTAGTTCTCGTTGAGCAGGGTGATGTAGTAGAAGACGTTGTCCTGCCGCTCCACCATGCCCTTGAGGCCGTGGTGCAGGATCACACCGACCTCGTGCGCGAAGCTCGGGTCGTAGCTCACGCAGTTGGGGATGGTCTGGGCCAGGATGTGGCTGTGGCCGTCCTCGTGCTGCAGGCCCTCGCCGTTGAGGGTGGTGCGTCCGGAGGTGCCGCCCAGCAGGAAGCCGCGCGCCTGCATGTCCCCGGCTGCCCAGGCCAGGTCGCCCACCCGCTGCAGGCCGAACATCGAGTAGTAGATGTAGAACGGCACCATGATGCGGTTGTTGGTCGAGTACGAGGTCGCCGCCGCCATCCAGCTGGCCATGCCGCCCGCCTCGTTGATGCCTTCCTGCAGGATCTGCCCGGCCTGGTCCTCCTTGTAGTAGGACACCTGGTCACGGTCCTGCGGGGTGTACTTCTGGCCTTCCGGGTTGTAGATGCCGATCTGCCGGAACAGCCCCTCCATGCCGAAGGTGCGCGCCTCGTCCACCAGGATGGGCACCGCGCGCGGGCCGAGCTGCTTGTCGCGCAGCAAGGTCGTCAGGAAGCGCACGAACGCCTGGGTGGTGCTGATCTCGCGGCCCTCGGCCGTGGGATCCAGCACCGCCTTGAAGGCCTCCAGGGGCGGCACCTGCATCTGCTCGTCGGCCTTCTCGCGGCGCTTGGGCAGGTAGCCGCCCAGCGCCTGGCGCCGCGCGTGCAGGTACTTCATCTCCGGCGTGTCCTCCTCCGGCTTGTAGAAGGGGATCTCCGGCAGCTTGTCGTCGGGGATGGGGATGTTGAAGCGGTCGCGGAAGGCGCGGATGTCCTCGTCGCTCATCTTCTTGGCCTGGTGGGCGATGTTCCGGCCCTCGCCCGCGCGGCCCATGCCGAAGCCCTTGACGGTCTTGACCAGCAGTACCGTCGGCTGGCCCTTGTGGTTCACCGCGCGGTGATAGGCCGCGTAGACCTTCTGCGGGTCATGGCCGCCCCGGTTCAGGCGCCAGACGTCCTCGTCGCTCATGTTCGCGACCATCTCCAGCAGCTTGGGATGGCGGCCGAAGAAGTGCTTGCGCACGTAGGCGCCGTCGTTGGCCTTCATGTGCTGGTAGTCGCCGTCCAGCGTGTCCATCATGACTTGGCGCAGGATGCCTTCCTTGTCGCGCGCCAGCAGCGGGTCCCAGTAGCTGCCCCAGACCAGCTTGATCACGTTCCAGCCGGCGCCGCGGAATTCGCCTTCCAGTTCCTGGATGACCTTGCCGTTGCCGCGCACCGGCCCGTCCAGGCGCTGCAGGTTGCAGTTGACGACGAAGATCAGGTTGTCCAGCTTCTCGCGGGCGGCCACGCCGATCGCGCCCATGGACTCCACCTCGTCCATCTCGCCGTCGCCGAGGAAGGCCCAGACCTTGCGGTTGGCCGTATCGGCGATGCCGCGCGCGTGCAGGTACTTCAGGAACCGCGCCTGGTAGATCGCCATCAGCGGACCCAGGCCCATGGAGACCGTCGGGAACTGCCAGAACTTGGGCATCAGCTTGGGGTGCGGGTAGCTGGACAGCCCCTTGCCGCCGACTTCCTGGCGGAAGTGCAGCAACTGGTCCTCGGTCAGCCGCCCCTCCATGAAGGCGCGTGCGTACACGCCGGGCGCGCTGTGCCCCTGGATGTAGAGGCAGTCGCCGCCATGGCCCTCGCTCTCCGCATGCCAGAAGTGGTTGAAGCCGCAGCCGAACATGGTGGCCACGGACGCGAAGGAACTGATGTGGCCGCCCAGGTCGCCGCCGTCCTCGGGATGCAGGCGGTTGGCCTTGACCACCATGGCCATGGCGTTCCAGCGCATGTAGGCGCGCAGCCGCTCCTCCATCTCCAGGTTGCCCGGGCAGCGCTCCTCGTCCTGCGGCTCGATGGTGTTCACGTACCCGGTGGTGGCGGAAAACGGCATGTCGATGCCTTCCTGCCGGGCCTGCTCGAGCAGCTGCTCCAGCAGGAAGTGGCCGCGCTCGCGGCCTTCGTTGGCGATGACGGCGGATAGCGCGTCGAGCCACTCGCGGGTTTCCTGGGCGTCCGCGTCGTTGGCGGCGGCGCCGAAGACGTGCTCGGGCTGGGCTGACATCCTGGGTCTCCTGTGGGTTCGGGCTAATTTAGTACGGCTGCAACGGCTGGCTTGCGCCCGCAGGCGCGCTCCCGGGCAGCTCTCGGTCCAGTGTGGCATAGAACCGGTTGCATTTCAAATTGCGCTGCAGCATTTCATAATGTGATTGACGGGCACTGGAAGGGCTCACCTACACTCTCAGCCTCCATGCAAGATAGCAGCGCCCACGAGTTGCACGAGGCCGCCGCGCCGGTGCCCTGGATGCGGCGCTGGTGGCGACGGCAGTCGCCCGGCCGCCAGGACCGTTTCGCCATGCTGGCGCCGCTGGCTGCGGTGCTGCTGTTCCTCGCCGCCATCATTTCGGCCTTCTGGTACCTGCGGCTGGAGGAAATGGACCGCGAGCAGGAGGCGGTCCGGCGCGACGTCGAGTACGCGCAGCAGCGCCTGCGGCTCCGACTGCTGGAGCGCCAGGAGCAGCTGATGCGGATCGCCCGCGACATCTCCAACAAGGAAGTGGATGCCCAGGAGTTCGCCAGCCGCGCCGAGACCATGGTGATCCAGTACCCGGAACTGCAGGCCATGTCCTGGGTCGACGAGCGTCGCCGCATCCGGGCCTCGTATGCGGGGCCCAGCGTGCCGGCCCAGCAGCTCCGCTCGCAGGGTGACGTGCTGCGCCCAGGCAGCGAGACCGAGGCCACGTTCTCGCTGGTGCGCGACGTGCAGCAGCCGGTGTATTCGCAGCCGAGCGCCGGCACCGACCCGCCGCAGATGCTGCAGCTGCACGTGCCTTTGGCCGACCAGGCGCGCTTCGGCGGCGTGATCCTGGCCGAGTACTCGATCGACAGCCTGCTGCGCTACGGCGTCCCGTCCGAGGTATCGGCGCGCTATGCCGTCGCCCTGCTGGATGCCAAGGGCCGCCTGCTCGCCGGCCAGGCCCTGCCGCCGCGAGGCACGGCCAGCCGCCTGCTGTCCTGGGCCGGGCCGCAAGCCAACGAATTCGAGGTCCCCGTATCGCCGGTGGGCAACGGCCTGGTCCTGCGCGGCCAGGCCTACCGCACCTCGCTGGGCGTGGTCGGCAGCGGCCTGTTCTGGCTGGTCGGCACGCTCAGCGCCATGACGGCCTGGATGCTGATCGGCAACTGGCGCCACACGCGCCGGCGCATGCAGGCGCAGCAGGCGCTGATCGCGGAAACGAACTTCCGCCGCGCCATGGAGAACTCCATGCTGACCGGCATGCGGGCGCTGGACATGCAGGGCCGCATCAGCTACGTCAACCCCGCCTTCTGCCAGATGACCGGCTGGACCGAGTCCGAGCTGGTCGGGCGCACGGCGCCCTTCCCCTACTGGCCCGACGCCGACCGCGAGCAGCTGGCCGCGCGGCTGGACGACGAGCTCCATGGCCGCAGCGCGCCCGGTGGCTTCCAGACCCGCGTCAAGCGCAAGGACGGCAGCATCTTCGACGCCCGCCTGTACGTGTCGCCGCTGATCGACCCCAAGGGCCACCAGACCGGCTGGATGACGTCGATGACCGACATCACCGAGCCGAACCGCATCCGCGAGCAGCTCTCGGCGTCCTACGAGCGTTTCACCACGGTGCTGGAAGCCCTGGACGCCTCGGTGTCGGTCGCGCCCCTGGGCAGCGAGGAGCTGCTGTTCGCCAACAAGCTGTACCGCCTGTGGTTCGGCCTGAACACCGGGGGCCACCTGCAGATGGTGGCGCAGGCTGGGGTCCCGGACCAGCCGCGCAACGAGGAGCAGCTCGATGAAGTCGATGCCTTCGTCGGACTGCCCACCGGCCACCTCACCACCGCGCAATCGGAGAACGCCGAGATCTTCGTGCCCGAGCTGGGCAAGTGGCTGGAAGTGCGCTCGCGCTACCTGAACTGGGTCGACGGCCGTCTCGCCCAGATGGTGATCGCCACCGACATCACCCCGCGCCGCCACGCCGAGGAGCAGGCGGCCGCCCAGGCCGAACGGGCCCAGGCCGCCAGCCGGCTGGTGACCATGGGCGAGATGGCGTCCAGCGTGGCGCACGAGCTGAACCAGCCGCTGACCGCGATC
>Ga0196972_1000734_pt1 | contig 12825 bp, 14 predicted proteins | sample S1v_2013CmetaG_FD_148618 | JGI IMG/M metagenome (GOLD analysis project Ga0196972, IMG submission 148618) | Soil microbial communities from Anza Borrego desert, Southern California, United States - S1+v_20-13C | ecosystem: Environmental > Terrestrial > Soil > Desert | place: USA: California...
GCGCTGCTGGAACGTTATCCGCAACTGGTGAGCTACCCGCAAGCGGACGATAGCTACAAACTTGCCGCCGGATGGCTGATCGACCAGAGCGGCTGGAAGGGAAAGAGCCTGGGCGCGGCTGGCGTGTATGAGAAGCAGGCGCTGGTGCTGGTCAACCGCGGCGGTGCGACGGGCAAGGAGATTGCGGACCTCGCCGCGGCGATCCAGGAGGATGTCTTGGCGCGCTTTGGTGTCAGGCTGGAGCCGGAGCCGATTTTTATCTGACGAAAAAAAGGCGATCACTCGATCGCCTTTTTTACTGGTACTTGCCTGCTTACGCTGCGACGAAATGGCATACGTAATCCAGCGTTTCCAGCGTTTCGATATCGAAGCTGGAGTTGCCCGGGACGTTGAAACTCTGGCCGCCTTCGTAGCCCTTCCATTCGGTTTCGCCCTTCAGGCGGATGCGGCATTTGCCGGCATTCAGTTCCATGATTTCCGGCGCGCCGGTATTGAAGGTCAGCGACGACGGGAAGATCACGCCGATGGTCTTCTTGGTGCCGTCGGCGAACAGTACGGTGTGCGAAACGCACTTGCCGTCGAAGTAGATGTTGGCCTTCTTGACGACGGAAACGTTGTCGAATTGAGTGGTCATGTTGTCTCTTGATGTTGGTTGTTTTCGTTACTTGTCGCTCTTGCCGAGGCGAGGCAGTGCCACCGACGAACCGGCAGACAGCAGGCCAGCCTTGCTGTAGATGCCCAGCTTGTCGCGCGTGTCGGTGATGTCCAGGTTGCGCATGGTCAGCTGGCCGATGCGGTCCTGCGGCGTGAAGGCTCCCTCGCCCTTTTCCATCGTCAGGCGTTCCGGCTGGTAGGTCAGGTTCGGCGATTCGGTGTTCAGGATCGAGTAGTCGTTGCCGCGGCGCAGTTCCAGCGTGACTTCACCGGTGATGGCGCGCGCCACCCAGCGTTGGGATGCTTCACGCAGCATGATCGCCTGCGGATCGAACCAGCGGCCCTGGTAAAGCAGGCGGCCGAGCTTGCGACCGTTTTCACGGTACTGTTCGATAGTGTCTTCGTTGTGGATGCCGGTGACCAGGCGCTCGTAAGCGATGAACAGCAGCGCCAGGCCGGGGGCTTCGTAGATGCCGCGGCTCTTCGCTTCGATGATGCGGTTTTCGATCTGGTCGCTCATGCCGAGGCCGTGACGGCCGCCGATGCGGTTCGCTTCCATCATCAGGTCGACCGCGTTGGCGAAGGTGATGCCATTCAGCGCGACCGGGCGGCCTTCTTCGAAGCGGACGGTGACTTCTTCCTTCTTGACTTCAACGTCGTCGCGCCAGAAGGCCACGCCCATGATCGGCTCGACGATCTTCATGCCGCTGTTCAGGTGCTCGAGGTCTTTCGCCTCGTGCGTTGCGCCGAGCATGTTGGAGTCGGTGGAGTAGGCCTTCTCGACCGACATCTTGTAGTCGAAACCGGACTTGATCAGGAACTCCGACATCTCCTTGCGGCCGCCGAGTTCGCGGATGAAGGTGTCGTCCAGCCAGGGCTTGTAGATGCGCAGCGCCGGGTTCACCAGCAGGCCGTAGCGGTAGAAACGCTCGATGTCGTTGCCCTTGAAGGTGGAGCCGTCACCCCAGATGTCGACCTGGTCTTCCTGCATCGCGGCGACCAGCATGGTGCCGGTGACAGCGCGGCCCAGCGGCGTGGTGTTGAAGTAGGTGACGCCGGCGGTCGAGATGTGGAAGGCGCCGCTTTGCAGCGCGGCGATGCCTTCGGCGACCAGCTGCTCGCGGCAATCGATCAGGCGTGCCTGCTCGGCGCCGTACTGCTTTGCCTTCTTCGGGATTGCGTCATAGTCGGGTTCGTCGGGCTGGCCCAGGTTTGCGGTATAGGCGTACGGGATTGCGCCTTTCTGACGCATCCAGTGCAGCGCGGCGCTGGTATCGAGGCCGCCGGAAAAGGCGATGCCCACTTTCTGATTGACGGGTACGGACTGGAGAATGGTCGACATGATTTCTGCTTCGCTTGCTGGGATGATGATTGGGATATGCGGAACCGGGCAGGATTAACTGAGCTTGCCTAGGACCAGGTATTCGAGCAATGCCTTCTGGACGTGCAGGCGGTTCTCCGCCTCGTCCCACACCACGGACTGCGGGCCGTCGATTACTTCGGCGGCTACTTCCTCGCCGCGATGCGCCGGCAGGCAGTGCATGAAGAGGGCGTCGGGACGAGCACGCTTCATCTTTTCGCCGTCCACGATCCAGCCGGCAAAGGCTTTCAGGCGCGCGGCGTTCTCTTCCTCGTAGCCCATGCTGGTCCAGACATCGGTGGTGACGAGGTCTGCGTTCACGCAAGCATCCGAGGGGTTGGCAAAGACGGTGTAGTTCTTGTTGTCCGGCGAGACCAGGGACGGATCGATTTCGTAGCGCTTGGGCGTCGACACGTTGACATGGAAGCCGAACACCTGTGCTGCCTGCAGCCAGGAGTAGAGCATGTTGTTGGCATCGCCGATCCATGCGACCGTCTTGCCTGCAATGGAGCCGCGGTGCTCGATGTAGGTGAACACATCGGCCAGCACCTGACAGGGATGGTGCTCGTTGGTCAGGCCGTTGATCACCGGCACGCGCGAATGCTTCGCAAATCGGTCGATGATGTCCTGGCCGAAGGTGCGGATCATGATGATGTCGCACATGCGGGACATGACCTGGGCTGCATCCTCGACCGGCTCGCCGCGGCCGAGTTGGCTGTCGCGGGTGTTCAGGTAGATCGCTGCGCCGCCGAGCTGGTGCATGCCGGCCTCGAAGGACAAGCGGGTACGGGTCGAGTTCTTTTCGAAGACCATCACCAGCGTGCGGTCGAGCAGCGTGTGGTGAGGTTCGTAATTCTTGAATTTGCGCTTGATGATTCGCGAGCGTTCGATGATGTACTCGAACTCATCAAGCGTAAAGTCAGAAAACTGGAGGAAGTGTTTGATCGCCATAAATGAAAACGGCGGCCAGTGGCGCCTGCCGCCGTAGAGGTTGTAAGCTGTTCAATTATAAGGGTTTTGTACTCGGAAAGACAGTCCGCTAGGTATTGCGGAGGCGTGCAATGACCGCAGGCATTCGTCTGGTTCTGGGCTGCCTTGGCGGATTGTGCTTGTATGGTTGCAATGTCACTCGAAAATGTTTTTCAGTAATTTCAGTCTTGACAGAAATTACTGACGGGACTAAGCTGAATCCATGGAACTCACACCCGTCGCACAAAAATTCATTCTCCACTGGGGCGAAATGGGCACCCGTTGGGGCGTGAACAGGACCGTCAGCCAGATTCATGCACTGCTGTACATGGCTGGGCGACCGATGGACGCGGAGGAAATCGCCGATACCCTGGGTGTCGCCCGCTCGAATGTGTCGACCAGTCTCAAGGAGTTGCAAAGCTGGAAGCTGGTCAAGGTCGCTCACATCATGGGCGAACGCCGTGACCACTTCGAGACTTCTTTGGACGTATGGGAACTGTTCCGGACTGTCGTTCGGGGGCGCAAGGAGCGCGAGTTCGATCCGACCATCGCGGCGCTGCGCGAATGCCTGGCCAATCCCGACCTTGCCTTGGAAGACAAGGCGGCGCAACAGCGTATAGCGGAAACCTTGGCGTTGATGGAAACGCTGACGACATGGGCTGACGAGATGCTGCGGTTGGAACCGGCGACTCTGATGAAATTGCTGAAGATGGGTGCATCAGTCCAGAAATTCGTGCGTGGCGGAAGTGGAAGGGATGCTGGCACCAAGAACGGGCAGAAGGACGACGAACACCCGATGGCGCCGTCACCTTAACCATAGGTCAAAATTTTTTGCTCCAATATTTCTGTTTTGACTGAAATTACCGAATATTTTGAAGTCATGCAAAAGGAGGCAGTCATGATTACCTATCCGCTGACGCTGCTGTACGAAGAAGCTTGTCCGTTGTGCAAATTGGAGATCGACAACCTGAAGGCGCGAAATAACGAAGGCTTGCTGCGATTTGTCGACGTCTCCGCGCCGGGTTTCGATCCGACGCCCTATGGCGTTCCGCTCACCGACATGCTGGAAGCGATTCATGCAGTGAAGGCGGACGGATCGCTTGCACGAGGAGTGGAAGTATTCAGGCTCGCGTATGGCGCGGTGGGATTGGGCTGGATCACCAGGCCGACAGGATGGCCGCTGCTCAAACCCTTGTTCGATCGCGCCTACGTGCACCTTGCGCGCAATAGGCATCGCGTGTCGGAGAAGTTCGCCTGGCTTCTGTTCGGCATTGCTGCGAGAAGGGCTGCACGGCGCAGCCGCGCCTGCAAGGAAGGTGTTTGCGAACGTTGACCACTTTTCCATGTGCTAACTAACCGGAGATCACCATGAACGCCATGCTTTTTGCCGCAGCCCTGGGTTTGCCGATCGCCTTCACGCTCGCCTCGATGGCTTACCTGCGGCCGATCCTGCTCAATGTACTGACCGAGATTTGCGGCACTTCCGAACGCGCCGAATTCTGGATCCGTTCCGTCACGATGCTGTCTTTGTTCGGGGCTCTCATGCTGGTGCTTGCGTTCGGGCCGCGTGGAGACGGACGAGATATCTACGAAAGCCTGCGCTGGATTCTAGTGCTGACGCTGGGTGGAGGCTTTGTCGGGATTGCCTGGGTAGCGCGCACCATCTGGAACAGCTTGATGAGATGTCCGGAGACGCAGACCCGGTTCTTTGCTGAAGAGGCGATCGCGCCTACAGCACGCAGTACAACTGCTTGAACACCCGGGAGCACGTCATGAACATTCTCGTCTGTGGCGCAAACGGTTTCATCGGCCGTCACATTTGCGATGCATTTACCGCAGCCGGACATTCTGTCCGGCGGGGCGTACGCCGGGCCGTTACGCCGTCCGACATGGAAATCGACTTCATGCATGACGTGCATGCCGACGATTGGCTTTCGCGTCTGCAGGGTATCGATGTCGTCGTCAATGCCGTGGGCATCCTTTGCGAACGAGCCGATTCGACGTTCGCCTCTATTCACCGAGATGCGCCGATGGCCCTGATCGATGCGTGCGAGCGGGCCGGCGTTAGGCAATTCGTGCAAATCTCCGCGCTCGGTAATGACTCGACGACGACACCATACATGCGCACCAAGCGAGAGGCGGATGCATACCTGATGGCGTCTAGGCCGGAATGGACGATTCTGAGGCCATCTCTGGTCGTGGGCATGGATGGGGCCAGCAGCCGGTTTTTCCGGATGCTGGCGAGCCTGCCTGTCGTGGGTTTGCCCGGGCGAGGCGATCAGCGGCTGCAGCCTGTGCATGTCGATGACCTTTGCGAGGCGGTCGTCCGCTGCCTGGACGCGCCACCAAGACAGGTCGTGAACGTCGTGGGGCCGGAACCGATGACCTATCGCACAATGCTCGAGGTCTATCGCGCTGCAATGAACATGCGGCCAGCGTTCTGGCTTTCCGTGCCAATGGGCGTCATGAGAGTATCGGCGGCAGTGGCTGCGAGGCTTCCTCAACGCGTTTTTTCTCCAGATACTCTGCGCATGCTGGAAGACGGCAATTTGGCCGACAGCGATGGCGTGACGAGGCTGCTGGGGCATCCTCTGAAAGGCGCAACAGAATGGTTTGCGGACATCGACGCACAAGCCATTCGATGGCAGGCGATGGCATCTTGGGCGGTATCTCTGCTCCGCGTCGTACTGGCAATGGTCTGGATTGCGACGGGCATCGTGTCGCTCTGGCTGTATCCAACCAACGACAGTCTTGCGTTGATCGAGCGGGTCGGATTGCAGGGAAGTTCTGCGCAGTTGGTCCTCTATGGCGCCGCTGTCGCCGACTGCGTTATCGGGTTCGCAACGCTCATTTTCTCCGGCTGGTTTCTCTGGAGGCTGCAGATCGCACTGATCCTTGCCTATACCGCGATCATCACCGTTTTCCTTCCCGAGTTCTGGCTCCACCCCTTCGGCCCGGTTCTAAAGAACCTGCCGATCCTCGCAATACTCGTTGTCCTGGAGTCCGCTGAAACTCATTGAGCTGCCATGTCTTCCTATCTGTTTCTCAAGACGCTGCACATCATCTCGTCCGTCGTTCTTGTCGGGACGGGATTCGGCTCGGCGTTCTATCTCTTCTGTGCCAATCGCAGCAAGAATCTCGAGGCGCAGGCAGTGGTTGCCCGCTTCGTGGTGTTGGCCGACTGGATTTTCACCACGCCTGCAGTGATCGTTCAGCCGATCACTGGCATGATGCTTTTGTCGATGGCCGGTTGGTCGCTTGATACTCCATGGGTTCTCTGGTCGATTGCCCTGTACATGTTCGCGGGCGCATGCTGGCTGCCGGTCGTTTGGCTCCAGATTCGCATGAAGAGAATGGCCGACGAGGCGCTGAAGAGTGGGTGCGCGCTGCCGTCGGCCTACTGGCGGTATGCACGCTGGTGGGAAGGGCTGGGCTACCCCGCTTTCATCGCCATGATCGCCGTGTACTTCCTGATGGTGAACAAGCCGGGGTTCAACTGATCAGTAACCGATTGTCTGCGACGATTCGTGGACCAACTGCCGATAAAGAGCATGCCGGATCGGGCTGATCTTGCCGTCGTTGACCGAGCCGAGAATCCCGCAACCTGGTTCGTTCAGGTGGTGGCAATTGTAGAAGCGGCAATGGCCCAGGTAAGGCTGGAACTCGCGAAAGGCCCGCTCCAGCATACCCTCGGTCAGATGGTACAGGCCGAATTCCTGAAAACCAGGCGAATCGATGATGGCCGTGTCGTTCTCCACGGCATACAGGCGGGTGAATGTCGTTGTGTGTTTCCCGGTGTCGAGCGCGGTCGAAATTTCACGAGTGGCAATATCGGCATCCGGGACAAGCAGGTTGATCAGCGATGACTTGCCCATACCCGACTGTCCGATCAGGATGGTCGACTGCCCCTTGAGTAAAGGCATGAGCATGTCGCGCGTCGCATCGGGCGCGCTCTTGGCCGATACTTCGTGTACCGGGTAGCCCAGTCCTGAATAGAGCGCAACGCGCTCGCGCGCTTTCGGCAAAAGCTCGGCGACATCGGTCTTGTTGAGTACGATATGGGCATGGATGCCTCCAGCCTCCGCGGCAATCAATGCCCGTGACACCAAGTCATCCGAAAAGCTCGGCTCCGTCGCCACGACGATGAACAACTGCGTCAGGTTGGCCGCCAGCAGCTTCGACTTGTACTGGTCGGAACGGTACAGCAGCGTCTTGCGCTCTTCGATCTTTTCAATCACACCCTGGTCGGGTGAGGTCTGCTTCAATTGCACGATGTCGCCGACGGCAACATCGCTTTTCTTGCCTCTGGTTACGCAGTGAAGACGTGTGTCACCGGCTTGCACCAGGTAGTGCCGGCCGTGTGCGGCGATGACGATCCCCTTGTCGACTCCCATTTACTGCGCTGCCTGCCGGAAGATCGCGTCCACCTTGGCTGCGCAGATGAAATCGTTCTCGGAAATGCCACCTTTGCCGCTGTTGACCGAGTGAGTATCGAACTTGACTACGCAGCGGTTGTAGGTCACGACCAGTTCCGGATGGTGGTCGTCGGCGTGGATCACCCAGGCGATCGCGTTCACGAATGCCAGGGTTTCGTAGTAATTCTTGAATACGAAGGTCTTGACGATCTTCCCGTCCTGCATCGCCCAGTTGTCGACGGCGGCGAGGTGTTCCTTGATTTCCGCATCGGTCAGTGCGGTTTCGAGATGGCGGCCCTTTTTCTGGACCAGTTCGGCAGCGGTTACCATGGTTGTCCTCTTGTATTTATCGCCCGGCAAGCAAATGATGGATGCGCACGCTTGCCGGCGGGTGCGAGTCGTAGAAGGCCGAATGCAGCGGATCCGGCGTCAGTGTCGACGCGTTGTCTTCGTACAGTTTGACGAGGGCGGATACCAGGTCCTGCGCATCGGTGTGTTTTGCCGCAAAGGCATCGGCCTCGAACTCATGCTTGCGCGAGGTCAGCGATACCAGCGGCGAGAACAGGAACGTAAATACGGGGAGCACCAGCGTGAACAGGATCAGTGCCATCGCATCGTTGTTGGTGAGCAGCATCGGATCCACGCCGAGTCCCGTAAAGAACCAGGTTTGCGTCTTGAGATAGCCGAGCAGGGCGAGGAAGCCTAGCGACAGCAGGAACATGACGGCGATGCGCTTGACCACGTGCTTGAGCTTGAAATGGCCGAGTTCATGCGCCAGCACCGCTTCGATTTCCTGCGGGCCGAGGCGGGCGAGCAGGGTGTCGAAAAAGACGATGCGCTTGGCGGCGCCGAAGCCGGAGAAGTAGGCATTTCCGTGTGCGCTGCGCTTGGAGCCGTCCATCACGAACAACCCTTTCGAGGCAAAGCCGACGCGCTGCATCAGGCTCTCGATGCGCGACTTGAGACTTTCGTCCTGCAGCGGCGTGAACTTGTTGAACATCGGGGCGATGACGGTCGGGTAGAGCACCAGCATCAGGAGCTGGAATCCGCTCCAGACGAACCAGGCATACAGCCACCACAGGTCACCAGACTTGTCCATCAGCGTGAGGATCACCCATACCAGCGGGACACCGATGATGATGCCGATGAAAATATTCTTGACCAGGTCGCTGATGAACAGGCCCAGCGTCATTTTGTTGAACCCGAAACGGGCTTCCAGGACGAACTGCCGGTAATAATCGAAGGGCAGTTCGATCAATCCTGAAATGAAACCGAAGGCGGCGATCAGCGAAAGCTGGTAGAGCATGCCTGGGCCGGTGAGCTTGAACAGCGTGACAGAAAGCCATTGCAGGCCGCCCAGCAGAGTAAAGCCGATCAGTACGCCGGTATTCACCAGCAGCATCAGCAAGCCCAACTTGGTCTTGGCGACGGTATAGTCGGCGGCCTTCTGATGGGCGTAAAGCGGGATTTTTTCGGCAAATTCAGCCGGAACGGCTTCGCGGTGGGCGAGCACGTGGCGGATATGTCGCGATCCCAGCCAGAAGCGCACCGCAAGGGTAATAACCAGGAAACTGACGAACAATACCGAAAACGCAAGTGAAGACATGCCCTGCCTGTGAGAAAATGACGGATTACCGAGGAAAACAAATTATGTCACAAGCGACCGAATCTCAAGCCCCCCAGAACGCCCCCGCGCGTCCGAATGAATTCAACCTTGTCTGGGTTGACATGGAGATGACCGGCCTTGATCCGGACAACGACCGCATCATCGAGGTTGCGGTCATCGTCACGGACTCGCAGCTCAACGTGCTGGCCGAAGGACCGGTGTTTGCGATCCACCAACCGGACGAGGTGCTGGACCGCATGGACGCCTGGAACAAGGGCACGCATGGCCGCTCGGGCCTGATCGACCGCGTGAAGGCGTCCACGGTCACGGAGGCGGATGCGGAGAAGGCGCTGATCGACTTCCTGAAGAACTTTGTACCCTCGGGCAAGTCTCCAATGTGCGGCAACAGCATTTGCCAGGACCGCCGCTTCATGGCGCGCGGGATGCCGAAGCTGGAAGCGTTTTTTCATTATCGCAACCTTGATGTCTCGACATTGAAGGAACTGTGCAAGCGCTGGAAGCCGGAAGTCGCTGGCGGATTCAAGAAGCACCAGAAGCACACCGCACTGGCCGACATCATCGAATCGATCGAAGAACTCCGCTATTATCGCGAGAACTTCATCAAGCTGTGATTTATGTATTGCCGTGCCGGTTTCCCCGCGGGTGCCGGCACTTTTATTTTTTGTACGCATGACCTCCGAAAACAACCTGCCGCCGTCCGAAACACTCGACGCAGCCTCTGAAAGCAACCGCAAGGTTCCCACCGAACTGATCGCACGCGAGGTAGCGCGGCGCCGTACGTTCGGCATCATTTCCCACCCGGACGCCGGTAAAACCACTTTGACCGAGAAGCTGCTGCTGTTCTCAGGCGCGATCCAGCTCGCCGGCACGGTGAAGGCACGCAAGAGCGGACGCCATGCAACCTCCGACTGGATGGAAATCGAAAAGCAGCGTGGCATTTCGGTGGCCAGCTCGGTAATGCAGTTCGAATACCGTGACCATGTGGTCAACCTGCTCGACACGCCGGGCCACCAGGACTTTTCGGAAGACACCTACCGCGTGCTGACCGCGGTCGATTCTGCACTGATGGTGATCGACGCCGCTAAGGGTGTGGAAGAGCAGACCATCAAGTTGCTTAACGTCTGCCGCATGCGCGACACGCCCATCCTGACCTTCATGAACAAGCTGGACCGCGAGACGCGCGATCCGCTGGAACTGCTGGATGAAGTGGAATCGGTGCTGAAGATCCAGTGCGCCCCCGTCACTTGGCCGATCGGCATGGGCAAGAATTTCCGCGGCGTCTACCACCTGCTGCGCGACGAGATCCTGCTGTTCAAGGCTGGCGAAGAGCGGGCGGACCAGGAGTTCGAGGTTGTCAAGGGTATCGACAATCCGCGCCTTGCCGAAATGTTCCCGCTCGAGATCGAGCAGCTCAAGATGGAAGTGGAGCTGGTGCACGGCGCTTCGCATCCGTTCAACCTGGAAGAATTCCTTGCGGGCAAGCAGACGCCGGTGTTCTTCGGCTCGGCGATCAACAATTTCGGCGTGCGCGAAATTCTCAACGCGCTGCTGGACTGGGCGCCGGCGCCGCGCAATCGCGATGCCACCGTTCGTGCGGTGGAACCGACCGAGGCGCCATTCTCCGGCTTCGTGTTCAAGATCCAGGCCAACATGGATCCGGCGCACCGCGACCGCATTGCCTTCCTGCGCGTCTGTTCCGGCCGTTTCGAACGTGGCATGAAGATCAAGCACCTACGGCTCGGGCGTGAGATCAAAGTGTCGAGCGTCGTCACCTTCATGGCTTCCAGCCGCGAGCAGGTGGAAGAGGCCTATGCAGGCGACATCATCGGCTTGCCGAATCACGGCAACATGCAGATCGGTGACAGTTTTTCCGAAGGGGAAATGTTGCAGTTTACGGGTATTCCATATTTCGCCCCGGACTTTTTCCGCTCGGTACGCATCCGCAATCCGCTCAAGATCAAGCAACTGCACAAGGGCTTGCAGCAGCTGGGCGAGGAGGGGGCGGTGCAAGTGTTCAAACCGGTGCACGGCGGTGACCTCATCCTCGGTGCGGTCGGCGTGCTGCAGTTTGAAGTCGTCGCGAGCCGCTTGATGAACGAGTACGGCGTCGATGCCGTGTTCGAAGGTACGAGCATCAGCAGTGCGCGCTGGATTTCAAGTGACGACAAGAAGGCACTGGCCGACTTCGAGAAATCATCGGCCGGCGCCAATATTGCCTTCGACGCTTCGGGCAACATGGCCTACCTCGCTACATCCGGCGTCAACCTCAAGCTGACGCAGGAACGCTGGCCCCAGCTCACGTTCCATGCGACAAGGGAACATGCCGCGAAACTAAGCTGAGCTCCTGTCGGTCTGGAAGGATGGTCGCCGGGCAGCGCCCGGCGATTTTTTTTCTATTGAACATTTTCATGCGTGAAGCTGCCATCGTTCGATGGAGTTGCGGAATGCCGGAAGTAGCCGGCCTTTTGTCGCCAAAATGGCTACGGGTTAAGCGATTTTCCGGCCCCAATTGAGCAAGCTCAAATGCGGTCGGAAGCGTGCGCCTATACTTTGCCAACGCGTTTTCCTCAACCTCATACTCTCCCCTTTTTTATTGTGCAGCGACCGGATTCGATGGATCCTGGATTGATCTCACGCAGTTACAGAATCAAGGAGCAACAATGCTAACTGCCACGTATTCCCTAGTCGCAATTGCGGCCGAGCAAGACAAGACTCGTGCAATGCTGTCCCGCCTCCAGCAATATCTCCAGACGACCTGGAGGGGACTGCAAAACATTGATTTCGCGTTCCTTGAGACGGCCTTCGGGAAACTGATGCAGTTCGATACGTTCCTTGGCGCCCGCAAACTGGAACGCTATCTGATGCCTGCCTTGCGTCACGCCGGCAGGGAGGCCGAGTCGCTCGTGGCCGAACTGGATACCATGCGCGCGAAGGGCGCGAACATTCTCCGTTCGATCGGCGAGCAACTGGCGGAGGCGTTTGAAGCGAGCTCCGTGAAAATCAACCAGATTTGCCACGCGATGGAGAGCTACTGCGGCTGCATGCTCATCCGCCTGGAGCGTGAAGAGCGCGAACTCATTCCACTGGCGCGACGCCTGTTCTCGATCGAAGACTGGTTTACCATTGCCGCGCAATTCCTGTCCGACGACGGCGACGCCGATGCGCGTGGTATCAAGGACGAGCGGCAGCGCGGCTCTCGCACTGCCCGGCGCCCGACCATATACGTGCGTTCCTGACCATTACTTGGGCGCAGGCTGGGATGCCTGGAGCGCGCACGTACCCGCCTGTCTGAACTGGCTTGCGCGCCGGCCCGTTTCTTGGCATGGTGTGGTCCATGATTTCCCATGGGCCACGCATGCCGAAAATTCTCCGGTTTACGCGCTTTTCACTGCGCGACTTTCTGGTCGCATCAGGACCGGCCGTCATCGCGGTCGTGATTACCTGCCTGCTGGCCTACTGGCTGGTCGACCCCTCGCCGCCGCGCGTGGTGACGCTGTCGACTGGGCAGGACAATAGCGCGTACGAGGCAATCGGCAAGAAGTATGCTGCGGCGCTTGCGCGCAACGGTATACGGGTGGAGCTGAAACCGTCGCAAGGTTCTCAGGAAAATCTCCTTCGTCTGAAGGACGAGGCATCCGGAGTCGATATCGCCTTCGTGCAGAGCGGTTCGACGCGTGAGGAGGAGATCGAAGACAAAGGCCTGGTTTCGCTCGGCAGCCTGTTCGCGGAACCTGTCTGGCTGTTCGTGCGCGAGTCACGCAATGTGACGCGACTCAGCCAGCTCAAGGGACTCAGGGTCA
>Ga0196972_1000735_pt1 | contig 12813 bp, 11 predicted proteins | sample S1v_2013CmetaG_FD_148618 | JGI IMG/M metagenome (GOLD analysis project Ga0196972, IMG submission 148618) | Soil microbial communities from Anza Borrego desert, Southern California, United States - S1+v_20-13C | ecosystem: Environmental > Terrestrial > Soil > Desert | place: USA: California...
AGTCCGGTTCGTGGGCCGGAGGCCGCTCCGCCGCCGGGGCCCCCATGAACGACGGCGTGTTGCTGGCCAGCCAGTAGGTACCCAGCGCCAGCAGCCCCATGAGGATCACCGGCAGGTAGATGGCGAGCCGGTCCCAGGTGCTGCGTGTCCAGCGCCAGGCCTGCAGCAGGGGCAGCGTGGCGGAGCTCACTCGTACTGTTCCAGCAGGCTCGCGTACCGCCCGCTGGCCACCAGCAGCAGGTCGCAGAACTCGCGCGCCGCCCCGTGCCCGCCGCTGGCGCGGGTCACGTAGGCCGCCGCCGCCCGGACCTCCACGTGCGCGTTGGCGGGCGCGGCCGCGAAGGCGCAGCGGCGCATCACCGGCAGGTCGGGCCAGTCGTCGCCGATCGCGGCGGCGCGGTCCCAGCCCAGGCCCAGCTCGGCCAGCGTGCGCTGTGCCGCCGGGGCCTTGTCCTCGGTCCCGTAGTGGACCTTGGCGACGCCCAGCGCCGCCAGCCGCGCCCGCAACGCCGGTGAGTCGCGCCCGGTGATCACCACCGGCGTGATGCCGGCACGCTGCAGCAGCTTGAGCCCCAGCCCGTCCAGGATGTGGAAGCGCTTGAGCATCTCGCCTTCGGCCGACAGGTACAGCCCGCCGTCGGTGAGCACGCCGTCCACGTCGAAGAAAGCCACCTGCACGCCCTGGGCGGCGAGCAGCAGTTCCGGCGCGAAGGCGAGTGCCGGCATCAGATGACCTTGGCCCGCATCAGGTCGTTGCTGTTGATGGCGCCGCACAGGCGCCCCTGGGCGTCGACGACCAGCACGCTGGTGATGCGGTAGCGCTCCATCAGTTCGGCCGCCTCGGCGGCCAGCGCGTCGTCGCGGATGGTGTGCGGGCTGGCGTGCATCACCTCGCTGGCGCGCACCTGGCGCAGGTCGACGCCCTTCTCGATCAGCCGGCGCAGGTCGCCGTCGGTGAAGATGCCCAGCACCCGCCCGTCGGCATCGACGATGGCGGAGGCGCCCAGGCCCTTGGCGCTCATCTCCCGCATCAACTGGGGAAACGGCGTATCCGCGGGCACGCGCGGCACGGCGTCGCCGGTGCGCATCACGTCGCTCAGGTGGGTCAGCAGCTTGCGCCCGAGCGCGCCGCCGGGGTGCGAGCGGGCGAAATCCTCGGCGCGGAAGCCGCGCGCGTCCAGCAGCGCCACCGCCAGGGCATCGCCCAGGGCGAGCTGGGTGGTGGTGCTGGCGGTCGGCGCCAGGTTCAGCGGGCACGCCTCCTTCTCCACCCCGCTGTCCAGCACGATGTCCGCGTGCCGCGCCAGCGTGGAGTGCAGGTTGCCCGTGATCGCCACCAGCGGCACCCCGAGCCGCTTGAGCACCGGCAGGATGGCCGTGATCTCGTCGCTCTCGCCGCCATTGGAGATGGCGAGCACCAGGTCGACGGCCTTGATCATGCCGAGATCGCCGTGGCTGGCCTCGGCGGGATGCACGAACAGCGCAGGCGTGCCGGTGGACGCCAGCGTCGCCGCCACCTTGCGGCCGATGTGGCCGCTCTTGCCCATGCCCATGACGACGACGCGGCCGCGCACCGCCAGCATGGCCTGCACCGCGCGCCCGAACGACTCGCCGGTGCGCGCCTTCAGGCCCTGCACCGCGGCCGCCTCGATGTCGAAAGTCTCCTGCGCCAGGCGCAGGGCGCGGGCGGAATCGAAGTCGGGGTCGGAGCTGCCCGGGGCCGGCTGTGCGGCGGCGGCCGGCGCCGAGGGGAGGGAAGCGGGCATGGCGGCGATTCTAGGGTGCCCGTTAGCATCGGCACATGTCCACGCTGGAGCTGATGCTGGTCTACCTGCTGGCCGCGGTGCTCGGCGTGGTGGCCTGCCGCTCCTTCAAGCTGCCGCCGATGCTGGGCTACCTGCTCGCCGGTGTCCTGATCGGCCCGAACGCCCTCTCGCTGGAGCAGGACTCGGCCAAGGTGCACTACATCGGCGAATTCGGCGTGGTGTTCCTGATGTTCGTGATCGGGCTGGAATTCAGCCTGTCGCGGCTGCGCACCATGCGCACCCACGTGTTCGGCCTGGGCCTGCTGCAGGTGGCGCTCACGGTGCTGGTCGGCACGCTGGGCACCCTGGCGCTGACGGCGATCGCCCCGGGGCTGTGGCACATGAGCTGGCAGACGGCGCTGGTGCTGTCCGCGGCGCTGGCCATGAGCAGCACCGCCATCGTGCTCAAGCTGATGGCCGAGCGGCTGGAGCTGGACTCGGAGCACGGCAAGCGGGTGATCGGGGTGCTGCTGTTCCAGGACCTGGCCGTGGTGCCGCTGCTGGTACTGGTCCCCGCACTCGGCAGCGAACCCGAGCAGCTGCTGACGAGCCTGGCGCTGGCCCTGCTGAAGGCCGCGGTGCTGGTGGGGCTGCTGCTGGCCGGCGGCCAGAAGCTGATGCGCTGGTGGCTGACGCTTGTCGCCCGGCGCAAGAGCGAAGAGCTGTTCGTGCTGAACCTGCTGCTGGTCACGCTGGGGCTGGCCTGGCTGACCGAACTGGCCGGGCTGTCGCTGGCGCTGGGCGCCTTCATCGCCGGCATGCTGATCGCCGAGACGGAATACAAGCACCAGGTCGAGACCGACATCCGGCCCTTCCACGACGTGCTGCTGGGCCTGTTCTTCATCGGCGTGGGCATGCTGCTGGACTGGCACGTGGTGGCCGACCGCTGGCCGCTGGTGCTGCTGCTGGTGACGCTGCCGGTGCTGTTCAAGCTGGTGCTGGTCACCCTGCTGGCCCGGGCGTTGGGCGCCACCACCGGCGTGTCGCTGCGCACCGGCCTGTACCTGGCGCAGGCCGGCGAGTTCGGCTTCGTGCTGCTGACCCTGGCGCAGCAGCAGGGGCTGCTGCCGGACGGGTTGCGCAGCCCGATCCTGGCCAGCATGGTGCTGTCCATGCTGGCCACGCCCTTCATCGTGATGTACAGCAACCGGCTGGTGATGAAGCTGGTGGCCAGCGAGTGGCTGCAGCAGTCGCTGCAGATGACCACCATCGCCCGGCGCTCGATCAACGTGAACCGGCACGTGATCATCTGTGGCTACGGCCGCAGCGGCCAGAACCTGGCACGGATGCTGGAACGCGAGGGCATCCCCTACATGGCGATGGACCTCGACCCCGACCGGGTGCGGCAGGCGGCTGCCGCCGGCGACTCGGTGGTGTTCGGCGACGCGGCCCGGCTGCAGTCGCTGATGGCCGCCGGACTGGCGCGGGCCAGCGCGGTGGTGGTCACCTACCTGGACGTGCCGGGCGCTATCAAGGTGCTGGCGCACGCGCGCGCCCACGCGCCGCAGGTGCCCGTGATCGTGCGCACCCAGGACGACCGCGAGATCGACAAGCTGCAGGCCGCCGGCGCGACCGAGGTGGTGCCCGAAGCCCTGGAAGGCTCGCTGATGCTGGCCAGCCACGCGCTGGCCCTGGTCGGCGTGCCGATGCGGCGCGTGATCCGGCTGGTGCGCGACCAGCGCGACGCCCGCTACAGCCTGCTGCGCGGCTACTTCCATGGGGCCGACGACGACACCGCCGACGAACGCCAGCTGGAGCGGCTGGCGACCGTCACGCTGCCGCCCGGCGGCCGCTCGGTCGGCCGGCGGCTCGCCCACTTCGCTTTCCACGCCATGGGCGTACGGGTGGTCAGCGTGCGCCACGCGGACGGCAAGGCGGCGGCGCTGGAGGGTGACCCACCGCTCGAGGGCGGCGACACGGTGGTGCTGTCGGGCAAGCCGGCTGCGCTGGCGCTAGCGGAGGAGAAGCTGCTCGGGGGCTAGCGTGAGGGCAGGCGGCGGGTCCGCTATTTCCCGATGCAGAAGCTCGAGAAGATCACGCCCAGCAGGTCGTCGGCGCTGAACTCGCCTGTGATCTCGTTCAGCGCGTTCTGCGCCAGCCGCAGCTCCTCGGCCAGCAGGTCCAGCGCCGGCACTTCGCCGGCCAGCAGGGCGGCGGATTCCATCAGGTGGGCATCGACCCGGCGCAGCGCCTGCAGGTGGCGCTCGCGCGCGATGTAGACACCTTCCGGCGCGGCCTGCCAGCCGGCGATCTCCAGCAGCCGGGCGCGCACCGCCTGCAGTCCGTCGCCGGTGCGGGCCGACAACCGCAGGCCGCCGTCGGGCACGGCGGCGCCCGCTGCCGCATCGGCCTTGTTCCACAGCTGCAGCACCGGCACCGACTCGGGCACGTGCGCGCGCAGCCGCTGCAGCAGCTCGCGGTCGGCTTCGCGGTAACCCGGCTCCTGCGCCCGCGTGAGATCGTGCAGGAACAGCACCGCGTCGGCGGCGGCGATCTGCGACCAGGCCCGTTCGATGCCGATGCGCTCGACCACGTCCTCGCTCTCGCGCAGGCCGGCGGTGTCGACCACGTGCACCGGCACGCCCTCGACCTGGATGGTCTGGCTCACCACGTCGCGCGTGGTGCCCGGCACCGGCGTGACGATGGCCAGCTCGGCGCCGGCCAGCGCGTTGAGCAGCGAGCTCTTGCCGGCGTTGGGCTGGCCGGCGATCACCACCTTGATGCCCTCGCGCAGCAGCGCGCCCTGGCGCGCGCGTTGCATCACGGCCGCCAGCCGGGCCTGCAGCCGGTCCAGCTGGCCCTGGGCGTCGGCCTGGCGCAGGAAGTCGATCTCCTCCTCGGGGAAGTCCAGCGTGGCCTCCACCAGCATGCGCAAGTGGATCAGCGCGTCGCGCAGCTCGTGGATCTCGCGCGAGAACTCGCCGGCCAGCGAACGGCTGGCGCTGCGCGCCGCTGCCTCGGTGCTGGCGTCGATCAGGTCGGCGATGGCCTCGGCCTGCGCCAGGTCGATCTTGTCGTTGAGGAAGGCGCGCTCGGTGAATTCGCCCGGCTGCGCCAGCCGCAGCCCGATGCCGGCGCCCGCCTCCAGGCAGCGCGCCAGCAGCAGTTGCAGCACCACCGGTCCGCCGTGCGCCTGCAGTTCCAGCACGTCCTCGCCGGTGTAGGAATGCGGGGCCGGGAAGTGGATGGCGAGGCCCTGGTCGATGGGCGCGCCATCGGGGGCCCGGAAGGGCAGGTAAGTGGCCTCGCGCGGCCGGAGCGCGCGGCCGCAGACCGCGTCGATCACCGGCTGCACGGTGCGGCCGGACACGCGAACGATGCCGACCGCGCCGCGACCCGGCGCGGTGGCGATGGCGGCAATCGGCTGGTCGTGGCGGGGGAGCATGGAATTGCAAAGCATAAGGGCCGCTTGCGCGGCCCTTCGTGGATCCCCGCCTGCGCGTGGGGTTCAAGCGCATCGCGCCTGCGGCGCTCAGCTCTTGAACTTGGGCAGGTTGAACTGCGGCGGCACGCCCATGCGGGTGTTGATCAGCCACTGCTGGGCGATCGACAGCACGTTGTTGGTGATCCAGTACAGCACCAGGCCGGCCGGGAAGAAGAAGAACATCACCGAGAACGCCAGCGGCATGAACCACATCAGCTTGGCCTGCATGGGATCGGGCGGCACCGGGTTGAGCGCCGTCTGCAGCAGCGTGGTGAGGGTCATCACCAGCGGCAGGATGTAGAAGGGATCCGGCGAGGCCAGGTCGTGGATCCAGCCGATCCAGGGCGCGTTGCGCATCTCCACGCTGGTCAGCAGCACCCAGTACAGTGCGATGAACACCGGGATCTGGATCATGATGGGGAAGCAGCCGCCCAGCGGGTTGACCTTCTCCTCCCGGTAGATGCGCATCATCTCCTGCTGCATCTGCTGCGGGTTGTCCTTGTAGCGCTCGCGCAGCTGCATCACCTTGGGGTTGATGGCCTTCATCTTGGCCATGCTCTCGTAGCCCTTGGCCTGCAGCCAGTAGAAGGCGATCTTGATCACCAGCACCAGCGCCATGATCGACCAGCCCCAGTTGCCCAGCACCGAGTGGATCTGGTCCATCAGCCAGTACAGCGGCTTGGCCAGGATGGTGAACATCCCGTAGTCCTTCACCAGGTCCAGGCCGGGGTAGATGTTCTCCAGCATCTTCTCGATCTGCGGACCGGCGAAGAAGCGCGACTCCTGGACCGCGCTGGCGCCCGGGGCCACCGGCTTGAGCGGCGCGATCATGCCGACCGAATAGCGGTTGTCCACCTTGCGCACGAAGTTCTCGCGCTGGGTGCCGTCCGGCAGGATCCAGGCGCTGGCGAAGTAGTGCTGCACCATCGCCACGTAGCCGGCGGTGGCCTCCTTCTGAAAGTCGGCCTTGTTCTTGTCGATCTCCGACGGCTCGACCTTCTGGAACTTCTGGTCGGCCGTGAACACCGCCGGCCCCGTGAAGGTGGAGGTCGGGTTCATGAACGAGGAGCCGGCATCGGCGAAGCCGCCGCGCACCAGTTGCATGTACAGCTGCGGCGACACCGGCTGCCCGCCGACGTTGACCACCTCGTGCGTCACGCCCACTTCATAGTGGCCGCGGCGCAGCGTGTAGGTCTTGACCAGCTTGACGCCGCCGACCGCGGGCGACTCGAACCGCACCGTCAGTTCGTCGCTGCCCGGCTTGAGTTCACGCTCGCCGCTGACCGCCATAGGCGTGGTGTGGTTGGGGAAGTCGCCCCCGATCAGCCCGCTCTGGGCGACGTAGGTCTTGCCCTGGGCCCCCGGTTCGTCCTGCAGCAGCACGAAGGTGCTGGTGCCTTCCTTGCCGCTGCTGGAGTCGGCGCTGACCTGCAGGAACTCGGTGCGCACCAGCGAACCGCCCACGGTGTCGAAAGTGGCGCGCAGCAGGTCGGTGGTGACCGTGAAGCGCTCTTGCGGGGCCTGCGGCGCGGCGGACGGCGGCGTGGCGGTGCCCGCCACGCCCGGCAGGGCGGCACCCGTCGCAGGTGCCGAAGCGGCCGGGACGGCTGACGGTGCGCTGGCGGGATCGGCCGCGGCCGTGGCGGCCGGCCGCGTGGGCTGCGGGAAGAAGGTGGCCTGGCGCCCGTTGTGGATCTGCCACTGGTCCCAGAGCAGGACCAGCGAGAAACCGAAGACCACCCAGAGGATGGTGCGGCGAATGTCGTTCATGACGTCTTTTTCTGCGAGTGGGGCGCCAGCAGGCGGGTGAACAGCCGCGGCGCCTGGTCCGGCACCTCGTCCACGCCACCGGCGCACCAGGGATGGCAGCGCACCAGCCGCGCCACCGTCAGGTAACTGCCGGCAGCGGCGCCGTGCTGCTGCAGGGCCTGCAGCGCGTAGGCCGAGCAGCTGGGGGTGAAGCGGCAGGCCGATCCCAGCCAGGGCGACAGCAGCAGCCGGTAGCCCTTGACCAGGCCGATCAGGACGGAGCGGATCACCGGCGCAGCTCCCCGAACAGGCGCTGCAGCTCGGTGCGCACCGCGGCCTTCAGCGCCGGCGAACTGGCGCTGCGGAACTGCGCGCGATCGAAGCCGGCACGCAGCCGCACCACGTGCGCGGCGGCGGGCAGGTCGGCTTCGAATTGCTGGCTCACGGTGTAGATCTGGCGCCTGATGGCGTTGCGGGTGACGGCTCGGCGGGCCCAGCGCTTGGGAACGATGGCGCCCAGCCAGGGTTCGTGCCGGACAGCAAACAGGGCCGGCGACCCTGGGGGTTCCGGCCCTGTGGGACCTGGGGCGGTGGCACCGGGTTCCGGATCGGGACCGAGCGGGGCGCGGTGCAGCGCGAAGTGCTCGGTGCGGGCGACGGTGCGGCCGGCGGCCATGACGGCCTCGAATTGCGCCCGTGTCCTGAGCCGCTGCACGGATGGGGCTGGCTTGGTCGGGCTTGGCCCAGGCAGCCGCGGCGGGGCGCGATCCGGGCCGGCCTCAGACGGCCAGGCGCTTGCGGCCCTTGGCGCGGCGGGCGTTGATCACGGCACGGCCGCCACGGGTCTTCATGCGGACCAGGAAGCCGTGGGTGCGGGCGCGGCGCACTTTGGAGGGTTGGTAGGTGCGTTTCATGTCTTGGTCTGCTTGGCGTCAGGGAAACCCGCGATTATCGGCGAAATCGCCCGGCTGGACAAGAAAGCCGCCTTTCACCGCGCCCGGCCGCCCTCGCGCGCAATAGCGAAAACCCGGTGTGGATAACTTCTTCATAAATTACAATCGGGGGTTTCCGAGAATGACAACTATCCACAGAGGGCGGCGAACCGGATGAGCGAGGGATTTGGCAACAGCCTGCCGGGAGGTTCGGCCATGGGGGGAGGGGACGGCCTGTGGCAGGCCTGCATGGACCAGCTCGCCCAGGAACTCCCGGAACAGCAGTTCAACACCTGGATCAAGCCGCTGGGGGCCCGGGTCACGGACGACTTTTCCCGGGTCACGTTGTACGTCGCCAACCGCTTCAAGCTCGACTGGGTTCGGGCCCAGTACGCCGGCCGCATCGCGGCCACGCTGGAAAAGCTCTACGGCCAGCCGGTGCAACTTGAGTTAGCGCTCGCTCAGCGTGAAGCGCCCGCGAAACCTTACGTCGCAGCCTCTGCCCCGGAGATGCCGCCGCCGGCCGAACCGGTCGAGCTGGCCGACGACAGCCCGTCCGGCACCTTCAAGAACCGGCTCAACACGGCCCTGACCTTCGACACCCTGGTCGAGGGCACGGCCAACCGCATGGCGCGCGCCGCCGCCATGCACGTGGCGGGCACGCCCGGCCAGCTCTACAACCCGCTGTTCATCTATGGCGGGGTGGGCCTGGGCAAGACCCACCTGGTCCATGCCGTCGGCAACAAGCTGCTGGCCGAGCGCCCCGGCTCCAAAGTTCTCTACATCCACGCGGAGCAGTTCGTCTCCGATGTGGTTAAGGCCTACCAGCGCAAGACCTTCGACGAGTTCAAGGGCAAGTACCACTCGCTGGACCTGCTGCTGATCGACGACGTGCAGTTCTTCGCCAACAAGGACCGCACGCAGGAGGAGTTCTTCAACGCCTTCGAGGCCCTGCTGGCCAAGAAGAGCCACATCGTGATGACCTCGGACACCTACCCCAAGGGGCTGGCCGACATCCACGAGCGGCTGATCTCGCGCTTCGACTCCGGCCTGACGGTGGCCATCGAGCCGCCCGAGCTGGAGATGCGGGTGGCCATCCTGATCAACAAGTCGGCCGCCGAAGGCGCCGAGATGCCCGAGGAAGTGGCCTTCTTCGTGGCCAAGAACGTGCGCTCCAACGTGCGCGAGCTGGAAGGCGCGCTGCGCAAGATCCTGGCCTACAGCCGCTTCAACCAGAAGGAGATCTCCATCCAGCTGGCCCGCGAGGCCCTGCGCGACCTGCTGTCGATCCAGAACCGGCAGATCAGCGTGGAGAACATCCAGAAGACGGTGGCCGACTACTACAAGATCAAGGTCGCCGACATGTACAGCAAGAAGCGCCCGGCCTCGATCGCCCGCCCGCGCCAGATCGCCATGTACCTGGCCAAGGAGCTGACCCAGAAAAGCCTGCCCGAGATCGGCGAGCTGTTCGGCGGCCGCGACCACACGACGGTGCTGCACGCGGTGCGCAAGATCGCCCAGGAGCGCCAGAACGTCACCGAGTTGAACCAGCAGCTGCACGTGCTGGAACAGACGCTGAAGGGCTGATGGCGGATGACGGCCTGGAACAACCCTGTGGAGCATTCCGGCACAACTGCCCGCTTATCCACAGGAGCGCGCTCCGCGGCCAGGTTGTCCCCATCGGCGAAGCGGCCCGGAAGCGCACCCGCCCACACCCTTTCGGCAACCGCAAGTACCTGATGAAAAAGGGGAAAATGCGCCTTGTCCACACGGGACGCCGCCCCTTACCTAGCTACTACTACCTTTAAACAAAGAATTCAGAAGAGGAGAGGCCCACATGATCGTCCTGAAGGCCACGCAGGAAAAAGTGCTCTCGGTGCTGCAATCGGTTGCCGGCATCGTCGAGCGCCGGCACACGCTGCCGATCCTGGCCAACGTGCTGATCCGCAAGACAGGCACCCAGTTGCAGTTGACGACCAGCGACCTCGAGATCCAGATCCGGACCACCGCCGACCTGGATGGCGACAGCGGCAACTTCACCACCACGGTGGGGGCGCGCAAGCTGATCGACATCCTGCGCACCATGCCGTCCGACCAGACCGTCAGCCTGGAGACCAGCCAGAGCAAGCTGGTGCTCAAGGGCGGCAAGAGCCGCTTCACGCTGCAGACGCTGCCGGCCGAGGACTTCCCGCTGGTGCAGGAGTCGGCCAGCTTCGGCCCGGTCTTCAGCGTGCCGCAGAAGACCCTGAAGGCGCTGCTGGCGCAGGTGTCGTTCGCGATGGCGGTGCACGACATTCGCTACTACCTGAACGGCATCCTGTTCGTGGCCGAGGGCAAGCAGCTGTCGCTGGTGGCCACCGACGGCCACCGCCTGGCCTTCGCCAGCGCCACGCTGGAAGTCGACGTGCCGCGCCAGGAGGTGATCCTGCCGCGCAAGACGGTGCTGGAGATGCAGCGCCTGCTGTCCGACGCCGAAGGCGCGATCCAGATGCAGTTCGCGCCCAACCAGGCGCGCTTCACCTTCGGCGGCATGGAGTTCGTCACCAAGCTGGTCGAAGGCAAGTTCCCCGACTACAACCGCGTGATCCCCAAGAACCACAAGAACCAGGTCACGCTGGGCCGCGACCCGCTGCTCAAGAGCCTGCAGCGCACCGCCATCCTGACCAGCGAGAAGTTCAAGGGCGTGCGCCTGACGCTGGAGCCGGGCACGCTGCGCGTGGCCAGCAACAACGCGGAGCAGGAAGAGGCGGTGGACGAACTGGACATCGACTACGGCGGCGACACCATCGAGATCGGCTTCAACGTCACCTACCTGATCGACGCCCTGGCCAACATGGGCCAGGAGATGGTGAAGATCGAACTGGCCGACGCCAACAGCTCGGCCCTGGTGACCAACCCGGAAGACGCGAACTTCAAGTACGTGGTCATGCCGATGAGGATTTAGTGACAGGTCATTCCCGCGTAGGCGGGAATCCAGGGCTTGCGCATTCGACAGCGCCGCAGGCGCGTTGCGCTGGATCCCCACCTGCGCGGGGATGACGTAAGGACCGAATGACGGAAGAGGAAACCGCACCCGCCGACCGGCGGGTTGCGTGTTTCAAGCGACAGAGAAAAGACGTGTATGCCTGAGCAAAACGACCCGAGCACCGGCACCCAGCCGGCCGACCAGCGCCCCGAAACCGCCCCCGCCACCGACTACGGTGCGAGCGCCATCCAGATCCTGGAGGGGCTGGAGGCGGTGCGCAAGCGCCCGGGCATGTACATCGGCGACACGTCCGACGGCACCGGCCTGCACCACCTGGTGTTCGAGGTGGTGGACAACTCCATCGACGAGGCCCTGGCCGGCCACTGCGACGACATCGTGGTGACCATCCACACCGACAACTCGATCAGCGTGGTGGACAACGGCCGCGGCATCCCGACGGCCATCAAGTGGGACGACAAGCACGAGCCCAAGCGCAGCGCCTCCGAGATCGCGCTGACCGAACTGCACGCCGGCGGCAAGTTCAACCAGAACAGCTACAAGGTCTCGGGCGGCCTGCACGGCGTGGGCGTCAGCTGCGTGAACGCGCTGTCCAAGTCGCTGCGCCTGACGGTGCGGCGCCACGGCAAGGTGCACGTGCTGGAGTTCAGCAAGGGCTTCGTGGTCAAGAGCGGCGAAGTCAGCGAGCAGACGGGGCCCGACGGCGAGAGGGCGCTGGTGCGGCCCATGCTGGTGCTGGGCGAGACCGACAAGCGGGGCACCGAGGTGCACTTCCTGCCGGACACCGAGATCTTCAGGGAGAACAACGACTTCCACTACGAGATCCTGTCCAAGCGGCTGCGCGAGCTCTCGTTCCTGAACAACGGCGTCAACATCAAGCTGGTCGACGAGCGCACCGGCAAGAGCGACGACTTCTCGGGTGCCGGCGGCGTCAAGGGCTTCGTCGACTTCATCAACAAGGGCAAGTCGGTGCTGCACCCCAACGCCTTCCATGCGGTGGGCGAGAAGGCCAGCGACCAGGGGAGCATGGTCGGCGTCGAGGTCGCGATGCAGTGGAACAGCGGCTACAACGAGCAGGTCCTCTGCTTCACCAACAACATCCCGCAGCGTGACGGCGGCACCCACCTCACCGGCCTGCGGGCGGCGATGACGCGGGTGATCAACAAGTACATCGAGGAGAACGAACTGGCCAAGAAGGCCAAGGTCGAGATCACCGGCGACGACATGCGCGAGGGCCTGACCTGCGTGCTGAGCGTGAAGGTGCCCGAGCCCAAGTTCTCCAGCCAGACCAAGGACAAGCTGGTGTCCAGCGAGGTGCGCGGCCCGGTGGAAGACGTGGTGGCCAGCAAGCTGCACGACTACCTGCAGGAGCGCCCCAACGACGCCAAGACCATCGTCGGCAAGATCGTCGAGGCGGCCCGCGCACGCGAGGCGGCCCGCAAGGCGCGCGAGATGACGCGGCGCAAGGGCGTGCTGGACGGCATGGGCCTGCCCGGCAAGCTGGCCGATTGCCAGGAGAAGGACCCGGCGCTGTGCGAGATCTACATCGTCGAGGGCGACTCCGCCGGCGGCAGCGCCAAGCAGGGGCGTGACCGCAAGTTCCAGGCGATCCTGCCGCTGCGCGGCAAGATCCTGAACGTGGAGAAGGCGCGCTACGAGAAGCTGCTGACGTCCAACGAAATCCTGACGCTGATCACCGCGCTGGGCACCGGCATCGGCAAGGCTGGCGGCAGCGCGCACGGCAACGGGAATGGCAATGGCAATGGCAACGGCAACGGCAACGGCAACGGTCACGGCAAGTCCGACGCCGACGACTTCAACGTCGACAAGCTGCGCTACCACCGCATCATCATCATGACCGACGCCGACGTCGACGGCGCCCACATCCGCACGCTGCTGCTGACCTTCTTCTACCGGCAG
>Ga0196972_1000736_pt1 | contig 12813 bp, 10 predicted proteins | sample S1v_2013CmetaG_FD_148618 | JGI IMG/M metagenome (GOLD analysis project Ga0196972, IMG submission 148618) | Soil microbial communities from Anza Borrego desert, Southern California, United States - S1+v_20-13C | ecosystem: Environmental > Terrestrial > Soil > Desert | place: USA: California...
AAGCCAATCCTGCTTCAAATATTAATGCGTTGATTGGTGTTCCGAACTTATCACTTACCTTGCCAAGTGATTTTGCAAATGGGAACAGGTTGTCCTGCGCCATGGCAAAAGGAACTCTAACACCTGTCATCAAGTAGCCGTTCAATGCACCAAATATGGATATCATGATGCCGGCTGCAATAAGCCCTGCACCTGCATTGCCGAATAGGATTACTGCTGCATCTGAAGCTGGCTTATTTGATGCAATAACATCTGCAACAGGCATGATATTGATGATAGCGATGTTTATTAGAATATAAATGGCAATTGTAACTGCAAGACCGATAATGATGGATCTTGGTATGTCTTTCTTTGGATCTTTAAGCTCACCGGCCATGTTACCTACGCCAACCCAGCCATCGTATGCCCAAAGTGTTCCAAGAATTGCTGCTCCAAAGCCTGCTAAGTTAACGGAGCTGCCTGCAGTTGCAGAAGCTGTTGCAAAGCTGTTTGCTTCGCCCTTAATAAGCCCTAGTACGATAATAACCAAAATCGGGATTAGCTTGCCGATAGTAGCCACAAACTGAACCTTGCTGCCAAGCTTTGTTGAAATGATATTGATCAACGTGATAAAGAATATCATAAAAATTGCTAATAGCTTCTGTTGCACCGCAGTTAGTTCAATGAAGTATGTTGCTTGTGTCACAAATACGATAGATAACGCTGCTGCAACACCCGGAACATAGATAACAGCTTGTACCCATCCGAATAGGAATGCCCATTTTTCGCTGTAAAGCTCTTTTAAATAAACAAACACGCCGCCAGTCTTTGGAATAGCTGTTGCAATTTCTGCAATTGTCAAAGCGGAGGCTATAGTGATGATACCGCCAACGATCCAGGCCAGTATACCTAGTGTCGGGGTTCCTGCATTGCTGAATACGGAAGATGCCTTAAAGAAAATTCCTGAACCGATTACGACACCTACGACCATTGTTATAGCTTCTGATAGGCCAATTTCTTTTTTTAGAGCTTTTACATTTGTTGGATTTTTTACTTTGTTGTTTGCTTCCAAAATTGATACATCCTTTCATATAAACATATTAACGATTGAAATCAATATGTGGTTTTCCCCAAAAATAAGATTAAGCATACAAAAAGGACAGGGAATAAAACAGCATGCAAAAAACATTGCTATTTTACTCCCTGTCCTTTTATCTGAAAGTTTCCTACTTAAAGTTGCTTCTTTGATGCCACACTGAAGTGGTCTCTCCAGGGTTATGTCCAACTATTGTACAGGACCTGAAAGCTTCGGAATAAGTGCTTAGCATCCTTTATCCCTTTCTCCTACGGTTTCTTACTAAAAAGATATCTCCAATAGTCTTCATCCACACATATTCAATTCCATAGTATATTTTATTGAATAGCCGCAGATTTGTCAATGTAAATGATATCCAGTAAGGGTTTCTCTATACTTCCCCTTGTATTCATAGATATTTTCAATGGCTCAAAGCCTTGAAATAGCTTGTTTCCAGCATGGTTGGCTGTTACACTTAACATGTATGGTAATTAATTGGAAGGACCGTAGTAAAGTGAAAATGCGGCTATTAAATTATAAATCTAGGGGGAATCAACTATGAGACCAGCAATTATGGAAGAAGTAGAGGCACTTAGAGGAATTAACTCGGTAAAGATCAAGGAGGCCAGTGAAGCTGGCAAGAAAGTGGTAGGGATGTACTGCGTTTTCTCGCCACAAGAAATTGCATTAGCGGCAGATGCGATTACAGTAACACTATGCGGTACAAAGCAGGAACCAATAGAGGCAGCGGAGAAAGAACTGCCAAGAAACCTATGCCCACTGATAAAGTCCAGTTACGGCTTTGCTGTAACTGACAAATGTCCGTATTTCCACTTTTCTGATGTGCTATTGGCAGAGACAACTTGTGATGGCAAGAAGAAGATGTATGAGCTTATGGGCAAGATCAAGCCTATGCATATCATGAATCTTCCACAGACCTCACAAGGAGAGGAAGCATTGGCGTTCTGGAAAAATGAAATGATACGTTTTAAGAATTACCTAGAAGAGCAGTTTAATGTTGAAATTACAGATGAAAAGCTAAGTGCAGCAATAAAGCTGATGAATAGAGAAAGAAGTGCGATGAAAAGACTGCATCAGCTGAATGCACACAAACCAGCGCCTATGACAGGCATGGATATGATGCTTTCACAATGGCTGAAGGGCTTCAATGTAGATAAGGAAGCCGGCATTGAGCTGATTGAAAGAGTAATCAAAGAAATTGAAGAGCAAATGGCCAAAGGCGTTTATGCTTTTGATGAGAAGGCGCCAAGAATATTGCTGACAGGCTGCCCAATCGGTAGCGGCTCCGAGAAGGTGCTTAAGATCCTAGAGGAGTCAGGTGCCAGCGTAGTAGCCTTGGAGAACTGCACAGGCTACAAAGGCTTGGATGTGATGGTAGATGATACAGTGGACCCCATCACTGCTTTGGCGGAGAAGTATTTGTCTACCCCATGCTCTTGCATGACACCAAACAATGGCAGACTTGACTTGATCAAGAGGCTGGCAGAGGAATATCAGGTGGATGGTGTAGTGGATTTGACATGGCAGGCATGTCATACATACAACATAGAATCCTTTACAGTGAAGAACTTCGTAAAGGAGCAGTTAAACCTTCCTTTCCTGCAAATAGAGACAGATTACTCAGACTCAGATGCAGGCCAAATAAAGGTAAGAGTGGAAGCCTTCCTGGAAACTATGTAAATGTAATACAAAGAGCTCGCAAGGGCTCTTTTTTTGCGGTAAAATAAGTATAGAAGTGCCCAAGAAGGGAGAAATAGCATGTATAGTATTGGAATTGATGTTGGTTCTGTCGCTGCCAAAGCAGTGATATTTGATGGACGAAATATCATAGCAAAGGAGATTATGCCCACAGGCTGGAGCCCAAAGGAATCAGGTATTGCACTGTATGAAAAGCTGATTGAAGCTGCCAATATTAATAAAAGTGATATTGGCGCTATCGTAGGAACAGGCTATGGGAGAATAGCATTGCCCTTTATAGACCGAAAAGTCACTGAGATAACCTGCCATGGAAAGGGAGCGCACTATTTGGATGCCGGAGTCAGAACGGTCATTGACATAGGCGGGCAGGATAGCAAGGTAATACGGTTGGATGCGGAGGGAAATATCGTGGATTTCCTAATGAATGATAAATGTGCTGCAGGGACTGGACGCTTTCTGCAGGTCATGGCCCATGCCCTTGAACTGGATGTAAGTCAGCTATCGGAAATCGGGAGAGGCGCAGAGCCCCAAAACATCAACAGCATGTGCACTGTATTTGCAGAATCGGAGGTTATAAGCCTTATGGCAGGCGGTGCATCCAAGGAAAGCATTGCAGCAGGATTGCTGCAGTCTGTATGCAAAAAGACATATTCACTGGTCAGCAAGGTAGGCGTGGAAAACAAAGTTTTCTTTTCTGGAGGTGTTTCCAAGAACCCCTTGTTAAAGGAGTATTTGAGTGAAAAGCTGGGAGTGGAGATATTATCCTCAGAGTTCTCACAATTCTTAGGTGCCATTGGGGCTGCAATAATAGGCTATAAATAAAATTATATAGAGTGGAGTGTCTATATGAAGGAAATAAAGAGAATATCCCTGATAGGTCTTGGCGCGATTGGTTCTACATATGCAAGCAAGCTACATGATATGGATACGAATTGCCTAAGCATCATCACGGATAGGGAGAGATATGAAAAATACTCAACCAGAGATTTTGTGGTTAATGACAAGAATTATCAGTTTAATTATGTGAAGATGGATGAAAAGGTGGAGCCTGCAGATTTGATTATCGTGGCAGTTAAATTTCATCACTTGCAGCAAGCTATATTAGATATAAGAAATCACGTGGGTCCAAATACCATCATATTATCCTTGATGAACGGTATCTCAAGTGAGAAGCTGATAGGTGAGGTATATGGCATGGAGAAGCTGCTCCATGCCATGGTACTGGCCATTGATGCAGAGCGTCAAGAAAACAATGTGAAATACGCAAGTACGGCGAAGATATACTTTGGTGAGGAAGATAACAGGGTATATTCAGATAAGGTCAAAGCTGTGAAAGAGTTGTTTGATAAGGCGGAGATCAGCTATATCATTCCTGAGAACATGCTGTATACCCTTTGGTGGAAGTTCATGTTCAATGCAGGCATCAATCAGACTTCTGCTGCATTGAAAGCAACTTATAAGGTATTTCAAGAGGTGCAGGAAGCAGAAGCACTTTTTAGAGCAGCTATGAGAGAGGTATTGTTACTATCGCAAAAAACAGGCATCAACCTAAAAGAAGAAGACCTGGAGGCATTTGTGAGCTTGGTAAAAAGGCAATCGCCGGATTCAAGGACCTCTATGCTTCAGGATGTTGAAGCGAAGCGCAAGACGGAGGTAGAGATGCTGGCAGGTACTGTATGTCAGTTGGGAGAGCAATATGGAGTGGATACGCCGATAAATAGAACACTGTTCCATATCATTCGGACTATGGAGAAAACTTACTAAATATTTTTGCATAAAACTGCGGATTATATGAAAACTAAAAGCAAATGCAGTGTTTTGAGGTGAAGCGGTTTATGGCACAAATTAGAAAGATAGACATCAGAGAACTTGATCCGGTTGTCAGATATCCTACAGTAGCAGCTACCTTTGAGGCCCTTATGGGAGGAGAACTGCTGGAACTGGTTAACGATCATGACTTACAGCATTTGTTGAAGTATAAGTTTACCATCGATTATCCCGATGAATATGATTATGAGTATCTGGAGCAAGGACCGGGGGTCTGGAGGGTGCTTATAACGAAGAGATAAAAAAAGCTCCGAGTTGAACTCGGAGCTTTTATATTTATTAGAATCTCTTGCAGATAGCTGCAACTCTTTCTCTTGCAGGAGTAAGATCGCCATCTTTGTTTTCAATTGTCCAGTTGATGATATCAGCAATTTCAACCATTTCTTCCTTGCCAAAGCCTCTTGTAGTAGTAGCGGGCGTACCAATACGGATACCGCTGGTTACAAATGGGCTTTGTGTTTCGAAAGGTACAGTGTTTTTGTTGACTGTTATGCCTATCTCATCAAGAAGGTGCTCTGCTTCTTTGCCTGTAACGCCTTTGTTTCTTAGATCAACCAGCATCAGGTGGTTGTCAGTTCCGCCGGAAACCAGGTTGAAACCTCTGTCCATCAGTGCTTTTGCAAGAGCTTGCGCGTTTTCAAGAACTTTCTTTTGATACTGCTTGAATTCTTCAGAAGCAGCTTCCTTGAAGCAAACTGCTTTTGCAGCGATGATATGCATCAATGGTCCGCCCTGAATGCCAGGGAATATAGTCTTGTCAACGTCCTTTGCATACTTTTCCTTGCAAAGGATAGCGCCGCCTCTTGGACCTCTTAAGGTTTTGTGCGTTGTAGTAGTAACAAAGTCGGCATAAGGTACTGGACTTGGATGAACGCCTGCAGCCACAAGGCCTGCAATATGAGCCATATCTACCATCATGTAAGCGCCAACCTCGTCGCAGATTTCTCTAATCTTAACAAAATCGATGATTCTTGAGTAAGCACTTGCTCCTGCAACGATCATCTTTGGCTTATGCTCAAGGGCCATTGTTCTAACTTCATCATAGTTGATGTAGCCAGTGGCATCTACGCCATAGGAAACGAATTTGAACAGCTTTCCGGAGAAGTTAACAGGGCTTCCGTGAGTTAAGTGACCGCCGTGAGAAAGATTCATGCCTAGCACTGTATCTCCAGGGGTAAGCACAGATAGGTAAACACCCATATTTGCTTGTGATCCCGAGTGAGGCTGAACATTTGCATGCTCTGCACCAAACAGAGTTTTCATTCTGTCACGGGCAAGATTCTCCGACATATCTACGTATTCACAGCCGCCATAATATCTTTTGCCTGGATAGCCTTCTGCGTATTTGTTTGTAAGGTGTGAACCGGCAGCTTCCATTACCGCCTTGCTTACAAAGTTTTCTGAAGCGATAAGCTCGATTTTACTGGATTGTCTTTCTATCTCTAATTCAATGGTCTTAAACAACTCCGGGTCTTGCAGCTTAAGATTTTCGTACATTGTATCCCTCCTATAAACTCATCAAAGCGTCATTGGCATTTGCTGAGTTATTACATTTATATTCATTATAACCTAATTTATCTATAATTCACAGTTTACTTTCTTTGCTGGATCATATGTATGGCTTCATTTTTTAGGCCTGATACTGCTTCGTGGAAGGATTCGGCCAATGTAGGATGGGCGTGTATCGTATGGATGATATCTTGAGCCTTAAGCTTTGCACTGATTGCAAGAGTGCCCTCGTGAATCAGGTCAGAAGCGTGGGGGCCCATGATATGGACACCGATAATTTCATCCTTCTCATTGGACAGAACCTTTACAAAGCCTTCCGCTTCTCCTAGGGAGAGCGCTTTGCCGTTTGCGCCAAACATGAACTTGCTTGCATTATATGGAATGCCTTTTTCTTTGCATTCATCCTCTGTCATGCCGACAGAAGCGATTTCTGGAAATACAAATATGCAGTCTGGAACAGGAGAATGGAAATGCTTCTCAATTCCCATGATCCTCTCAGCTACATGGATGCCTTGGTGGGATGCCGCATGAGCAAGCATGATCTTGCCGTTTACGTCGCCAATGGCATAAATTCCCTTTATATTGGTCTCGTAGTTCGCATCAACCTGGATGCCTCTATTACTATACTCAATGCCGACACCCTCAAGGTTTATGCCATCGAGAACAGGGTCTCTGCCCGTGGCAACCAGAAGGGCTTCTGCTTCAACCTCATATCTGCCCTTTTTATTTTCGCCTAGAACATAGAAAAGCCCGCTTCTCTTTTCTATTTTTTCTATGCTGCATTCGGTAATCAGTTCAATACCCTTTTTCTTGACGGATACGGCAAATCTTTTTACAATATCGCTGTCTACTCTCTTCAGGATGTTGGAGCGATTCACTACAGTAACAGCGGAGCCCATAGCAGCGAATATACCAGCGAATTCCAATGCGATAACGCCTCCGCCGATTACAGCAAGCCGCTTGGGAATCTCCTTAAAGTTCAATAACTCATCGCTTGTAAATACACCTTCCAGATCCGCACCTTGAATAGGCGGAAGGGAGGTCTTAGAGCCTGTTGCGATAATGATATTCTTAGCAGTAATTTCCGATACACTGCCGTCTGCTAAAGTAACAACTACCGTATTCTTATCCTTTAGGGAGCCTTTCCCCTTAATGATCTCTACTTTATTTGCTTTAAGAAGCTGCTCAATACCGGAAACCAACTGGTCAACAACCTTTTGCTTCCTGTTTTGCACTTCTTCCACATTGATGGAGTAGCCATCGATTTCTATTCCAAATTCCTTAATATGCTTTAGGGTATTCAGAATCTCTGCATTTCTCCACAATGCCTTGGTTGGGATACAGCCTCTGTTCAGGCAGGTGCCGCCAACCTTATCCATTTCTATAAGACACACATTAGCCCCAAGGTGGGCAGCCCTGATGGCTGCTACATAGCCACCAGGACCTCCGCCTAAAACAATAATATCTTTATTCATTGCTGCTCTCCTTATTTGCTCCACTTAAGAACAGGAGTTCTTGCCGCTTTTACCTCATCCAATCTTCTTACATGAGTGTCGTGAGGAGCGGATTTCAGAACCTCCGGATTTGTTTTCGCTTCCTCTGCAATCTTTATCATAGCATCAATGAACTTATCCATAGTCTCTAAGCTTTCTGTTTCAGTTGGTTCAATCATGATTGCACTGTCAACAATCAATGGGAAGTAGATTGTTGGTGGATGGTAGCCGTAGTCAAGAAGTCTCTTTGCGATATCCAATGTTGTTACGTCATGATTGTCCGGTCCCAAACCGCCTAATACAAACTCATGCATGCAGACTGTATCGATTGGAAGGTAGTAGTGCTTCTTGAGTCTTTCCTTGATATAGTTTGCATTAAGTACAGCCATTTCACTAGCCTTCTTAAGACCTTCCGCACCCATAGTCAATACATATGCATAAGCTTTTATCATAACACCGAAGTTGCCGTAGAAGCTCTTCACTTTGCCTATGGATAAAGGTTTATCATAGTTTAATATATATTTGTCTGCTTGCTTTTCTATAACAGGAACAGGGAGGAAATCTACCAATCTCTTGGAAACTCCTACAGGTCCGCTTCCTGGACCACCGCCACCGTGAGGTGTGGAGAAGGTCTTGTGCAGATTCAAATGAACCACGTCAAAGCCCATGTCTCCAGGTCTTGTATAACCCATAATGGCGTTCATGTTGGCACCATCATAATACAATAGACCACCGGCTTCATGCACCAGGCCAGCAATCTGCTTTATATTCTTTTCAAACAAGCCAAGTGTGCTTGGGTTTGTAAGCATAAGACCTGCGATTTCGTCATTCAATGCAGCCTTTAGGCTTTCCAAGTCCACTGCGCCGTTTTCATCTGATTTTATTTCTACAACCTCAAAGCCCGCTACTGCTGCGCTGGCTGGGTTTGTACCGTGAGCTGAGTCTGGGCATATGATTTTGTTTCTCTTGCTGTCTCCGCGGTTTTGGTGATAAGCTTTTATGATCATAAGGCCTGCCAACTCACCGTGAGCACCTGCTGCAGGCTGCAAGCTAACTTGTTCCATGCCTGTGATTTCAGCAAGCATCCCGCCAAGCTCATGCATAAGCTGAAGAGCACCCTGCGCAGTTTCAACCGGCTGATAAGGATGCACGCCTGTGAACTTTGGAAGTACAGCCATATCTTCGTTGATCTTTGGATTATATTTCATTGTGCAAGATCCAAGGGGGTAGAAGCCTGTGTCAACACCGAAGTTCTTGTTGGAAAGCTGAGTATAGTGTCTCACTACATCCAATTCGCTGACTTCAGGAAGCTCCAGCTCTTTTTCCTTCAACATAGCTTGAGGGAACATGTCGCTTAAGCTTGCTTCAGGAACATCGCATGCAGGAAGAGTGTAAGCGATTCTGCCTTCTCTGGAAATCTCAAATATTAATTCAGTATAGTTTCTCATCATTACACCCCCTACATTCCCTTCAAGATTTCGACTAGTTTATCAATTTCTTGCTTCGTTCTCTTTTCTGTTACACAGAAGAGAAGCGCATTTTCCATTCCCTCATAATCTCTTACAAGGTCATATCCGCCTAGTATATCGTGCTTCAGCAGCTCTGCATTGACTGCAGCAGTCTTGTGATTGCTTTGAACAACAAACTCTTTGAAGAATGGTTTGTTGAATACAGGCTTGAACTTTCCTGTAGCAATGATCTGATTATATGCATAGTGCGCTTTGGTTGCACTTTGCTGTGCTACTTCTTGAAGACCTTTTTTGCCCATAGTAGTCAAATAGATCGCTGCCGTTAGGGCATTCAGCGCTTGGTTGGAGCAGATGTTGGAAGTAGCCTTTTCTCTTCTGATGTGCTGTTCTCTTGCTTGAAGAGTCAGTACAAAGGCTCTCTTGCCGTCTACATCGGTAGTTTCGCCAATGATTCTGCCTGGAAGCTTTCTCATCAGCTTGGAGGTAGCAGCCATAAAACCAAGGTATGGGCCGCCATAGCTCAAGCTGTTGCCAAAAGCCTGACCTTCACCTACAACGATATCTGCGCCCATTTCGCCAGGTGTTTTAAGTATGCCAAGAGAAATAGGGTCGATTACGTTAACAATCAACATAGCCTTATTGCCGTGGGTGATGATTTCTACTTCTGTCAAATCTTCAACGATACCAAAGAAGTTAGGGCTTTGTACAATGACGCCTGCTGTAGTATTTGAAACTGCAGCCTTAAGCTTTTCAATATCTGTAACACCGTCCTGGCAGTCGATTTCAACTACTTCAACGCCTACAAATTTCATATAAGTGGCAAGAACCTTACGAACTTCCGGGTGAACGCTTTTTGATACTACGAGGGATTTTCTCTTTGTATTTTCAACTGCCATCATACCCGCTTCTGCACAAGCAGTTGCGCCGTCGTACATGGAAGCATTAGCTACGTCCATGCCTGTGATATTGGCAATCATTGTTTGATATTCGAATATTACTTGAAGTGTACCCTGACTGATTTCAGGCTGATATGGTGTGTATGCTGTATAGAATTCAGAACGGGAAGTAATATGCTTGATGATGGACGGTATGTAATGGTCATAGGCACCTGCGCCTAAGAAGCATACCATATCATCGGTATTCTTGTTTTTATCTGCGACGCTCTTGATGAATCTTGACAACTCAAGCTCAGACATTGCGTCTCCAAGGTTCAGCTTTCTCGAAAGTCTGACCTCAGCCGGTATATCTGCAAACAAGGCATCGGTATGATCTATACCGATGCTTTGCAGCATTTGTTTTTCTTCAGTTGGTGTATTTGGAATGTATGGAAACATCATATACCCCCTATTTGCAGTGAGCTTCGTATTGTTCTGCGTTCATCAGCCCATCTAGCTCTGATTTATCCTTCAGATTAACACAAACCATCCAGTTTGCATATGCATCTTGATTTAATAGGGAAGGATCATCAACAACAGCTTCGTTCGTTTCCAGAACTGTACCGGAAACTGCGATATACACGTCTGAAGCAGCCTTAACTGATTCAACTGCACCGAAGGAATCTCCTGCATTTAATTCTGCATCAACCTCTGCAAGCTCAACGAATACGATATCACCTAAAGCATGCTGTGCATAGTCTGTAATACCTACATAAGCCTTATCGCCTTCTACCTTTATCCACTCGTGATCCTTTGTGTACAATAAATCCTTTAATACGTTCATTTTACATCCTCCTAAATATTTATTATTTTAATGTATATTATAAACTTAATTTGGTTACGTTAATAATGCATAGTCCACATGTTTTTGGACTATTTTTTATAATGCATAGGAAGATCTCGCTCTTCCTTTAACAAATGTTCCGCAATGCGTTTCAAGAAATCCTACCGCTATTTAATATTTATAATTAGGATTTCTTCATATGAGTAGTACGAATATCAAGAAGTCTTTCCTTAATCTAAAATATTTCTTCCTAAGACTTCTTAATATGAACTTGTGAATATCAAGAAATCCTACCGCTATTTAATATTTATAATTAGGATTTCTTATAATTCTTGTTCAAGAACTTCTTGCTGATAACCATAGCCTTCAAAGGCTTATTTCTTATCACGATTTCAATTGGTGTTTCCAGTTCAGCATAAGCAGCATCAATCAATGCCAAGCCGATGCTCTTCTTTATGGTTGGGGACATATAACCTGTAGTAACAACGCCAATGACCTTTCCATCTGCCATTACCTCATAGCCATGTCTTGGGATACCTTTATCCAGCAATTCAAAGCCTACAGTTTTTCTCTTTAAGCCCTCTTCCTTTTGCTTGACCAGTGCATCCTTGCCGATGAAGCCTGCCTTGTTCAATTTAACAAACATGCCTAGTCCGGCTTCCAAAGGAGTGATATCCTTGGCTATTTCATTGCCGTACAAAGGAAGTGTAGCTTCAAACCTTAGGGTGTCTCTGCAGCCTAATCCGCAGGGTTTAAGGCCAAGATCCTTACCGGCCTCCATTAACTTGCTCCAAACAGCAGCAATGTCTTTGTTGGAAGCATAGATCTCAAAGCCGTCTTCTCCGGTATAACCTGTTCTGGAAACAAGGCATTTAATGCCGTCTATCATTACATTTCTGTTGCAGAAGAAGAATTTTAGGTCATCCAGGTTGGTATCTGTAAGTCTTTGAAGTATTTCCTGCGCCTTAGGGCCTTGCAAAGCAACTTCGGAAACCTCCTCAGAAACGTTCTTGAGGTCTACATCATAGCTGCCCTTATTATCCAGCATCCACTGGAAGTCCTTATCTACGTTGCTTGCATTGATTACAAGGTAGAAAAACTCATTGTTGAATTTGTACACTAATAAATCGTCAACTACACCGCCGTCAGGATAGCACATAAGTGCATACATAACTTGATTGTCTACTAATGTAGAAACGTCATTGGTTACAAGATTCTGTACGAAGTCAGCAGCTTGCGGACCTTTTACTTCAACCTCTCCCATGTGGGATACATCAAATATTCCAGCTTGGTTTCTAACGGCCTCATGCTCCGGGATGATACCCTCATATTGAACAGGTAGCGCCCAGCCTGCAAAATCGATGACCTTTCCCCCACAGCTTTCATGGGTGTTGAATAATGCGGTTTTCTTACAGTTTTCCATTTTGATCCCCTTTCCATATAAAAATTTAGAGAAATAAGAGATTAAAAAAGAGGTATAAGATGACATACCAATACCAGTACGCCATATTATACCTCTGTTTATTTACCTGAGAGCTTCACATACGAATGTTTTCTCCTTCGGTGCTTTTCGCTTTTCAGAGTTCCATCCAATAACGGTACGTCTGCCTGAAAGTTTCTATGGAAATCGGCAATTTCCAAATTGCTCCTTCGGCTCCTACAGACCTGTCAATCCGTAAGCATCTCCCGTTATTCTCATCTGGTTATTCAATTTTTAAACTGTATCTTGAATTCCAACCAAATTTTATATGTATGTATTTATTTATTTAAATTTTGTTAAATTAATTATTGAATCAGCGTAAACAGACAAAAATATCATCCTTTTGCAAACCTGCCCGCCGTCCAACAGATATTGTATATCCTACTAATTTATGTTATCACATTATATGGCATAAATCAATCTAATGTTGTAGCACAAATGCTTGTTTTAGGACTGATGACTGGACATATTTTTAACAATCCAATTTTTTCCCCTATATTGACAGAGTATTAACATTCTATTAATATTAATACAATTACGCTT
>Ga0196972_1000737_pt1 | contig 12731 bp, 4 predicted proteins | sample S1v_2013CmetaG_FD_148618 | JGI IMG/M metagenome (GOLD analysis project Ga0196972, IMG submission 148618) | Soil microbial communities from Anza Borrego desert, Southern California, United States - S1+v_20-13C | ecosystem: Environmental > Terrestrial > Soil > Desert | place: USA: California...
GCTACAACCTCGGTTCGCAGAATCCGCAGGACAATCACACCTGGGGCTTCAACCGCGTCAGCGTCGGCACCTCGGTGGCGCCGGGCGCGCAGAAGACCTTCAGCTTCAACGTCACGGCGCCTAGCACGGCCGGTACCTACAACTTCCAATGGAGGATGGTGCACGAATTCATCGAATGGTTCGGCGCCACGATGCCGAACGTGGCGGTGACCGTGAATGCGGCGGCGACTCCGCCGGCATTGAGCCTGACGAGCTGTTCCAGCGTGACGCCGACGACGGCGCCGACCGCGGCGTCGATGAGCTGCACGTTGAGGAACACCGGCGGTACCGGCGCCAGCTCGATCAGCTACACGACCGGCTCCGGCACGTCGGTCACCGGTCCGACCGGCGCCTGTGCGGCGGGTGCGACTTGCGGCACGGTCAAGGTCACCACCGGCACGAGCGCGGGCACGTACTCGGGCAGCGTGACGGCCACGCCGAATACCGGCAGCGCGGCATCGGCCAACTACAGCCTGACCGTGAACGCGGCGCCGGTCAACGGCGCCACCTATGTCTCGCATAGCGTGCCGACCACGATGACGGCCGGCCAAGTCTACGCGGTCTCGGTGACGCTGCAAAACAGCGGCACGACCACCTGGAGCCCGACCGGCACGAACAGCTACAACCTCGGTTCGCAGAATCCGCAGGACAATCACACCTGGGGCTTCAACCGCGTCAGCGTCGGCACCTCGGTGGCGCCGGGCGCGCAGAAGACCTTCAGCTTCAACGTCACGGCGCCTAGCTCGGCCGGCACCTACAACTTCCAATGGAGGATGGTGCACGAATTCATCGAATGGTTCGGCGCCACGATGCCGAATGTGGCGGTGACCGTGAATGCGGCGGCGACTCCGCCGGCCTTGAGCCTGAGCAGCTGCACGAGCACGACGCCCACGACTTCGCCGACGGCGGCGTCGATGAGCTGCACGCTGCGGAACACCGGCGGCACCGGCGTCAGCTCGGTCAGCTACACGACCGGCTCCGGCACGACCGCCACGGGTCCGACCGGCGCCTGCGCGGCGGGCGCGACTTGCGGCACGGTCACGGTCACCACCAGCACGAGCGCTGGCACGTACTCGGGCAACGTGACGGCCACGCCGAATACCGGCAGCGCGGCGTCGAGCAGCTACAGCCTGACGGTCAACCCGGCAGCGACTCCGCCGGCATTGAGCCTGAGCAGTTGCACGAGCACGACGCCGACGACTTCGCCGACGGCGGCATCGATGAGCTGCACGTTGAGGAACACCGGCGGCACCGGCGTCAGCTCGGTCAGCTACACGACCGGCTCCGGCACGACGGTCACCGGCCCGACCGGCGCCTGCGCGGCGGGCGCGACTTGCGGCACGGTCACGGTCAGGACCGGCTCCGGCGCGGGCACGTACTCGGGCAACGTGACGGCTACGCCGAACACCGGCAGCGCGGCGTCGAGCAGCTACAGCCTGACGGTCAACGCGGCGGTCAACGGCGCCAGCTATATCTCGTATAGCGTGCCGACCACGATGACGGCCGGTCAGGTCTACGCGGTCTCGGTGACGATGCAAAACACCGGCACCACGACTTGGAGTCCGGCCGGCAACTACAACCTCGGCTCGCAGAACCCGCAAGACAACATGAATTGGGGAGTGGGCCGCGTCGGCGTCGGCACGTCGGTGGCGCCAGGCGCGCAGAAGACCTTCAGCTTCAACGTCACGGCGCCGAGCACGGCCGGCACCCATAACTTCCAGTGGAAGATGGTGCAGGAGGGCGTCGAATGGTTCGGCGCGGCGATGCCGAACGTGGCGGTGACCGTGAATTCCGCCGGGGGCAGTACGACGATCAGCAATAGCCCCACCAGTTTGTCGTACGGCACGCTTTCCAAGGGGGCGACCAGGACGATGTCGGTGACCATCACCAATACCGGATCCACCACGGCGACGGGATTGTCGTCATCGATCCCCATCACAGGCGGATCGGCGTGGGCCGGAGACTTCTGGGTTTCCGGCGGCACTTGCGGAACCAGCCTGGGCGCCGGCGCGAGCTGCACGGTGACCGTGACTTACGAGGCCATGTGCTCGGGCGGTTCGCGTTCGGGAACGTTGAGGGTGGCGGGATCGAATACCAATGCCGTCGATACCACATTGTCGGCGGCCACCAGCAGCTCGGGCGTGTGTCCGTAAGCGGGCGGGGGAAGTCACATGAACAATAAATACAAGGCACTTTCATCGCGAGCGCGGCACGGCGATGACGACACAAGCAAATCCAATATTTCCGAGATAAGGAAAGCGATGCGCCAGACCGTTTCGATATTGTTGGTAGCGGCTTCCGCCATGATGGCGGGCATGGTCCAGGCGCAGGCGCCTGCGAATCCGTACAACTACAGCCGGGCGAGCTACTTCGAATACGACCCGGTCACCGGCTTGCTCAAAGCCGAGGTGGTCGAGCCGGACAATCCGAACCTGTGCGTGCGCACCACTTACCAATACGACGGCTACGGCAACAAGACCGGCGCGACCACTGCCAATTGCACAGGCGCCTCCGGCAATGCCGTGTTCGCCAGCAGAACCAGCGGCAATACGTTCAACGCGCAAACCGTCGCGGTCGGCGGCACCTCCGTCACCATCCCGGCCGGCACCTTCGCCACGCTCTCCACCAATGCGCTGAATCAGTCCGAGACCAAGACCTACGACCCGCGCTTCGGCGCGGTCACCGGCCTGACCGGCCCCAACAGCCTGGTCACCAGCTGGCAACTCGACGACTTCGGCCGCAAGATCCGCGAATCGCGCGCCGACAACACTTCCACCGTCACCGCCTATTGCTATCTCGCCTCCAGCGGCCTGGACACCAGCAGCAACAGCGCCCATTGCCCCACGCCGCCGTACGGCGAAATCCCCGGCGACGCGGTCAGCTTCACGCATAGCGAATCGAGAAACAGCGCCGATGTCAAGAACGGCCCGTTCACCCGTGTCTACATGGACCGCGCCGGCCGCAAGATCCGCACCGTCACCGAAGCCTTCGACGGGAGCTCCCAGCCCGGCGGCACGGCCCGCCTGATCGCCCAGGATACCGACTACAACGCGCAAGGCGCCCCGGTCGTCACCACCCAGCCCTACTTCCTCGACACCTCCGCCTCCACCAGCGGCGGCGTCGGCAACTACGGCATGAGCATGACCGTCTACGACGCGCTCGGCCGGCCGACCCACATCTTCGTCAGCGATCCCCAGGGCAGCCAGCCCGGCGTCGGCTTCAACGGCCGCGGCTCGCGCACGGCCGCCGTCACCACCGTCAGCTACGTCGGCCTGACCACCACCACCACCAACGACAAGAACCAGACCCGCAAGGAAGAAAAGAATGTCGACGGCAAGGTGGTGCGCATCACCGACGCCTACGGCGCCCAGCTGGCCCACCAGCACGACGCCTTCGGCAACCTGGTCCAGACCAAGGATGCCTTGCAAAACGTCGTGACCGTCGGCTACGACATCCGCGGCCGCAAGCTCAGCATGGCCGATCCCGACAGCGGCCTCTGGCAATACGACTACAACGCCCTGGGCGAACTGGTGTGGCAGCAGAATCCCACTCAACGCGCCGCCGGCCAGGCCACCACCATGGCCTACGACGTGCTGGGCCGCGTGACCCGGCGCGTCGAACCGGAATACACCAGCACCTGGAGCTACGACAAGTACGCCGACGGCAGCGCCTGCAACAAAGGCATCGGCAAGCTGTGCGAGACCGGCACGACCAACGGCGTGACCAAGAAGCTCGTCTACGACCATGCCGGCCGTCCGATCAATGCCCGCACCAGCGTCGCCAGCGGCCCGAGCTTCGCCACGGCAGTCAGCTACGACGCCAGCAACGGCTGGGTGAGCAGCCAGACCTACCCGACTGGAGTGACGGTCAATTACCACCACACCGGCAAGGGCTACCTCGAGCGCATGACGCTGGGCACCGCCGCCACCGTCACGCCGCTGCCGGCCACGCCCGGCGGCACTCCCGGCGCGAGCACGAACCTGGCCGCCGGCAGCCTGCTATGGCAAGCGCAAGCCTACAATGCCTGGGGCAAGACCGAGCAATACGTGTACGGCAACAACATCATCAGCAAGGCAGCGGTCGACAACATGACCGGCCGCACCACCGGCTTGACGGCGGGCGCGGGCACGGCCACCAACGTGCTCAACTACAGCTATGCCTACGACAGCCTGGGCCACCTGACCAGCCGCACCGACGCCAACGGCGATGGCAGCACCGGCGCGGTGACCGACACCTATGCCTACGACGACATCGGCCGGCTCAAGAGCTACCGGGTGGATGCGCCGGCGATCCCGAACCTGTCGCGCACGGTGGCGCTGCAATACAACGCCTTGGGCATGCTGCTGTACAAGAGCGACGTCGGGGTCTACAGCTATGGCGCGCAAGGGGCCGGCGCGACCCGGCCGCACGCGCTGCAAAGCGTCGCCGGCGCATTCAGCGCCAGCTACACGTATGACGCCAACGGCAACGTCAAGACCGCCAGCAACGGCGCCTGGCGCAGCGTGAGCTACACCAGCTTCAATCTGCCCGACAGCAGCACCGGCTTGCAAGGGCCGGGCGGCAGTCCGCAATACACCTGGCAATACGACGAAGAGCACAAGCGGATCAAGGAGACGCGGGTCAACGGCAGCGGCACGCGCGTCACCTGGATGCTGCATCCGGACGCGGCTAATGGCCTGGGCTTCGAAAGCGAGCAAAGCGGAGGCACCACGAGCAACCGGCATTACCTGACGGCGGGCGGGATGAGCATCGGCGTCCTGGTGAGCACGGGGGCGTTGCCGACGCTGGGCAGCACGCAGACGGCGCCGCCGGCGATCTCGAATGTGTCGCTGGTGAAAGTGGAGTACTGGCACAAGGACCACCTGGGCAGCCTGGCATCGACGACCGATCACACAGGCGCGGTGACGGCGCGCTACAGCTACGACCCGTTCGGCAAGCGGCGCTACACCAACGGCAACTACGATGCCAACGGCAACCTGGTGATCGACTGGACGACGAACACGAACAATGGCGACGACCGCGGCTGGACCGGCCACGAGCACCTGGACGACGTGGGCGTGGTGCACATGAACGGACGCCTGTTCGATCCGCGCCTGGGCTTGTTCATGCAGCCCGACTCGTTCGTGCAAGAGCCGGAGAACCTGCAGAACTTCAACCGTTACGGGTATTGCTTCAACAACCCGATGACGTGCACCGACCCGACCGGCCAGATCTTCGGCATCGACGATCTGTTCATCGCGCTGGTGGCGATCTGGGGCGCGCAGAAGCTCGGCATCATCGATGTGCGCACGGCGCGGATGCTGACGAGCATCGTGTTCAGCGTGTTCATGGGGCCGCCGACCACCATGTGGCAAGCGGCGACGAACGGTTTCGTGAGCGGAGCGATCGCCACGGGTGATATCAAAGGGGCGTTACAAGGAGCTTTCACCGCGGGCATGTTCTATGGCGCCGGCAATCTGATTGCGGGTGGGAACTTCTTTACGGGGGCAGGAGCTAGCGCGGCGACGGAAATGAGCAAGGCAGCCGGTATCGCATTGCATGGCGTGGTGGGTTGTGTGACGAGCGTGGTGGGCGGCGGCAAGTGCGGTCCTGGAGCGTTGAGCGCAGCGTTCAGCAAGGCGATAACGCCGGCAACGGCACAATGGACGAAAGGCAATCCTCTGGCTGGCGTCATGGTGAGCGCGATCGTCGGCGGAACGGCCTCGGTGCTGGGTGGCGGGAAGTTCGCCAATGGGGCGCAGAGTGGGGCTTTCGGTTATCTTTTCAATTGCCTTGCGCATGAATGCCTGACCAAGAATTGGGATAAGAAGGCTGCCGGATACCATAGCTACACAGTGGATAGTCCGCTTCTTTGCAATACCGCGGAATATGGTTGTCTTCAGTCGGCGCAAATGGAACTTCTGTGCAACTCGGCTCCTGGGCAAGACCAATGCGCGACCGTCGGCGCGACTGTCACGCAGAACCTGAGTGGAGGAAATAAAATCACGCAATACGCCATAACGGCGAACGCTGTAATCAACGGCACAAGTCCTGGACATCTTTTCGAAGATGGGTATGTAATCCGGGCTTTGATGATCGACAGTAACAACAATGTGTTCATCCGGACGTATGGTGAAGGGGTGAATCTTCCCAAATGGCCTGCAAGTGCCGGATTCATGGGATGGCTTAACACGACGATGGGCGGGGGGTTATTCAAGAATATCGGTATCAACAACCAGATCAACGTCCGCTTCAGAATGAATGAAATGATGGGAATGAAGCTTCCAAAATGACTTCACGCGCGCTACTCGTGAAGCTGTCGAGGTTGGGGGCGGCCGGGGTGCTGGCCGCGCTCGTCTTGGTCGCTGCTGCCGTGGGATGGATCTACCATGCCATCAGCATCGAAGAGACGCCTACCTGCATCAACTTCAAGGCGTCGGGAACGGTCGACGCGAGGAGCAAAGTGCTGGCAGATCTTCAGCTTGCCGTCGAATCTGCCGGCATGGTCCTCGAGGCCGAGCGTGACATGTCGAAAGTTTGGCAGTCGGCCAAGGCATCGGTGTCCTACTACGGGAATCGCGACTCTGGGGAGTATTCCATATTTGTTTGCCAGGAGCAGCGCACCGGAACACTCTGGCAGGACATTGCCAAGCGGGTGGAGCAATTGCTTCAAGGCGGAGCGGTGATTGTGTGGCTGCAGCGGAATAATCGGGATTTCAAGTGTGACCCGAACTGCACCGTTCCCCTGACTGTGCCTATCGATTTTGAACGGCTTAATCGGACAGTTCTCGCGGACACTTCAGATTCATAGGGCACTGACTTCTGACTCGCTATAAGCAGAATTATTTTAACGGTTGGAATACGAGGTCACGGATTGGCAAGAAAGTTGCTTAGCAACTGAAGTATTCTCCTTTCTCGACCGAAATGTCCAACCTGCAAGATCGGTGGCGACCGCACGACGACGGCCGCACCGCTAAATCTCCGCAGCAAGACCGCAGCTTCCTTCATCGCGCCGCCTTGTTCGACGGCGTCGCCGTCCTATTCCTTCTGGCATTCGCCGCCGTCTGGTACGCGGCCGAGGCCTTGCTGTTGGTGTTCGCCTGCATCCTGTTCGCGATCCTGCTGTACGACGTGAGCGTGCGGCTGCACCGGCGCTTGCATATTCCTCGCGGCGCGGCATTGGCGTTGCTGGTTTGCGGCATGCTGCTGCTGTTCGTGGCCGCGGGCGGCTTCATGGCACCCATGCTGGCACGGCAGACCGGCGAGCTCTTGAAGGTAGTGCCGGCGGCCATGGACAGTCTGCGCGAAGAGCTGGAGCGCCTGGGTTTCATCGGCGAACTGATCGCCAGGTTGCCGCCGACCGGGGAAATCGGCGCGCAACTCGCCGCGCTGCTGCCGCGCGCCGGGCTGTTCTTCTCCGGAGTGCTCGGCGCGGTCGGCAACATCGCCATCATCGTGTTCGTCGGCATCTACTTCGCCGCCCAGCCGCGCCTGTATATCGACGGCTTGATCACCCTGGTGCCGCACCGGAAGCGCCGGCGCATGCGCGAGGTGCTCGACGAGATCGGCCGCACGCTCGCCCAATGGCTGAGAGGAAAGATATGGTCGATGCTGATCGTCGGCGCCGCCACCGCGCTCGGCTTGGCGCTGCTCGGCATGCCGCTGGCGCTGATACTCGGCATACTGGCCGGCGCCCTCGATTTCATTCCCTATCTCGGCCCGGTCATCGCCAGCGTGCCGGCGGTGTTGATCGCATTCACCGAGAGTCCGACGCAAGCCCTCTATGTGGCGCTGATGTTCGTCGCCGTGCAGGCGCTCGAAGGCTATCTGCTGCTGCCGCTGGTGGAAAAGCGGACCGTTTCGCTGCCGCCCGCCCTGACGGTCATCATGCAAGTGCTGCTCGGCACCTTGTTCGGCTTGGCCGGCGTCGCCCTGGCGACACCGTTGACCGCGGTGCTGGCGGTGTTGGTGACGATGTTGTACGTGCAAGACGTGCTCGGCGACGAGGTCCGGACGCCGAGCCAGCATCCCGATCTCTGACCGCCGGAACTTCAGGGAGTCGCCGCCATCCCTTCATCATGACGCTTGCCGCCGCTCGCGGCGCGGCCATTCACCGGGATGGAAGGAGATTGGCATGGACGCACGGAAACCCGTAGTGTTGATCACCGGATCCGAAGGCCGGATAGGCAAGGCGATCTCCGCCCGGCTGGCGGATGCCTATACCGTGGTCGGTTTCGAGCGCAAATGCGACGGCGCGGCGGATTGCATCGACGCCGACATCACGTCCGCAACCTCGCTCGCCCGCGCCTGCGCCGAATTGCGGGAGCGCCACGGAGAGCGTCTTGCCGCGGTCGTCCATCTTGCTGCTTACTACGATTTCTCGGGCGAGCCCAAGCCGCAATACGAAGAGGTGAACGTGCGCGGCACGCAACTGTTGCTGCAAGCGTTGCGCGATTTCCAGGTCGAACGATTCATCTATGCGAGCACCATGCTGGTCCACGCGCCGACGCAGCCGGGCGTGCCGATCAATGAAGACTCTCCGCTGGAACCGAAATGGCCTTATCCGCAATCCAAGCTGGCGGCGGAGGAGACCGTGCGCCGCGAGCATGGCACGATGCCTATCCTCGTCCTGCGCATCGCCGGGGTCTATACCGACGACTGCGAAGTGCCGTCGCTGGCGTACCAGATACAGCGCATCTACGAGCACCAGATGCTGAGCCATGTCTTTCCAGGCGACGCTTCGCACGGCCAATCCTTCGTTCATATGGACGATGTCGCCCGGGCGTTCCGCCATGCGATCGATCGGCGCGGCGCGTTGCCGGAAGACGCCACGGTCCTGATCGGCGAGCCGGTCACCGAAAGCTACGAGGCGCTGCAGAATCTGATCGGGCACCTGATCCACGGCGAACCCTGGGAAACCCGGCGCATTCCGAAGCCGGTCGCCGCCACCGGCGCCTGGCTGCAGGACAAGATGGAGGACATCGTTCCGGATGCGATCGACCGCGGAGTCGAACCTTTCATCAAGCCTTTCATGGTGGCGCTGGCGGATGACCATTACGAACTCGACATTACGCGCGCCGAGGCCTTGCTCGACTGGCGGCCCGAGCATGCGCTGCGCCGCAGCCTGCCGGTCATCGTCGGCAGGCTGCGCCAGGATCCGGCGGCCTGGTATCGGCGCAACCACATTCCCTTGCCGGTCTGGCTCGAGAGCGCACCGCAGGATGCCGGCGCTGCGCAGCCGGAGGCGGACTTGCCGGCCGGCTATCAGGCCGTGGACCGTTCCGAGCATCGACGCACATTGTGGTGTCACTTCGCGAATATCGGGCTCGGCCTGTGGCTGATGGCAAGTCCGTTCGCGTTCGGACTGGCGCAACGCTGGTTCGAGGCGGGCGCGGCGCTCGGCCCGAACCGGCGCGGCCTGCCTTATTCGGATACCTGGATGACGGTGAGCGACATCGGCGCCGGGCTGCTGATCGTCGCCTTCGGATTGCTGTCGCTGGCGCGCGGCGCCGGCTGGGCGCGCTGGGCCGCCGCCTGCACCGGGTTGTGGCTGCTTTTCGCGCCTTTGCTGTTCTGGACCACGAGCGCCGCCGCTTACGCTAACGACACCCTGGTGGGGGCGCTGGTGATCGTGTTCGCCGTGGCGATTCCGACGGCGCCGGGGATCGATCCGGCGGCCCGCATGAGCGGTCCCGATACGCCGCCCGGCTGGGATTACAGTCCTTCAGCCTGGACCAATCGTCTGCCGATCATCGCGCTCGCCTTTGTCGGCCTGTTCATTTCGCGCTATCTCGCGGCCTATCAGCTCGGCCATATCGGCGCCGCCTGGGATCCGTTGTTTGGCGAGGGCACGGAGCGCATCATCACTTCGGACGTATCGGAAGCCTGGCCGGTCTCCGATGCCGGCCTGGGCGCCGCGACCTATGTCCTGGAAATCGTCACCGGCCTGATCGGCGACAAGCGGCGCTGGCGCACCATGCCCTGGCTGGTCTTGCTGTTCGGCGTGATGATCGTGCCGCTTGGCGCCGTCAGCATCGCTTTCATCATCATCCAACCGATCGTGATCGGCACCTGGTGCACGCTGTGCCTGGTCGCGGCGGCGGCGATGCTGTTGCAGATTCCGTATTCCTTCGATGAGATCCTCGCGACGCTGCAATTCCTGCGCAACCGGCGCGCGCAAGGCCGGCCTCTGTGGCGGTCGCTGTGGCGCGGCGACACGATGGAGGGCGGCAATGCGGATTACTCGGACAATTTCGAGGCGCCGCCCAGGATCGTGTTGCGCGAAATGCTGGCCAACGGCATCACCTTGCCATGGACGCTGGCGGCAAGCGTCATGATCGGCGTCGCGCTCATGTGCACGCGCCTGATTTTCGGCACGACCGGCGCGGCCGCCGCCAACGATCATGTCGTCGGCTCGCTCGTCATCACGTTTTCCATCATGGCGATGGGCGAAGTGGCGCGGCCGCTGCGCTTCGTCAATATCTTGTTCGGCGCATGGTTGGTGGCCGCGCCGTGGGCGGTCGGCGGCTACCCGGGCGTCGCGGCGGCCGCTTCGGTGGCGGCAGGCGCATTGCTGATCTGGCTGGCGTTGCCGCTCGGCCCCTTGCGCAGCCACTATGGCGCCTGGGATCGGATCATGCAGACCGCGCCCGCCTCCGCATGGAGGCAGGCGCACGGTTGACGCCCTCTCGTCCGTTTATGCCACGATGCTGCCGGCCGGTTCTTCGGCGGCGGCCTCGCTCGTCGCGGTCAGCCGCAGATAGCCCTTGCCGAGGTTCTTACTGTTGAAGAACTCGTGAATGCCGCGCCGCAAATCGTCGGCGCACTCGAACTCGATATACGTGACATCGCACAAGTCCTCCAGCTCGCGCAGCAGGGTGGTTTTGATCGGCGCCTGCTTCCAGACCAGGAACAGGATCGGCGTGCGGCGGCCCTGGAAGATGTGATAGGCCAGTTCGAACGCGCTGCTTTCGCTCATGCCGACGCGAATGTTGACGACGACGTCGGCCTGGTCCAGCAGTTCCAGGCGATGGCGCCGGAAATTCTGCGGCGTGAACGGCAGGCAGGTCTCGCGTTCGAATGACCTCTTGAAAGTCGTCGCGCTTTCCGCGCGGATGCCGGTCAGGTAGTGGAAGCTGTACGGTGCGCCGTTCGCGCTGTCGATCACCTGCAGGACTTCGGCGACCAGGCGTTGCTGCTGCTGGTCCGACTCGGTGAACGGTTGCCGGATGAACAGCTTCACCGGGATGCCGCCGCCGCGCGGCGGACGAGGGCGGGACCGGCGCTCGACGACGGTCGCCGCGGCCGCCAGGTCTTCCACGCGCGGCGCGATGCGTTCCGTGCGGACCGGGAGCGCGACGCCAGCCGGCAGCACATGGCGATGCAGCTCTTGCAGCGAGCGCAGCTCGCAGCCATCGAGATGGCGCATGGCTTCCAGCGCCGCGTCGGCGCCGGCGATCGTCGTATAGACGACGGTGCCGGCCTTCATCGCGGCCAGGCGGATGGCGCTCGAGGCCAGGATCGCGCTGCGCTTCTCATCGACGGTGAGAATCACGAGCGCGAATTCGCGCTTGGCGAGCATGTCCAGGGTTTCCGCATCCTCGACGATGGCGACGGCGATGCCGGCGGCGGAAATGACCGTCGCCGTCACCGTGCTGGCGAACAGGGAAAAGCCGGACGCTTCGAGCTGGCGCGCGATGGCGACCGCGCGCGCCTGGTCGCCGCGCCGGACCCGCATGAAGACCCGGCCGCGGCGCGGCAAGCGGATGCCGCTGCCGAGTTGCGATTTGAGATAGGCTTCGCCGAAGGTCTTGCCCACGCCCATCACTTCGCCGGTCGATTTCATTTCCGGCCCGAGGATGGTATCGACGCCCGGGAACTTGTTGAACGGGAACACAGCTTCCTTGACGCTGTAATACGACGGCACCACCTCGTCCTTGATCCCCTGGCTATCGAGCGACTGGCCGACCATGCAGCGCGCCGCGATCTTCGCCAGTTGCAGGCCGGTCGCCTTCGAGACGAAGGGTATGGTGCGCGAGGCGCGCGGATTGACTTCCAGCACGTAGACGATGTCGCGCATCCGGCCATCGATCTTTTGCCGCTGGATCGCGAACTGGACGTTCATCAGGCCGACCACGTTCAAGCCCTTGGCCATCAGCGCGGTCTGGCGCTTCAGCTCGTTCACGGTTTCCGGCGGCAGGGAGTAGGGCGGCAAGGCGCAGGCGGAGTCGCCCGAGTGGATGCCGGCCTGTTCGATATGCTCCATCACGCCGCCGATGAAAGTGCGCTGGCCATCCGACAGGCAATCGACATCGACCTCGATCGCGTCGTCCAGGAAGCGGTCGAGCAGCACCGGCGAATCGTTCGATACCTTCACCGCCTCGCGCATGTAGCGCTCCAGGTCGACCCGCTCATGGACGATTTCCATGGCGCGGCCGCCGAGCACATAGGACGGACGCACCACCAGCGGATAACCGATTTCCTGCGCCAGCCGCAACGCCTCTTCCTCGGTGCGCGCCGTGCGGTTCGGCGGCTGGCGCAAGCCGAGATCGTGCAGCAGCTTCTGGAAGCGCTCGCGGTCCTCGGCGGCGTCGATCATGTCGGGCGAGGTGCCGACGATCGGCACGCCGTTGGCTTCCAGGTCGAGCGCCAGCTTGAGCGGCGTCTGGCCGCCGTACTGCACGATCACGCCGTAGGGCTTTTCCTTGTCGACG
>Ga0196972_1000738_pt1 | contig 12721 bp, 9 predicted proteins | sample S1v_2013CmetaG_FD_148618 | JGI IMG/M metagenome (GOLD analysis project Ga0196972, IMG submission 148618) | Soil microbial communities from Anza Borrego desert, Southern California, United States - S1+v_20-13C | ecosystem: Environmental > Terrestrial > Soil > Desert | place: USA: California...
CTGTGCCAAGGCCGGTGCGGCGGTGGCGGCGCAAAGTGCCGCGGCGAGCAGCGTTTGTTTCAGTTTCAGGCTTGCTTGTTGCATGAGGTCTCCTGTTGCGATGCAGTTGAAGAAGCCGGGCCTCCCCGGACGGTAAGACTTACGCATCCGCTCATGGCACCGATTTCGAAATCGGCAGCCATTCTACTTATCCTTTTTGCAGTTGCGTAAGAGAAATCAAGGTGAAATCGGGGAACTTGACTGAAGTCAAAAATTTTTTGTCAAACTGTCATCGGTTCATGACCTGCTCCGCAGCCCTTGCGTGGACCCGGTTCCCTCCGCTGTAGGTCGCAGCCACAGTGCGATCGTCGCCCAGCAAGGCCAGCGCAAACAGCAGTTCTTCCAGGCTTTCCGAGCGTGCCGTGCGGCGGGCGAGCAGCGGTGTGGCCTGTGGATCCAAAACAACAAAATCGGCTTCCACGCCCGGCGCGAAATTGCCGATCGTGCCTTCGAGCTGCATCGCCCGCGCGCCGCCGAGGGTGCTCATGTAGAACATGCGCAGCGCCGGCAGATAGGTGCCGCCCATGCGCGCCACCTTGTACACCTCGTTCATGGTCTGCAGCATGGAGAAGGAGGTGCCGCCGCCGACATCGGTCGCCAGCGCCACCGGCACGCGTGCCGCGTCGGCGCGCTGGAAGTCGAACAGGCCGCTGCCGAGGAAAAGGTTGGAGGTCGGGCAGACCGAGGCCGCCGACTGCGTCTCGCGCATGCGGGCACGGTCGTGGTCGTCCAGCCAGATGCAGTGCGCATACATGGCGCGCGGGCGCATCATGCCGTAGCTGTCGTACACGTCCAGGTAGCTGCGCGAGTTCGGAAACAGCGATTTCACCCACGCTACTTCGTCGGTGTTCTCCGCTACGTGCGTCTGCAGGAAGGTGTCGGGATAGGCGCGCGCCAGTTCGCCGGCCAGCTGCAGCTGTGCCTCGGTCGAGGTCGGGGCGAAGCGCGGCGTGATCGCGTACAACTGGCGACCGTGGTTGTGCCAGGACTTGATCAATTCTTCGCTCTGGCGCACGCCGCCCTCGGCGGTGTCGCACAGGAATTCGGGGCAGTGGCGGTCCATCAGGACCTTGCCCGCCACCATGCGCAGGTTGCGCCTGTGGCTCTCGCTGAAGAAGGCGTTCACCGATTCCGGATGCACGGTGCAGTACACCATCGCCGTCGTGGTGCCGCAGCGCAGGAGCTCGTCGAGGAAGAAGCGCGCCACCTCCTGCGCATGTTCGGGATCGTCGAACTTGCGCTCGTTGGGGAAGGTATAGGTTTCCAGCCACGGCAGCAGGCCCGGAGCCGGGCAGGCGATCATGTCGGTCTGCGGGTAGTGGATGTGGGTGTCGATGAAACCAGGCACGATCAGCTTGCCGCGGTAGTCGTGCAGCGTCGCGTCCGGCGGCAGCGTCTTGCAGAGCTGTGCGTAATCGCCCGCCGCCTTCACGCGTCCATCTTCGATGACCAGCAGGCCGTCTTCATGCCATGCGTAGGCCTTGTCGTCGAAGGCCGGGTCGCCGGTGAAATGCAGGATGCCGGCGCGGTAGGCCTGGCAGCGGGGGGATTTGGTGTTCGGGCTCATTTAATGCTTTTAAATCCAGTCAAATTCTTCTTTGGGGCGCTTGGTGGGTTTCGCTTCGCTCTACCCACCGCTCAGCGCGCTCCTCCCATACCTGCAACAACTGCGCACACACCGACGCGGCGATCACCGCCGGCGCCTTGCCGCTGATGCCGGCGATGCCGACAGGGCAGGTCATCGTTTCCAGGTCTTTCGCCGCAATGCCGCGCTCGCGCAGCCGGTGCTCGAACTGCATGCGCTTGGTCTTCGAGCCGATCAGGCCGAACCAGCCGCGGTCGGCGCGGCGCAGGATGGCCTCGCACAGGCGCTGGTCGAGCGCATGGCTGTGCGTCATCACGAGGTAGCTGGCGCCGGGAGGAACGGCGTCGACCACCGCCTCCGGTGTATCGGTGGCTTCGATCGCGACATTGGCGGGCAGGGCGGCGGGGAACAGGTCCTCGCGTTCATCCACCCAGGTGACGTGGCACGGCAGATCGCCAAGTGCGCGCACGACTGCAGCTCCCACATGTCCGGCGCCGAACAGTACCAGGTGCGATCGCCAGGCAAGGCAGGGATCGACCAGCCAATTGCGGCCCTCGGTGTCTTTGACGACGTGGCAGCCGCGCTCCCGATCGATGGGCGCGAGCGGCCCGGGCAGAGCATTGTCGTCCTCGCCAAGGAGGACAGGCGCCGATGCGGAATCCAGCGCAACCACGCGCCAGCTATCCTGCCGGCGCGTCCATCGTTCACTGAGAGAGTCGTAACAGCCGCGCGCCGTTTCATCGATGCGCTCGAACGCGAGGTGCACCACGCCGCCGCAGCACTGCCCAAGGCTGGGACCAAGCGGGAAGCGCGCGAGGCGGCGTTTCGATGCCGGCAATGCAGAGGGCATCGCCAGCATGTCGCGTGCCAATTCACAGGCGCGCATTTCCAGATGCCCGCCGCCGATGGTGTCGAACTGGCCGTCGCGCGTGACCAGCATCTTCGCACCCGGTTCGCGCGGCGCGGAGCCCTCGACGGAGGCCACCGTGATCAGCACCGCCGATTCATTGCGGGCGGCGAGGCCCTGGATTGCCGCGAGCCAGTTCATGACGCACGCACCGCATCCACTGCATTCAAGATCGCTTCGCTGGTGGCCGGCGCGTTGAGCGGCGGATTCACCTTGTAACCGCCCACGCTCGCCACCGCATCGCGGATCGCGAAGAACACCGAGAACGGCAGCAGCAGAGGCGGCTCGCCCACGGCCTTGGAGCGGTGGATACTGTCGGACACATTGCGGTTCTTGAACAGCTTCACGCGGAAGTCGCGCGGGCAGTCCGAGATGCCGGGGATCTTGTAGGTGGAGGGCGCATGCGTCATCAGCTTGCCGGCCTGGTTCCACCACAGTTCTTCCGTGGTCAGCCAGCCCATGCCCTGGATGAAGCCGCCTTCCACCTGGCCGATGTCGATCGCCGGATTGAGCGAATTGCCGGCGTCGTACAGGGCATCGGCGCGCAGCAGCTTCCATTCTCCGGTCAGGGTGTCGACCACGACTTCCGAGACCGCGGCGCCGTAGGCAAAGTAGAAGAAGGGATTGCCGGTCATCGTCGCCGCATCCCAGTGCAGGCCGGGCGTGGCGTAGAAGCCGTCCGACCAGAGCTGGACGCGGGCGTTGTAGGCCTTGCGCACCACCTCGTTGAAGGGATGCGCGGTGCCGGCCACATGGATGTGATTGCCGGCGAAGCGGATGTCCGCCGGGTTCGCCTTCCAGGCTTGCGCGGCGAAGGCTGTCAGGCGCTCGCGGATCTGGCGCGCGGCATCCTGCGCAGCCTTGCCGTTCAGGTCGGCGCCGGTGGATGCCGCGGTGGCGGAGGTGTTGGCCACTTTGCTGGTGTCGGTGGCCGACACGCGCACCTGCGACAGGTCGAGCCCGAGTTCATGCGCGACCACCTGCGCGACCTTGGTGTTGACGCCCTGCCCCATTTCCGTACCGCCGTGATTGACCAGCACCGAGCCGTCGACATACACGTGCACCAGCGCGCCCGCCTGGTTCAGGTGGGTGAGGTTGAAGGCGATCCCGAACTTCACCGGCGTCAGCGCGATGCCTTTCTTGAGCACCGGACTCGTGGCATTGAAGGCGCGCACCGCTTCGCGGCGCTGCCGGTAGTCGCTGTCGGCTTCGAGTTCTGCGACGAGTTCGTGGATCACGTTGTCGGTCACCTTCTGGCCGTATTGCGTGACATTGCGGCCTTCCTCGTCGTTGCGGCCGTAGAAGTTCAGCTTGCGCACGTCGAGCGCATCCTTGCCGAGATTGCGCGCGATCTCGTCGATGATGGTCTCGATCGCGATCGCCCCCTGCGGCCCGCCGAAGCCGCGGAAGGCGGTATTGGACTGGGTGTTGGTCTTGCCGCAGAGCGCGAGGATGTCGACGTCCGACAGGTAATAGGTATTGTCGAAGTGGCAGACGGCGCGGGTGGCGACAGGACCGGACAGGTCGGCCGAGTAGCCGGCGCGCGACACCATCTCCACCTTCGCCGCGAGAATGCGTCCGTCGTCGTCGTAGCCGACTTCGTATTCGTAGTGAAAATCGTGGCGCTTGCCGGTGACCATCATGTCGTCGTCGCGATCGGCGCGCAGCTTGACCGGGCGGTTCAGCTTCGCAGCGGCGATGGAAGCGGCGGCTGCCCACAATGCGGACTGCGATTCCTTGCCGCCGAAGCCGCCGCCCATGCGGCGGCATTCGACGACCACGTGATGCGAGTGCAGGCCCAGCGCATGCGCGACCACATGCTGCATTTCGGACGGATGCTGGGTCGAGCAGTAGACATGCATGCCGCGGTCTTCCTTCGGCACCGCATACGAAATCTGTCCTTCGAGATAGAACTGTTCCTGGCCGCCGACATAGAGCTCGCCCTTGACGCGGTGCGGCGCCTGTTCGAAGGCCTTGCGGAAATCGCCGCGCTGCAGGCGCATCGGCGGCAGCACGTAGGATTGCGCCTTCTTCGCTTCCTGTGGCGTGAGGATGGCGGGCAGCTCTTCGTAATCGATCGTCGCCAGGCGCGCCGCGCGCCGTGCGTTGTCATGCGTGTCCGCCACCACCAGGAAGACTGGCTGGCCAACGTATTCCACGAGGTCGTCGGCCAGGATGGGATCGTCGTGGATGATGGGACCGCAATCATTGGTGCCGGGGATGTCCTGCGCGGTGTAGACGGCGGCGACGCCGCGCGACTGCTTCACCGCCGAAAGGTCGATGCCGCGGATGCGCGCATGCGCCTTCTGCGAGAGCCCGAGCGCGGCATGCAGGGTGCCGTGCAGTTCGGGAATGTCGTCGACGTAAGTCGCTTCGCCCATCACGTGCAGGACGGCGGATTCATGCGGGCGCGGCACGCCCACTTCCGCCCAGTCCGCGGTTTTCTGTTGCAGGAAGGATTCGGTGGTCTTGTTCATGATCGTGTCACCCCTTATGCGCTGGCGAAGGCATTGAGCGCGTCCGCAGGCAGCGGAGCATCGGGACGGGTTTCGAGCCAGAAGCGGCGCAACAGGTTTTGCGCGGCCTTCATGCGGTAGGCGCTGCTGGCGCGCATGTCGGTGAGCGGGCTGTAATCCTCCGCCAGCGCCTTCATCGCTTCGTTGAGGACAGCCTCATTCCATTCGCGGCCATTGAGCGCCGCCTCCGCCTTCGGCGCGCGGCGCGAGGTGGCGGCCATGCCGCCGAAAGCGATGCGTGCATGGCGCACCGTCTTGCCGTCCAGCGTGATCGCGAACGCGGCGCAGACGGCGGAGATATCCTGGTCGAAGCGCTTGGACAGCTTGTAGGTGCGGAAGCGCAAGTCCGGCTGCGGCAGTGGCACGCGCACGGCTTCGACGAATTCACCCGGGCGCAGGTCCTTCTTCTGGTAGTCGAGGTAGAAGGCTTCCAGCGGCAGCACGCGCCGGCCCTCCTTGCCGCGCAGGACGATCTCGCTGCCGAGGGCGATCAGCCAGGGTGCCGAATCGCCGATGGGCGACCCGTTGGCCACGTTGCCGCCGAGCGTGCCGGCATTGCGCACCGGCAGGGAAGCGAAGCGCTGCCGCAATTCGGACAATTCCTGCGGGTAGTGTTTGCACACGGCAGTGTAGGCATCCTCCAGTGTGACGGCGGCGCCGATTTCCAGCATGCCGCCGTCTTCCACCAGCCGCTGCAGTTCGGCGACCTCGTTGATGTAGATGATGTCGCCGAGCTCGCGCATCTGCTTGGTGACCCACAGGCCGACGTCGGTCGAACCGGACAGGATGGTGGCCGCCGGCTTTTCGGCGCGGATTTGCACCAGCTGCTCCAGTGTGCGCGGGATGTGGAAGGCCTGGCCCTCGAAGGTATAAGTCAGCATGTCCTGGCGCTGTATCGTCTGCAGCGCGCCCTTGAGGGTGTCGCGGTCGAACTTCACCTGCGGCAGGTCGAGCATGCGGTGCGCGGCGTCGATGATCGGGCGGTAGCCGGTGCAGCGGCAGAGATTGCCGGACAAGGTGTCGTCGATTTCCTTGCGCTCCGGATGGCAGGACTTGCCTTCCTGCTTCAGGTACAGGCCCCACAGCGACATCACGAAGCCCGGCGTGCAGAAGCCGCACTGCGATCCGTGGCACTCGACCATGGCCTGCTGCACCGGATGCAGCGCGCCGTCCGGCTGCTTCAGGTCCTCGACGGTGAACAGCGCCTTGCCATCCAGGGTGGGCACGAACTGGATGCAGGAATTGACCGCCTTCAGTGCGACGGTATTGCCTTTCAGTTCGCCGATGACCACGGTGCAGGCGCCGCAATCTCCTTCGGCGCAGCCTTCCTTGGTGCCGGTGCAGCGCTGGTCTTCGCGCACATGCTGCAGGATGGTCCTGGTGGGAGACGCATCCGTGACCGTCTGAACTTCACCGCGATAAATGAAACGAATGGGCTGAGTCATGCTCTCTCTACCATGATTGTTGTGGCGCTAGGTTAGCACCGGCCCGCCGCCGGGCTATATCCGGAACATGATGCAGGGTATCCTCAATGTGCAATAGGGGAAACATCGGGCGGCAGCGTGACCGTTGAAAGTTTGATCATGCAAGATGCGGGCTAGGGCGTCAGGCGATGGGTGCAATAGTGGGTATACAGGGTGGCATATAAGCATGCGGGCACCGGTGGCAGGGTTGCATCCACCACTTACCCCGTCATCCCCGCGAAGGCGGGGATCCAGTGTCTTTCTCCGGGCGCACAAACGCCACTGGGTCCCGGCCTTCGCCGGGACGACGGGGATGGGGCGAAGATGTCGCGGGCATATGCAGCCGCCCGCATAGCCAGTAGAGGGGCGCGCATGCGGGCGCAAACGGTTGCATCGCATCCACTCACTTACCCCGTCATCCCGGCGAAGGCCGGGATCCAGTGTCTTTCTTCGGGCGCACAAACGCCGCTGGGTCCCGGCCTTCGCCGGGACGACGGGGATGGGGCGGAGATGTCGCGGGCGTATGCAGCCGCCCGCATATAACCAGTAGAGGGGCGTGCACGCGGGCACAAACGGTTGCATCGCATTCACTCACTTACCCCGTCATCCCGGCGAAGGCCGGGATCCAGTGTCGTTCTCCGTACGCGCAAGCGCCACTAGGTTCCCGCCTTCGCGGGAACGACGGGGTATAGCAATGGCGAGCGTGGCATATCCACCCGCCCGCATGGCCCATATAAGGTAATCTCCATAAGCGACACCATCCCCCGATATATCATTCCCCCATCAATTCCACGGGAGAAAGCAATGGGAAAGCTGAGCACGCACGTACTCGACGTCACGCAGGGCAAACCGGGCGCCGGGGTACAGGTCGAGCTGTACGCGGTTGAGGCAACGCAAAGAACGCTTCTGTGCAGCACCGTGACCAACGCCGACGGCCGCTGCGACGCACCGCTGCTGCAGGGCGACGCGATGCGCGCCGGCCAGTACGAGCTGGTGTTCGGCGCAGGCGACTACTTCGCCGCCCAGGGTGTCAAGCTGCCTGAGCCACGCTTCGTCGACCGCGTGATCATTGCGTTCGGCATCGCCGATGCGGCGCAGAACTACCATGTGCCGCTGGTCGTTTCCCCCTGGTCATACTCCACCTATCGCGGCAGCTGAGCCTTGAGCTGTTCTTCCAGCCCGGAAAGACGCGGCTTGATCGCGGGTCCGACGCTGATCTGCGGATTCGAGTAGCCGTCGTCCTTGCCCGCTTCCTCTTCCCGCTGCCGGATGATATCCCGCGCGGCGGCGTGCGCGGCCTCGAAGGAGTGCGTGTGGCTGCGCAACTGTTCGTCGAACATCGCGCGCCCGAAGAAGGTCAGTTCCGAGCCGCGCCCGCAGCCGTAGGAGGTGTGCTCCGCGTCGGCGGCCGTCATCACCAGCGTGCCGTCTCCCGCCAGCACGGGAATCCAGCTTCCCGAGTAGCAGGCGGAAATCGAGATCACGCGGTAACGGATGCCCGCCTGGTCCAGCCAGGCTTTCAGGTCCGCGGGGCGGACCGGCGCCACCGTCATCGGCCAGAATTCTGCCGCCAGCTGGCCGTCGCGCGCGCCGTGCGAAGTCAGGTGCAGGAAGAGGATGTCTTCGTTGCGGTCCATGAGCTCCGCCACGCGCTGGATGGCGCGCTGCAGGTTGCGCGGCGTGGCCCACGGCCACTGCTGGATGGTCTGTACATGGTTGACCAGTTGCAGGCTCTTGCCTTCCGCGCCGAAGCGGCGCGCCATGACCTCGGCCACCATCGCGCTCTCGCGGCGGAATACGTCCTCGTCGGAATACGGCGCGAAGGTGATCGCGTAGACGTCGACCGTGCCCGGACGCTGCTTGCCGATTTCCTTCAGGCGTTGCGCCAGCAACTGCGGCTGCGCTTCCATCAACTCCTGCGTCAGGCTCAGTTGCCTGCGCTGGTCCTGCAGCTCGTCGTCGCCGGGCAGCCAGAAGCTTGGCGGCTGTGCCGCGTAGTGCAGGGCGACCGCGCCGGCCAGGCTCAGTGCGGCCAGCGGCAGTGGTCTCCGGTTTCCCTCGCGCCACAGCAGCGCAAGCTGGGCCAGGATGTTCCACGCCCCCGGCGCCAGCAACAGGACCCACATTCCGGCGGTGCCGAGCACGCGGGCGTTGAAAAGCTGCGCGTGGATCATCAGCGCATACACGGCGCCGGTAAGCAGCGAGATGCACACCGACTGCGCCAGTACCATGCAGACGAGGCTGGCGGTGCCGCGCTGCGGGCCGCGCATCAGGTAACAGACCCAGATGGCGGCCAGGGTCGGCAGCCAGCCGCTGGCGACGGCGCGCCAGTCGAAGACCGCCGCGCCGGTGACATACAGGCGCTCGAACGCCATGTTGAGCAGGATGCCGCACAGCACCAGCAGTGAGACCATGGCCGGCGTGGGAAGCAGTCCTTCCCAGCGCGGTCGCAGGAAGAAGGCGATGCGCGCCCCCTCGCGGATCCACTGGGCCAGGCTGCCGGCGGGTGCGGCGCTTGCATCTCGATACTCGTTCATTCCACTGCTTTCCCGTCGTATTTGTGTCGGACAAGTGTACTGCCGCGGTACGGACTTGCGCTATTCCGGTGCTTTCTTGACCGCGGTCTTCGTGCATCGCGGCACTTTCTGGTTCAATAGCGGATCTGTTCCATATCTGCCCTTTTCCGCCGGGTCCAGTAGAATCGCCTGAGCAGCAGCCAGTTTTGCAGGCGCGGCTTACGCAGCGGCAATTGCAAGGCAGTTCGGAACTTCTTACAACAATGGAGGCGCGAGTGCCAGGTTTGTTACCCCACGTCGATCCCGACGGACTTCTCGAATATTCGGTCGTCTACACCGATCGTGCAATCAACCACATGTCCCAGCAGTTCCAGGGGGTGATGCGCGACGTTTCCGCCACGCTCAAGAAAGTGTACGGCGCGCATTCCGCCATCGTCGTTCCCGGCAGCGGCACCTTCGGCATGGAAGCGGTGTGCCGCCAGTTCGCGAACGGCAAGAAATGCCTGGTGATCCGCAACGGCTGGTTCAGCTACCGCTGGTCCCAGATCCTTGAGATGGGCAATATCCCCGCCGCACAGACGGTGTTGAAGGCCCGTCCGGTGGAGCAGGGCAGTCAGGCTGCTTTTGCGCCGGCCCCGGTCGAGGAAGTGGTCGCGGCCATCCGCGAAACCAAGCCCGACCTCGTGTTCGCGCCGCATGTCGAGACCGCGTCCGGCATGATCCTGCCCGACGACTACATGCGCAAGGTGGCCGAGGCGGTGCATGCGGTCGGCGGCATGTTCGTGCTCGATTGCATCGCGTCCGGCGCGGTGTGGGTCGACATGCCGTCCGTCGGGGTGGACATCCTCGTCAGTGCGCCGCAAAAAGGCTGGAGCGCACAGCCGTGCTGCGGCCTGGTCATGCTCAGCCCGCTGGCGCGCGAGCGTATCGATGCCACCACCAGTACCAGCTTCGCCTGCGACCTGCGCAAGTGGATGCAGATCATGGAAGCCTACGAAGGCGGCTCGTTCGCCTACCACGCCACCATGCCCACCGACGGCCTCGCCGTGCTGCGCAAGGTGATGAAGGAAATGGACGAATACGGCTTCGACAAGGTCAAGGCCGAGCAGCTGGAACTGGGCAAGCGTGTGCGGGCGCTGTTCGAGAGCAAGGGCATCCGCAGCGTGGCGGCGGAAGGCTTCAAGGCGCCGGGCGTGATCGTCAGCTACACCGATGACGACGAGGTGAAGTCCGGCAAGAAATTTGCGCAGGCCGGCCTGCAGATCGCGGCCGGCGTACCGCTGCAGTGCGACGAGCCGGCGGATTTCAAGACCTTCCGCGTCGGGCTGTTCGGGCTGGACAAGCTGCACAATATCGAGCGGACGGTCGCAAACCTCGAAAAGGCGCTCGGCACGTTTTGATTGATGAGGCACATAAGCAAAAAAGTCCGGGACATCCCGGACTTTTTTGTTTGGCGGAAGGGCTTATTCGGCGCCGAGGTAGATGTAGCGGAACACGAAGATCGCCGCGATGATCCAGACGATCACCGGTACCTCCTTCGCGCGTCCGGTGAGCAGCTTCAGGCCGGCAAAGGAAATAAAGCCGAAGGCCACGCCGTTGGCGATCGAGAAGGTGAACGGCATCATCAGCGCGGTAATGACGGCAGGCACGCTTTCGGTCGTATCCTCCCAGTCCACATCGGCCAGGTCGCGCAGCATGAGGCAGGCGACGTAGAACAGGGCGGGCGCGGTGGCGTAAGCCGGCACGGCGCCGGCCAGCGGGGCGATGAACAGGCAGGCCAGGAACAGCACCGCGACCGCAATCGCGGTGAGGCCGGTGCGGCCGCCCGCCTGCACGCCGGCCGCGCTTTCGATGTAGGCCGTGGTGCTGGAGGTGCCGAGGAAGGCGCCGCCGACGATGGCGGTGCTGTCGGCGATCAGCGCCTTGTTCAGGCGTTCCATCTTGCCGGACTTCAGCAGGCCGGCGCGGCTGGCCACGCCCATCAGGGTGCCGGTGGCGTCGAACAGTTCGACCAGGAAAAACACGAGCACCACGTTCAGGATGCCGATCGACAGCGCGGCGGAAAGGTCGAGCTTGAACAGCGTCGGGTCGATCGACGGCGGCGCGGAAAAGACGCCGGCGAACTTGTTGCCGCCGAAGATGAAGCTCAGGATGGTGACCGCCACGATGCCGATCAGGATCGCGCCCTTCACGCGCAGGCGGTCCAGCGCCACGATCATGAAGAAGCCGACGATGGCGAGCACCGCCGGGGTCTGGTGCAGGTTGCCCAGCGTGATGTAGGTGGCCGGGTTGGCGGCCACGATGCCGGCATTCTTGAGCGCGATGATGCCGAGGAAGAGGCCGATGCCGGCGGTGATCGCGATGCGTATCGAGCGTGGGATGCCGTTGACGATCATCTCGCGGATGCGCAGCACGCTGATGATCAGGAACAGGATGCCCGAGATGCAGACCGCGCCCAGCGCCGCTTCCCAGGGGTAGCCCATGCCCAGCACCACGGTGTAGGCGAAGTAGGCGTTCAGGCCCATGCCGGGCGCGAGCGCGATCGGATAGTTCGCATACAGGCCCATGATCAGCGTGCCGAGCGCGGCGGCAACGCAGGTGGCGACGAACACGGCATCTTTGGGCATCCCGGCGTCGCCGAGGATGGAGGGGTTCACGAAAATGATATAGGCCATCGTCAGGAAGGTGGTGACGCCGGCCAGCAGCTCCGTGCGCACATTCGTTCCCTGTTCCTTCAGCTTGAAGAACCTCTCCAAAAAGCCCATGCTCTCTTCTCCTGTTCGTACTGTTGTCTCGGCTCGCTGCGGCCTGTTCTCCAAGGTGCTCAACGTGTCTCTCCTGAACGTATTGATTGGGAACGGCGATGCTTATTAGAACCGATTTTCATGGGTTCTGCTGCCATCGTCCGTGTGTGAAGGGGATTCCCCGGACTGTAATGTCCTATAGAAAAAAGGGCGCCGGATACGTCAGGCCGAATAGGCGGCATACGGCGGGATGCATAAGGTACAGGACAGATGCTTGCCGGAACCGGCAACGCGTGGCAGACTGCGCTCCCCGTCATCCGCCTGCGCGCATACGGAATGCGTCTTACAAACCTATATCCTGGCATCTATATTGCTCATACAGACAAAGGTATAGTGGCGTGATTTATTTCCTGTAATTTTCGACAACAACAAGAATAAATTCACAATAGAGCCACTACCATAACGCCTTCGACGATTTATGCAGTAGTGACTCCCTGAAGAGTGAGACATGGATACCCGCCTAACCCTGAGCAGGATCACGAAGAAATATCCTTCCGTGGTCGCCAACGACGGCGTCGACTTGAACGTACTTCCCGGCGAGATCCATTCGATCCTCGGCGAGAACGGCGCCGGCAAGTCGACCCTGATGAAAATCATCTATGGCGCGGTCAAGCCGGATGCCGGCCATGTGTTCTGGAACGGCCGCGAAGTGAACATCGCCAATCCCGCCGAGGCGCGCAAGCTGGGCATCGCCATGGTGTTCCAGCATTTCTCGCTGTTCGATACCCTCACCGTCACTGAAAACATCGCGCTCGGCCTGCCCAGGGATACCGACCTGCATGCGCTGAGCAAGCGCATCCGCGAGATCTCGCACCAGTACGGCCTGCCGCTGGAACCCGAGCGCCATGTGCATACGCTGTCGGTGGGCGAATGCCAGCGTGTGGAGATCGT
>Ga0196972_1000739_pt1 | contig 12710 bp, 9 predicted proteins | sample S1v_2013CmetaG_FD_148618 | JGI IMG/M metagenome (GOLD analysis project Ga0196972, IMG submission 148618) | Soil microbial communities from Anza Borrego desert, Southern California, United States - S1+v_20-13C | ecosystem: Environmental > Terrestrial > Soil > Desert | place: USA: California...
GGTCGCGCTGCCCCGACGCGCGGATCGTGGTGGGGTGCGGCCATCTGGAGCGGCTCGACGCCCCGGACGCGACAGCGCAGGCATCGCCCTGAAGCCCATCGCAACGTCGTGGCTGCGCGACGACGCCCTTTCCTTCGGAGGCGTCCGGGGGGAGGAGGTCTTCTGGCGAAGGCTAGGGGCGATGGCGAGGCCCGCGCGGATTGGGACTAGCAGATCCGCCGCGGCGCGTCTGGATCAGGCGCGGCTGCGATAGCTCATGTCTTGACCGCCCCTTGTCGCCAAGGACCTGCTAGGCGATTTGCGCATCTGCAGACGCATCGGCAGCAGGAGGCCGGCCCTCGAGCGCCTGCTCCAAGGCCGCGAACAACCGAACAGCCTCAATGGGTTTGGCGACGTGATCGTCCATACCGATCTGGCGGTATTCCCCAACCTGGTGAGAGAGCGCATTGGCGGTCAGAGCGATGATCGGCGTAGCCCAACGGCCCTCGGCCTTCTCGCGCGACCTGATCTCACGCGTCGCCGCCAATCCATCCATCTCGGGCATCTGGACGTCCATCAAGATCACATCCCACGCCTCGCGTGACCAAGCCTCCACCGCCTCGCGGCCGTTGGCCACCAGGTGCGGGGTGATCCCCACCTGTTCCAGGAGCGTCTTCAGGACCAGCTGGTTGATGGTGTTGTCCTCTGCGGCCAGAACGCGGATCTCCCGCTCCAGGGGGGCGGCGGCGGGCGGCGTCGCCATCGCAGGTTCGGCGATGCTGTCTCGCAAGCGCGGGAGCGGGAGCACGACCGTAAACACAGCCCCTCGTCCCTCTTCGCTCGCAGCGCCGATCGTTCCTCCCATATGCTGAGCCAGTCGTCGGCAGATGGCCAAGCCGAGTCCGGTTCCCCCAAACCGGCGAGTGGTCGATGCATCGGCCTGCTCAAAATCCTCGAAGAGCCGGCCGAGGGCTTCGGGCGGTATCCCGATGCCGGTGTCGCGCACTTTAAGACACAGTCCTGCTTCTGCGCGCCCGACCACGACGGAGACCTCCCCAGACTCGGTGAACTTCACCGCATTGCCGACAAGGTTCGTCAGGATCTGGCGCAGGCGGACATCGTCTCCCAGGTAGATTCCCGCCGCATCGGCATCCAACCGGTGACTGAGCCTGACGCCTTTGGCGTCGGCGAGGGTCTCGAAATTCGCACAGACGCCTTGGACCTGTTCTCGAAGGTCGAACTCGCGTCTCTCGAGCTCGATCTTCCCAGCCTCCATCTTTGAAAGATCGAGTATGTCGTTGAGGATGGCGAGCAGGGTTTCGCCGGACTGGCTGATGATGCTGAGCCGTTGGCGCTGTTGGCCAGATAGTTCGCCGGCCGCCATGGCTTGCGCCATTCCTAGGACACCGTTGAGGGGCGTGCGGATCTCATGGCTCATCGTTGCGAGAAAGGCCGACTTTGCGTGGTTGGCGGCCTCAGCGGCGCGCTCACGCTCGTGCGCCTTGACGCGCGCCTGCCGTAGGGCGGACCTTGAGCCGGCCAGCTGACGTCGGGCCGTGAAGAGCAGGTTTCCAAGGGCGACAGCGGCGCCCGCCAATGCGGCGAAAACGCCGAAGCGTTGGTCTTTCAAGGCATCGACCGCGATCGCGCCCGTGATCCAAGCAAAACCCAAAAGATAAGGGGCGGCGACAGCATAGAACATGCGCTGACTCGCATAGTACTGCATAAGGCAATATACGAGGCAGATGCTAAGTATCAGGATGGCGAAGACTTGACCGACGGGATTGCCCGTGTGCCACAGCATGGCCGCGCCGATCCCGTACAGCGCCGAGTTGGCCATCGTCGCACCCAGCAATACCGGAAGGCCCCAGGCGCGCCGAGTTTCCAGCGGCCAGGTCTGCACGCGCCCAGCCAGCCAGGTTCCGGCAAGCACTAAGGCGACTATTGAGCTCAGCCATGCGACCGCCGGCCAAAGCGAGACGAAAGCGGTGGCGCCGAGGAAAGTCGCGCCAAAGTGTATCGCTCGGTTGGCGAGATTTCGGTGCGAAACCACGAAGAGGTGGATTTCCGAATCAATCTGCGAACGGACGTCCGCCTCAATCGCCTGAGACCCCATCCAAAATGCCTCCCCGAAGACTTGCTCCATTGAGCACAGGAATAATTAAGAATGACTGTTATCAAAGGCGTGGCGTGTGGTCGCAGGTCTACTGAGAAAGTTGGCCCAAGAATAAAAGGGCGCGTGACGCTATGAGCCGGCCGGTCGTTCGCGAAGCGACCGCTGCCCATCTTTCGGAAAGTTATGTTCAGATGCCTTGGCGCCGCCAGGTGGAGACAGCCCAAACCTCGTGGGTCACGTCAGCGCCGTCGTCTCAACGCTGGCGGGTTGCGTCGCTACGCGGCCCAGACGACGAAGCTAGGAGCGCCTTTCGTCCAAGAAGCGGACCGCCGATTGGGGGGTGAGGAAGAATTTCGACTCCCGATCGGGGAAGAGGGGCTTTAGGGCCGCAGCCCAAAGAGGGTAGTTCTGGTCGGTCGTCACGTAGCAGGTGAACCTCTGACCCTCTGGCCTGGGGGCGGAGGCATAAGCCTGGGCGACCAGTTCATAGTCGGCCATGGTCGCCCCCATCTCGGTGTCACGCAGGTCGAGGACGAAGTCGAAGGCGGCGGTCTGCGGCGCCTCTTCCAACATGCGCTTGACCGCCTCAGCCAACACCCGCCCCGAAAAACCGCGTTCAGCCGTGACCACAACGCGATGCTTAGTCTCGTCAATCGAAATACCCATGGATCATCAATTAGGAGGCTGCATCCTAGGTTGCAATCAGCCCTGGGGTCCGGGTGATCGCAGCGCCCGGCCTTTTGCGAGGGACGAGCAGGCGCGGATATTTAGGCGCGGGCCTGATGGGTGACGGGTCGGGCCGCGCCTGACGCAGACGGCAGGACCGCGGTCATTGCGGCGACCAGGCTTTCGGGGGTGATCGGCTTTGTGAGGTGGTGATCTGCGCCGGCCTCAGCGCCCATGCGGCGGTGCTCGTCGCTGGCGTTGGCCGTCAGCATGACGACCGGCGTGCGTGGCGCGCCGCGGCCCTTCTCGTGCAAGCGGATCCGGCGGACCGCAGAAAGGCCGTCCATCACGGGCATCTGCATATCCATCAGCACCACATCAAAGCCGCCGCCGTCGAACGCCTCAACCGCCGCCAAGCCGTTGGCGACGGCGTGCAACTGCACACCCAAGGGCTCCAAGATGAGCTGCACGACCTTTTGGTTCACCGGATGATCTTCCGCCAACAGCACACGGAGGCCCTCAAGGGGCTCGATCAACGGATCCGTCGAGGCCGCCCCGTCGCCTTGCGCGCCCTCCTCGACGCACTCCAGGGGCGCGCGCACCTTGAAGAGGCTGCCCTTTCCAGGTTCGGACTCCACGCCGATGTCGCCGCCCATGAGCTCGGCCAGCGAGCGGCTGATCGAAAGGCCAAGTCCGGTGCCGCCAAATCGCCGCGAGATCGAATCGTCGGCCTGGTGAAAGCGCTGGAAGAGCTGCTCGGCCGCCGCCGCTTCGATCCCTATGCCAGTGTCAGCGACGGCGATCTGCAGCCAGGCCAGACCGTCGGGGCCGGGCTCGACGTCGATGGAGACCTGCACGCCGCCCGCTTCAGTGAACTTCACCGCATTGGCGGCGAGGTTGGAAACGATCTGCCGAAGTCGGACCGCGTCGCCGCGAAAGCGTCCGGCGGCGGCCTCAGAGTAGGTCACGCCGAACGTCAGTCCCTTGTCCTCGGCGCGCGCGCGCATCAGCTCCACGGCGGCGTCAAACTCTGCCCGCAAGTCGAACGGCGCGATCCGCAAAGTGAAGTCGCCAGCCTCGATCTTGGCCTGATCCAGTATGTCCGTGAGCAGGCGATCCAAGACCTCGCCCGAAGATTGGATCAGCTTGACCATCTCCTGCTGATCGGCGGTCAGGCGGCTGCGCGCCAGGGCGCCGGCCAGACCCACGACCCCGTTCAGCGGGGTGCGGATCTCATGGCTCATGTTGGCGACGAACACGCTCTTGGCCTGGTTGGCCCTCTCGGCCGCGTCGCGCGCGGCCTTCAATTCGTCCTCCAGCGCCTTGCGGGCCGAGATGTCGATGGAAGTCCCGATGATGCGAAGCGGGGCCCCGGCGGGCGTGCGCTCGACCAGGCGGCCGCGGGAAAGGACCCACTTGTAGGAGCCATCCTTGCACAACATCCGCATCTCTGAGGTCGAATGGGACGTCTCGCCGGCCAGATGCCGCGCGTACTCCCGTTCGACCTCTTCGATGTCGTCAGGATGGATCCGCTCACGCCAGTCTTGGATCGGCATCGCCAGCTCTCCAGGCCCATATCCCATCAGGGCCTGCCAGTTGGCGTCGCCCTGCACGCCTGACGGAAACCGAAGTTCGAACAATCCGTCTCCAGAGGCTTCGATGGCGACGGAGAGCTTCCGCTCGACATCCGCCAGCTCCACCTGCCGGTCGGCCAGTTGACCAAGCACGGCGCGATGGTCGAGGGCGTAGGCGCGCGCCGCAACCAGCCCAAGCAGGATGAGGACGGTCTGGACCGCCGCCGACGGCCCGATGCCCGACATCGCCGGACCGACCACCGCAGCGGCGATGCCTGGGGTCAAAGACGACCAGAGCAGACGCCGGTTGCCGGCGAAGTAGACGAAGTTGTTGGTGAAGGCGCCCGACAACCAGGCCACGCCGAGGGCGGCGCCCGTCACCGACCCCTGGGCCAGCGCGAGGAAGGCCAAGCTGTGGAAGACGCAGGCGCCTATGAAGTTGCAGACGGCATAGGCGGTGATCGCCCGTTGATGGGGCAGCCGGACGACAAACCCGTCCAGAATGCGCGGATTGACCGTCTCCCAGAGGAGGACAGCCCCTATCCAACCTGCGCAAATCCCTGGCGGCAGCACGAAAAGTCCCACCAGCCCGAACGCCAAGGCGAAGACGACCCGTCCCGTGCGGCTCGCCCGACCCAGCGAGCGCGTCGTTTCGACGTCGAACCCGGCCCCAGGGGGTGCTGACTGTCCGGCGATAGGGTTCACGGCCGCCTCCCAGCGTCGGTCTGCCGGGTTCGCCCGGCATCACCGAATTCGAGAGATCATGGCGCAGTCTGTCCAAGAACCCGTTAAGGGCGCGCCAAGCGCTTCACGAGCGCCGAATGCCCGCCTTCTCGGCCTTGCGCCGGACCGTCTCCGACCGCCTGGGCGACGGGCAGCCTCCTTCCAGGCCCACAGCGATCGCGCTTCGCCGGGTCGTTTGCGAGCAGGCCGAATGGCGCTCGAGGTAACCTTCCTAGCGCCGCCGTTCCGGCAAGCTGATCGTCGCGCAGAAGCCGCCGACGAGGTTTTCGAACTCGAGCTTGCCCTCGTGCATCGAGACCACCGCCGCCACCAGGGCAAGGCCCAGGCCGGCCCCCGGCGCCTGGGCTGCATCGGGTGCGCGGAAGAAGCGCTCGGTGAGCTTGGGGTGGTGCTCGGCGGCCACCGCCGGACCGGTGTCGCAGACCGACAAGGCCACGCCCTCGCCCTCGCGGCGGGCGGTGAGGGTGATCTTGCCGTGCGCCGGCGCGTACTTCACCGCGTTGTCCAGCAGGTTGGAGACCGCCTGGAAAATCAGGTTGGCGTCGCCTTCGACGATGAGGCCGGGCTCGACCTTCTCGACCAGCGCCTGGTGCTTGCCCTCCGCCTCCGGTCGGTGGAACTCGGCGACGTCGGCGAGCAGGGTGGAAAGGTCCACCGTCTTGAACTCGGCCACGTGGCGGCCGGCCTCGATGCGGGCGATGCGCAAAAGGGAGTCGAAGATCGACTGCAGCCGCTCGGCCTCGGCCTTGGCCTGGCGGGCCAGGCGGTGGGTCTGCGGGCTGCGCCTGGAGGCCTCGGTCAGCTCCTCCAGGTCGGCGTGCAGCCGGGTGAGGGGCGTGCGCAGTTCGTGGGCGATGGAATCGGAGACCCGGCTGATCGACTGCACCAGCTGCTCGATACGGGCCAGCATCTCATTGAGGGTCTCGGCCAGGGTGTCGAAGTCGTCGCCCGAGCCCCGCACCTCCACCCGCCCCGAAAGGTCGCCGGCGATCACGGTGCGCGCCGTGCGGGCCACCGCCTCCAGCCGCCGGCCGACCACCAGGCTCATCATCAGCCCGCCAGCGAGGCCGATCACCCCGGACAGGATCGCGCCCCACAGCAGGGTCTCGGAGAGGAAGTCCTCCCGCTCGTCCAGATCCTCGGTGTCCCGCCCGACGATCAGGCGCACCCCGTCGGCGAAGGTGAGGTCGCGGGCGATGGCCTCGTGCTCCACCTCGTCGCCGGTGGTGTAGCTGTCGAATTCGAAGCGCAGCCAGTCGCGCTGGGCCTGCGGCGCCGGCCAGATCGGCAGGTTGGCCGACAGCACCTGGCCGTCGGGCGCGATCAGCGCGTGATAGGCCGGCCGGCGGTCGGTGGCGGCGGCGCGGGCCTCCAGGCGCTTGATGAAGGCCGCCCGCGGTTCGCGGGGATAGGCGCGGGCCAGGGCCTCGGCCTCGCGCTCGACGCCGCCCCGCACCTGCTCCAGCGGGGTGCGCACGCCGGCCAGATAGGCGCCGCCGATCAGCACCCCGACCGAAACCACGAACAACGCCAGATAGGCCAGCGCCAGGCGGAAGGTCAGGCTGCGATAGAGGCGAGAAAGGGCCTGCATGGCGCGCTCAGCCGCGGTCCCGGATGGTGTAGCCGACGCCGCGCACGGTCTGCACCGGCGCGCCCTTCAGCTTCTGACGCAGGCGGCTGACGTGCTGGTCGATGATGTTGGTCTGCGGGTCGAAGCTGTAGTCCCAGACCTTCTCCAGCAGCATGGTGCGGGTGACCACCCGGCCCTTGTTGCGCAGCAGGTATTCCAAGATGCGGAACTCCCGGGCGGTCAGCTCCACCGGCTGGCCGGCCTGGCGCACCTCGCGGGCGAGGAGGTCCATCTCCAGGTCGCCGGCGGAGAGCTTCGTCTCCTCGGTCACGGCCGGGCCACGGCGGCCCAGGGTCTCGATCCGCGCCAGCAGCTCGGACATGGCGAAGGGTTTGGTCAGGTAGTCGTCGCCGCCGGCCTTCAGCCCCTTCACCCGCTCATCCACCTCGCCCAGGGCCGAGAGGATCAGCACCGGCGTCTGGTCGCCGGACGCCCGCATGGCGGCAAGGATGGTCAGGCCGTCGACATTCGGCAGCATGCGGTCGAGGACCACCAGGTCGTAGTCCCCGCCGGCCACGTGGAAGAGACCCTGACGGCCGTCGGCCACGTGGTCGACCACATGGCCAGCTTCCTTCAGGCCGCCGGCCACATAGGCCGCCACCCGGGCGTCGTCCTCGATGAGCAACAGGCGCATGGCTCTGCTTTAAGCCAGCGCCGATCAGTCGTCGAAGTTCCCGGGACGCATGGCGCCGGTGCGCGGGTCGATCAGCACGTGACGGCCGCCGTCGGCCAGCTCCACCTCGTAGAAGGTCTGGCCGCGCTCGCGCTCCAGGCTCACTTCGCTGACGCGGGCGCCGCGGTCGCTCTCCACCTTGGTGAGCAGCTGCGAGAGCGGCGTCGGCGCGGCCTGGACGGCGTTCAGCTGGTCGGATTTCGCCAGCCAGCGCCAGGCGCTGTCCATGCGCCTGGGGTGCTGGGCGACGATCTCGCCGCTCATGGCGTCGACCACCACCTCCTGCACCCCGCCCTTGGCGGCGGTCTTCACCTCATAGATCAGGCGGCCCTTCTCGTAGTCGAGCTCGGCCTCCAGAGCCCGGCCCTTCACCGTGGTCTCGGCCACCTGCACGGCGCGCGGCACGCCGATCACCTGCCCTCCCGGGGCCTGGGCGAGGGCGGCGGTGGCGGAAAGGGCGACGACGCCGCCGGCGGCGATCAGAACTTGGCGCAACATGTGCAGCTCCTTGGTTTTCAACGTTGGAGCCAGTGTGACGGCGGCAAGTGGAGCGGGCCTCGCGCCTGCATTTGATTTTGCAAATGTTCGGGCTTGCCTCGACCTGAGGGTGATCGGCGCGCTCTGCTTGAGAAGACGCCGGTTCCCCCCTCGACGCGACGAGAACGCCCATGCAGGGGCGCGCCGCGTGAACTCATCTGGATGGGCAGCGTTGCGGCATCATGCAATCGCGCTGGCCCTCGACACTCTGGATTGTCCGGCACGGCCAGAGCGCCGGCAACATCGCGCGCGATCACGCCCGTGCGGCCGGGTCGGCTCGGATCGAGATCGCTGAACGCGACGTCGACGTCCCCCTCAGCGGCCTTGGCGAGGCGCAGGCCCGCGCGCTCGGCCGCTGGTTCGCCGACCTCGCCGCCGACCGACGGCCTGAAATCGTGCTTGCCTCCCCCTATCTGCGCGCCCAGTCGACGGTCAGCCTCATCCGAGGCTGCGGAGGGCTGGCGCCACACGCACTTGTGCCGACGGCGGACGAGCGATTGCGCGAACGCGAGTTCGGCATCCTGGATCGGCTGACCTCGTCAGGCATCCGCCAGCTTTACCCCGACCAAGCCGAATCCAGGCAGCTGCTCGGCAAGTTCTATCACCGGCCGCCGGGCGGCGAGAGCTGGTGCGACGTCATCCTGCGCCTGCGTAGCGCCCTCGATACGATTAGCCTGCACTACGCGGGCAAGCGCGTGCTCATCGTCGGCCATCAGGTGGTCGTGCTCTGTCTTCGCTATCTCATCGAGGATTTGACGGAAGAGGCGCTGATGGCGATCGACGCGGAAGGGGACGTCGTGAACTGCGGCGTCACCGAATACCGCTTCGAGAGCTCCAGTCCACCGGACGGGGGCCAGCGCCTCGTTCGCTACAACTTCACCGCGCCGCTGGAGGCGGCCGGGGCGCCGGTCACCTCGGCGCCTGATGCTGTGGTCGCCGCGCGGTAACTCGCTCAAGGTTTCAGCGCCGATCACGCATTCGCGTGCCGTCACCGGCTTCGACCCCGAACCAACCGGACGGCGGGCGCTCTGCGGGTTGGCGCAGGCGCGCCCAGCGTCCAGCGCCAGTCCGCTTCTGGGCGTGCCACCGACGCCGGTATGGGGTCAGAGGCGGAGCCCGAGGCGCCGCTGGGACGTTGGTCTCCGCAGATGAGGAAAGTTTCTGCGATGAATTTGACTCTAGCCAAGCGCGTGCTCGGCTTCGGATCGCTGGCGCTTGGCCTCTACGCCGTGATCGCGCCTCGACGGTTCGCCGACCTGGTGGGCATGGCGTCAAAGCCGGAGGCGGTGGCCGCGTTCGGCGCGCGTGAGCTAGGCGCCGGCGCCGCCCTTTTGTCGCCTGTCAAGCCGAGCCCTTTTCTGTGGACCCGGGTGATCGGAGACATGATGGACCTCGGAGGGCTCGTCACCGTCTACCGCGAGCCCAGGTCCGAGCAGCGCTCGCTGCTTTTGGCGATGCTCGGCGTAGCCGCCATCACCGCCATCGACGTGGCCCTCGCCGCTGAAGCCACGCGGCGAAAGCTATAGGAGGTCGGCGCAATCCCCGCGCGCACGATGTACCGCCGGGGGCCGCTGCTAGGCGCGGTCTGGGAGCGCAGTGCGACACCCCGGGCTCGCCGAGCAAGATCGCGCCATCTTGGCTTTGCTAGGTGTCGAGGACCCGCCGGACCCGGGCGGCCAGTTGCTCGAAGGTGAAGGGCTTCGGGAGCAGCTCGACACCCGGATCAAGTCGACCCTGGTGCACAATGGCGTTTCGCGAGTACCCGGTCGTGAAGAGCACTTTAAGGCCAGGACGGAGGACCGCCGCTTCATCGGCTAAGACGCGCCCGGTCTTGCCCGGCAGGACGACGTCGGTGAACAGAAGGTCGATCTGTTGGCTGCTGTTCAGCTGCTTCAGCGCACTTTCAGCTTCACCGGCCTCCATCACCTCATAGCCAAGCTCTCGAAGGCTGGCCACGCTCAAGGCGCGCACGCTGGGATCATCCTCGACGACGAGGACGGTCTCACTTCCTCTCGCGACCGGACTGGCCGCATTCGAATCTGCGCTGGGGACGATGTCTCCATAGTAGCGGGGGAAGTAGAGCTTCACGCAAGTGCCTTGGCCCACCTCGCTGTAGACCATCGCGTGGCCGCCGGACTGCTTCATGAACCCGTAGACCATGCTAAGGCCCAGACCCGTGCCGTGGCCCGGCTCCTTGGTCGTGAAGAAGGGCTCGAAGACCTTGGTGAGCAGGTGCTGAGGAATGCCGCCGCCGGTGTCGGCCACGGAGATCATCACATACTGCCCCGGCACGACCTCCGCCTCCTTGGTCGAATAGCCGGCGTCGAGGTAGGTGTTGGCGGTCTCGAGCGTCAGCTTGCCGCCGCCTGGCATCGCATCGCGCGCGTTGACGGCGAGGTTGATGATCGCGCTTTCGAGGTGGTTGCGGTCGAGTTCCACGCGCCAGAGCCGCGGAGACAGGACGCCCTCCAACTCGATCTCCTCCCCGAGCGTCCGATGCAGAAGCTCGGTCATGTCGCGGACGAGGGCGTTCAGGTCCAGCGGGGCGGGGTTCAACGCCTGCTTGCGCGAGAAGGCCAAGAGCCTGGAGGTCAAACTCGCAGCGCGATCGGCCGCGCTTTTGGCCATCTCGAGCGCGCGACCTACGTCGGGGGCGGGCTTTGGCAACCGTCGCGCAACCCTGTCGAGGCCGCCGATGATCACCGTGAGCAGGTTGTTGAAGTCGTGCGCCACCCCACCGGTCAGCTGGCCGACGGCTTCCATCTTCTGCGATTGGAACAAGGCTTGACGCGTCTCATCGAGATTGCGCTCGGCCTCCATCCGTTCGGTGATGTCGCGCGTGATCTTGGCGTAGCCGATAAGTTCGCCGCGATCATTCTGGATGGCGTCGATGATCACGTGCGCCCAAAATCGACTTCCGTCTTTTCGAACGCGCCATCCCTCGATCTCCCAGCGTCCTTCGCGCCTGGCGGTTTCTAGGCCGGTCGTCGGCACACCGGCGACTTGCTCATCTTCGGTGTAGAAGCGTGAGAAATGCTGACCGATCACCTCGTCGGCCTTGTACCCCTTGATCCGTTCGGCCCCCGCGTTCCAACTGCTGACACGCCCCTGCGTGTCGAGCATGTAGAGCGCATAGTCGGTGACGCCCTGGACCAGGAGCCGAAATTGCTCCTGGGCTTCATCCAGCCTTTTCTCCGCGTTGACGCGGTCGGTTACATCGTACGAGGTGCTGGTGGCCCCAATGCGTTCGCCGCTCTTGTTGAAGAGCGGACTGAACCTCACCTCGAACTGTCGCCGTTCCCGGTTCGGGTCGCCGAATGCCTGAATGACGACATAGGCCTCGCCGGCGAGCGCGCGGGTCCAGATGTCACGCTGCTGTTCGATCAGTTCGGGCGAATCCGCAAAAAGCGACAAGAGATGGTCGCCCACGGCGGGGCGCTTGCCGAACGCGCGTTCGAACGCCTCCACATTGGCGCGATTGATCGCCAGGATCCGATAGTCAAGGTCGAGCGCCGTAATCGCCTCGCTCGAACTTTCTACGATGTCGGCGTAGACCTCTGACGGAACGATGGACACGGTCTGTCGGCGGACCCTACCAAAACGGCTGCGGCAACTTGCCGCCTGAGACCCTCAAGCGCAACACTGCACAAACGCCCTCGGCCATTGCGTGGACCAGAGGGCTCCCCTTGTTCTTCGGGTCACGGGCGTAGTCGCCGGTCGGCGCCTGGCTTGGCTATCATTCGCACGACAGGGGCCCTTGAGGACGCAGGGCGCCTTAAGGCCAGGCCGGCCTCCTTAGCCCTATCGTCAGGCCGGCGCTGAATGCTGGCGCCAGCTTCCGGCGGCAGCTGGGCGCCGATGTCTCGGCGGTCTGAACCGGTCCGGATACCTGCGGGTTGCGCCGCACCGTCAGCCGCCTTGCGAAAGGCAGCTCCTCGGGCCGGATCAGCCGCCCGGGCCCCCGCCGCCCTCGCTGGCTCGGGGCGCAAGTCGGACCTCGTAGCGCACGCGATCGTCCGGCTGAACCAAGGCCATCCCGGTGTCGGCGCCTTTCCAGACCGTCGAGAATGGATCGGGCCAGTTGAACTGCGGCTCGATCACCACCACCGGCCGGTCCGGCGGCGCATAGACCTGCACCCCGGCGACATCGCGCGAGGGGCTTTCGAGTTCGAACGTCAGGCCGGCGCGCGGGTCCTGCATCGCCAGGGTCAGGCGGCCATCCCGGCGCTGCAGGCGCACGAAGCAATCGTCCAGATAAAGATCGCCGAGCGACCGCGGCGCGCGAAAGTCGTAGGGCGTCCCCCCGACAGGCAAGATCGCCCCGGTTGGCAGCACCTCGTCGTAGTCGCCCACCTCCGCCCGGGCCTCGGCGGGGATCTGGAGGGTGGCCGCCTCTCGCCGGCCGCTGGGGACCCGAAACCAGGGATGCCAGCCGATGCCCATCGGGGACGGGGATGGGCCGGTGTTGCGCGCCTCGATAGCCAGCTCAAGGGCGGAACCCGCCAGTCGCCATTCCACAGAAATGGACCAGCGCGAGGGCCAGCGCCGCCCGAAGGTCTCATCCCGCAAGTGGCCGACAAGCCGATCCGACGTCGCTTGCCCGATTGCGAAGGGTCGGTCGAGGACCAGCCCATGCATCGCATACTGCCTGGCGTCCGGCCGGCGACCGCCCCAGTTGCGCGGCAGACGCACCGTCGCCCCGCCAATGTCCGCCTCGATCTCGCGGCTATGTTCCAAGGGCCGGCCCTGAATGCGGTTGGCGTAGGGCAGGAGGATCGCCCCGCCGAAGCT
>Ga0196972_1000740_pt1 | contig 12704 bp, 12 predicted proteins | sample S1v_2013CmetaG_FD_148618 | JGI IMG/M metagenome (GOLD analysis project Ga0196972, IMG submission 148618) | Soil microbial communities from Anza Borrego desert, Southern California, United States - S1+v_20-13C | ecosystem: Environmental > Terrestrial > Soil > Desert | place: USA: California...
AATGCACCTACACTTATCATCATATCCGGTCAAGAGCAAACCATCGCTCCCCAAATTGACTGTGCCCTGGCGTTGCAGAACATGTTCCTGGGTGCAGAATCTATCGGTATAGGCTCCTGCTGGATTCATGCAATTGCTGGTGTGCTGAATAGCTCCGAGGGGCAATCCCTTAGAGGTGAACTTGGAATTCCGCAAGGTTATTCGACCTTCTGTTCAGGCTCCTTTGGGTATAAGGCAATGGATCCACAAGCACCAGAGAGAAAAGAAAACATTGTAAATATTATTAAATAAGCGGAAGCGTCGATATCATCAGATATCGACGCTTCTTTTTACATGGTGCGCATTCTAACCTTTACTACGGTCTGCTGCTTACCCTTGATATTGACTGTAGGCAGCTTTCTTGCCACTACCTCACCGGCTTTGCCGAATACCTCAACATAGGAGCAGGTGTCCTGTACATCGATGATACCGATATCATCGGCTGTCACCCCTTCTATGCTGGTTATTGCACCCACTATATCTCCAGGCCGCATTTTAGACTTCTTGCCTGAGTTGATGCGTATTCTAGTGATCTCTCTATTCAACCGTTCCGCTTTATCTGCTTTAGCCTTTGGCTTGGATTTGATGCTTTCCTCGAACTCCTCCCTGCCTATTGCCACCTCTTTTTCCGTTGGAATATCCCGTCTGGGTATGCTGTGCTGTATGTACTCTTCTATCTCATGGAGAAACCTTAATTCACGTTTGGTTGACAGGGTGATCGCCACACCCTCCTTGCCCGCACGTCCGGTTCTTCCTATTCTATGAACATAGCTTTCATTTTCCATTGGCACTTCATAATTGATTACATGGGACACATCATCAATATGTAGCCCTCTTGCCGCAACATCTGTAGCAATCAGGAAATGGAACTCTCCGCGCTTGAACCTTTGTACGGTGTTCAAGCGAGCGCCCTGCTCCATACCGCCATGCAAGGCTGCACAGTAATACCTTTCCCTTTTCATTTCATCCAGCAATTCTTGAACCTTTTCTCTGGTATTGCAGAACAATATGCAGCTTTCCGGTTTTTGTGTATAAATGATGCTTTTCAGCACATTGAACTTCCTGCTATCCTCCACTTCATAATACCACTGGTCAATCTTCTCTACAGTTGGATTTTTTGCATGCAGTTCGATTTTCTGCGGCTTCCTCATGTACTTATTGCAGATTTCCTCGATTTTATCCGGCATTGTAGCAGAGAAAAGCAAGGTCACTCTGTCCCTTGGCAGCAGACTAACGATGGCTTCTACCTGATCGATAAAGCCCATATCCAGCATTTTATCCGCTTCATCCAGTACTAGATATCGGATGTCATCTAGAATCAAGTTTTTCCTTTCGATATGATCCATCGTTCTGCCCGGTGTTCCTACAACTACATGTACCCTTTGCTTCAGCTCTCTTTTTTGAATATCCATGGGCTGCTTGCCAAATATGGCAGCGCAACGGATTCTTTTGAAGCGTCCTATATGGGAGAAATCCTCTTTTACCTGTACTGCCAGCTCTCTTGTTGGTGTCAGCACCAATACTTGTGGATTCTTGTGCTCCAGCTCCAGCCTCTCACAGATTGGGATTGCAAAAGCCGCAGTCTTGCCGCTGCCAGTCTGAGACTTTACAATGATGTCCTTATTTTTCAGCACCTCGGGAATAACCCTTCCCTGTACCTCTGTAGGATTCTCGTATCTCAGCTTAAATAATGCCTTCATTGTTTCTTCGCTTAAACCAAAGGCTCCAAAATCTCTATTGCTCATCTTATGTCTCCTGAATTCAATTTTTATTTTTAGTATAGAAAAATCTGTATAAAATAATACGTATCTTTGGTAATTGTACCACATTAAGCTTAGGATGCAGAAGAATAATATAAATATCCATTGACATATAAAAAAATACAAAGTAACATATTTCGCATGCGAAACATTTCTATACGAATCAAATAAAAGAGGTGCAGAAAGTGGATGGAATGAGCAAAAGCGTAAAAGCAATCAAAATATTAAAAAACGTGATGGAAACTGTAAAGGCAAATATACATACCCATTTTAGAAGAATGAACTTCACCGGGCCGCAGGGTATGTTAATAGGCATCGTGGCTCATCACGGAGAAATGAAGGTCAGTGATTTAAGCGAGAAGCTGGAGCTATCCAACAGTACCGTTTCTGGCATCATTGATAGGCTTGAGGTACAGGGCATGGTTGAAAGAACCCGAAGCAAAGAAGATCGTCGGGTAGTTTATGTAAAATTAAGCTCGGAGTTTCAAAAAAGCCAGAAACAACGCTTTGTTGAAATTGAAAGAGTATTTGAAAGCATGATGAGCAAGGCTACCCCGGAAGAGATGGATACCATACTTCATGGCTTGGAAACCCTGCAAAATGTTTTTGACAGGCAAAAAAAGAATGAAGAAGATTCAAAGGAAGAATAACACATGAGGAATGAAGATATAATCACGCTTCATTCAACTTAACACCAACACAAACAACTATTATAGGAGTAAATGATACCATGTTTAAAATTGCTAAATATTTAAAGCCCTTTGCTGCTTTGATTTTGGCGGCAATCATTTTGCTGTTCGTGCAAGCAATGTGCGACCTTTCACTGCCTGACTATATGTCAAATATCGTAAACAAAGGCATTCAGCAAGGCGGTATTGTCAATGCGGTTCCGGAAGCAGTCAGAAAGGGCACTATGGATAGGCTTGCACTATTCATGAGTGAGCAAGAGAAGAGCGAAGTTCTTAAGAACTACACCTTAGTAGACAAATCAAACACAGATTATTTGAGATATCTCAATGATTATCCGGCTTTAGCCAATGAACCGGTCTATGTGTTAAACAATATTGATAAAGCCCAGGTGGATAAGCTAAACCCTATTATGGGAGAGGCCTTTTTATCCGTATCAGGAATTGAAAATGAGAAGTTTGCAGCCTTAGGCGACAATATGGTGACCCAGGCGGCCATCGCACCTATCAAGCATGAATACCAAGCCATAGGCGTCAATACAGATAAGCTTCAGAGCAGTTATATTGCCAATGCCGGGTTCATCATGCTTTTGGTTTCCTTGCTCAGTGCGGCATGTACCGTAGTTGTGGGCTTACTAGCCGCAAGGGTTGCTGCAGGCTTGTCACGGGACCTGCGCAAAGCGATTTTCACAAAGGTGGAGAGCTTTTCCAATATTGAATTCGATAAATTCTCCACTGCCTCATTAATCACCAGAACAACCAATGACATCACTCAAATCCAGATGCTTGTCATCATTTTGATCAGGATGGTAATCTATGCGCCGATTACTGGTGCGGGCGGAGTCATCAAAGCCATAAACAGGAGCTATTCCATGTCATGGATTATAGCCCTAGCGGTTGTGGTTCTGCTGGGTATGATTCTTACAGTGTTTACCATTGCAATGCCAAAATTCAAAATGATTCAGAAGCTGGTAGACCGACTCAATCTGGTAACCCGAGAAAACCTGACAGGTATGATGGTTATCAGGGCCTTCAATACCCAGGAATTTGAAGAGAAGCGCTTTGATAAAGCCAATCAAGACCTTACAAGCACAAATCTTTTCGTTAATCGTGTAATGGTCTTTATGATGCCTGCCATGATGCTGGTTATGAACGGTGTCACCCTGCTCATCGTATGGGTAGGCGCTCACCAAATTGCAGCATCAGCTATGCAGGTAGGCGATATGATGGCATTTATGCAGTACGCAATGCAGATATTGTTCTCATTCTTGATGCTGTCCATGATGTTTATCATGATACCAAGAGCCTCCGTATCTGCTCAACGTGTAGCCGAAGTGTTGGAAACAGAGGCTGCCATCGTTGATCCGGAGCAATCTAAAGGATTTAGCCGGGTAGAGGGTGTTGTAGAATTTAGGGATGTATCCTTCCGATATCCGGGCGCCGAAGGAGATGCGCTCAAAAACGTCAGCTTCAAGGCCATCCCTGGGCAGACTACTGCTTTTATCGGCTCTACCGGATCAGGTAAAACCACATTGATCAACCTGATTCCCCGCTTTTATGATGTCACTGGGGGCCAGGTCCTAATTGACGGAGTAGATGTAAGACAGGTTTCTCAGCATGAGCTCCGTGAAAGAATCGGATATGTGCCTCAAAAAGGCTCCTTGTTCAGCGGTACCATCGAATCCAACCTGAGATATGCAGATGAAAATGCTTCAGTTGAGGTTATCAACAAAGCTGCAGAAATTGCACAGGCATTGGAGTTTATCAATGAAAAGCCTGAGGGTCTCAAAACAGAAATCGCACAAGGCGGAACCAACGTATCCGGCGGACAAAAGCAAAGGTTGTCCATAGCCAGAGCCTTGGTGAAAAAACCTCAAATCTATATATTTGATGACAGCTTCTCCGCTCTTGACTTTAAGACGGATACCGCTTTGAGAAAGGCGCTGAAGGAACAGACAGAATCAAGCACAGTACTTCTTGTAGCCCAACGTATTTCAACTATTATGAACGCAGATCAGATTATTGTTCTTGATGAAGGCCATATCGTTGGAATAGGTTCACACAAGGAGCTTATGGAAAACTGTGAAACCTATCAGGAAATTGCGTTGTCACAGCTCTCAAAGGAGGAATTAGCATGAATCAAGGAAACGTGAGAGCAAATCAAGGACGTCCTATGGGGCGAAGAGGCGGCCATATGGGAGGACCCGGCGGAGGCATGATGCAGGGCGGCGAGAAAGCCCACAACTTCAAAGGCACCATGAAAAAGCTGTTAAAACATTTAAGCGTATATAAATTCTCTATCATTTTTGTAGTAATCTTCGCTGCTGCCAGTGCCATATTTTCAATAGCAGGGCCTAAGATTCTGGGCAGAGCTACCACAAAGCTATTTGAGGGCATCATGGGCAAAATTTCCGGTACAGGTGCAGGCATTGATTTCCAGTACATCAGGGGAATCGTTCTAACACTATTGGGACTCTATTTGCTAAGCGCCTTGTTCAATTATATACAAGGCTGGGTGATGTCCAGGGTTTCTATGAAGGTAAGCTACGGCTTAAGAAGGGATATATCCGAAAAGATAAACCGTATGCCCCTTCGATATTTTGACGGCACAAACCACGGTGAGGTCTTGTCCCGTGTAACCAACGACGTGGATACCTTGAGCCAGACCCTGAACCAAAGCATGACGCAGATCATTACCTCGGTTACCACCGTAATCGGTGTACTTGTGATGATGCTGAGCATAAGCTGGTCAATGACCTTGGTGGCACTGTTTATACTTCCAATCTCCATGGTGCTGATCATGTTTGTAGTAAAGCGCTCCCAAAGATATTTCAAGGAGCAGCAAGATTATCTGGGTCATCTGAATGGTCATATAGAAGAAATGTATGGCGGTCATGTTGTTATGAAAGCTTTCAACGGCGAGAAAAAAAGCGTGGAGAAGTTTGGCGGATTGAATGATAAGCTCTATGGCGTAGCTTGGAAATCGCAATTCCTGTCAGGTATGATGATGCCTATCATGTCCTTTGTTGGAAACATCGGTTATGTAGCGGTCAGCGTTTTAGGCGGATGGTTGGTGATCAAGGGATCTATAGAGGTTGGAGATATCCAGGCTTTTATACAATATGTACGCTCCTTTACACAGCCAATTGCGCAGCTTGCCAATATCTCTAATGTACTGCAGCAAACTGCGGCTTCCGCTGAGCGTGTATTCGAGTTCTTGGAAGAGAAAGAGGAAATTCAAGAGGCAACCAATCCAATAAAGCTGGCGCATGTTCAGGGAAGTGTTGAATTTAAAAACGTCCACTTCGGCTATAATGCAGACAAAACCATCATCAATGGTTTCTCAGCCTATGTGAAGCCAGGTCAGAAGGTTGCCATCGTAGGCCCTACGGGGGCAGGAAAAACCACTATGGTAAAACTGCTGATGCGATTCTATGATGTAAACGGAGGCGCTATATTGGTCGATGGGCATGATATTAGGGATTTCAGCAGAAAGGATCTTCGCTCCATGTTTGGAATGGTACTGCAGGATACGTGGCTGTACCATGACAGCATTATGGAGAATATCCGTTATGGCCGTTTGGACGCCAGCGATGCAGAAGTAAAGGCAGCTGCCAAAGCCGCCCATGTAGGCAGCTTCGTGCATAATCTGCCTGACGGCTATAATATGGTTTTGAATGAAGAAGCATCCAATGTCTCTCAAGGCCAAAAGCAGTTGATCACAATCGCCAGAGCCATACTTGCGGATCCAAAGATTCTGATACTGGATGAAGCAACCAGTTCGGTAGATACACGTACTGAAGTGCAGATTCAAAAAGCCATGAACAACCTGATGAAGAACCGCACAAGCTTTATTATCGCTCACAGATTGTCTACTATTAGAGATGCAGATTTGATATTGGTTATGAACCATGGAGACATCGTAGAGCAAGGAAGTCATAAGGAGCTGCTTGCAAAGGGCGGGTTCTATGCAGAGCTTTACAACAGCCAATTTGAAGCGACCCAGGTGGTATATGGAATTTAGTGACAACTGAGACTTTGCTTTATTAAGAATGAATTTGCTTCCGAAAGTTTCAATAGCATCAGAAGCCTTGCTTTGCGTGCTGTAGCGTTGGAGTGCGACAAAGCAATCTTCTTCGGAGGTATTCCTCTTGGGCTGTGAAACTTTACTCCAACAAATTATTCCTAATAGCAAAGTCTTAGTTAAAGCTCACCCAATATAAAAAACACCCGCTATCGCAGCCTTTCTGGCCTTGATGGCGGGTGTTGCTTTTTAAGCATTATACATCCTATCTCGAACTGTCTACCGTAACATATTTAGCTATAATCGCCATATGCTCATCAGAAACCTTAGGACATACCTTCAAAATATTGTCTATTACATAATCAATATTGGAATCATCAAGAGCTTTGCCGACAATTCCTTCTTCTATTTCTACTTCCGGATTACTTATAGCCTCATATATATCGTTGACTACAGGACTTTGCATGATATCTGCATTTTCCACACAACATTGTGAAAAATATAAGATGCCTTCCTTGACCACCAACTGTCCATAAGCATACTCCTTCTTGCATTCCTTGTCATCCTCGGAACCACAGCAGCATTCATATTTAAGGTGCTCCACATGTCTCAAGTCCAAAATGTGGCTTTCCTCTCTCCTATTGAGTATGCATCTTTCCCCTAACTCCAGCAGCCTTTCCTTTATGTGCTCTGATAAGCTTACACTAAATTCAGCAACGAACTGCTTCACGGATATGGTCTTTTTCATTTTATAGTTTCTCTTCATCATAGCTATTCTCCCCTTACCTTGGAATTATTGACTTCCTGTTTCATAAATGGATTAAATATATAAGATTAAAGCCACCGATGGACCGATGGCGCTTATCGCGGTCATTAGAATTGAAGCGGTAATTAAACGTCTACCATAAAATCTAACAATTCTTCTATATTATTCCCAATTTATTGGTTTCTACTACATTAAGTATAACATATTGTAAAATAATTAGCTGATTTTTGAAAATTCAGTCCAACATTATCTAAACTACCATAATTATTGACAATTGCATAAAATTAATATATTATAAATAAAATAAAACTAATAATCAGGCAATGATGAGAAGAGTAAATAAATCAATTTCTTAGCAGAGAGCTCCGGCAGCTGAAAAGGAGTAAGAAATTTTTATTGAAGCAAGCCTCAGAGCCTCATACCGAATCTGATGCAGAGGAGGCTATGACAGGAGCTCCTGTTACAGAGCTAGGGTATAAGCGCTTATTACGTCGTACCTGAAAAGGTCAACTTGGCAACTTGTTGACGAACTGGGGTGGCACCACGAAGATATGACTCTCGTCCCCAAGACTTAATCGTCTTGGGGGTGAGGGTTTTTTGTTTTATCACATAAATATCAGTATCTTATCAATAATAAATTAGGGAGGTAATAATTATGAGCGAAATAGAAGTAAACAAGACCGAAAAGACTGAAAGCACCGATTCCAATTTTATCGAAAAAATAGTTGGTGCGGATATAGAAGAGGGCGTATATTCAAGAGGCATTTGCACACGTTTCCCCCCGGAGCCAAACGGATATCTTCATATTGGAAGTGCTTATGCAATCAGCATCAGCCACACTATCGCAAAGAAGTATGACGGAAAGTTCAACTTGCGTTTTGATGATACAAACCCGCTAAAGGAAGATATTGAGTTTGTACATTCAATCATTGCAGACATGAAATGGCTAGGCTACGATCCCGGCGAGAGGATATTCTACGGCAGTGATTATTCTGATCAAATATATGATTATGCAGTGCAGTTGATCAAAAAAGGAAAAGCCTATGTTGATGATTTAACTCCAGAGGAAATGAAGGAATATCGCGGTACCTTGACAGAGCCGGGCAAAAACAGCCCTTATAGAGATCGTAGTGTAGAGGAAAATCTTGATTTATTTCAAAGAATGAAAAATGGAGAATTTCCAAATGGTGCTAAGGTTCTGAGAGCGAAAATTGATATGTCCTCTCCCAACATGAACATGAGAGATCCTGCAATCTACAGAATCCAGCATGCGCATCACTACAGAACCGGAGACAAGTGGTGTATTTATCCTATGTATGACTATGCCCATCCGCTGCAAGATGCAATTGAGGGCATCACACACTCCCTCTGCTCCATTGAGTTTAGAAATCACAGACCATTGTATGAATGGGTATTGAATGAGCTGGATTTTATTGAGCCTCCTAAGCAAAGAGAATTTGGCAGACTCAACCTTACGGGAGTTGTAACTAGCAAAAGATATCTAAGACAACTGGTATTCGGCAATTATGTTGATGGCTGGGATGATCCGAGAATGGTTACTGTACAAGGGATGAGAAGAAGAGGCTTTACACCTGAAAGCATAAAACGCTTCTGTGAAGAGATAGGCATAGCTAAAGTAGAAACTACTATAGATATTTCCTTGCTGGAGCATTGTTTAAGAGAAGATTTAAAGCCTAAAGCTCCATCCGTTATGGCTGTACTAAGACCACTTAAGGTAATTATAACAAATTATCCAGAAAATTCAGTAGAAATGCTGACTATAGATAACAACGCTGAAAACGAAGCTTTAGGCAAAAGAGAAGTTCCGTTCTCGAAGGTAATCTATATCGAGCAGGACGACTTTATGGAAAACCCTGTAAAAGGTTATAACCGACTGGCTCCAGGCGTAGAAGTGAGACTAAAGGGTGCATACTTCGTCAAGTGTGAGGAAGTCATTAAGGATGAAAGCGGCAATGTAGTGGAGCTTCGCTGCACATACGACCCAGCGACCAAGAGCGGTTCAGGCTTTGAAGGCCGCAAGGTGAAAGGAACCATTCACTGGGTATCCGCTGAACATGCAATTCCGGCAGAAGTCCACCTATATGACAAACTGATGCTGGACGATGAATTGTTGAAGGATGAGTCTATTCCTTGGGAAGAGAAGCTCAACCCCGGTTCCAAGATTGTTTTGGAAAATTGCATGCTGGAGCCAGCTATGGCCGATGCACCTGCAGAAAGCAAGTATCAATTCATCAGACACGGCTACTTCTGTGTGGATAGAAAATATACAACCCCGGAAAAGCTTGTGATCAATAGAATTGTTCCTTTAAAAGATTCCTGGAAAGGCAAATAGCATAAATAAAAGCTCTCAAGACCTATAGGTCTTGAGAGCTTTTTATCTATAGCTGTCCTCAAACCAGTGCGTTATGCTTTCAACGCCTTGCGAGTCATGCTCATCTTTAAGTGCAAAGCTTCTTACCGCCCCATCAAGCAGACTAATATCTACGGCTATATGCCCATCATCTTCCCCTACAAAAATTGTGCCCACATGATGAGGATGATCCTTCGATTTATAGGACATGCCTCTTGTATTGAAGTTTCCACCAATGGACCTGGCTACATCACATTCCACCATATCACTTATATTATGTTGTATTGCATCCAATACCTCTTCAAAAGCCTTAGGCTCAAAATGCTCCATAATCCTAAACTCCTTTGTCAAAAAAAATTGATTTGTTCCCTTTATAGTTTAAACCTTAGAAATTTTTATATGCTTTCTATATCTACTTATTTCATCCAGTATTTTTTTCTTCTATTAATCAATAATAAGGATAGGTCACCAAATAAAAATTCTATGGAGGTACACAAATGGCTCAAAATAATGCAAAGCAAAACGTAGAAAACGTTTATGACAAGCTGGTTAGCTGCATGGATTCATTAAACCAAGCCCTTAATTCAGTAGAAAAAGAAGAAAACAGACAAAGAATTGCAACTACTTTAAATGCAGTAGATAATGCTATAGAAAAAGCAAACCACACATTGGCAAATTACCAGGAATAGCAAAGCTGCGGGCAGATTTATATCTGCCCTTTTTATTGCGAATAATTCATATGTTTATTCAGATAATAAATATATTATTGAGTAAGGGTGAGATATATGCCCATTGAAAGATTTGTTCTAATTGCAATAGCCGTGCTGTCAGCATCTACAATATTTTATATACCAAAGACTGATTATAGAAAGGCCTTCTTGTCTGCATTGATTTTCCAAGCAACTACCTGGTTTGTTTCACTTATGCTGGTACAGACAGATATGGTGGATTATCACGCAAGGGAGTTTGCCAAGGCCTCGAGGGCTGTTTTTACCCCGCAATTCACACTGTACCCAACCCTATTTATGTGGTTTATACTGCTTTTTCCTCACAACAAGAAGATTATATTCAAGGTGTACCATTGCGCTTTGTTTATTTCCTTAAATTCATGGTTCGCTTACTTCGCTGGTATGTATACAGATATCTCAGAATTTACAAAAGGACATAATCATATTTATATTACTTATTGCTTATTTACTGCACAATATCTTTTGGGCTACACGTACATACACTGGTTCTTTAAAGTAGATAAAAGCAAAGAGAGGCGCAAGAATGTACCTGATTGAAAGATTGATTATAGGCTCAGTATGGCTTATCTGTCTGGTTTCCGTTATATTCATACCAAAAAATAAGAGGCGCGAGGCCACTGCCATCATGCTTTTTACACAACTGCATGCTTGGATATTAGGTTCTTTGGTTGTTGAGGCAGGCTTGATCAAATATCCCGTTAGAGAACTAAGCAAGGCCAACAGCTCCAGCTTTTCATTTGAATACTTTGTGCTGCCTCTTATATGCATTTTCTTTAACCTCTATTATCCTGAGAACAAGCCTCTTGCTACAAAATTACTGTATTATGTAAAAATAGTGTCCGCTTTCACATTTACTGAAGTTATCGTAGAGAAATATACATTGGTCATTGATTATATTCATTGGAATTGGTACTACACCTTTATCAGCATGTTTTTCGTAATTTTTATAGTCCGGGTGATATATAAATGGTTCTTCCATTTAGAAAAGCCTCTTTCATTGTGAATGTACTGAACCCAAGAATATAGACATTGAACAGAAAAGACCCTCTATTGTAGAATTAAAACATCTACGATAGGGGGTTTTTAAATGCCTAGTAATAAAAGAATTTATACACCAATAAAAGAACTGGAAACGGAAATATTTCAGTTGAAGGAACAAGGTAAAACAAATAAAGAGATTGCAGCAATGCTTTTTCTGCCTAATGTTAAAACAGTTAAGAATGCCATTAATCGTTACAACCGAAGAAACCAGAGAGTGCCTGAGGCAACTAGCAGACGCGGTAGACCAAGAAAAACGCCAATCACATCAACCAAAGAAATGGAGACAAGAATCAAGCAACTTGAAATGGAGAACACCGTACTAAGAAATTTTCTCTGCTCAACAGAAAGGGGGTAAGAACTTTAGAAAAATATAAGGTGGTTTATCGGTTTAGAGATAATTATCCAATTACCAAGATGTGCATCCTGCTTGGGGTACATCGCAGTGGGTATTATGCTTATGTTAAACAAGCAGATTTGGCGGATAAAGACGAGTTCCTAGGTCAATGCATCAAAGAATGCCAACAACATAATGGCAGTACATATGGCTACCGAAGGGTGCAGATATGGCTAGAACGTCAAAAGGGTATCAAGGTAAACCACAAGGCAGTTTTGAGGCTAATGAACAAGTATGGACTTCTATCACAAATACGTCGTCGTAGAAAGTATATTCAGATGGGACAACACCTGCATAAGTACGAAAATATTCTCAATAGGGATTTTAGGGCAGAAAGACCTAATCAAAAATGGGTGACAGACATTTCCTACATACATACTAGTCAAGGTGTTTTGTATCTTTCAATGATTAGAGACTTGTTTGACAATAGCATCGTTTCATATAAGATAAGCAGCGAGCAAACTACAAACCTAGTACTTTCTACGATCAAAACTGCCTTAGAAAAGGAAAAGATCACTACAGAGCTGCAACTCCATAGCGATCAAGGGTTCCAATACACTTCCACAGGGTATTTTAACCTAACACAAGAATACGGCATCACTCCATCTATGTCAAGACGCGGAAATTGTTATGACAATGCAATGGCTGAAAACTTCTTTGGAATTTTAAAAACAGAGTGTATTTATCGAATGAAACCAAAGACACACGATGAGGCACGCAAACTGATTGATGACTATATTTACTTTTATAATTATGAACGTATTCAGAGCAAAACAAAACTGACACCGTATGAAAAACGGTGTCAGTCAGCTTAATCTTAAGATATTCTATGATAGGCTTTTCTAAACCTGTCTAATTAACTGGGTTCAGTACA
>Ga0196972_1000741_pt1 | contig 12688 bp, 14 predicted proteins | sample S1v_2013CmetaG_FD_148618 | JGI IMG/M metagenome (GOLD analysis project Ga0196972, IMG submission 148618) | Soil microbial communities from Anza Borrego desert, Southern California, United States - S1+v_20-13C | ecosystem: Environmental > Terrestrial > Soil > Desert | place: USA: California...
CAGCACCGGTGCAAAGAACTGCCCGATCTGCCCGGCCCAGGTAGCATCGCTTGCTGGCGTAACACCCGGCGGCAGGTTGGTTAGTGCCCAGACCAATACCACGCCTATTACAATAAATTTGCTGGCCCGATGCAGGAAGTGACGGACCTCGTGCCAGCCCCGTAGCCAAATCTGCTGCGGCGTGGGAAAACGGTATGGCGGCAACTCCAGGATAAATGGCTCATCGCTTGCAAAACGGCCCTTGTAGAGCACCGCGGTGAGGAACATGGTGGCAAAGCTCACCAGGTACAGGGAAAACAGCACGAAAGGCGCCTGCTGCGGCGTAAACAAAGTGGCGGTGAAGAACAGGAATACCTGCAGCCTCGCAGAACATACCGAAAGCGGAATCACCATCATGGTTAACAGCCGCATGCCGCGCGAGCGCATGACTCGTGTTCCCATCAGGGCCGGCACATTGCAGCCAAAACCCATGAGCATCATGACGAATCCACGGCCATCCAGCCCCATCTTTGCCATCAGTGCATCCATGAGAAATGCCGCGCGCGACAGGTAGCCGCTGTCTTCCACCATGGACATGATCAGGAAGAACAGCACGATGATTGGAATGAAGGCCGCTACCGTGCCAACACCATTATAAATGCCGTCCAGTAATAAGCCCTGCAGCCATGATGGTGCTGTTGCCAATGCAGGATCAAGCACTTCACCGCGGAAGGTGTCGAGCAGCAAGGCAATGACATCCTGTAACGGTCCGCCCAAAGTGAAGATGAGCTGGAACAGCAGAAACATGGCCAGTAGGAAAAGCGGAATGCCCAGCCACGGATGCAACACCACCTTATCAACCTTGTTGGTGAGCTCATCATCCAACCTCACTGGTATCTGTACTGTGCTGCTGACGATGTGCTCCATTTCCTGCTCTACAGCGGTATCCACTTCCAGCAACGCAGCGATTCGCTCGGGTGAAGCAAAATTCTGTACCTGATCAAGCTGTTTGGCCGCGATTTGCATGGCTTCAGAGCAGCCATCACCATGCTTGGCACTGATTTGGGCTACGGGCATGCCTAGCTGCTGACTCATGAGGGCAGTATCAATCGTGATACCCGCACGTTTCGCCTCATCCTGCATATTGAGTAGCAGCAGGGCAGGGATGCCGAGGGTGCGAAGCTGCAAGGCAAGTGAAAGCTGGCGATCAATCTGGGAGCTATTGAGTACGATCATGATGAGATCGACCGGGTTATTCGACAGGAAATGTCGAACGACCTGCTCATCTTCAGAATACCCGTGCAGGTCATACAGCCCCGGGAGGTCGATGAGTTCGACGATATGGCCGCCCAGCAGTATCTTGACGCTCATGAGGTCAACGGTAATGCCGGGCCAATTCCCCACGCGAGCAGATGCGCCGCTGATACGGTTAAACAGGGTGGATTTGCCCGTATTGGGCATTCCCACAAGGGCAATGCGCTTCATTAACTGTTGATCAGGATGCGGTCTGCTTCAGACCTGCGCAGCAGAATATCGGTTGTGCCGATGCGGACATGCAGGGGGCCATTAAAGCTCGCGCAGCGCACCAGTTCTATTTTTTTACCCATGCGGAAGCCTAATGCTGAAAGCCGCTGTACTAGGGACTCCTCTGCATTGATGGAATGGACGGTTGCCGACTCACCAGGCTGAAGGCTTGCAAGACTTGCCATAGGGCTTTGACATCTAGATAAGAATAATTCTTATTATCCCATAATCTGTACACCCTGCATATAAAACGGGGAGCACTTGGCTCCCCGTTTCTTGATTAACACATGACAGTATGTATCAGTCCGGACCAGTCATCTCGTGATATGGTCGATCTCGGATGATGGTAACCGCCCAAGGATCAGCGCTCAAAGGCACCCATGTCATAGATCCCACCGTATGGCCGCCTGGTCTGCTTGAAGTCTACTGGTACAGTACTTAGAGCCTGACCCTTGTTAACAGCCGGGCTGGAAGACTGCACTGCCCAATTAGTCCCCGCCCCAGTCGAGCTGGGTGAAACGAACAATGGATTACCGAGTAGGCTATTCTTGTCCAGGCCTGTAGCGTTTCTCCAGTTGGTTAGCGAGGTATACATGGTCCCTCCCCACGCGAGTTGCGGAGCTCCACTAGCCCGATAAATCAGGTTGTGATTGCTGGTGTTGTTGGAGATCGTGCTGCCGTTCGGCTTGGCGATGAAAACATCATATTTACTCGTGCTATGGCTGATGATGTTGTTATTGACGCTGTTGTTGGTCAATGTCTGTCCACTGCGGGGCATGCCGTTGACCTCGATCGCTGCATGGACACCAGTGTTGTACAACGTGTTGTTGTAAACCTTGACGCTATTAGAGGCTGAGATGTAGATACCTCGACGTTTGTTGTTGGCTATTACGTTGTTGTAGATCAGCGCGTTCTTGCTAACTTCCATAAAAATGGCAGCTTCCACTGGTCCGTTATTGTGGATGAAGTTGTTGCGGATAATGATCTGACTGCCGCCATTCGTATAGTCAAACCACACGCCCGTCCCGTTGTTGTGACTGATCTCGTTGAATTCCACCTTCCCATAGGCCTTGCTGGCTGCCTTAAGTCCACCGGCATGCCAGAACTGGTAGAAGTTGCGTGTGTTGTTGTTCTTGATCTTGTTGTTGGCGATCCGGAAATTGTAGCTAGCCGGCATGTTGATACCGGAATTGCCGTTGTTGCTGATGACGGAATTGATCACCTGCGCTCCTGTTTGAAGGTATCCCATTCCTAAACCAGCAAAATCCATGTACTGGATATCGCAGCGATCACACACTGAGTGGGAACTGAGTTCCACCCCCATCCCTTGCTTGAGGTGTGCAGAAGCATTGCTGTGCCGGAAGGTCAAGCCTTTGACATAGATGTAAGGCTTGCCCATGAATAAAACGCGCTTCTTGGTGCTGGCCTCGATCTTGTGATTATTAGGGTTAGAGCCATCAGGAAGCCAAAGATACAGAACTTTTGCGCCTCTATCATAATAGAAGCTGCCAGGCACCATGCTGCTTACACCTGAACCCAATGGTTTCGGATATTCGTATTTTGTGTAGTAGCCGCTGGGCATGCCGATTTGCTTGAGGGAAGGGCCGTCCCTGAGATCTACAAAGACCTGCTGGCTGTTATGTTGCCAGTTTGTTCTCTTCCAGATTTTGCCGTAATGCAAGGTCCAGCCGGTGACCAGCTCAGAACCCTTGAGCACTGGTTTCTCGCTGCCATAGGCCTGGATGGTCAAAAATCTGCCGGCACTGCCGCCGCCGCGGTAAATGCTGACCTCTTCACGGTAAGTGCCGCCACGGATGTTAATGGTATCGCCAGCAATAGCCTTGTCTACAGCTCTCTGAATGGTACGGAAGGGGGCAGCGGTTGAAGTACCGCTATTGGTATCCTTACCCGTCGTCGAGACGTAATAAGAGACCGCCCAACTGGTGGGCGACAGGCAGAAAAACAAGGCAAACAAAATGATTGCCTTTTGTATCCAGCTAGGTCGTGGATTGAATGAAACTTCTTTTACTATAGGTTGCATAGCCGCAGCTCTCCTTTTTTGCAAAGGAAAATGCGGGCATTGGTATACCAAAGCACACTAAGTTTTCTGGAAAAGGCCCTCCCCGACCGGCAGTTGCCTGCCTGGATTTCCTACCTGATTTTTGTTAGACGTTATTTAAGGATCTAATGCTAATTGGCAATCCGCTGCCGAACATTTCCTGGACAGATGATTGTAATTACTTGTGACGCGTTTACCGCTTGTTAGTGGGTGCTACTGTAACAAAGAATGTTTGAGAATAAAAGGGAAAAATCCCCAAATTTATCCATGAGTTAGATAAGTGTATAAATCTAAAGTATTAACGAGGCCTCAAACTTTTTGATCAGCTTAACTTTAACGGAAAACAAAAAAGGCCTGCAGAGCAGGCCTTTGGAGATCAATACTTAGCTTATTTAGCAGGTGTATTTTCGACGATTTTGGCTTTAGCGCGCAGATCGGTAAGCAATTTCTCAAGCTGCCGTTGTTGCAATTGTTTTTGCAGGCCTTCCTTGACCTTGTCATAGGAAGGCGGTTGTAGATCGCGCGTATTTTCAAGCTTGATCACATGCCATCCGAATTGGGTTTGTATGGGTGTTTGCGTATAGCTGCCTTTCTGCAACTTGGTTATCGCCTCACTGAAAGGTTTGACCATACTGCCAATCGAGAACCAACCGAGGTCGCCGCCTTTTTCCTTGGAGCCAGGATCCAAGGACTTTTCCTTGGCTAGCTTGGCGAAATCTGCATTCTTGCCGAGTTGAGCAATGATGTCCTTGGCCTCAGCCTCGGTCGCAACCAGGATATGACGCGCGCTATATTCCTTGGTGCCAATTTCCGACTTGTATTTCTCATACGCGGCCTTAATATCGGCTTCGCTGATCGGATTTTTTTTCAAATAGTCTTGCAGGTAAGAATTGACCAGCAGCTCACGGTTGGCGAGCTCCTGCTTGGCGATATAGTCGGGCTGCTTGTCGAGTCCCAGGCGCTGGGCTTCCTGGTGAACAAGCTCGCTGGCGATGAGTTTGTCCACAATCATTTTGCGGGTGTTTTCGTCAATATTTTGGCCGCGCGCATTGGCGTCCTTGACGATGTAGTCATAGAGCGATTGCTTGATGGGCTTACCATTCACGGTCGCGATGTTTTCGGCTGCGCCTGCAGGCAGTGCTATCGTGCCCACGAGCAAGGCGGCAGCAAAGCTCAGGGATTTAAATATAGAGGTTTTCATGGGCATTCCTTAAAAAATGGCCGGCGGATATTTACGGCCGGTAAGGCTCGTCAGTAGCGATTGCCTGTATGCTTAGCGCATGAATCCGGCCAGGGATGAGACCTTCAAGCGCCTGATATACAAAGCGATGGCGGATTATCTGGGATTTTCCGCAAAATTGCGAGCTGACGATGGTGAGGGTGAAATGGCCGCCACCGGTATTACCGGCATGGCCAACGTGTTTTGCGCTGTCGTCCTGAATGTCGATTAGCACGGGGTCCAGCGTGGCGAGCCTGGTGCGTATTTCATCGGTAATCGTCATTCATGTCCTTAGGCAGGCAAGGTTTTGCGAAAAGGCTTGACTGTAACATCTGCATAAACGCCGGCACTCACATAAGGGTCATCTGCTGCCCAGGCTTTCGCTGCAGCTAAATCGGTGAATTCCGCAATGATGAGGCTGCCATCGTAGCCTGCACTTCCAGGATCAGGGCTGTCCAGCGCAGGGAAGGGACCGGCCAGCAGCAACCGGCCTTCATCTTGCAGAAGTTGCAACCGCTCGATATGAGCACTGCGGGCAGCCAGGCGTTTTTCTAGGCTGTTGGCATGATCTTCAGCGATGATGGCATACCACATCAATCCGTATCCTTGGCGGTCATATGCTTGTCGAGCACAAAGGCTTGGCCGACAAAGAACAGCAGCATTAATCCCATGGTACCGAACAGCTTGAAGTCTACCCAGGCGTCAGTGGAGAAATTGAGCGCGAAATAGAGATTAAGCGCGCCCAGCAATGCAAAAAATATGGCCCAGGCGAGGTTGAGTTTGTCCCAGATAGGGTCGGGCATGCTGATCTGATGCTCCATCAGGCCGCGGATGAGGTTCTTCTTGAAGAAGGCATTGGCAACCACAAGGCCAATAGCAAATAGCCAGTAAAGTACCGTCGGTTTGATCTTGATGTAGCTTTCATCATGCAGGAATAGGGTGGCGCCGCCGAAAACCACGATGATGACTGCGCTGGTAATCATGGTATTGTCGATCTTGCGGCCTTGAAATTTGGTCCATGCCATTTGTGCCAAGGTTGCGGCAATGGCAACCGCTGTCGCTACATAAATGTCAAACAGCTTGTAGGCTACAAAAAACAAAATTACCGGGAACATATCGAAAAGAAATTTCATGCTGGACCTTAGGTTGGAAAGTCAGAAGAGAAGTACTGCAAAGTATAAGTCAGTCATGGCTGTATTTTGCTATGATTCATGTTGTGTCACAAGCCTCCCGCCGAGCTTACTCGCCACCTTAATTTAGCCCCCATTCATGACATCTATCATTGATTTGCACAGCCATTCGGTTGTCTCCGATGGGCTGTTGACGCCTGCCGATCTAGTTGCCCATGCCGCAAGCAAGGGCATCCGTGTGCTGGCGTTGACCGATCACGATGATGTCGCAGGCCTTGCAGAGGCTGAGGCAGCTGCGGCACAGCATGGCGTCACGCTGATTCCGGGGGTGGAAATATCGGTAACATGGCGCAGGCGCACGCTGCATATCGTCGGTCTCAAGATTGACCCTCAATCTCTGCCATTGGTTCAGGGCTTGCAGCAAATACGCAAGGACAGGCATACGCGAGCGGAGGGCATGGCGGAAAGTCTGATGAAAGTGGGGATCCAGGGCAGCCTGGAAGGTGCCTATCAGTTCGCACAACAGGGCATCATCAGCCGTACCCACTTCGCGCAGTACCTGGTCGCGCAAGGCTATGCACCTAACATCCGCAGTGTTTTCAAGAAGTATTTGATCAAGGGCAAACCTGGCTATTTCGAGCACCATTGGGCGAGTCTCGAAGACGCCATGAGCTGGATCATTGAAAGTGGTGGCATTCCAGTGCTTGCGCACCCTGGGCGTTACGACCTCGGCCGTACCAATATGCTGTTGCTGCTGGAGGACTTCCGCAGTCTGGGCGGAGTTGCCATTGAGGTGGTTACCAGCAGCCATACCTCGGAGCAATATCAGGAGTTCGCCCGGCTTGCCCATCAGTTCGGCTTGCAAGCGTCGAGCGGGTCGGATTATCACGGCCCAGGGCATTCCTACTTGGATATGGGGCAACTGCCAGCGTTGCCCGCGGGATGTGTCCCCGTATGGCAAGATTGGCCGGAAGCTGTGGTTTAATGCCGTGTCCGCACTCCACAAGGTAAGGCATGGCCCAGTATTTTGTCATCCACGCGCAGAATCCGCAGCAGAGGCTGATTCATCAGACAGTAGAAATCTTGCGGAATGGTGGGGTCATCGTGTACCCCACCGACTCGAGTTATGCGCTTGGATGCATGTTGGGTAACAAGGACGCACAAACGCGTATACGCCAGATCCGAGATGTGGATGACGATTATCACTTCACGCTGATATGCCGTAATTTGGCTGAGATTGCTACCTATGCCCAGGTGGGTAACAGCCAGTTCCGGCTGCTCAAGGCCAATACACCAGGCCAGTACACATTCATTCTTAAGGCCACACGTGAACTTCCGCGTCGTTTGCAGCATCCCAAGCGAAGCACCATTGGTTTACGTGTGCCTGGACATGCAGTTATCCAGGCCATTCTCGACGAGCTGGATGAGCCTTTGCTGAGTATGACGCTGCTGTTGCCAGGGGAAGATGAGCCGCTCAATGAGGCGTGGGAAATCCGCGAGCGACTGGAACATCTGGTGGATCTGGTGATTGATGCCGGCCCTTGTTTGACCGTGCCCACGACAGTCGTAGACCTCACTGGGGAATCGCCAGAAGTACTTAGGTTGGGCGCAGGGGATCCTGCAGCGCTGGGGCTAGAGTCTGTCGAATAATTATTTGAATTGGAATCCGCATGGAATTAACTTTTATCCAGAAAATCGCGATTTATGCACTGCCCATCATTTTTGCGATTACCGTACACGAAGCCTCACATGGTTACGTGGCCCGTTTTTTTGGCGACTTGACAGCCCATTATCAAGGCCGCATTACCTTAAACCCTTTGCGGCACATCGACCCCATTGGAACGATATTGGTGCCGGCACTGACATTGCTTGTCGGGGGTATCTTGTTTGGCTGGGCTAAACCGGTGCCAGTGGATTTTTCCCGACTACGCAACCCGAAGCGTGACATGCTATGGGTGGCCGCTGCCGGTCCTGCCTCGAATTTCGTCATGGCTATCATGTGGGCGCTCATCTACAACTTTGCAGACCTGATGCCTGCCAGTTTCACGACCCCTTTACGGCTCATGGCGCAGGCAGGCATCCTCATCAATGTGGTGCTCATGGTACTGAACCTGCTTCCGTTGCCCCCACTCGATGGCGGCCGCATTGCAGTCAGCCTGCTGCCCAACCATCTGGCGGCACGCTATGCACGCATCGAGCCCTATGGGTTTTTCATCCTGCTGGCCCTGCTTTTTACCGGTGTCCTGTCCATGATTATGGGGCCTTTTATTTACGGATTCGTCGGCTTAATTACATGGTTATTCGTATAATACGACTGTCTTAATCATAAGGATAATTATGGCGGTTGAGCGCGTACTTTCCGGCATGCGGCCCACGGGCAGCCTGCATCTTGGCCACTATCACGGCGTTCTCAAAAACTGGATACGACTGCAGCACGAACATGAGTGTCTTTTTTTCGTTGCCGACTGGCATGCGCTGACCACGCACTACGATACGCCTGAAGTTATCGAGGAAAACGTGTGGGAAATGGTGATCGACTGGCTCGCAGCCGGGGTCGATCCCGCCAATGCCATCATCTTTATCCAGTCACGGGTGCCTGAGCATGCCGAATTGCATACCCTGCTCTCCATGATTACCCCGCTGGGCTGGCTCGAGCGCGTGCCAACCTACAAGGACCAGCAGGAAAAGCTCGCCCATAAGGACCTTTCCACTTACGGCTTCCTCGGCTATCCGCTGCTGCAAAGCGCGGACATTCTTATCTACAAAGCGACACAGGTGCCGGTCGGTGAAGATCAGATTCCGCATATCGAATTTACACGTGAAATCGCCCGTCGCTTCAACCATATCTATGGCCGTGAACCTGGATTCGAGGAAAAGGCCGAAACCGCCATCAAGAAGTTGGGCAGCAAACGCGGCGGTCTCTATGAAGAGCTGCGTACGCGCTATCAGGAAAATGGTGATGATGAAGCCCTGGAAGCTGCCCGCGCCTTGATCGAAGAGCAGCAGGGCTTGAGCCTGGGCGACCGCGAGCGGTTGCTGGGCTACCTCGAGGGCGGCGGCAAGATGATTCTGGTCGAGCCGGAATACAAGCTGACACCGGCCTCCAAGATGCCTGGTCTGGACGGGCAGAAGATGTCCAAGTCCTACAACAACACCATTTCTTTGCGCGAAGATCCGGAAACCATCACCAAGAAAATCCGTACCATGCCGACCGATCCGGCGCGTGTACGCCGGACTGATCCTGGCGAACCCACCAAATGTCCGGTGTATCAGTTGCACGAGATCTACTCAGATGAGCTCACCAGGGGCTGGGTGGAAAGCGGTTGCCGTAGCGCGGGCATTGGTTGTATTGAATGCAAGCAGCCGGTCATCGAGAATATGTTGGCTGAGCTCAAGCCTATTCAGGAGCGGGCGGCACAATACGCTGAAGACCCTGTGCTGGTGAAGAATGTAGTGGCTGAAGGCTGCGAACGTGCCCGCAAAATTGCGCGGGAAACCATGCGTGAAGTGCGGGATGTCATGGGGCTTAACTACTCTTGATAACCGCATGAATCATTGGCTCGCGCTCAGTATTGCCATTGTCGCCGAAGTTGCTGCGACGACAGCATTAAAGTCTACTGAGGAATTTACCCGGCTCTGGCCGTCCTTGCTGGTGATTGCTGGATACGGAACGGCTTTTTATTTCATGACGCTGAGCCTGCGCGGTTTGCCTGTAGGCATCATGTATGCCATCTGGGCGGGCGTTGGCATTGTGCTGGTTGCCTTGTTGGGCTGGGTAGTCTATAAACAGCCCATGGATGTGCCGGCTATAGTCGGAATTGCGCTGATCATCGCAGGAGTTGTCGTGATCAATATGTTCTCGGGTTCGGTGAGGCATTAAACCATGCAGACGCAACTGACCATTGATGCAAGAATCTACGGTGAGCCGCTCGATGCCATTCCGCATGACCTCTACATCCCTCCCGATGCGCTGGAAGTTTATCTGGAAGCGTTCGAGGGCCCACTCGATCTTCTGCTATACCTGATCCGCAAGCATAATCTCAATATCCTCGATATTCCCATGGCCGATCTCACACGGCAGTACATGCAATATGTAGAGAAGATGCACGCGATCAAACTTGAGCTGGCTGGCGATTATCTGCTTATGTCTGCCATGTTGATCGAGATCAAGTCGCGCATGCTGTTGCCTAAGCCAGCCGAGATTGAGGAGGAAGATGACCCACGGGCCGAGCTGGTGCGCCGGCTCATGGAGTATGAGGCAATCAAGCTCGCAGCCCAGAGGCTGCATGCTATGCCGCAAGTAGGGCAGGACTTCCTGGTAGCGCAAGCCTATTACGAGAAAGTACTTGAAGTGCAACCACCTACTGTCTCCAGCGATGAACTGTTGGCAGCTTGGAAAGCTGTAGTGGAGCACGCCAGCCAATATTCTCACCACCGTATCAGCCGTGAGGAACTATCGGTACGCGAGCACATGAGCCTGATTTTACGACGTCTACGGAACGACAGCATGGTCGAGTTTCATGCGCTGTTCGACGTGGTAAAAGATGGCATCCCCAAGCTTGTGGTGTGTTTTCTGGCGATCCTGGAGCTGGCACGCGAAGGCCTGCTGCGGTTGACTCAGCAAACAGCGTTTTCGCCCATATATGTCCAGCTAGCGGCATGATTCAAGGCGAACCGCAAACCGTAGACGAAATGAAGCAGGTGCTGGAAGCCGCGCTGCTGACGTCATCACAGCCTTTGGCACTGGATGAGTTGCTACGTCTTTTTGCTGGCCGCATGGAGCGTGCCACATTGCGCATGCTGCTCGATGAGCTCAAGAGCGATTGGCAGGCCCGTACGCTGGAGCTGGTGCAAGTGGCAAGCGGTTGGCGATTCCAGACTAGAGCGGAATACGCCCCATTCATTGCACGGCTGAGTCCGGAGAGGCCGCAGAAATATTCCCGCGCCGCACTGGAAACCCTGGCGATCATTGCCTATCGGCAACCTGTGACGCGCGGTGACATTGAGGAAATCCGCGGTGTTGCCGTCAATCCCAACATTATCCGCCAGCTACAGGAGCGTGAGTGGATCGATGTCGTCGGCCAACGCGATGTTCCCGGCCGCCCTTCGCTCTATGCGACTACTAAGACTTTCCTTGATGATCTCAACCTACGTTCTTTGGCAGAGCTGCCGCCGCTGGAAGATTTCTCCCAAGCCAATATACCTCTCGACTTATAAAACGGATTCTTCATGCCCCGCCAATTTAAACAGCAGCGCCCACAACCTGCTGCACCTGCCAGCCGCTCGGTTTCGGACGACGTCAAACCGCAACGCCTGCATAAACTGCTTGCGCTTGCAGGCTTGGGCTCACGCCGAGATATGGAAGAACTCATTGCCAGCGGCCGCATCACCATCAATGGCAAAACTGCAGAAGTCGGTGCGAGTGTAGTGCCTGGCGATGTGGTGCGACTGGATAGCCGTCCTCTGCGTTTGCCTTTTGAACCCGAGCTACCTCGCGTGTTGCTCTACCACAAGCCGGAGGGAGAGATCGTCAGTCAGGACGACCCGGAAAAACGCTCAACGGTGTTCGACAAGTTGCCGCATATCAAAGGCGGCAAATGGATTGCCATCGGCCGCCTTGATATTAATACCTCGGGCCTGCTGATGTTTACAACCTCAGGCGAGTTGGCCAACCATTTCATGCATCCACGTTATGAAGTGGAGCGCGAATATGCTGTGAGAATTTTCGGCGAATTGACCGAAGGGCAGATGTTGCAACTTACACAAGGCATCGAGCTGGAGGATGGCCCCGCCAGTTTCGATATGATTCAGCCGCAGGGCGGCGAAGGCTCGAATCACTGGTATCAGGTGACTTTGCGCGAGGGACGTAATCGCGAAGTGCGGCGTCTTTTTGAAGCCTTCCAGTTACCAGTCAGCCGTCTTATGCGTGTGCGTTTCGGGCCGGTCAATCTCCCGCCTAGACTCAAACGCGGCATGATGCTGGAGATGGGGCATAAGGATGTGATCAGCCTGCTGGAGTGGGCAGGCCTAGCTGTGCCGAAAGCGCCGCCACGTCAGATGACAGTTCGTGAAAAGGAAAAGTCCGGCAAGACGTTTATGCCTAAGGAACACAAAGCTCCGGCTGAGCGTAAGCCGGATGTGCGTAAGGGTAAGGCCGGGCCTAAGGTTGACCCTGCTAAGCGTAGGATACGGCATGACTTAAACGGGCCAAGACAGCAGAAGAAGAGTGATAGGAATAGGGGAAGGGGTTAGTCAGGCTATCCCCTGCGGTTTTGAAGTTGCTCTTTAGTTAATAGAAATACAAACTCGTTCCCAGCTTCTACTTCAAGCCAGGTGAACGGCAGGTCGGGGTAAGCTTCCATCAGGGCATCGCGGTTATGCCCGATCTCGACAACCAATATTCCACCATCATTGAGGTGCTTGGACGCCTCACTTAATAAAGTGCGGGTATGGTCCAGACCGGCCGTCCCACTACCCAACGCGCCTTGCGGTTCGTTGCGGTACTCGGCCGGTAATGCTGCCATGGAAGGCGCATCCACATAGGGCGGGTTGCTGATGATGAGGTCATAAGTCTTGCCTTCTAGCGCCTGGAACATGTCTGACAGCACAGCATGCACGCGGTCCTGCAGGCCGTAATTGGCGATATTGATATTCGCGACGGCAATGGCATCGGGTGAGATGTCCACGACATCAATATCGGCCGAAGGAAATGCATCAGCCAGCAGGATGCCCAGGCAACCGCTGCCGGTGCAGATGTCGGCGGCGCTTTCTATCATG
>Ga0196972_1000742_pt1 | contig 12684 bp, 17 predicted proteins | sample S1v_2013CmetaG_FD_148618 | JGI IMG/M metagenome (GOLD analysis project Ga0196972, IMG submission 148618) | Soil microbial communities from Anza Borrego desert, Southern California, United States - S1+v_20-13C | ecosystem: Environmental > Terrestrial > Soil > Desert | place: USA: California...
AGCAGGCCGTCGATGGCGCCGACCCAGTGCTCGACCGGCTCGCCCTTGCGGCATGCGTAGCCGCCCGCGGGCACGAAGCGTTCCGTCACGTCCGCCTCGACGCGCGCCATCTGTTCGGGGCTGAGCGATGCGGCCCACGCCGCGCTGCGTAGCATGTGGACGAGGGTCTGGGGTGTGGAGGTCATTGCGTTCGCGGTAAGTTCGCGGTAACTGAAGCCGGCAACGATCATATACGTTTGCGGCAGACCCTGCCAGCGCGCGAGCCGCCGAATGCTGGGATAATAGCCGCGCCCGCCGCCCGCACACGAGGCGGCTTCCATGCATCCTGCCGGGTGCGCGTCTTTCCATCCAATGACATGAATACCGGAATCCTGTACGCCGCGTCGGCTTACGCACTGTGGGGCGTGTTCCCGCTGTATTTCAAATCGCTGCAGGAAATCCCGCCACTGGAGATCCTGCTCCATCGCATGGTGTGGTCGCTCGTGTTCGTCGCGATCGTGCTCGCCGTGCGCCGGCAGTGGTCCTGGCTCGGCGCCGTCGTGCGCCAGCCGAAGGTGCTCGCCGGTTTCGCGGCCAGCGCGGTGCTGCTGTCCTCCAACTGGTTCATCTATATCTGGGCGGTGAACAATTGCCACGTGGTCGAGTCCAGCCTGGGCTACTTCATCAATCCGCTGTTCAATGTGCTGCTCGGCATGCTGATCCTGCGCGAACGGCTGCGTCCGGTGCAGTGGGCGGCGGTCGGCATCGCCGCACTGGGCGTGGCATGGCTGACCTGGCACAGCGGCACCCTGCCCTGGATCGCGCTGCTGCTGGCGACGACCTTCGCGCTGTACGGACTGCTGCGCAAGACCGCCGCGCTGGGTGCATTGGAAGGACTCGCGCTGGAGACGCTGCTGCTGTTTCCGCTGGCCTTCGCCTACCTCGCGATGCTGTCTTCGCAGGGACAGAACCATTTCACGACGGTGTCGACCGGCACCCAGCTGCTGCTCGCGGCGGCCGGACCGATCACCGCCATCCCGCTGCTGCTGTTCGCCTCCGGCGCGCGCCGCATCCCGCTGTCGCTGCTAGGCCTCTTGCAATACATCGGCCCGACGCTGCAACTGCTGCTCGGCGTGTGGCTGTACCACGAACCCTTCGGCGGCGCCCGTCTCGCCGGCTTCGCGCTGATCTGGAGCGCGCTGGCCGTGTATACCGCCGAAGGCCTGTGGCAGAACTGGAAGGCAAAGCAGGCGGCATAAAAAAAGCCGGTCTTGCGACCGGCTTTCTTGCCCTTGGGTTTGCTTTCGCACGCGATCAGAAGCGGTATCCGACGCCGACGCCGATCAGCAGCGGGTCAACCTTGACTGCGCTGACCTTCGCACCGCCGACGAGCACGTCGCTGCGGATCTGCACTTTCTTCACATCGAAGTTGATCGACCAGTTCTTGTCGAGCTTGAAGTCGACGCCCGCTTGCAGCGCCAGGCCGAAGCTGTGGTTTTCCAGGTCGCCCTGGCCGCCCAGCAGGTTCACGCTGCCGATGCGGGTGTAGTTGATGCCGGCGCCGACGTACGGGCTGAATTGCGCTGCCGGGGTGAAGTGGTACTGCAGGGTCAGCGTCGGCGGCAGGTGCTTGAAGGTGCCGATGTTGGTGCCGGACAGGTAGACCTTGTGCTTCTGCGGATAGGTCAGGATCAGTTCCGCGGCCAGGTTCGGCGTCAGGAAGTAGGTAATGTCGATTTCCGGAATCGTCTTGTTGCTGACGGTGATCTGGTCAGCCGGGCCGACGCCGCCCACCGGATCGGACTTGTCCGCCGGGTTGATGTTCACGGCGCGGGCACGGATCTGCCACGGGCTCTGCTGGGCCATTGCCTGGGAGGCAACGCCGAGAGCGGCGAGGGCAAGGATTGCTGCAGTCTTTTTCATGGATTTCCCCTTAAGGTTGGCTTGTGTAAGTTTGTGTATGTGCTTGCGGGGACTGTATTCCTGCGCTGCAGCAAAATCGTTGACTTAGATCAACAATTACCCACAAGAATTGTAGGGGAATTCGACAACTCGACGGGGCCGAAGCGGGCCGAAGCGCAACCGCTGCACAGGCCGATCGGGTATCCTTGCACTCTCCCTTTTCTTAGCACCTTCACTCGGATTTTCCATGGCTCAATACGTCTACACCATGAACCGCGTGGGCAAGATCGTTCCGCCCAAGCGCCAGATTCTCAAGGACATTTCGCTGTCGTTCTTCCCCGGCGCCAAGATCGGCGTGCTCGGCCTGAACGGCTCGGGCAAGTCGACCCTGCTCAAGATCATGGCCGGCATCGACAAGGACATCGAAGGCGAAGCCGTGCCGATGCCGGGCCTGAACATCGGTTACCTGCCGCAGGAGCCGCAGCTCGATCCGGAAATGACGGTGCGCCAGGCGGTGGAATCCGGCCTCGGTGAAGTCGCCGAAGCGCAATCCAAGCTGGACGCGGTCTATGCCGCCTATGCCGAACCGGATGCCGACTTCGACGCGCTGGCCGCGGAACAGGCGCGCCTGGAAGCGATCATCGCCACCTCCGGCGGCGGCAATCTCGACCAGCAGCTGGAAATCGCGGCCGACGCGTTGCGCCTGCCGCCCTGGGATGCCAAGGTCGGCGTGCTGTCCGGCGGCGAGAAGCGCCGCGTGGCGCTGTGCAAGCTGCTGCTGTCCAAGCCCGACATGCTGCTGCTGGACGAACCGACCAACCACCTCGATGCGGAATCGGTGGAATGGCTGGAGCAGTTCCTGCAGCGCTTCCCCGGCACGGTGGTCGGCATCACCCACGACCGCTACTTCCTCGACAACGCCGCGGAGTGGATCCTCGAACTCGACCGTGGCCACGGCATTCCCTGGAAGGGCAATTACAGCTCCTGGCTGGAGCAGAAGGAAGCCCGCCTGAAGCAGGAAGAAGCGACCGAGTCCGCGCGCCAGAAGACCATCCAGAAGGAACTGGAATGGGTGCGCCAGAACCCGAAGGGCCGCCAGGCCAAGAGCAAGGCGCGCCTGTCCCGCTTCAACGAGCTGTCCGAACACGAATACCAGAAGCGCAACGAGACGCAGGAAATCTTCATCCCGGTCGCCGAGCGCCTGGGCAATGAAGTGATCGAGTTCAAGAACGTGTCCAAGTCCTTCGGCGACCGCCTGCTGATCGATGACCTCAGCTTCAAGATCCCGGCCGGCGCGATCGTCGGCATCATCGGCCCGAACGGCGCGGGCAAATCGACGCTGTTCAAAATGATCGCGGGCAAGGAGCAGCCGGACAGCGGCGAAGTGGTGGTCGGCCCGACCGTGAAGCTGTCGCTGGTCGACCAGTCGCGCGAAGACCTGTCGAACAAGAAGACGGTGTGGGAAGACGTGTCCAACGGCGCCGACATCCTGACCGTGGGGCGTTTCGAGATGCCCTCGCGCGCCTATCTCGGCCGTTTCAACTTCAAGGGCAGCGACCAGCAGAAAGTTGTCGGCAACCTGTCGGGCGGCGAACGCGGCCGCCTGCACCTGGCCAAGACGCTGCTCATGGGCGGCAACGTGCTGCTGCTGGACGAACCCTCGAACGACCTCGACGTGGAAACCCTGCGCGCGCTGGAAGATGCGCTGCTGGAGTTCGCCGGCAGCGTGATGGTGATCTCGCACGACCGCTGGTTCCTCGACCGTATCGCGACCCACATCCTGGCCTTCGAAGGCGACTCCAAGGTCGTGTTCTTCGACGGGAACTACCAGGAATACGAAGCGGACAAGGTCAAGCGCCTCGGCGAAGAAGGCGCCAAGCCGAAGCGGATCCGCTACAAGCCGGTCACGCGGTAAGCGGCACAGTCAAGGGCGCACTTCGGTGCGCCTTTTTTCCTCTACATGCATGGTGGGTTTCGCTTGCGCTCTACCCCCCAACGGTTCTTCAGCCATGTGGAGCACCATCTCGTGCCACGCCATGCGGCCGTGGGTCGATGCCGACGGCTTCAGATAAACGAATCCGAACTTCTCGTAAAAGGGCACGTGCCTGCTCTTGCACATCAGGTTGATGCTGGATTTGCCGAGCCGCTTCATGCGCCAGATGAATTCCGTCATCAGCTGCGCCGCATGGCCCCTGCCCTGGAAGTCCGGATGCACGACCATCGACATCACCACCACATGCGGGCCGGCCGGATCGTGCCCGACCAGCTCCTTGAATGCATCGTCGTCCATCCTTACTTCGAAGGTGGCGCCGGCATTGATGAAACCGGCGACCGTGCCGTCCGATTCGAGGACGATGAAGCCCTGCGGCCAAGTGTGGATGCGCTTGCGGATCTTCTCGAAGGTGGCGGCCTCGTCGCCCTCGTAGGCGAGCGATTCGATTTCATAACAGCGGTCGAGGTCTGCGGGAGTGACGTTGCGAATGACTGTCGGCATACGGCTGGTGAGCGAAGATCGGGCTGGAATGATAATCGAGACGGCATCTTTGCGTAGCGCCGCCTGTCTAACCGGCATGCCGATTACCCTGCTTTTCCCGCCCGGCCCGCTCTACGCGCGTTACCGCGCGGTGGAGGATGCACTGGATTTCGCGCGCCGCATGCATGAACGGCAGCTGGCGCTGCGCAGCGCGCATCCCGCGAGCTACGAACCGGATGTGCATGCGATCGTACTCGCCTTCAACCTGAGGGTGATCGGCCGCAAGCTGGATGCGCTGGCGGCCGCGTTCCGCGCGGAGATCCGTGCCGGGCAGCGCGGCGGCGTATCGGTGGAAACGCTGGAGCTGCAATCGGCCTTGCAGCACTACAATGCGGCGGTGGCGACCCGCGACGCGTGGGACAACCCGGTGGACGCGTCGGTGAACGTGCTCGACCTCGCGTTCGACTGCCTCGCCTCCCTGGAGCGCGACATCCAGGCCTTCGAAGCGCAGAATTGATCTGCCTACTGGATCGCCCCCTGGTCGCGCAGCCATTCGACCAGTTTCTGCAAGCCTTCCTGGTTGATCGAGATGGTGCTGGACACCAGCATGCCGTCGCCCGGCGTCTCTTCCTTGATCTGGACATCGATGAGGGAATCGTTGCCGGGGTGCAGGTTGACCACCAGCTTTTCGATCCCGGCGGCGGTCGTGTTCTGGATGATGGCCTGTCCGGAGGGCGAGGCATTGAAGGTCGTCTGCATGATGGGTCCCGAAAAGTGGCAATCCTTACAGGCTAGCCGGCGCCGCGAAAATTGCGAGGCGCCGCGGAAACTTCAGGATTTCCTTTTCCGTATCATCAGGAAGAAATGCGCCTTGATGCCGAACACGCGCTTGTGGCCGACATCATGCTCCGGCTTGCCCGGCAGCAGGCTGGCGAAACGGTACAGTGCCGGCGCGTCGACCGGGTTGAGCATCCCTACCGACGCCCATTTGCGCTTGCCGCACCACTTGAGCAGGCGCCGCCATGCCGCGTCGGGCAGCAGGTGGATGAAGGGCAGGCGCGACTTGAATTCGATCGGATGATGGCGGTTGGCCGTGGCGACGAACACACCTTTGCGCGCGACGCGGTACATTTCGGCCACCAGCGCGTACTGGCGTTCGGTGCCGCCGCTGTGCTCGATGACTTCATTGCAGAACACCCAGTCGAAGGCGCCGTCCGGATACGGCAGGCGCGTGTCCGGCGCCTTGCGCGCGAGTGCCGGCGGCTCCATCTCGCAGGCGGTCATGCGCATGCGGTCGGGCAGGTCGCTCCAGGCAAACAGGTAGTCGCTGTTGTCGAACAGCGTCGACGGTTTCATGTAGAGATTGAGCACGGTCCCTTCCGGTGCGGCTTGCCGGAATGCGGTGAAGGCGTCGAACAGCTTGCGGCGTTGCGACGACAGGATTCTTTCAATGCCAACGCGCGCCGGAACGCTGTATTCCGGATTGGCTGCGTGCTTCAACATTCTCCCTCCCTGACATGGCCAGCCGAACAACGTGAACATTATTCAACGTGCATGCACAGGCAAGATTGTGGAAGCACAAGAAGATGCCGAGCGGCCTTGTGCACCTTGTGCATTTATCCAACGGAACATTGTCTTGCGGAAGCTGTCTATCCGGCGATCAATTTTTCCGGAGGACATCATGCTCAATATCCGTGTAGGAGATACCGTCGCCTTCAAGCACAGCGTGGCGCAGAAATGCAGTTCCGGGGAGGTGGCCGAGTTTCGCGGCGTGGTCACGGGCATCGCCGGCGACTGGCTGTTCCTCGAAGACGCCGCAGGGCGTGCCCGCGTAATGCCGATCGCAAGCATGTGCCGCGTGGCCGGCAACGGCGTCGTCCTAGAGCTCGTGTAAGGCTTCCTTTCCCTTCTGCAGGATCTTTACGCACTGCCTTTGAGACGGCTCAATCTTCAGTGCGCCGCACCATCCGTAGCTGGTGCTCCCCCGGGCACAGCCCTATAGTGAATCGAACGCGTAATCCAGGGAGGCGTCTTACGACACGTTTCATTGGAGGCAAGTCATGAAGAGAGTCCTGGCAGTCCTGATCGTTGCGCTCACCGCCGGTTGCGCCGGCATGGGCGGCATGCACAGTTCCGGGAATTCGAGCGGAGCAAGCGCGGATTCCTACCGTCCGAACGTTGGTCCGGCGTATCAGCGCATGGACAGTTCATTCCACCCTTACTTCGGCGGCTGATCCCGCTGGAGGATCAAAAAGCAGCGCCGCAATCCAGGGGAAGAATGCGGCGCGCTTCCTTCGATGGCGGAAAGCATCATGCTTCCCGCTCTTTCATGTGCTCAGGAACGTCTGACGCGATGGCTTTCCTGATAACGGATGAGCAAGCGCTCCAGTGCCCAAAAGGCGAAGCCCGACACCAGGAAGCCTGAGAGGAAGGCATTGACGGTCGCCACGGTGTCACCGGCATAACCCCATGCCCAAGGCGATATGACGAGGCCGACGCCGAGCACGGCATTGCCCCACTCCTCGATCTGGTTCGGATAGAAGATGTCTTCCACCGACAACAGGATCACGCACACACCGACCGCCGCCGCGCACCACGCCGCAGCCTGCGGCAGCGACAGCGCCCAGGGCGCGATGCATAGCCAGATGCCGACAGCCAGTTCGGTCCTGTCCTGCCAACGATTGATGCTGTCCATGATTGCCCTCCTTTCCGGAGTACGGGGTACTTTCAGTATAGGGCGCGGCATTGCGCTTGCAAGAATGTAAAGATGCGCCCTAGGGAAGCGCAAAGGTCAGGTTGCCCCAGAAGCTGTCCCAGTCGGCCTCGTCCCTGGCCGCGTCGGCGGCGGGAATCATGTGCACCGTGCTCAGCATCCACGCTCCGGCATAAGGCAGGTTCAGGCGGATGCTGCCGTCGGCGTCGCTGCGCGTGCGTATCACCACGGTCTGTCCGTCCTTCCTGTGCCAGGCCTTGACCAGCGCCTGCGGCAAAGGCTTGTCGTCGAACAGGAGGCGGAAGCGGAGCATGTCCCCGGGCGCTGCCGAGAATGGATCGTCGAGCGGCAGGATTTCGAGGCGCTGCCCCGTGCGCTTCGCATACGCGGCGTCGGCGCGGCCCACCTGCACCAGTGCCTTCGTATTGCGGCGGTAACGTTCGCGCCCCGGCGTTGCGGCCGTGCCATCGCGTTCGCGCTGGCGGATGACGCCGTCGAGGCCTTCCTCATGCAGGTAAGCATGGAACTTGTCCGCCGACAGCGTCGACATGCTGGGCGCGCTGTCGAAGGCGATGACATGGGTGCCGGTGCGCATGAAGCGCATGTGCAAGACCGGCGGATCGGCTTGCGCTGCGACCCGCATGCGCTCGTCTACCCCATGCACGCGCACCCCTGCGGCATGCCAGGGCGTGACCGCGACCGGATCGCCCTCGAAGTGTTCGCCCACGAACATGCCGAGCGTGGTCGTGCTGCCGGCCGGAAGGAAAAAGGAAGCAGGCCGCAGCCAGAACTCGTGGGCCGCGGCAAGCGGCGAACAGAAAACAATCCATGCCGCAAGGAGGGTGCGCGCCAGTGCGTTCATTGCGTCTCCGGGGAACAGGCCGATGACCTGTTCTACGTACGAAACGCGCGTTCGGATGCAGCCTTCCGTTCAGACCGTCAGGTCGATCTGCTGCATGGTGCCGGCGCGGCCATTCTCCCAGAGGTACATGCCGGTGCTGCGCACCGCGCCCAGTTCCTGGTTGGCATCGTCCTTCAATTCGAACGGTGTCTGCGCGCGGCCGAGATAGATCGCGCCCACCCCGTGGGACTTGGCTGTCTGCAGCGTGCCGCCGCCCTTGTCATCTTGCATCCACACGCGCAGCTGCGCGAACACCGGGTCGTTGTCATCGATCCAGCCATTGCCGTCGCTGTCGAACTCCGCAAGCTCGGCAAAGCCGTCCCCATTGGTGGGGCCGAACAATTCCTTGCCCGAGTCGATCTTGCCATTGCCGTTGCGGTCGAGTGCGAGATAGCCACGGTTCCCTGTCAGCAGCGGCACCTGTTCCTTCGATCCGTCGGCGTCGAGGTCGAAGCTGAAGCGGCGGTTCTGCAGCTGCGCTGCCGTACCGTCGAAATTGATGACCAGCGGATCCTTGCGCACCGCATCGCCGGCGCGCAGGGACACCGACGATTCTTCGCGATAGCTGCGGAACATCGCCAGGTCGAGCTGCAGGCTGATTTCCTTGCCGTCGCTGGTTCGCACCGTTCCTTCCGCGCGGAAGGTGGTGTGCTCCATCTCCTCATGCACTTCGTGCCTGTCGTAGGCGACACCGAAGCCGGCGCGAGGTGGAGGTGGAGGCGGCGCAGGGCGCTCGGGCGCCTCGGACGAGGGTCCTTCAGCGGGCATGTCGTCCGGCGAAACGGTCTTTACCTGGACACCGGTCAGCATCTCCACCACGAGCTTGATGAAGTAGAGCACCGGGTCGTCTTCCACCTTCTTGACGATATCCTCGACCGCTTGCGTTTCTGCGGGCACGGGTGCGGAAGCAGGAGCGGGCTCTGCGGCTGCGGCCATGCGCGCGGCATCGGAGATGGCGACGAGGGGCGGCCCGCCGTTACCGGCTTCAGACTCTGCGCCGGGCGGCGCGTCGCCGACCCACGCGCGCAGGCTTTCACGCACTTCGGTGCGCTGCATGGCGCGATGCGACGCGTTGAACTGCAGGCTGGAGGATTCGATCTTCATGGCAACCCCTGGCGAGAAGACATGAGTCTTGTAACGACCGCTTGCGGAAAAACTTGATGGCAAGCCAATGACGTTCCGGCAAGCTTTGTTGCCGTCCTGCGACTGCCCGCATCGAATTCCCGGGAAGCAGGTTTTCGCGCGGCAATTCGCGCATACAATCTGCGCTGGCGTCCGTATTGAAGGACGAGCAGGAATGCAGGACATCATGGAACAGTTGTTGACGGTGCTCTACGGCGCGTCGGGAATCGCAGCCTCGGCACTTTATATCCCCCAGATCATCAGGTACCACCGCGACCCGGCGTCGCGCGCCTCGATCTCGCTGCTCGCGTGGGGCGGCTGGATCATCATCGCCGCCATCACCATCGCCTACGCACTCTATGTCGTGAACAGCGCGCTCATCGCCGCGATCGCCGGGCTGAACGTGCTGGCGCAGCTGACCGTGCTTGCGTACGGCGTGCGCGCCCGGATGCACCCGCTGCACCCGCCGCACCCTGATGGTGCGCGCTTCAACCTTGCCGCAACACGCGGCAAAATCCCTGCGCAGGGGAATGCAACAGTCCTATAATCGGTTCTGTTTCCAAGCCTGCCGCCACTGCGCGGCGTATTCCGTGCCGTGAAGACGCCCGTCACCGAAGCTCTCCGTCCGTCCCGTATCAGGCGCCTGCTGGCCGCGGCGATGCTCGCACTTGCGGTTGCACCGTCGGCCGCGGCCTTGCCCGAGGTGCAGATCGGGGTGGGCCTGACCAAGCCGCCTTACATCATGGGCCCCGGCAAGGGCGGCATCGAATACGAAATCGCGGAGAAGGCGCTGGAAGCGGGCGGCTTCCGCATGGTGGCGCAGCACCTGCCGCCGGCGCGCGCGCTGGCCCTGGTACGCGCCGGCAAACTCGATGCCATGCTCACCGTCGACGAGGGCATCGGCGGCAGCGATTTCTTTTCCGACACCTACATGCACTACCAGAACGTCGCGACGACGATTGCCAGCCGCGGCATCCGGCTGCGCGGCGTGGGCGACCTGGCACAGTATTCCATCGCGGCTTTCCAGAATGCGAACCTCATCCTCGGTCCGGAATTCAAGGCGCTGGCGGAACACCACCGCGACTACAAGGAACACCCGCAGCAGATCACGCAGAACCGCCTGCTGTACACCGGCCGCGTCGATGTGGTGGTCGGCGATCGGCTCATCTTCCGCTACCTCAACCGCCAGATCGACCCGACGATCGATGCCAGCCAGCCTCTGGTGCATCACATGATCTTCAAGCCGAGCGCGCGCAAGGCGGTGTTCCGCGACCCGGCCCTGCGCGACGCCTTCAATGCGGGCCTGAAAATAATTCGTAAGAACGGCGTCTACGCCGGTATCTACAAGAAGTACAACGAACCGGTCGAACCCTGACAGACAGGAGCCTTCTTGGATAAACGCGCTTTCCTGGCCACGGCAGCCGCCAGTGCCGCCACCCTTGCCGCTCCGGCGCAGGCCGCTCCTGCCGTCACGCGCTCCCCCGTCCTCCTGACGGTCACCGGCGCCATCGGCCGCGCGAACCGCGGCCCGCTCGACCCGGCGCTGGACCAGATGATGCAGAAGCAAGGCGTCCGCTTCGACAAGGGCTGGACCTTCGACTTCACGGCCCTGACAGCGCTGCCCCCGGTGACGATCCGGCCGACGCTGGAATACGACGGCAAGGCGCATGCGCTGCGCGGGCCGCTGCTGTCGGATGTGCTGGCCGCGGCCGGCGTGCGCGGGGAACAGGGCGAGGTCCTGATGCGCGCCGTCGACGGCTATGCACCGGCCATCACGCTTGCGGACATGCGCAAGTACCGCTTCATCGTCGCCACCCACCTTGACGGCAAGCCGATGCCGGTGGGCGGGCTCGGCCCGCTATGGGCCGTGTTCGACGCCGACCGCTTTCCCGAGGTCGCCGCCCGGGCGCTCAATGAACGCTTCGGCAACTGCCCTTGGGGCCTCTACCATATCGACGTGCGCTAGGCTAAAAAAAAGCCGGCATGAATGCCGGCTTGCGAGGTTGCGGTCTGAGGAGTGGGAACGAACCGCAATGGGATTTATTCGAACTTGCCGCGCGCGAGGAAATTCATCAGCTTGTCGACTTCGCTGCGCTCCGGCGCGGCGGCCTGGAAGCTGTTGACGTACTTCTGGTAGGCCTGCGGATCGGTCTTGCTCAACTCCGCGAACTCCTGGGCGGTCATTGGTTTCTGTGCTGCCTGCGCTGTCTGCTTGGGCGCGGCGATGACGCCGACGGAAGCCGCAGGGTCCTGCGCCGCCCCGGCCATGCCGATGGCTTTCATGATCTCGGGACTCTGCAGCCCGATGGCGCAGATGCCGACCAGTAGCATGACCAGAAGCGTTTTCACCTTTTTCCTGTGTGCGGGCGAGTTGGGATTGCCGTGAAGGTAACACAGCACGCGGCACCGATACATACCATGAATATGTGACAACACGGTTCAGGCTACACTCTCGGGCACGACGGACAACACGGGAGAACACCATGAAGATTGCTGTGGTCGGTTTCGGCGCGATCGGCGGCCTGATCGGCGCGCGCCTGGCAGCCGCCGGCGGCGAGATCAGCGCGCTGGCACGCGGGGCGACGCTGGCGGCGCTCGATGCGCAAGGCGCACGCGTGATCGCGGACGGCAGACAGAGCAGCGTACCGGTGCGCGCATCCGCGGATGCGGCATCGCTCGGCGTACAGGACGTGGTGGTGATCGCCGTCAAGGCGACAGCGCTGCCCGAGGTGGCGAGGCAGGTTGCGCCCCTGATCGGCCCGCAGACCATCGTCCTCACCGCCATGAACGGCGTGCCGTGGTGGTTCTTCTCCAGCCCCGGGCTGCCGTATGCAGGGACGCGCCTGCCCTCCCTCGATTCCGACGGCGCGCTCGAACGCGCCATCCCTTCCGCCAGTATCGTCGGCTGCGTCGTGCACTTGTCCGCCTCCTGCCCGGAACCGGGCCTGGTGCGGCTCGGCTTCGGCAACCGGCTGATCCTGGGCGAGCCGGCCGGCGGCAGTTCGGCGCGGGTGAACATGCTCGCGTCGCTGCTGCAGAAGGCCGGCTTCGAGGTGGAGGCAAGCGCGGATATCCGCCGCGATATCTGGTACAAGCTGTGGGGCAATATGACGATGAACCCGGTATCGGCGCTCACCGGCGCCACCTGCGACCGCATCCTCGACGATCCGCTGGTGCACCGCTTCTGTCTGTCGGCGATGGCCGAGGCCGCCGCCATCGGCGCGAAGATCGGATGCCCGATTGCGCAAAGCGGCGAAGACCGGATGGAAGTCACACGCAAGCTCGGCGCATTCAAGACCTCGATGCTGCAGGACGCGGAAGCGGGCAAGGCGCTGGAGATCGACGCGCTGGTGACCTCGGTGCACGAGATCGGCAAGCTGACCGGCGTCCCGACGCCGAACGTGGATGCCCTGCTCGGTCTGGTGCGCCTGTACGGGAAGACGCGCGGTCTATACCGATAGAGAACCGTAGATCCTATGAAGGGGTGAGCCAGTTGCAAAAGTAATCCTTAGAATTTGAAGTGCGACCAACAAATCGAGGAGAACGACATGCAACCGACTCACGAGAAGGATTTTACGCTGGATGGGATGTTGA
>Ga0196972_1000743_pt1 | contig 12681 bp, 5 predicted proteins | sample S1v_2013CmetaG_FD_148618 | JGI IMG/M metagenome (GOLD analysis project Ga0196972, IMG submission 148618) | Soil microbial communities from Anza Borrego desert, Southern California, United States - S1+v_20-13C | ecosystem: Environmental > Terrestrial > Soil > Desert | place: USA: California...
TCGTTCTACTGACTTAACTGATTTCACCATGGTCATTGAGCAAAAGATACCACTAAAGTAGTATCTGACGGGTAGTTAATTATTCTAATTTCACTGGCTCTCCCTGTGAAATGAAAATGTCCGATCTCTCTTTTGCTCCAAATCAATATTTCGCCATTCTAAAAAAATTTTTATGGCAACTGCAAATCCTCCTTCTGTCAAGACAAACACCATTAGTGGAAAGATCGTATTGAAAGGTTCCGGTCTTCCTATTCCCGATCTGCTGGTAGTCATCTTCGATTTAGATCCTGGCCAGCGAAGTGATGAAGAATTTCCCTCTCCCACACCCATAACCCTTTCCGCAACCTCCTCCACATCAAGGCCATTCCCCGGTGACCGGTTAGGGTCAATTCTTTCTGCTGCAGATGGTACATGGTCTCTCACCTATGAGGATTCAGAATTTAGGGTTGCCAATGCAAATGAAAAACGCCCTGATCTTCAATTAATGGTATTTGGACCTGAGGATTCCGATAGTGGTGAGCCGGTTGTTCTATTTAACAGCAGAGTTCTTCGCCAGAATTCCGGCAGAAGCGAAGCCTACCTTATTCGCATTACTCCTGAACAATTGAAGGAAGCAAAAATTCCTTTACCCGTCAGCCAGCAACAGGAGAACGGCGTGGAATCAAATATTGAAAAATTCAGAATTAAAAAGACACAGGAAAAGGCACTCAGGGAGGGCATGAAATCCATTAACGCAGAGTTTGAGGCAAATGAAGCTCCACAAAATATTGAGTTGCGTAAAACGATCAAAGAACTCATTTTACCTGGCGCACAGGTGTTCCAATCAAAGTTCAATTTTGTAAAAGAAAATGAGGCTATTGCAGACGTTCAACTGCAGGTGATGGAAGAAGGTACAAAAACCATCGATACTACCATTAATAACATTGATCCGAATAATCCCGAGCCGGGAAAAGGTATTGCGGTAAACCTGGTCCTGACAGCTGATGATAAGAATAAACTGCAACAATTCAGGTTCCAGTTTAATGGCAAAGACTATTTTAATGTTCCTGAAGCCAAAATACAGGAATTACTTTTTAAGAAAGAAATGGATAATGGCGTTAATGCCATCCTTTTCTCCAACAACCCGATCAGCAAATACTGTATACAGAAATCAACTGAAGAAAAGTGCGCAGCCATTCATACCGGAATTATGGAAGAGGAAGAGGGCGAACATCACCATGGGGGCTCCTCTGGCAACGGCAGTACTAACGGTAACGGGACCACAACAACCAATGCAACCGGTATATCTGATACTGACATCAGCCTGTACCTTGAAAAAATTCTCGTATCAAAAAACACCGAACAGTTCCATGCAAATGGAACCTATAAGTCAAACCGCCCTGATGATAAATCAGTACAGGCGAAAGTCGATTCATTCTCGCTTCAGAAAGGACCGGCTGATACTACTGCATTCTATGATTTCCATTCCCTGCAGATCGCCTTTCAACATGTATGGCAGCAATTACTTGATGAAACAATTGTAAACCTGGGCGAAAAAATTAATAATGACCTGGAAAACTCTGGTCGAAAGGGCTTCCTGCAAACGTTAAAAGACCGGATGACGGGTTTGAATACCCCGGGAAAGCAGATCATGATCGCATTCGCCGAAGAGGCTACGCGGTTTTTCGTCAACCAGGTTCCAACTGAAATATCAGCCGCTTTTGACATTTCTTTCCTCGAATATGATGCGCTAAATAGTGAAGACAAAAACAAACTTCTTTCCCTTGCACAAAGCATTAATCAACTGGAGTTGACACCTACACCGGAACCAAGCGGTTTCTTTGGATTTACCGTTGACGTCAGGATCGACAACCCCACCCGGGTATTATTGCTCAGGGACCAGGGTGAAAGAATTATTGATAACGTACGGATAAATAAAGCGCATACCACGAACCAACTTCTCAGGGACCTGCAGGAACGCCTGCTTTCAAAATATGAGTTTACGGTGTTTGCTGCTGACAGGAATTATCATTCGGTAAACTTTGGCGTGATGAATACTTTCAGGCAGCAATGGGAACCCATCTGTTACCAGGCCGGGAAACTGGTGAAAACAAGAGCACTCTCTCCAAAGGAAGAAATTAAATACTCAGTAAAAACAACCACTAATACAAAAATCACAAGGAAACAAGCGCAAAAGAATAATAACTCGCTCAACCAGGAAGTCAGTTCCACCTCAAGGGCCGAATCGGAAATTGTTGCCAAAGCCCAGGACAAATCCAATTTTAATATGAGTGTGAAGGTTGATTATTCCAAGATCAGTTCAGAAGTGAAATTTGGAAAGGATGCTCAAAAAGATACCTCCCAAACGAAAAAAGACTTTCGGGAAGCTGTGATCAAGGCGGCCCAGGAATTCAAAGAGGAGAGAAGCCTTGAAGTAACTACGGAGGAGACCTTTGGCTCGGAGTACACTGAATCGGGAACAATGGTTAATCCAAATGACGAACTATCTGTTACCTACCTCTTTTATGAGTTGCAAAGAAGGTACCGCGTTTCAGAACAACTATATCGCGTGATGCCCGTAGTTCTCGTTGCCCAACAAGTACCTTCGCCTGACCAGATCACCGAAGGTTGGGTGATCGCCCATGACTGGATATTGAACCGGGTATTGCTCGACGATAGTTTTCGCCCCGCATTACAACACCTCGCACAAAATAATGTAGGTGATGATTTCGCCATTCGTGAATTGCGAAAGAATCTCCGCCAGCAAAGAACGTTGGTAAATCAATTGCAACTCGAATTTTCCAAGTTGAAACAATCAGTTGAAAACAAATACGCGGCAATGGAAAGAGCCGTTGATAACCGTATTGATGAAGAACATAGAAAGCGAATGCATAAATTTCCCTGGTGGATATACCCGCATGGTGTAGTTCCCGGCGAACGGCCTGACCCGGAAATGGCAAAGGCCCTCGAACAGGCGGCAACTGATGAGCATAAGCATGCAGTAGAAAAAGCTGAAAAAATGGCGCTCTCGGTACAAAGAGAAGTGAATGCGTTACATCAACTAACGATGGACTATAACAATGCCATGCGCCAGCATTTGGATATAATTACACAAACGCGCCGCCTCATTACCCATATCAAAGAGAATATTCTCTATTATATGCAGGCGATATGGAGTATGGAGCCGCCTGATCAACGTTTCATGAGACTATTTAAAGTAAAAGTGCCTTCGTTTGGAGCAACCCGCACGCTGATCATAGAAGATAAAAATATTCCCGCCGGCCAGCTTGACGAAGATGATATCTTTTCTGCATTCAGGGAACCAGGTCATGTGCGCCATACCGCGTGGTTACATGGTAAGATCAATCGTGACAGCAATGGCAGTCTGGAGATCGATTATAAAGACCTGGTGGAAGTTGCAGATCTTGATTCATTGCTTGGCTTCAAAGGCAATTACATGATCTTTCCACTGAAGGAACACAATGCATTGACAGAAATGATGGCTGCCCCATTCATTGACCAGGCTTTCGGAGCCATGGACCCTGACCAGTTGAGTAATGTGAACCTCTCGGAATTTTCAAAATATATCTGCTGCCTGCATAAAGAAAAGCCAGATGAATTTGCACGGCTAAAGCCTGTCCTGATAAAATGGCTCAACCAGCTATTGGCTGATCCGCTTCGCAACGGAGATGAGATCATTGTGCCTACCGGCTCATTATTCATCGAAATGCTTCCATCTGACAGATCATTACTTGAAGACTTCAAGCTCAAACACCGCGAATGGGATGTATACAAAGTACAGGCAGAGGTTCGTAAGATCGAACTGGAAAACGTTCGTTACGCAGCCCGGTTGCTCAAGGAAGAACGAGAAGATCCGGAAATTGAAAAGACGATTGTCGTTGAAAATGGGAACGGTACACACCTTGATGTTGACAATTAAGCAGGATGTCAAACACTATTAGTCCATCCCAGCGAGGTACAACTGACCGGGGACTGAAGCAGGCTGCTGCATCTATTCAAACTAGTGATGAACTGGGCGCCAGCCTGGTGGCAACAATCTATGGCGATCTTTCATCATTTTATGAAGAGAACAGCCTGATGGGTAAATCCATGGATAGCCTGCTTCAGTTAGCCACTACACTTTTTGATAAATTCAAAAGCTCACCCCTGAATGTGCCACTTACAAAATACAGGTTTGCAGAAGGATTCCTGAAAATCTATGATGCTGTAAAAAAGTTGGAAAAAAAATCAGCAAGGCTGGCTGATGGAACACTAATGGAGGCGTACCAGGAATGGGCCAATGATCCCGACAGGCCAGGAGCATTAAAATTTATTCAAAAATTTCGACCCTGGACCTCAACCAGGATCAAGGCACTCGGAGAACTCCCTGCATTCAGCGATGCAAACATTCTAAAGGCCAGGAAGTACATCATGAATACGATTCCGGGTACCATCGATTACACTGAATATGTTCCCGCACATTTTGTTTCTACGCAAGAAGGGCAACCGGTGCCAAAGAACTGGTTCGAAAAGGTAGTCACTACCGAGGTGTCTCCCGGAATTGTTGAACAGAAGAAAATAGAAGGAGTAGAGTTGAAATATATTCCAAGCGAATACCTGGTTACCTTACTTACTGAGAATAAAAAATACAATTATTCGGAGGTAAGAATAGAAGATCTTGCCCTTGCCATTAGAGGATTATCCGAAAAAGGTATGGAACTGGGAGAAGCCAGGAAGATTGCCAGGAAATACCTGGAAAAATATGTAGACTCACCCCGCGGAATAAGCGGTGATAAACTGAACAGGAATTATGAAGCTATCAGGAAAGAAATTCTCGAAGTAAAATCCCTTAATCCAACCTTCAATCCTGATAGCGGTATCCAGGCATACATTCCATTTTTCTTTAGTGCTTATTCAGTTTTGAATCTTCATTATGATCTTAAAGTGCCCGTACGTGAAGATTTCGTGAGACAATTGAACGGCACATTAAAAAAGGAATTAAACCAGAAATACCAGCTGCATAAGATTGAAACCGCCCTGGAAAAATACTTCCAGACAATGGACCGTAAAGATTTTGCAGAAGTTGTAAACAAGGTAGCGACCTCGCGGTACCTGATGGTACTATATCTCGAAGATGATTATGTGGAGCAGGAGGCGAAAAGGGGATCTTTATTTTTCAGGGCATTTGAGGCAGCTCTTTATGATAATGAATTTCCAAAAGAAGACAAGGGCTTTTTCAGGAGTATTTCACCGCGAATGAATAAAGTATTCCGGCTTGTTGAACAGGACAAACTGGAGGAAGCGATGAAAGAAAATAAGCTTGTGTACGAAAGGTTCCAGGAGATTCAAAAGAAACTGTCAGCCTATGAAGGTGATAAGCAGAAATGGGGGCGACGTGCATTGTTCCTCATCACACTCGCCATTGAGTTGCTGCTCACCTACATCACAGCCGGCTTCATTCGCGCAATACCTTCTCGCGCAGGATTACTCGTGAACCTGGTGATGCCGGCAATCAAGCAGGAATTGTATTTAGCTTCGGGGTTAATCGATAAGCGGGACTTTAAGAATATGGGCATTGAAGCGGTGACGAGTGTTGCGACAATGAAGATATCGACCATGCTGAGCGCCAGGCTGACGTCAGCTTATAACATACCGGCAGGCAGGTTTAAAAATATTGTGATCGATAGCCTGCTGGTGAATTTTACGGCTGCACTTCAACAGGAGCTCGTGCATTTGGCACGCAAGCAATTGACGCTTGATGATTTTCTCGAAGAACTTTTCAAAAATTTTGTGTCAGGTGTATTGCATGATAAGGTAGCGAAGATTGCAATCGACAGGGTAAAAGCCAGCAAGCTCGATTCGCTGATACGCAAGAATGACCCGGGTGTGATGGCAGTTCCAGATAGGATTGCCGGACAAAAGCTGCTGGAGAACAAAAAATTGGCGGATGTACCCACAAACTCCAGTACGGACATACCCACAAATTTTAAAGGTGATCCTGCCACCCAATTGAAGGGTACTCAAAACAAGAAAGCTGTGCAGCCTGAAATTCCTACGCTTAAACCGGGCGAAGATATTCATCCTGTTGCGGCGTCCGCGTTTTCTAAAGCGCCTGAACTGCAACCTCATCTCGATATCTCGCAAGTTGCAATGGCAGGAATGCCACGAATGAGAATAAAAACAAGCTGGAGTGGACGATCATTGCTGTTTAACCTGGGTACGATAGCGCAATCCGTCAACATGACGAAGACTAATGTAATAAAATCCATCAGGTATATTAAAAAAGCTCACAACATTAAAAGCAATGGTGACATAATTGTAAACAACAAGGGAGAAGTATATCTCTCAAATCCCGGTGGAAAACCACAATTCATTGATAAGGTACAGGATGCTATCAAAGACATAGAATGGATAAAATCAAAGGATGCAAAGGACAAGTTAACCCTGTGGACGCAATTGTACGGCAAGAAGGAGGCAGAGTTGATCATGAAGACAATTGAAAACCGTCATGAGATCAGGGCTGCTGTTAATCTTGACCTCAGGATGGCACAGGCGCATCACCTGGTACCTATAGAAATGCTGAAGACACATGCTGTTGCCCAGGCGGCGGTGGCTGGCGGGTTTAATTATAATGGTCGATCGAATGCTCTTCCGCTTCCAACTAAGTATCATCTGCAAAATCATGATCAATACAACAGTGAGGTGCATACCATTCTTTCCAAATGGGAGGCGGCAAATCCTGGTTATACTCCGGCGATGGCGAGGAACTTCTTGGAATTGGAAGTGATTCCAAAATGCGTGGGATTTTTGATGTTGGGGCATCCGTTGAATTGAGGGCGTTGCGAGGTGAGCAATGAGGATAAGCTAATTTATTAAGACGCCCGCCGTGTCTGCTGTGTTCGCTGTTACTGCCGTGTAAAAATATTTATGGATTAGGGAAGCAGAAAAAGCTTTTGCTTTTTTCCCACTAAGTATTCCCAACCATAACAATGAGGATAAGCTAATTTATTAAAACGCCCGCCGTGTCCGCTGTGTTCGCTGTTACCGCCGTGCAAAATTTTCAATGAATTAAAAGAGCGCATTGGCGCTTTAAGATCTCTTGTTATAAAATAAAATCACACGGCGAAAACGGCGGACACGGCCGACGTTTGAGGTTTTGGATTTCCTTACCGGGAATAAGGTTGGTTGTTGAATAGGCGTTCAATGTCGTTCAATGTCGATAAAGAGTATACAGGTTTTCATGATATGTCAGACAATCCTGAAAAATAATCCCCGCCATCGGGCAACGATCATAGGACATTTCTTTCCCAACCCTTGCAGCTTTTTACTTTATACATTGTCTTTATTATGTGTATGAACCCTGGCTCAGACACTAACAATTGTTGGTGCATGACCCCGGGTTGATCATTCCTGGTTCCGGCTAGCCCGTCCCTTCCCCCATTTGACCTCCTGTTTTCCTGCCAACTGTGCTTGAAATGTGATTTATTTCTTTAATAAAAAGATTTATATTACAATAGTTTCTAATGAAAATCCATTAACAACCTTTTCCCAGTTAACTGCTTTATTGTTCAACCTAAACCAAAACAAGTATGAGAAAACTGCTTTCAGTGGTTTTGCTACTGATGCTATCATTATGCATCTACGCACAGGACCGGTCTGTTTCTGGAAAAATTACAGACGAAAAGGACGGTTCACCGCTGCCCGGTGTATCCGTCACCGTTAAGGGCACTTCCATTGGCACCGTCACCGGAGCTGATGGCACATTTAAGATTAATGTTAGTCCCGGTGCTTCTGCTTTCATTTTTTCGCATCTCAATTATGAAACCCAGGAGGTAGCTATCGGCAACAAAACCTCCTTTAGCATTTCGCTTTCTTCTACCACTCTCGCCATGTCAGAAGTGGTGGTAGTGGCTTACGGAACGCAAAAAAGAGAATCAATCACCGGCTCCGTTTCCAAGATTGGTGCGAAACAACTGGAGTCAAGATTAACTACCAATATTTCGCAGGCACTCGCGGGCGCTGCTCCCGGTATTTCCGCCACCTCCGGTAACGGACAACCCGGAAGTTCGGCGGCATTAAGGATCCGCGGTTTTGGTTCGGTGAACGCAAGCTCAAGTCCATTATATGTTGTGGATGGATTTCCTTACGGAGGTTATATTGGTGACATCAATACCAGCGATATTGAAAGCATTACCTTACTAAAAGATGCATCATCCACGGCACTATATGGTGCCCGGGCTGCCAATGGCGTGGTGATGATCACTACCAAGAAAGGTAAAACCGCAACGCCCAAAGTTTCCGTTTTCCTCAATACCGGCATTTCAAGCAGGGGGATCGCAGAGTATGACGTAGTGGGCGCCTTTGATTATTATCCCCTCATGTGGCAGGCCATGAAGCATGGATTAATGTTCCCTACTTCAGGTGTTGGGCAACCAGAAGCCGTTGCAGCGCAAAACGCATCGAATGGAATTGCCGCTCAATTAATCTACAATCCATTTAATGTTCCTAACAATCAAATCGTTGATGTAAATGGCAACATGAACAGCAATGCGCAACTGCTGTATGATGATTTTGACTGGTTCGGTCCATTGGAGAGAAATGGCAAACGCCATGAAGCAGGATTCAGCCTTTCTTCCAAATCAAACAAGTCAGATTATTACTTTTCATTGAACTATCTCAAAGATGAAGGATTCGTAATCAGGTCAGATTTTCAACGCATCAATGCCCGCATTGCTATTAACACACAGGTAAAAGACTGGCTGAAAACAGGCGTAAACGTGACCAGCGCCATTGTCAGCAGTAACCAGGCTGCAGGCGACGGCTCTAATACGTTTATTAATCCATTCGTTTTCGCAAGAGGAATGGGTCCCATCTATCCCGTACATGCATACAACGCAGCAGGGGAACCTGTACTGGATGCCTTCGGTAATCATTATTATGATTACGGAACACATCCCGGTTCTATAAACAGGCCATCCGGAGCTTCTCCTGGCCGGCACATTCTCTATGAAACGCTGCTCAACGAGAGATTTGAAAAGCGCAATAGCGTCATTGCACGTACATACCTGGAAGCTAAATTCTTAAAATACTTTACGTTTACTACAAACGCCGGTATCGACCTCAATAACTTCCGGAGCCAAAGTTTCCAGAACAGGATTGTGGGCGATGGCGTAACGGCTGGCGGTACTTCTTCCAGCAATTCAAATGAATATCGCACCATTTCCTTCAATCAACTCCTAAACTATAATCAAAGATTCGGTCTGCATGATGTGTCAGTTTTATTAGGACATGAAACGCAAAAGAACAATGACGAGATCTTCAGTGGTTCACGCAGGGGAATGAACCTTGATGGTAACATCGAGATGGCCAACTTCGTAACATTGGCTAGTGTGAATGGGCAGCTTGACAGGTTAAGAAGAGAAGGGATTTTCTCAAGATTGAATTATGGTTTTGACAGTAAATACTACCTGGAACTTTCTTATCGCAGAGATGCCTCCTCACGCTTCTCGCCCGAAAGTCGCTGGGGTAATTTTTATTCAGCAGGCATTTCCTGGTCGGCCATGCGTGAATCATTCATGAAAAATATCAGCTGGTTGGATGATCTTAAGTTCAGGGCCTCATATGGAACAGTGGGAAATGATGAACTGGGTTCATATTATGAGTACCAGGCTTTGTTTGGCCTTGGCTGGAACAATGCCGGCGAACCGGGAGCCCTGTTGGGTTCTGTGCCTACACCTGAATTAACCTGGGAAGTAAATAAAACCTTTAACGTTGGTCTTGAGTTTGGCGTTTTAAAAAACCGGATCTCTGGTTCAGTTGAATATTTCGACCGCGGCTCAACTGAATTATTATTTAGCGTTCCGCAAGGTTTGTCTGCAGCCGTTACTACCAAGAACGAGAACATTGGCGCCATGTCAAACAAAGGCATCGAGATACAACTAAATGCTGATATCGTTAGAACCAATTCTATTAACTGGGACGTACAACTCAATTTCACCAGCTTGAAAAATAAGATTACCAAGTTACCTGAAACAACTCCAACTATTGTGAGCGGAACTAAGAGACTGGAAGTGGGTCAGGATATCTTTGCATTCTATTTAAGAAGATGGTACGGCGTTGACCCCACTGATGGCTCAGGGCTGTTTTATGCCGCTCCGGGAACTACCAGTGACATACGGGTTAATTCAAAAGGTGACTCACTCACTACTAATCCCACTAACGCAGATTATGGCTATGCCGGAACCGCAATACCTAAATTCTTCGGTTCATTTTCCAGCACGTTTGCAATAAAAGGTTTTGCCCTTTCCTTCTTGTTTAACTACCAGGTGGGTGGAAAATTCTATGATGCAAACTATGCCGGTTTGCTGGCAACGAGTTACGGAAGAGCCTTGCATACTGATAATCTCCGCGCCTGGAAGAAACCGGGTGACGTGACTGACATTCCAAGGTTAGACATCAATAAGACGGCGCAATTCAACTCGCAGTCTGACAGGTTCCTCATTGATGCATCTTACCTGAACCTTCGAAACCTTACCGTGTCATACACGCTGCCTAAATCACTTGTGGATAGAGCCGGCCTTGACCAGGTAAGAGTGTATGTGGGTGGCGAGAACCTGCAAATCTGGTCAAAGAGAAAAGGAATGAACCCGGCTGAAAGCTTTAACGGAACTAACGGACCGGTTTACGTTCCAAATAGATTAATCAACGTAGGGGTGAACTTCACATTCTAATTCTTAAAAAAAAGTTTATGAAAAAAATAATTATTTCAATCGCTTTTTTTAGCCTTCTCTCCGCAGGCTGTAAAAAGGATTTTTTTGATGTTGCGCCTACCGGCAGCTCGGATGAATCGGCGATTTTTACCACTACGGGAAACGCCGCTAATGCAATCAATGGCATATACCGCTATTTATATTCCAGGTATAGTGCGCAAAACCAACCCGGCCAGGGAGGCATTATGCTCATGTTTGATTTTATGGGTGAAGACGTGCACCAGGCCGTAGCAAGCTGGTACACGCCGGGAAATGGAACAGGCGGATGGGTAAATCACCGGAATGACAGTTACCTCTATGTTGAATATCCCTTCCGCTTATATTATAGGTGTATCGGCAATGCTAATGCGTTGCTCGTAAACATTGGCAATGCAGCCGGTCCTGATGAAGATAAGGCCCGGTTGACTGCTGAGGCCCTCACCATGAGAGCATGGGCCTACTTCAACCTCGTGCAGATCTATGCCAGGCGCTATGACGCTTCGGCGGTTCCAAACAGCCAGTTAGGACTTTCATTGCCACTTTCTCCTACTGACACGAAACTTCCCCGTTCAACAGTAGAGGAGGTGTACACCCAGATCATTAAAGACCTCGCCGATGCAGTGACTGCCTTCGGCTCCGCTTCCCAACCTCCTGCAGGCCCGCAGAAAAAATCACATTTGACTTTAGCCGCTGCACTTGCCATTCGCGCAAGAGTGGCGCTGGTTATGCAGGACTATGTGAATGCAGCCGCTTATGCAAAACAAGTGGTTGACCTGGGTGAGCATTCTCTCATGACGAATGCGCAATACCAGGGCGGGTTTAATGATCTTTCAAATCCCGAGTGGATATGGGGAGCATACGTTCAGGATGACCAGGGCGATACTTTCGGCTCTTATTTTGGACAAATCTCCTGGGATGGAAACACTACCTATGTGCGCGGTACTCCCAAGCGCATAAACTCCGCATTATATGCACAGATCACAGCTACTGATGTGCGCAAGAAAATGTGGGAGCCTTCACCAAATACAACCAACTTTCCTTTACCAGCCTCTAACTATTCCCGGTCACCTTATATGAGCAGGAAGTTCGGTATAAGAGCATTGCCCACCATCGGTGACGTGCCCTATATACGGTTGGCTGAAATGTATTTGATAATGGCAGAGGCCTACGCACGCACACCAGGTAAAGAACCAGAGGCAAGGCAGGCTTTGTATACGCTGGCCGTGAACAGGGATCCCGGCTATACGCTAAGCACGAACAGCGGCCAGGCGCTGATTGACGAGATCATGTTCCATCGCCGTGTGGATTTTTGGGCTGAAGGGCTAAGATGGTTTGATCTCAAGAGGTTGAACCTCCCTCTCGATAGAACTGTAGTACCCAACTTTGTACCCGCATCGGCAGGAGGATTAATGCAGGTACCCGCCGGCAGTAACCTTTGGGAATTTGTAATACCTATTTCGGAAATACAGGCAAATCCCAACTCTGTTCAGAACCCATAATAGTTCTTTGTGAAGAATTTTAAGGAAATAGGTCATGCTCCCTGCATGGCCTATTTTTATTAGCTCGATCCCCTGAAAAGAAGAGAGTTGCTTTGTACCTGATTTAGCGCTTTCTTCTTAATTTCAGTGTGGTGTACTTTTATTCTCGTTCATTCAATATGCAGCTCAGCGTTGTATTGTTACCTGTATTTTGTATAGAATATTTCCGCACCCGGTGTTCATTTACTTAAGGCATCATTCAACTTCGCTTAACAACTAAATACAAATATCTATATGCGAAAGATTTTTTTCCTCACTTCATTCCTGCTCTGCGGAATTCTTGTGCTTGCGCAGGATGATTTTAAATACCAAACTCCTCCAAAAAACATCCAGGACCTCGTATTGGCCAAACCCACACCGGGCGTATCCATTGACGACAAGGCAGAGTGGATGCTGTTGTTTGAGAGAAGCGACTA
>Ga0196972_1000744_pt1 | contig 12676 bp, 9 predicted proteins | sample S1v_2013CmetaG_FD_148618 | JGI IMG/M metagenome (GOLD analysis project Ga0196972, IMG submission 148618) | Soil microbial communities from Anza Borrego desert, Southern California, United States - S1+v_20-13C | ecosystem: Environmental > Terrestrial > Soil > Desert | place: USA: California...
GGTCTGCAGGCGGTTCGCGACCTCGGCGCGCAGATTGCGGATCTGGGAGCGGGAACTCCACCATTGCGCGGCCAGCAGCAAGGCCAATACGGCGACCGCGACGGCCAGCGGATTGCCCCGGAAACCGAGACGGGCGGCCGCGCCGGACAGCGCTCCGGCTGCGGCGTCACGGGTGGGTGCAGCGCTTTGCTGCGGCGGGGAGGAAGCCGGCGGTTGCGTGGTACCAGGCTCGTTGTTGGTGGAATTCGGCGTTTCGTTCATGCTCGGAATTGTAACGCGGCAAGCAGGCTGTCGTCGCCCGATGCGGTCAGCGTGATGCGTTGAAAACCCAGGATCTTCGCGGTTTCCTCGATGCGGGCATGCGGTACGACGATATGCTGTTGTTGCATTTTCGCTACGCCATCGGGGCCGGCGATCTGTTCGATCATCCGCAGCAGGATGCGCAGGGCTTCCGAACTGGTGACGATCCAGTCGTTGCGCGACGCCAGCAAAGTCAGCAATTGGGCGCGGCGCGCCTTGTCAAGTGTCGGCGCCACGCGGCGGTAGGCGGCGACCTGCCGGACGATCACGCCCGCCGCGCGCAATTCGTCGGCCAGCAATTCGCGCCCGGTCTCGCCGCGGATGATCAATGCCTGCTTGCCTTTCAAGGCCTCCAGGTCGAGCGCTTCCAGCAGGGTTTGCGAGTCGGTGCGTTCCGGATGATGCGGACTGACGATATGCGCATTGGCGGGAGTCACGCCGTGGCGCGCCAGCGCCGCCCTGCTGCCCTCTCCCATGACCGCGAAGATGATGTGTTCCGGCCATCGCGGCGGGCGCCCCGGCCACTGCGCGAAAGCGGCATCGATCGCGTTCGGACTGACGAACACCACCAGCGCGCAATCGGCGAGATCGGCCAGCGTGGCTTGCAGCGCGGCGGTATCGGCCAGCGGCTGGATTTCGAGCAAGGGAAAGATGATGGCGTCGCGGCCGATCGCCGCGACCTTCTGCGCCAACGCGTCCGCCTGCCCCAGCGGGCGCGTGATGACGACCGAATCAGCCATCCGTCCTGCAGGCGGCGAGAATGGCGGCGGCGTCCTGGGCGTTGAGCCGGTCGGCGACCTGCCTGCCGAGGGTTTCCGGCGCGGCGGCCGGACCGTTCGCCTCCGCCGTCGCAATGCACTTGCCGTCCGGCGTGGCGACCATGGCGCGCAAGCGCATGTTATCGCCGTCGACCGTGGCGAAGGCGGCCAGCGGAATCTGGCAGCTGCCGCCGAACACCCGCGACACGGTGCGTTCGGCGCCGACCGCACGCGCGGTCGCCTCATGATTGAGCGGCGCCAGGATGGCGCGCAATTCGGGACGGCCGGCCGGAATCTCGATCGCCATCGCGCCCTGCCCCGGCGCCGGCAGGCTTTGCTCGGGTTCGATCAGCGCGCGGATGCGCTGCGGCATGCCAAGCCGTTTCAAGCCTGCCGCCGCCAGAATGATGGCCGCGTATTCGCCGCGGTCGAGCTTGCCGAGCCGGGTATCGAGATTGCCGCGCAACGGCTTGACGACGAGATGCGGGTAACGCGCCGAGATCAGCGCCTGGCGGCGCAGGCTGCTGGTGCCGACAATCGCGCCTGCCGGCAGAGCATCGAGCGATTCGTAATCGTTCGAGACGAAAGCATCGCGCGGATCTTCGCGCTCGAGGACGGCCGCCAATTCGAAACCGTCCGGCAATTCCATCGGCACGTCCTTGAGGGAATGCACCGCCAGGTCCGCGCGGCCTTCGGCCATCGCGACCTCGAGCTCCTTGACGAACAAGCCCTTGCCGCCGACCTTCGATAACGTGCGATCGAGGATCTGGTCGCCGCGGGTTGTCATTCCGAGAATTGTTATGTTGCAGTGCGGATATAATACGGACAAGGCCGAGCGTACATGCTCCGCCTGCCACATCGCCAGCCGGCTTTCGCGCGAGGCAATCACCAACTTAGAAGGAGAGGATACTTTCAAGACGGGCTCTTTCGGTTTTCGTTGACGGCCACCATACCAATGTCAACACCTGCGCAGTTTATCATGCACCATCCGGCACGAAGCTGACCTTGCCGGGCATTTCAATCCGCTGATCGCAAACACCACCATGGGAAAGCAACCGAATGCGCGCGCGCGCGCAAGCAAGACTGTTGTCGATAAAGATGCACCGCTCAAGGAAGATATCCGCCTGTTAGGACGCCTGCTCGGCAACGTGCTGCGGGAACAGGAAGGCGAAGCCGTGTTCGACGTCGTCGAGACCATCCGCCAGACCGCCGTGCGCTTCCGCCGCGACGCCGACGCGCAATCCGGCGCCGAACTGAACCGGCTGCTCAAGAAGCTGACGCGCGACCAGACGATCTCGGTGGTGCGCGCCTTCTCCTATTTTTCCCACCTCGCCAACATCGCCGAGGATCAGCATCACAACCGGCGGCGCCGAGCCCATGCCCTGGCAGGCTCCGCGCCGCAGCAGGGCAGCGTGGCCTACGCCTTGTCCCGCCTCGACGATGCCGGCGTCTCCGGCGCGACGGTGCGTTCCTTCCTCAAGCATTCCCTGATTTCGCCGGTGCTGACGGCGCATCCGACCGAAGTGCAGCGCAAGAGCATCCTCGATGCCGAGCGCAAGATCGCGGAGCTGCTGGCAGAGCGCGACCTGCCGCTGACACCCAAGGAGCGCGCCCGCAACACCGAGCTGCTGCATGCCCACGTCGCCACGCTATGGCAGACCCGCATGCTGCGCTATTCCAAGCTGACGGTCGCCGACGAGATCGAGAACGCGCTGTCCTACTACCGCATCACCTTCCTGCGCGAGTTGCCGGGATTATACGAAGACATCGAAGCCGAGATAGCCCAGCAATTCCCGCAGCGCCACGGCCAGGCGTCGCATCAGGCCGAGTTGCCGCCCTTCGTCCAGATGGGCAGCTGGATCGGCGGCGACCGCGACGGCAACCCGAACGTCAACGCCGGCACCATGCAGCACGCTCTGGCGCGCCAATCGACCACCATTCTCGAGTTCTATCTCGACGAAGTCCACGCGCTCGGCGCCGAATTGTCGATCTCGTCGATCCTGGTCGGCGTCAGCGCCGAAGTCCAGGCGCTGGCCGACGCCTCGCCGGACGCCTCCGGCCATCGCACCGACGAACCCTATCGGCGCGCCCTGATCGGCATCTACGCGCGCCTGGCGGCGACCGCCCGCCAGCTCGGCGCGACCCACATCCTGCGCCAGGAAGTCGGCCCCGCTGCGCCCTACGCGACGGCGGCGGATTTCACCGCCGACCTGCGGACCATCGTCGATTCGCTCGACAAGCACCACGGCGGCGTGCTGGTCAAGCCGCGCCTGGCGACACTGAAGCGCGCCTCGGAGATCTTCGGCTTCCACCTGGCGACGCTCGACATGCGCCAGAGCTCCGACGTCCATGAGCGCGTGCTGTCCGAGCTGTTCGCGCGCGCCAAGGTCGAACCCGACTACGCCGGCCTGTCCGAACAGCAGAAGGTCGATCTGCTGCTGTCGGAACTGGACCGTCCGCGCCTGCTCTATTCGCCCTATGTCGACTATTCGGCGGAAACCAAGTCGGAACTCATGATCCTGCGCGTGGCGCGCGAAATCCGCCAGCGCTACGGCGACCGCGCGATCCGCAATTACATCATCTCGCACACCGAGACCGTGTCCGACCTGCTCGAGGTCCTACTGTTGCAGCGCGAGACCGGCCTGTTGCGCATGGAATGGGAAAGCGATGACGCCCTTGCGAACGCCAGGCTGGAACTGATGGTGATCCCGCTGTTCGAGACGATTCCCGACCTGCGCTGCGCCGCCGACATCATGGAGCGCTTCATCACCCTGCCGCAGGTGAAGCGCCTGATCGAGCAGCAAGGCCAGCTGCAGGAAGTCATGCTCGGCTATTCCGATTCGAACAAAGACGGCGGCTTCCTCACCTCGAACTGGGAACTCTACAAGGCCGAAGTCCGGCTGGTGGATATCTTCGAACGCGCCGGCGTCACCCTGCGCCTGTTCCACGGCCGCGGCGGCACCGTCGGCCGCGGCGGCGGGCCGAGCTACGAAGCGATCCTGGCGCAGCCGGCGGGCACGGTCAACGGCCAGTTGCGCCTGACCGAACAAGGGGAAATCATCGCCTCCAAGTTCTCCAATCCCGAAATCGGCCGCCGCAATCTCGAATTGCTGGTCGCGGCCACGCTCGAAGCGGGCCTGATGCCGCATGCGGCGGAAGGCAAGCGCGCCAAGCAATTGGCCGAATTCGAGCGCGTGATGGAAGAGCTGTCGGAGCGCGCCTACCGCGCCTACCGCAACCTGGTGTACGAGACGCCGGGTTTCACCGACTACTTCTTCTCGGCCACGCCGATCACGGAAATCGCGGAACTCAACATCGGCTCGCGCCCTGCGTCGCGCAAATCGACGCGCCGCATCGAAGACCTGCGCGCGATCCCCTGGGGCTTTTCGTGGGGCCAGTGCCGCCTGCTGCTGCCGGGCTGGTACGGCTTCGGCACGGCGGTCTCGACCTGGCTGGAAGAAAGCGCCGGCGCAAAGAGCAAGAAGCTGGCGACGCTGCGCGCCATGTTCAAGGAATGGCCATTCTTCGCGACGCTGCTGTCGAACATGGATATGGTGCTGGCGAAGACCGACCTGGCCGTCGCCTCGCGCTACGCCAACCTGGTCGCCGACAAGAAGCTGCGCAACACGATCTACAAGCGCATCGTCGGCGAGCACGAACGCACCGTGGCCTGCCTGTCGACGATCACCGGCGCCAAGGAACGCCTGGCGGGCAATCCGCTCCTGGCGCGTTCGATCAAGAACCGCTTCGCCTATCTCGATCCGCTCAACCACCTGCAGGTCGAACTGATCAAGCGCCACCGCGCGGCGACGCTGGAAGGCCGCAAGCTCGACGAGCGCGTGCGGCGCGGCATCCACCTGTCGATCAACGGCATCGCCGCCGGCCTGCGCAACACCGGCTGACGCAATCACGCAGGCTGGCACAAAGCGGCACCCGCGCCAGCCTGCCCTCTTTCCAAAGCGACATTCCCCTGGCGCGGCCTGCCGTCCCGTCGCGCCCTAGAGGCTGTTATGAACGCATGTGTTGCGTGAAATCCAAACGCGCATGGCGTACCGAAAGTTCTCTTCGGCCTTTCCGAAGCGCAATGCTATATTGAACTGGCCCTGCCGCTCTCCGCACCCGCTCGATCAGGCGGGGCTCAACGGGAGGACAACATCATGAAAATTACATGTTTAGCAATGGGGTTGCTGTTCAGCGTGGCGTCCCCGCTCGTCGCGGCCGAGTCGCTGGTCATCGGCGCCGAAGACGATTGGTATCCCTATGCCGGCACGGTCGACACGAAGCCCAAAGGCATGGCGGTCGACATCGTGCGCGAGGCTTTCAAGAAGGCGGGCATCGATGTGCAGTTTCAATCGATGCCCTATGCGCGCTGCATGGAAGAGGCCAAGGCCAGCAAGATCTTCGGCTGCTTCGATGCCGCCCGCAACAGCGTGCTCGAGAACCAGTACCTGTGGCATGCCAAGCCCTTGTTCAAGGCGAAGATCCTGATCTATGCGAAGGCGGATTCGACGGAAAAGGGATTGACCGCGAAAAGCCTCGAAGGCATGGACGTGGCGGTGACGCAGGATTACGAATACGGCGAGGCGTTCGACAGCAACCCGAAGATCAAGCGGGTGGTGTCCAAGCATGACGTCCAAGGTTTCCGGAAATTGCTGAATGGCCAGGTAAAGTACATGGTGGCCTACGAAAAGGTCGCCAATCACCTGTTCGCGCATCACAAGGCGGAAATGGGCGACAAATTCAAACCGGTCGGATCCACCGCGGAAGTCGGGCTGTATATCGCGATCGGCAAGAATTTCCCCAACGCGGCGAAATACATCGAACGATTCAACCAGGGATTCGACGGCATCGTGAAGGATGGCAAATACAAAGCCATCGAGAACGAATGGAAATGACGTCGGCAAAAGCGAAGTCCAGACGCCCGCTCACCCACACGACAGGACACCATATGACCATCGATCATCTTGCGCCGAAAGGCGCGCGCCGCATCGCCCCTCTTGCGTTCGGATGCCTCTTGCTCGCCTCCGCGCCGTCGCACGCGCAGAACACGGCTCCGGCGAACGCTCCCGCGCCGGCCTGGACCCATGCCGGCAACGTCTCCCTCGTGTCGGATTACCTGTTCCGCGGCGTGTCGCAGACCCAGGGCAAGCCGACCGTGCAAGCCACGATCGACTTCACTCACGCCAGCGGCGCCTACCTCGGGATATTCGGTTCGGGCGTCTCTCATGCCGCCTATAACAACGGCAACGGCGCCGAAATCGACCTCTACGGCGGCTATCGGCATTCGCTCTCCGCCGACGCCAACGTCGATGTCGGCGTGGTCACGTATTGGTATCCGGGCGCGCGTTACAATGCCGCCGGGCGCGAGGTCACCTATCATACGCAAGACTTCAAGATCGGCATAAACAAGGGGTCATTCAATGCCTACGCCTGGTACACGTTCAGCAAGCACTGGTTCGGGTTCGCGGTCGATCCCGCCAGCGGAGGCTTTGCGAAATCGCGCGGCACGACCTATTTCGAAGCGAATTGGAACCCCGAGATTTCGCCGGGACTCGTATTGAACCTGCATGCCGGCAGGCAGAACGTCCGCAACTTCTCGGCATTCGATTTCTACGACCTCAAGCTCGGCGTGACGAAAACCTGGGACAGCTGGACCATCTCGGCCGCCGCGATCCACAACAACGGCGATGCCGAAAGGAACGGTCTGCCCTACTGGACGTTCTTCAATGCGGACGGTTCGTCGAAGAAAGTGGTCGGCACGCGGCTGCTGCTGACGGCGGCACGCAATTTCTGAGGCAGCGGAAACAGGCGCGCGCCCGCGGCGCGCCTGCTTCATCGCACCAGCGCCTTGACCGCCGGCCACTGCCGGCGCGATATCGGCAGGCGGTCGTCGATGCCGCGGACGATCACCTGCCAAGCTTCCTGGCCGCGTTCCTGGTTGCCGCCTTCCTGTTCCGCATCGGCCTGCTGCGCCCCCTTCTCGACGCCGGCGATCGCGTCGCGCGCCACCAGCGCGTTGCGGTGTACGCGGATGAAGAGCGAGGCGAACTCCGCTTCCAGCGAGGTCAGCGATTCCTCGATCAAGTATTCATGCGTCTTCGTGCGGACCGTGACGTATTTCAGTTCCGCTTTCAGATACAGCACGTCTTCGACCGGCACCAGCAACAGCCGGTCGCGCTCCTGCACCGAAAAGTGCCGCCGGCGCGGCTGCAGTACCGCGGCCGCCGCCGCGACATCCTGCCGTTGCGCGCCGCGCATGGACGCCGCGCGCCGGATCGCCTCCGCCAGGCGCGCCGCGCGTACCGGCTTCAACAGGTAATCGAGCGCATGCACCTCGAATGCCTTGAGCGCATATTCGTCGTACGCCGTCACGAAGATCACGGCCGGCGCGCCGCCCGGCCTCCTCGCCAGGTGCGACGCCAGTTCGATGCCGGTCATGCCGGGCATCTGCACGTCGAGCAGGACGATGTCCGGACCGGTCCCGGCGATCCCGTCCAACGCCGCCTGGGCATGATCGGCGCTGCCTACCAGCTGATGCGGACACTCGTCGGCGATATCGGCCAGCAGCGTCGTCAGGCGCGCGCGCGCCGGCGCTTCGTCGTCGACGATGAAAATCCTGGGCGCCGCCTGATTCATCGTTCGTCCTTCACGTAGGGAAAGCGCAGGCGCACCTCGAACATGCCGCGCGCCTCCGCCGTCGTCAATTGCGCCTCCACGTCGTGCAGCAGCGCCAGCCGCTCGCGGATGTTGTCGAGCGCCATGTGATTTCCCTGCGAATGCGGCTGCGCGCCAGCGCCCGGAATGACCGGATTGACGACCGCGATCTCGATGCGGTCGATCGAGCGGCTGATGTCCACCTGGATCGTCACCGGCTCGCGCGCCGGCTCGACGCCGTAGTGCACGGCATTTTCGAGCAGCGGCTGCAGCAGCAATGCCGGTATCTGCGCGCGGCGCATCACCTCGTCGCCGACGTCGGCGGTTCGCCATTCCACTTGCAGGCGGTCGCCGAGGCGGATCTTTTCGATTGATAGATATTGCTTGCACAGCCTGATCTCGTCCTCGAGCGAGGTGATGTCGCGCGCGTCGCGCATCAGCACCCGGAACAGGTCGGCCAGATCTTCCAGCGTCGTTTCGGCGCGGCGCGGTTCGCTGCGGATCAGCGACAGCACGGCGTTCAGGCTGTTGAACAGGAAATGCGGGCGGATGCGCGCCTGCAGCGCCTGCAGCCGCGCCTCGACCAGCGCCGGCGAGAACGCCAGCGTGCGCAGCTCGAGATAGTGCTGCAGCACGATGCCGAACAGGCCGGCGATCAGCATGCCCTCGGTCGGCGTCACGCGCGTCAGTTCGCCGGCGGCCAGGAAGCGCGCGACAACGGCGGTGACGGCCGCCGGGACGCAAGCGCAGGCAAGGCGCTGCCCCCAGGGCGGGATGGTGCGGACGATGCGGCGCGCGCCGCACAGGGCCAGCAACGACGCCAGGCAGGCGATTTCGACCAGGATCGAGGCTTCGACGAAACGCATCGCGCCGGCTCGCCAGCCGGAGGACTGCAGCAAGATGCCGGCCAGGACGGCGCCGTTCACCGCCACCAGCACGCGAAACGCCACGCCGATGTTGCAGCAATCGGGAATCACGATGTCAAGCTTGCGAGGGGCGGCGGACGAGGGCGCGGTGTATGGCATCGGCGACAAGACGGTTCAATTGCTGGCGGGCTGACGGGCTTGTTTTATAATCATTGGCTGCAGCGGCGTCAATCCAGCCGATACGCTTTCCGCCTCCGCAGCCCTTCCCTACGCCTCACGATTTCTTTCGAGACAGCTCTATGACAGCACAACTTTCCAAAAAAAGCGAGGCGTGGTCCGCCCGCTTTTCCGAGCCGGTATCCGATCTGGTCAAACGCTACACCGCCTCGGTCTTCTTCGACAAGCGCATGGCCGCCTTCGATATCCAAGGCTCGCTCGCGCATGCCGAAATGCTGGCGCATCAGGGCATCATCGGCGCCCAGGACTACGCCGACATCCAGCGCGGCATGGCGCAAATCTCGGCCGAAATCGAATCCGGCCAGTTCGAATGGCTGCTCGACCTGGAAGACGTGCACCTGAATATCGAGAAACGCCTGACCGAACTGGTCGGCGACGCCGGCAAGCGCCTGCACACCGGCCGCTCGCGGAACGACCAGGTGGCGACCGATATCCGCCTCTACCTGCGCAGCGCGATCGACGACATCGGCGGCCTGCTGCGCGAACTGCGCCTGGCCCTGCTCGACCTGGCCGAGCAGCATGCCGACACCATCCTGCCCGGCTTCACCCACATGCAGGTGGCGCAGCCGGTGACCTTCGGCCATCACATGCTGGCCTACGTCGAAATGTTCGGCCGCGACGCCGAGCGCATGGCGGATTGCCGGCGCCGCGTCAACCGCCTTCCGCTCGGCGCCGCCGCCTTGGCCGGCACTACATTCCCGATCGACCGCGAGCGGGTGGCCGCGACGCTCGGCTTCGAAGACATCTGCCGCAACTCGCTCGACGCCGTCTCCGACCGCGATTTCGCGATCGAATTCTGCGCCGCCGCCGCGCTCGTCATGACGCACGTCTCGCGCATGTCGGAAGAACTGGTGATCTGGATGAGCCCGCGCGTCGGCTTCATCGACATCGCCGACCGCTTCTGCACCGGCTCGTCGATCATGCCGCAGAAGAAAAACCCGGACGTGCCGGAACTGGCGCGCGGCAAGACCGGCCGCGTCAACGGCCACCTGATCGCGCTGCTCACGCTGATGAAAGGCCAGCCGCTGGCCTACAACAAGGACAATCAGGAAGACAAGGAGCCGCTGTTCGACACGGTCGACACCGTCACCGACACACTGCGCATCTTCGCCGACATGGCGCGCGGCATCACGGTGAAAGCCGATGCGATGCGCAGCGCCGCCTTGCAAGGCTATGCGACGGCGACCGACCTGGCCGACTACCTGGTCAAGAAGGGTCTGCCGTTCCGCGACGCGCACGAAGCCGTCGCCCATGCGGTGCGCGTCTGCGTCGACCGGGGCTGCGATTTGAGCGACCTGCCGCTCGACGAATTGCGGAAATTCTCGGCGCTGATCGAGGCCGACGTATTCCAGGTGCTGTCGCTGGAAGGCTCGGTCGCCGCGCGCGATCATGCCGGCGGCACCGCGCCGGAGCAGGTGCGCGCGGCCATCGCCCGCGTGCGCGACCAGCTCGGCGGATAACGTGCCAGCGAACCGCGCCCGCTTCCGTGGCGGGCGCGGCTCTCGAAAGCGCCGCCCTCCTCCCTCCCCCTCCTTCGCGTCCCTCGCCCCCTACGCATACGTAGTTTCACGTAAGCGCAATTGCCGAACCTGCATCATTTAGATGAAAAAATCGCGCAGTTTCGGTAAGCTGCGTCAAAAGATATGCTGCCGTCCGACAAGGCGCGCGTTTGCAGTTTGAAATGACTTATACTGCGCCGACATTCCGGTCTCAGGCCACTCGGGAAACGTCCTCAAGAACGTGCCGAGCATCCCGGCGCAGGCTCGACGATTTTTCAATAACGATGGAGACAGAACATGTCTTTCTTACTCTCGCTGTCGAGATTCATTGACGCGGTCAATGAAAAAATCGGCTTGGCCGTCAGTTGGGCGCTGCTGGTCGCGGTCCTCATCTGCAGCGGCAACGCGCTGATCCGGTATGCCTTCAACATGAGCTCGAACGCCTGGCTCGAGATCCAGTGGTATTTGTTTTCGGCGGTCTTCCTGCTCGCCACTTCTTATACGCTCAAGCGCAACGAACACGTGCGCATCGACGTGATCGCCGGCCGCTTCTCCAAACGCACGCAGGTCTGGATCGATGTCTTCGGCTTTCTGCTCTTTCTGCTGCCGATGACGCTGATCGTCCTCTATTACTCTGTGCCGTACGCGCTTGAGTCCTATCGCGGACAGGAATTGTCGAGCAATGCCGGCGGTTTGATCGTCTGGCCCGCCAAGGCGCTGATTCCGCTCGGCTTCGCGATGCTGACGCTGCAAGGCATCTCGGAATTCATCAAGCGCGTCGGCTACCTGCTCGGCCGCGTCGACGCCAGCGCATTCGAAAAGCATGTCACGACGCCGAAAGACGAAATCGAGGCGATCAAGGCCGCCAACAAACTGAACTGATCGCTGGAGAATGGTAATGACGGAATTCCTCATCGCAAATATGGCGCCGATCATGTTCGGCGCCCTGGTCGTCTTCCTGCTGTCCGGCTTCCCGGTGGCATTTTCGCTGGCGGCCAACGGCTTGTTCTTCGGCTTCCTCGGCATCGAGCTTGGCTTGCTGAAACCGGAGCTGCTGCAGGCGCTGCCGAACCGCATCTTCGGCATCATGGCCAACGATACCTTGCTGGCGATCCCCTTCTTCACCTTGATGGGCCTGGTGCTCGAGCGCTCCGGCATGGCCGAGGACTTGCTCGATACCATCGGCCAGCTGTTCGGCCCGCTGCGCGGCGGCGTGGCCTATGCCGTGATCTTCGTCGGCGCGCTGCTCGCCGCGACGACCGGCGTGGTGGCCGCCTCGGTGATCTCGATGGGCTTGATCTCGCTGCCGGTCATGCTGCGCTACGGCTACGACAAGAAAATTGCCTCCGGCGCGATCGCTGCCTCCGGCACGCTGGCCCAGATCATCCCGCCTTCGCTGGTGCTGATCGTGATGGCGGACCAATTGGGCCGCTCGGTCGGCGACATGTACCAAGCCGCGTTCGTGCCCGGTCTCCTGCTGACCGCGCTGTACGCCGGCTACGTGCTCAGCGTATCGATCTTCAAGCCGCACTGGGTGCCGGCATTGCCGCCGGAAGCGCGCAACTTGCGCGAGCCGAACGGCGACAGCGGCGTCAAGTCGCTGGTGGTCCTGTTGGTGCTCGCGGTTGCCGGCTCGTTCGCGTTCGCGGAGGCGTACGGCGCCAGCCGCCCCGACCTGCCCGCCGGCAACGTCGGCATCTTCGCTGCGTCGGTCGGCATCATCGGCGCCTTCGTCCTGGCCCTGATCAACCGCCAGTTCAAGATCGGCCTGCTGTCGCGCCTGGCCGAGAAAGTCGTGTTCGTGCTGATCCCGCCGCTGGCCCTGATCTTCCTCGTGCTCGGCACCATCTTCATCGGCGTCGCGACCCCGACCGAAGGCGGCGGCATGGGCGCGCTCGGCGCCATGGTCCTGGCATTGATGAATCGCCGCCTGTCCTGGGATCTGCTCAAGCAGGCGATGAACTCGACGGCGCGCCTGTCCTGCTTCGTCCTGTTCATCCTGATCGGCTCGACCGTGTTCGCGCTGATCTTCCGCGGCGTCAACGGCGACATCTGGGTCGAACACCTGCTGTCCTCGCTCCCGGGCGGCAATACCGGCTTCCTCATCGTGGTGAACGTCCTGTTCTTCGTACTGGCCTTCTTCCTCGATTTCTTCGAATTGGCCTTCATCCTGGTGCCGCTGGTCGGCCCGGTCGCGGAAAAGCTCGGCATCGACCTGATCTGGTTCGGCGTGCTGCTCGGCGTGAACATGCAAACCTCGTTCATGCATCCTCCGTTCGGCTTCGCCTTGTTCTATCTGCGCTCGGTGGCGCCGAAGGAAGTGAAGACGTCGGATATCTATTGGGGCGCCGTGCCTTTCGTG
>Ga0196972_1000745_pt1 | contig 12668 bp, 11 predicted proteins | sample S1v_2013CmetaG_FD_148618 | JGI IMG/M metagenome (GOLD analysis project Ga0196972, IMG submission 148618) | Soil microbial communities from Anza Borrego desert, Southern California, United States - S1+v_20-13C | ecosystem: Environmental > Terrestrial > Soil > Desert | place: USA: California...
GGTTTTACTGTTAACCATGCATTGTCATTAATTAAAACCCCACCAACGTTAAGACCTTGTTCAGAATAGGCAGGCAAGTCTGGATTGTCCGAGTCGGACTTAATGGTCACTTTTCTGCAAGATGCAAATACTACAATTACAAATATTATGAAGAAGAGTTTCGTTCTCACAAAAGATGTTTTTGATTAGACACCTTAAACTAATTGAGTGCTGCATTACAATTGCAGGCAACGTTACGCTTGGCGCAGGCCGGGCAAATTTAATTCTCTCTAATCTAATCAGTCAGGCTTGCGCTCAAGCCGAATGTTAGCGGTTGTTTCTTTTTGTTCGATCTAAGTATAACCTATAGACAGCATCGTCAAAGCTTTGACAGTAAACTTTAGGTGTCATAAAGTCTATATAAAAGTATTCACCGGACTTGTAACCCTTGTAAACTTTATCTACTAAATCATTCATATACTTTATCTTGAAAACAATGTGCCGTCCGAATACAACGTCATAGCATTCCTCTTCACTTAAGACTTTGTATTTAAATTCTTCAGGAATTGTACCCCTGCCATTTGTGCTCATATTCTTATGTAACGATTGGTTTTTTAGATACTTATTTTCTAAAAATTTAAGTATATCGTCTATGGAATTAAGCTCCCTATGAAATTTACTTTCGTTAACGAAGAAAACATATCTCTCCGTGCTATCTAATTTTAGAGCAATGACATTTTCATCAAAAAAGCCATGCTTAAACAAATAGCTTTCCTTTATTGTCTCAATCAACAACGACTGATTACCTAAATATTCCCATAGACCTTTCTCCACAATGCCATTTTCAGAAATAAGCAGTTGGCAATTTGCTCTAAAAATAAAAACTCGCTTAGACTGTGCGATATCGCCTATCGACACCCAATGTTGGTTTGTCAACTTCGTTAAATCATCAAGTCTTTGGCTGAATTTCGAAATTTTCGGGACTATATCTGCGATAAATGCTCTCATAAATATCCGCTAACGTTACGGCTTGGCGCAGCCCGGGTTAAATACAGGACTCTTGCGGTGGCGGCGCAACAACCAATATACCTTGGCTACTGAGCCCCGCCACCAGCACGCTCACCCGGCTTGCTGCCAAGCCGACTGTTGTGTGCATTAGAGTGTTTCAAATAATTTCGGCTTTTGTTACCAGCACGAAATTATTATTATCAGATTACTTTATACTAAAAGCAATTTCATCAATTGAATCTTTAAATACATTTGAGTAAACTACATTGTTGCCGTAGCCGAATGCCATACGAAAATCTGTAGTATATTTACCTTTATATCTTTTTACTTTTGAGATTACAATTTCGTCAGGATGTAAAACAATCTGAGGTTCATCTGTTAAACAGATATCCAAATCACTTAATTTTCTATCGACTGAAATCCAATTACCATTTCGATCTTTTGCTTGGAGATTTAAGTAATAAAGAGAAACTGTCCTTCCTAAGAAAATTGATGAATCCGAGATATTTTGAATGGACATCAAGTACGAACTAAATTTCTTTGGTGACACTACTGCATTGGATGAGATGCCCGATGGACTCTGGACTGTCAAGTTTGTCACAAATGTTGTGTCAACGAAAATTTCTAAAGTTTCGGTTGAATAATTTTTACTCCACTCCGAGTCTTTATAACTCGTCCCATGAATTTGTTCATTGCAATACCTATTGCTAATTCCGATGGTATCATTTATAGCCCCAAGATAATATATCGGATAATCGGTAATATCGTTATATGATGTCAGAAAAGTCTCTGGTGTAGATGTCGTGTCAATAACCTGGAAATTTAGAAACCTCTTAATTGTAACTTGGGCAGATTTCTGCCTGCAAGAACTGACAATGAGTATTATACAGAAAAGATGTTTAAAATTCATATATAGAATAGACTCAAATCACAAAAATTTCCATATACTCACAATCTCGCACCAAATGCACACAACGTTCGGGCTTGGCGACGTGGCGATATTCCGTGTTACGTCAGCCCGGATATGTTGCTGATCAAAGATATGAAGATGAAAATATATTCTAAAGCTAGGCTTTATTTGTCAGTTGGATATGTCGCTCAGCATTGTTATATCGATGAGGATATATTCGTAAAGCCGCCATGACGCCAAACCCCATGTTAGGCGCAGTTATTCGAACAGATGTCTTACAAATTCTAAATATTCATTTCTTGTTGTCACACCCCATGTATATATGGATAAATTGATACTTTTGTCGGCTTTGCTTATTTCAAAAATGTAACCAGCATGCATTGCTGAAGGTTCCCTGAATTTTGAGTCGATCAACTGATGAAAGTAACGCCGAATAAGTAATTTGTCTTTGTCCAACAAGATTTTGGTAATGGTTTTGACCAATGTTTGGATAGGCTCTCCATTATTTTCTTTGATTGAATTGCAGTCGGCTGAATATTTTTGATAGGTGATATAAAAATCATTGTCTCTGACATAAACTTTTGATAACTCTAAGTGTCCACCCCACTCGCCGCATTCCATAAAGCGGCTTTTGATAAATAATGTGTCACTCAAAAAGTTGTCGGGACTAAAGAACTCAATATTGCCAACTTGATTTTTTTGGGTCATGCCGATGAGTGACAAAAGCACTAGGGCGGATGAAAGCGAAATTTGTTTGAAACGTTTCATGAAAATGTGTTGTTACCTGAGAAGACTTAAATAGTTGGAATTTCCATAGCAATCTCCTTAAAAGATCTGTTCGGCAGGAATTGCCTAATTGCGTCCAACGGACAGGGCTTCCTGCTGTGCTGATTTTCCGTGATTCTTCAGCCAGAACCGCTGCTGAGTAAAGTTAATGCAGTTGATGTTACATTCTGTTGCTCGGATTTATTTGTCCAGCCCTGGCTATAGATGAATAGCGAACGAAACGATCAATGCATATTCGTCAGCCAGCATAGCAGAAAACCCCATGTTGGCTGTAGTATTATTTTGGCATTTCTCCTTTTGATGCAATTTTGGTAGAATCTTCTGTTGCCTTTTGGTTTATTTCTGGCAGCTTTTCCGGTTCTTTAGTAATATCAATCTCAGGGGAATCAATACTTTGTTCTGATAATTGAATGTTCAAGTGTCGAGACAAAAACGCTTTCATAGCATTTAATTGGCCAGACTGGTAAGATTGATTGTTATTTAATGAGAGCTGTAGAAACTGAGAAAGTATTTTTTGCTTATCATTGTTATTCGCAAGTTTAAGCTCAAGTTCCTTCTTTATAACATTGAACATTTCTTCGGGGAAAAAGGCAAATTTGCCATGTTCAGTTTGAAGCGCCTCGGCTTCTTCGAGCTTGTGTAATATTTCGTTTTGGCGTTTTAGTTTTTCGATTTCTAATTTTTGTTTTTCAAGCTCAATCTGATTCGACTGTTTGTTTTTCTCAATATCTAGTTTGTGCTGTTCTTTTAATTTCTCAAGCTCTAACTCATTTTGAGCCTTAATCTTTTCCAACTCGATTTGGCTTTTTGCTTCATTTACCTTGAACGATTGCTCAAGACTGGCCTTTTCAAGCTTGATTCTTGTAATTTCTCTTTGAGCATTTTCAGTCTCTACGTCTTTGAGCGATTTCGATACAATAGCATTAAGATCAGAATTCTGAATTATAAAACTTCCGACTGAAATGTTTCTAATATGAAAACATGTGTCACTTTCTTTTTCTATCAAAGGAATTTTCTCAATAAGCATTTTGGAGGCATTTGCTACTTCTTTTTTTATGCTTACTGCTTTGAAATGTCTGACAAAGTCCTGTAGTTGTCTCGTTATGGATTGTACAATTAAGTCTCTTTCTCCGCTTATGTTTACGATTGCTTTTCTTATCTTTTCCTCGTCGTCTACAATGTTATAATTCAAAATAAGTTTGGCTTCGATGCCTACGCCGTCAGAAGTGATAAGTTGTTCCTTTATCGAAAAATCTTCCTTATTTGTTCCCATGTCGATTATGGCATATTGATTATAGGATTTGAACAACGAGCCACTATATTGCTCACCAACCTTATAGATTTTGTGAGGAATTCCATCAATTAAGGTTGCGACCCTTTTTTCTTTGGTGGAATTTTGCAGGTCAGCCCAAGATGCCTTAAACGTTTCAATAAATTTTGCCATGGTGGAAGGTTTCAATATTACAGCCAACTTTGAAGCATTGGCGATGTGGCGGTATTCTGTGTTCCGTCCGCCTGGTGCCGCTGCTGATTAAAGATACAAAAGCTCATGGTTTATCCTGTTGCTTGGAGTTATTCGTCTGCTGGAACTAAAGCTGAGAAGCGAATAAAAAGCTGAGAATATATTCGTCGCCCCGCCATATTGCTAATGCAATGTTATGTGCAGTTGTATTCAAGTAGACTATTTAATAACAATTACTTCCGAATCCCATCTTCTGTACATAAATATTTTGTCAAATCCTGTTTCGAATTCCTTTTCAATCCTAATATTGTTCATATAGCTATAAAAATCTGCACCCTCGCCAATTACTAGCCAATGTTGATTGCAGAGTTTATAATTCATCAATGCCTTATTCTTTTTCTCTAAAATAGATTTTAAGCTATCGTCAGTAAAATCTGGAACTACCCCTCCCTTAGATTCTGTATGTCTCGATTTTTCAAGGATATCATATCTACTCATTTGAATTCTTAAAACTCCTTTCGGGAGTTTCCGATAACCTCGATCTAGAAAATGTTGTTGAACGTGAATAGGTGTTTCACTCCAATTTATATCTAATTGCTCTACCCTTTTTGATTGATACTGGTTTAGGTCGTTGAATTCATGAACACAAACGTCGACTATTCCATTTATTGTTGATTCTATTTGATTCTGTCTTAATGGCTTTTTGTTATCCAAGTAAATATCTAAATGAAATTTGAAAGACATTTTGTTTTCAAGCTTCTCGATTACTTTTTCATTAAACTTGATTTGGTATTCACTTTCCTTCATTAATTCTTCATCATATATGCATTCTGTAAGCTCAATTCCTATAATTTCTCCATTTGAGGCTAAAAAAACAACATCAGGCTTGTCGCCAAACTCAGCTGTGCCTGGGGGCATATCTTTATAATGTTCCTGAAACTTTTGAAATAGATACTTTTCTTCAAACTTTGTCATATTGATTTAGGAATGGTGCTCTTAACAATTGTACATAACGTTACGGCTTGGCGCAGGCCGGTTGAATTTAATTCTCTTTCTATTCTAAGCAGCCAGGCTTGCGCTCAAGCCGACTGTTGCATGCAGCACTTCTATGCTGCGGGATTTACGTGAAAATCATAAAACTTCTTCAGCGTTAGATTGACCTTAAAGTTGAAATGACAGGTTCCTCCATCCTCGACCTTCACTAGACTTGACCTCCATGAATCATAATGTGAATCACAAAAGCAATTCACCCAAACTTCTTTTTCACCCATTCGGTTTCTCGCCACAATGATTTGCTTTCGATAGCGCCACTTATCAAGATCGATATTCCACGGGCTTTTAGAATTGTTCAATATTTGCCAATTATTAAAATCCTCAACACTTCTGGTTACATATTCATCAATAAAAAATAATTCCGCTTGAAGCAAAGTGTCAGAGACGTATGTACTATCAAATATCCAGGAAGGCAACTCCTGGAATGGCAAAATCGCTATGCTGGCTGTATCATACTCTAAATGAGGAAACCGCTTAACATATTCTGGGGTTTTTTGAACACATGAATACTCTATAAAAATCAAAATCGCAACTAATGTAAACAGTTTCTGCATATTGACTTTACATGCAACGTTACGGCTTGGCGCAGGCCGGGATAATTTTAGGACACTTGCGGTGGCGGCGCAACAACTGATATACCTTGGCATCAGAGCGCCGCCACCAGGATGCTACTTGGCTTGCTGCCAAGCCGAATGTTATCTGCATTGAATTATCACCATGATACCTTCCCTTCGTCAATTAGTTCTCTATCTGGATCTGATTCCAAAAGGTTTTGAAATCCAAAGGAACTTATTCTCATGCCATTTGATAACAATAATTTCTTGATAGTATTAACGTATAAATCAGTTTCAAACGGCGGCTCGGCCCATTCCAAAGTATAGTGAAATGCACTTAACACATTTCTCGAATCATCGGTCTTCACTATTAAAACATCATGAAAGGTTTTGATGGAGTCTGTGAATGACATGCCTTCATAGGTTGCCATGAACCTATAGATCGTATACTTACCCATCGTCGGCTTAAAGGCAGTATTTAAGAGGTCTATACCTCCTTGGAAGTAATCAATGCCTGTCATCTTCGCAATGTCTATATCTGCATTCCTGGCGGAATCTATCAATTTGTAAATTTTGTCTTGCCCATGGCTTGAAGAACCAACAATCAAAAACAATAAGAAAAGAAGCAGGACTTTATGCATAGAGGAATTGCAGATAACGTCAGAGCATTGCCGAAGTGCCGGAATTAGAATTCCAGTCACTTGGCATTTATTCTAAAGTTAAATAGAATTCAAAAAGCTGAATTGATATTCTGTCGCCGACATTTTGGCAATGCAATGTTAGGCGTATTTCATTCAACCATTTCTTTTGCTTTAGCTACGAGGATTTTAGCCCGATTAGTCAAGAATTCGTCAAAATCTAAGTCAAGTGAATTTGGCGGACAAATGGCGCTCGCTAAAATGTTGTCGATGGATTGAGCTGGAAGAAGCGCCTTGTACAAGGCAGGATCTTTGTCTTTTATTTTTTGATTGTCAGCATTGTTTAGAAAGCAAAAATTAGCTAAGCAGTTGATCTTTTTTTTATCAACACCCTTTCGTTCCAAGTGCTTCTTAGGAAAAATATGATGGAACTCATTTCTATTTACCGATTTTAAAACATCTCCAAGTCGAACATTTGCTCCTGATATAAATGAGCGAGGATTATTATTTGCTAACATCAAAACAAAAGTTTTGGAATTTACAGACCCCACATTAAACGGCGTGTCTAGGAAAAACGAATCATCTATCTTGCTGTCGAAATCAGAAATAATAGTATTTTCATCACTGGCTAATTTTCGCATTGCTAGAATATCAGCTTTGTGCTTGTCTTGCACACCTGCATTATATCTTCTCGAGAAATTCGATTTCCAAAACCATTTGATCAACTCCTTTCTTTGTTTGTCTGTATAAGGTTGGCCCCTTTCACTTGATGTCGCAAAAAATGCTGATAGAGAGATTAACATGGAAGGATAAGGCAACCAATCAAGAGAATGTACCTTTAATTGATCCCTTAGAAACTCAATGGCTCCTTTTATTCCATTTCGTATTTGACGAAAATTGTTTCGTACCTCATCTCCTGTTAAGCTGATAATCACTGCGGGAGATGTTTCTCCTTTGATTATGCCGCTACTACATTTTAGTTGTAAATCCTTATCTTGAGCCAAGTTCCCAAACCCGTAGGCCTTTAATTCTTCGGCAAGTTCTGAAAACTCTTCCTGTAAATCGAAGTCTGCACTCCAACTCCAAGCTGTCAGAAGTTGATAAGTATTAAGAGGTGTGCCAGCGCGGTTTATTCGTTCAAATACGATTGCGATACTTTCTTTGCTGTCTGTTTCAAATTCTTGAGCCGGTAAAACATACTCCTGAAACTTCTGTTGGACTATCAATATCTGATCCCTTTTTTGTGGGTCAAGTTGATTAACTTCTTCATAAAATTTCCCAGCATCGAATATAACTGACATAGAGAAGTGACGATTTTTTATAACATCCGTTTTTGCTAAAGCAACAAATTTGCTATCTTGAATGCCATCGCTTGCGTCAAAATCAAAGTAGATATCAAGCCATTCATAATTATCTGTAGATTTTAATTCGGTTTGAAAAACGCTAAATAACGAGGTTAATCTTTGTTGACCGTCGAGAACGTAATAGACTGGATGCTCTTTACGTGGTTCCGGGATTGTATAGTTACCTAAATCTTTTTCTGATTCAAGTTTCGAATTTGTCTTCCATAAAAAGACCATGCCGACAGGAAATCCCTTATGGATGCTATCTAATAGGAAACTTACTTGTTGTGGCGTCCAAACCCAGTCTCGTTGGAAAGCTGGAATCCGTATTTCTCCAGTTATGATTCTTTCAACAATTCTTCTTATTGTAAGTGTATCAGCCATTTTATTGAGTTTAGTGTCTTATGAGAATTACGCCTAACGTTACGGCTTGGCGCTGGCCGGTTGAATTTAATAAGCTTTCTACTCTAAGAAGTCAGGCTTGCGCTCAAACCGACTGTTGTGTGTTGTCTATTTGGTTGGGTAAGGTCTCCTATTATCATACTCAGAATAGTACCTTACCAAATTTTCCTCAGAGATCAGGTTGTTTAGCTGGTCGATAAGTCCAAAAAAACAACCATGGCAAAATTTGACCTTTGAACGAAGTTTTTCTACTTTCCCCATCTTCTTTCTTTCAGTTTTGTTGAGCGCTAAACCATTTCTTTGTAAAAAGTAAAACCCAACATAACCATGAATTTTACTTTGTGGGCTTCTCGAGGGTTAACAATTTAAGCAGTTCTGATCTATCAGAATTATTAACGAGCCGAATTGTCCGAGCCATAGTCACCAATGGTCCGCCACCATAACCACACAGTATTCCGAATACTCCTGAAGTAGAGTCTGTATCGTCTGGAGACTGTGCAGAAACATCAACCCAGGACAAGCTTAACATTATGAATAAAATGAAATGTCGCATATAATAGCACACAACGTCAAAGGCTTGGCGCAGGCCGATGAATTTAATTAATTATTTTAATAGAAAAGCCAGACTTGCGCCAAACCAATGTTAGATGTAACCGGTTTAATGTTGTTCGGGAGACCAGTAAAATTCGAGAGTCCAGTCAAACCTCTTAAAGTGATTGTTCAACCGATCTACTAGACCCCAATACTCAATATCTGAAAATTGGGTCCATCTTTTTGTACCCAGATCCTTAAGCCCTTCAAGCTTAGAAAGATTTTTCAACAGGATTCCATCAACAGGTGGATGGATAAACTTGCTTCTTGAACAAGAACCTTGATTGCTAATTATTACAGCAGTTTTCAAATAAATAGAAATAATCTTGGCAGCCCTCCCATAAGTACAAGTTCTCACATCTCGTTCCTCAAAAGTATTAATCAGAGACCTAGCCCATCGAAGATGATAGGATTTAAACTCGTCAGCGGAAACATTCAACTCATCTTCAACAAATTGCTTCAGACCAGATTTATCAATCGCCTCCTTGATGTTTGACGTTGTTGTAAAATTTCGTTGAACAGCCCTTGCAGCCGTCCAAGTAGCATAATTGTGGCGATGTTGATCGAATGTGTAAGATTCCATTATTTTTTTTTGCTCTAGGTTACATCTAACATTGAAGCATTGGCGATGTGGCGGTATTCTGTGTTCCGTCTGCCCGGTGCCGCTGCTGGTTAAAGATACTGAAGTTGAAAATAAATTCTATCGCCCGGCTTTATTTGTTCAGCCCGGACTGAAGCTGAGTAGCGAATAAAAAGCTGAGAATATGTTGTCACCCCGCCATATTGCCAATGCGCTTGTTGTAGGCAGTGGTTGTTTGTTTTATAAAAGATAAAAACTAATTAACCAAAAAAGCTTTTATATGATTCAGCAAATAATCAATATCATAACCATTAGTCCAAATAGATTTATTTACTGTAAACTTAAACTCATTATCAGTGAACTCAACACCAACGCCATTGATATTGTTTCTTATTACTTTATCCCTAAATTCTTTCGAAATACTAAATGTTTTTTCAAGTTTATAGCCAATTTCTGTAATTGCTTTAAGATTTTTATGTAAATAAACTGCACCAGAGTTCAGGTTGTTAATTGTAGACCAATTTTGAGGTCGTTCTAATACACAAAGAGCATAGTTATTTTTATATTGAACAGCGCCAAGTCCTTGATTAAATGATAGCTTAATTTTTTCAGAAATTTTATTGATAGATTTAAGCTCTAAGTAATATACCTTTTGGGCTTTTATAATTTTAAAATCACATAATCCTTCAGTTTTTTGAATTTGGCAATTTAATTTTTGTTTTTCAAAATATATTTTGAAGGCATTTTCAAATGTATCACCAATGTGTTTTTTATATTTAAAATCTAACGCCTTTTCTTTTTCCTCATTTATTAACTCTTTGATTTTGGCTTTTCCAATTATATTTATATCATCATTGAGCTCTATAATACTATTTACTTCTTCTGAAGTTTTTGATTCTAATAAATTAATTAGAGATGAAGATAACTCGGGGTTACCTGCTATAATTGTTAATTCAACTTCAGATAACGAGCTTTTTGCCAGTTTTGCTAATACCTCGCTTTTTCCACTTATCTCTATATCAAAGGCATATTCTAATTCTTGTGGTGTTTTGGTGTTGAGATATAGTTGTGATTTGTTAATTGAGAAATAAGGAAACAAGTTCATTAATGTTTCATCTGAAAGTCCACAAGTCGTATACCAATTAAACAGGTCTTTTAGAATGAGTAAGAAGTTCTCATCGTGAAAGTTGCCTTCAAAATTTCTCAATTCTTCGTCTGTGTCTTTTGCCAATACTTTAAACTCGAAGGTGTCATCTTTGTCAATAAGTTCATCGATTTGCTCAAAATCTCTATGAAGCAAAACATCTCGGCAGTCATTATTTGATAAGGACTGATAAATATCTTTCAATTTTTCATCATAACCATCTTTTAGCCCTTTATGAGTGATTAGGTCTAATTGCATTCCTTTCAAAAAGCAAAGTTGTAAACTTTGATTAAGTATTAGTTTATAGTCATCAAGTAGATCTTCTCTGTCTTGTTCTAAAATGAATTTTACAAATTCAATGAGAAACTCAATTGCTTCTGTCTCGTCCATTGAGTATTCGGAACAAAACTTTTCAAGCGAATCTACATCTTCGGATATTTTTTTTGTGAGTTCTTCTATGTCAAGTTTTTCTCCTGTGAATATTTCAAAGTCTAATATTTCAAACCAGTTTAAAAAGTGTTCTCTTTTGGGTAATATAGTTGGAATGGTTTTGAAAGCTAAATTGAAAATATTCGTCACTAGTGCAGTGTAATTTTTTACTCGTCTGTCTGCGTAAGGAATATATACTTCACTCAATGAAAGCCTCTTGACTTCAGTGTTTAAGGATTCATCTAATTCAACCATTTTCGTTTTATGTATTCCTTCTTTAATCGGTTTGAAAATCGAATTTGTAAACCAAGTCTTTATTGATGTTTCATTAAAGTGTGGATTGCTAAGAAATGAAACATTAAATGCATCATTCCATTCATAATCTTCAATAACGTCCAATAATTTCAAATAGGCTTCCTTAGCTTCAATTAATCTATCTCGGTTTTCTGTATCATATTCAGAAATCTCAATTCCGTCCCGCTCTCTATTTGGAACAAACTTTTCGCTATGAATAACTACTGGAAAATTAAAATTACTTGTCCCTATCATCGGAAATGCACAAAACAATAAAGGACAGTTTTCTGGAAATGGAAGTAGTTGATATTTTTCTTCTTCTATTTCTTGAATTGGAAAGGCAATTTCGGTTTCATCTTCAATAATATTTCCAATTAGTCTGTCTTCAATGTGTTTCCCATTTTTATGGCAAACAGTTTTAATGATTATTAGGTCTTCAATATCACTTTCAACTTCTTCACGTTTAAATGTCCATTTGGCTGTTGCATTCCTGCGGTCAATCACTTCAATTTCTTCCAATTGGGGTCTAAAACTTAAAACGTAAGGAATGAGTTCCTTAAACCTTTCAATTCCGTCATTAACGATTTCTTGTCCTTTTAAAGAAGAATAGGTATTGTCAATGTGATAAGTAAATGAAGTTTGAAATTCATCGTCTGGAAGTTCTTCAAGTTCTTCAAGATTTTCCCGATACTCCGCTTCTGCGTCTTTAATTGATTGAATTAAGAAGTCTTTGTCATTTCTTTCACTTCTGTCAAGGTGGAAACTGAAACTATAAAGCTGTTCATCATCTTCTATTATGCCTTCAATTTGAATAATCTTGGAAAGTATATGAGTTGAAATAAACCCTGTTCCAAACTGTCCGATTACACTTTTTTTATGTATTGTCTCGTCATCTTTGGTTGAGTCGGGCATTATCAGGTTATATGCTTCGTCCAATGTGAAGGGTTTTCCATTGTGACTAAATTTCAGTTTGTCAGAAGTTATTTCAAACCTTGCTTTAACATTGTCACCTAAATCACTTGCATTTTGAAGTAACTCCCACATCCATCTTTGTCGCAAATCTTGTGATTTGCTAAGAATAGGTTTCAAGTGTTCCATTACCCTTTTGGCAGGGATACTATAACTTTTTTGGTCTTTAAGATCTCTAAGTTTATTTTGGATATTCATTTGTTCATGGATGTCGTATACCATTGCCTACAACGTTACGGCTTGGCGCAGGCCGGTTGATTTGTTTGAAATTTTTCCTTTTATAAGACAGGGTTTGCTTCTTGGGCAAAGAGTGCCATTTTTAGTTGTCCACCTACGACGAGCAATATTAAAAGAGATATCCTTCGCATGTAGGGTCAAATATTTGCGCACAACGCTGCGGCTTGGCGCAGGCCGGTGAATTTAATAATCTTTGAATTTGATACAGCCAGGCTTGCGCTCAAGCCGACTGTTGGGTGTTCCCTGTGAATAATTTGTCGCAAACGTCAAAATCCACTAGGGGCTAAAA
>Ga0196972_1000746_pt1 | contig 12650 bp, 12 predicted proteins | sample S1v_2013CmetaG_FD_148618 | JGI IMG/M metagenome (GOLD analysis project Ga0196972, IMG submission 148618) | Soil microbial communities from Anza Borrego desert, Southern California, United States - S1+v_20-13C | ecosystem: Environmental > Terrestrial > Soil > Desert | place: USA: California...
CACGATGGTGCCGGCCAGCAGCTCGGCGAACTGCAGGCCCATGATGGTGACCACCGGGATCATGGCGTTGCGCAGCACGTGGCCCCACAGCGCGCCGCGCTCGCTCACGCCCTTGGCGCGGGCCGTGCGCACGAAGTCCTCGCGCAGCACGTCCAGTACCGCCGAGCGGGTGAAGCGCGCCAGGATCGCCGACTGCACCACCGCCAGCGAGATGGCCGGCAGCAGCAGTGCGCGCAATCCCGGCAGCAGGCCCTCCTCCCAGCCGGGGAAGCCGCCGGCCGAGAACCACTTGAGGTGCACCGAGAACAGCAGGATCAGCAGGATGGCGAACCAGAAGTTCGGGATGGCGATGCCGATCTGCGACAGGCCCATCACGCCGACGTCGCCCAGCTTGTTGTGGCGGGCGGCGGCATAGACCCCGGCCGCCAGCGCGATCAGCGAGGTGAGCACCATGGCCATCACCGCCAGCGGCACCGTCAGGCTCAGGCGTTCCAGCACCAGTTCCGATACCGGCGTGCTGTACGCGTAGCTGGTGCCCAGGTCGCCGGTGAGCATGCCGCCGACCCAGTCGAAGTAGCGCTCCACCGCCGGGCGGTCTATGCCCAGCTTCTGCGCCAGCGCCTGCACCGCTTCGGGCGACGCATCGGGCCCCATCAGGATCTGGGCCGCATTGCCGGGCAGGATCTCCAGCACCAGAAAGACCACCACCGAAGCGCCTAGCAGGGTTGCGACCAGGGTGATCAGGCGCTTGAACAGGAACACGCTCATGAAGGCGCGGATAATGCCAGATCGCTCCGGGTGAAATCTTTCTTACTGGCAGGACTTCGGCATGGCCTTGATGATCACCGACGAGTGCATCAACTGCGATGTGTGCGAGCCGGAGTGCCCGAACGAGGCGATATCGCTCGGGCCGGAGATCTACCAGATCGACCCGGATCGCTGCACGGAGTGCGTCGGCCACTTCGACCAGCCGCAGTGCGTGCAGGTGTGCCCGGTGGCCTGCATCCCGGTGGACCCGGCGCACGTGGAAGATCGCGAGACCCTGTGGCAGAAGTACCGTCGCCTGCAGGGACAGGCGCAGGTGCAGGTCACCAGGCAGGCGCCCCTGCCTTCTGGCGACGACACGGAGCCGGCGTCGCCGGCCGCTCCTAGCGCTTGACCGCGAGCGTGCCGGCGGCTGGGCCGCTGCCCGGCTTCTTGGCCGGCTTGCCGGAATCGGCGGTGCCTTTCTTCCCCGCCTTCCCCTTGCCCTTCTTCGCCTTGGTCGGCTTGCCCGGCTTGTTGCTGGCCGGCGCGCTGGCCGTGAAGACGTCGAGCTTGCGCGTGGCGGCCTTCTCCGGGCCCTTGTACGGACCAGGCTGGGCTTCGAATTGCGGCGGCGGGATGTACAGCTGCGCGGGCTGGGCCTCGCGTTGCAGCCGGTCCTTCTCGAGGCTGTCGGCCAGCTTCGCGTCGCGCTGCGTGGCGGCGGCGGAGCGGTTTCGCTCGGCCGCGGTGGGCGCCGGCTCGGCCTCGATGGCCTTGCCGCCCGCGCAGGGCTGCGGGCCGTAGCTGTCGCCGCAGCGGTAGATGGTCTGTGCGGGCGCGGCGGCCGCCAGGGCCGCCAGCGACAACGCTGCAATCGTCGCTCTCATGGTCTCCTCCCTCGCTGGTGCCCGCAGGTCTTCAGCCTGCTTCGGGCGGACGCGGCGGCTTGGGCCGCGGTGGCTTGCTGGTGTGCACGACCTGCGTGGCCTTGTCCATCTCGCCCGCCAGCAGCAAGGGCGCGGCCTTGAGCGTGCGGGCGATGCATTCGAGGATGGCTTCGCGCTGCTCGGGCGCCGGCTTGCGCAGCACCCAGTCGACCACTTCGGATTTCACGCCGGGATGGCCGATGCCCAGCCGCAGCCGCCAGTAGTCGCCCGTGCCCAGCTGCGCATGGATGTCGCGCAGGCCGTTGTGGCCGGCATGGCTGCCGCCGAGCTTGAGCCGGGCTTGGCCGGGCGGCAGGTCCAGCTCGTCGTGCACCACCAGGATCTCCTGCGGGGCGATCTTGAAGAAGCGCGCCAGCGCCGCGACCGACTTGCCCGAGAGATTCATGTAGGTCTGCGGCTCGAGCAGCCAGATCGTCTGGCCGCCGACGCTGCCGCGCGCGACCAGGCCGTGGTAGCCCTTGTCGGGCGAGAGCTGCAGCTTCAACTCGCGCGCGAGCGCATCGACCCACCAGAAGCCGGCGTTGTGCCGGGTCGCTTCGTACTCCGCGCCGGGATTGCCGAGGCCGACGAACAGCTTGATCATCGTTCGATCCTAAGGGCAAACGCCGCGGCGAGCGCCCATGAAAAAGCCCGCCGAAGCGGGCCTGTTCCCTTCAGGTGAAGGGGTTTACTTCTTGGCAGCCTTGGCGGCCGGCTTGGCTTCCGGCGCCGGGGCAGCAGCAGCGGCCGCCGCTTCGCCCTCGGGCGCAGCTTCCTCGGCGACGGTGGTCACCACCGACACCAGCACCGGGTTCTTCTTGCCGTGGGTGACGGCGGTCACGCCCTTGGGCAGCGTGATGTCGGCCAGGTGCAGCGACATGCCCTTCTTCAGGCCGGACAGGTCGACCTCGATGAACTCGGGCAGGTCGCCCGGGAAGCAGGCGATCTCCAGCTCGGAGATCACGGTGTTGACCACGCAGTGCTCCAGCTTGACGGCCTGGGATTCCTCGGCCTTGACGTAGTGCACCGGCACCTTCATGTGCAGGCGGGTCTTGGCGTCCACGCGCTGGAAGTCGGCGTGCTGCACCAGCTGCTTGAACGGGTGCATCTGCACGTCGCGCAGCAGCACCTTGCTGGTCTTGCCGTTCAGCTCCATCTCCAGGATGGTGGAGTGGAAGGCTTCCTTCTTGAGGGCGTGCCAGAGGGCGTTGTGGTCCAGCTCGATGAGCTGGGGCTGGCCCTCGCCGCCGTAGACGATGGCCGGCGTGCGGCCGGTGTTGCGCAGACGGCGGCTCGCACCCGTTCCCTGCTTGGCGCGCTCGAAAGCGACGAATTTCATGACTGACTCCATTTCGGCAGCCACCGCGACCAGTGTGCTGCCCGTTTCAAGAAAGGCCTTCCCGGAAGGAAGGCCGCTTACAGACCGCGCGGAACAACATGCAGCGCGGTCAAGGCCTCAGAACAGGTTTTCCTGTTCCGAGAACAGGCTCATGACCGAATCGCCCTTGGCGATGCGCTGGATCGTCTCGGCGATCAGCGATGCGACGCTCAGTTGCCGGATCTTGCGGCAGCCGCGTGCCCCGTCGGTCAGCGGGATGGTGTTGGTGACCACGACCTCGTCCAGGGCGGTGCCCTTCTCGATGCGCTCGATCGCGGGGCCCGAGAAGATCGGGTGCGTGCAGTAGGCATACACCTGCCTGGCGCCGCGCTCCTTGAGCACCTCGGCCGCCTTCACCAGCGTGCCGGCCGTGTCGATCATGTCGTCCATGATCACGCAGTTGCGGCCGTCGATCTCGCCGATGACGTGCATCACCTCGCTGACGTTGGCGCGCGGGCGGCGCTTGTCGATGATGGCCAGGTCGGTGCCCAGCTGCTTGGCCAGCGCGCGGGCGCGGACCACGCCGCCGACGTCGGGCGACACCACGATCAGGTTCTCGTAGTTCTTGGTGCGCAGGTCGTGCAGCAGCACCGGCGAGGCGTAGATGTTGTCGACCGGGATGTCGAAGAAGCCCTGGATCTGGTCGGCGTGCAGGTCCATGGTCAGGACGCGCGAGACGCCCACGGTCTGCAGCAGGTTGGCCACCACCTTGGCCGAGATCGGCACGCGCGAGGAGCGCGGGCGGCGGTCCTGGCGGGCGTAGCCGAAGTAGGGGATGACAGCGCTGATCCGCTCGGCCGAGGCGCGCTTGAGCGCGTCGACCATGATCAGCAGCTCCATCAGGTTCTCGTTGGTCGGCGCGCAGGTGGACTGCACCACGAAGACGTCGCGGGCCCGCACGTTGGTGTTGATCTCGACCGTGACCTCGCCGTCCGAGAAGCGGCCGACGCTGGCTGCGCCCAGCGAGATGCCCAGGTGCTCGGCGATCTCTGCAGCAAGGCCGGGATTGGCATTGCCGGTGAACACCATGAAATCGGGATGCGGAAGGGCCTGCATGGGCGGAACGGGTTGAGGGGCGTCAGACACCGGGTTTCTCGTCGATCGGCCCGGGCCACAGGGTCCGGTGCCCAAAAAAATGCTGCAGCCCCGAATGGGTTTGGCAGGGGAGGAAGGACTCGAACCCTCGCATGCCGGAATCAAAATCCGGTGCCTTGACCAACTTGGCGACTCCCCTACACGGGTCGGTCGCTGCAATCAGCGGCCAACCGATGACTCGTCGCTGGAAGCCCACCGTGCCAGCGGATGGACGTCCATGTTGCCGCATTCCCGCACCAGCCAGCCCGGCGGCGCCGGCGGGACCTGGTGGCCCGGCGGCAGCGGCGCGAAAACCGCGCTGCCCGAGCCTGTCATCCGCCCGGCCAGCCCCTGCGAGGCCAGCCATTCCAGCACCCGGCCCACCTCGGGGCACAGCCGCTGGGCCACGGGCTGCAGGTCGTTTCGACCGAACTGCAGCGGGTTTGCAGCAAAGCCTGAAATTATAGCAGCGTCGCTGTTGCGGACCAGATCGGGTGCGCGAAAGATCGCCGCCGTGTCCAGTCCGGCCGCCGGCTTGACGACGAGAAAACGGCCCGCCGGCACGTCCACCGGCGCGATCCGTTCGCCGATGCCCTCGACCCAGGCGTTGCGCCCGTGCACGAAGAAGGGCACGTCGGCCCCCAGGGCGAGGCCGATGCGTGCCAGCTCGGCGCGGCCCAGGCCGGTGTTCCACAGGCGATTCAGGGCGAGCAGGCACGAGGCCGCATCCGAGGAGCCGCCGCCCATGCCCGCCTGCGAGGGCAGCCGCTTGTCCAGCGTGATGTGGGCGCCTTCGCGGCAACCGGTCGCCGATTGCAGCGCCCGTGCGGCCCGCAGCACCAGGTCATCGTCGGGCACAGGCATGCCGATGTCCTCGCGGCTGAGGGCGGTGCCGCTGCGCCGCTCGAAGTGAAGCGAGTCGTGCCAGTCCAGCAGCATGAAGACCGACTGCAGCAGGTGGTAGCCGTCGTCGCGGCGGCCGACCACGTGCAGGAAGAGGTTGAGCTTGGCCGGTGCCGGCACGTCGTACAGGGCGCGCATGGCTCAGTGGTCGAGGACGATGCGCAGGTCGGCCTGCGGCGGCGGCTCGAGCCGGCGGGCACGCAGGCGCCCCTCGGCCAGCAGCGAGAGGTCGGGTTCCCAGCCGGGCACCGGGGTGGCGGTGCCGTCCAGCCAGTCGAACAGCGCCGCGACCGGCAGGGCGGCCCCGGTCACCTGTTCCAGCATGGCCTCCATCGAGGGCCAGGGTTGCGGCGCCTGCCCGGGCCGCTGCAGCACGGCGTGGCCCGGCTCCCAGCGCAGCACGGCGATGGTGCCGCCAAGTGGATTGAGCAGGGTCAGTTCGCCGGCCTGCGGGCCGCCGCGCAGTTCGAAGGCGGCGGAGAACGACTGGCCGGGCTGGTCCTGCACGGCGAGGGCCAGCCTGCCGGTTCGGGTCTCGCTTCCTGCATAAGCAGCGTCGGGGGCGCGCGGCACCTGCGCGCAGCCGGCCAAGAGTGCCAAGGCCATCAGGACGGGGGCGAGCACAGGGCGCGCCAGCCAGCTCGGCGCGGGGATGGCGCGGGATCCGACGCGTGCGCAACTCACGGCTGGACGCCCAGCCGCTTGAGCGTCTGCTGCAGTGTCTCGTTCTCGCGATTGAGCAGCAGGCCTTCGCGCCAGATGCCCTGGGCCCGGTCGCGCTGGCCCAGGCTCCACAGCACCTCGCCGAGGTGGGCCGCGATCTCGGCGTCGGGCCGGCTCTTGTAGGCGCCTTCGAGCAATCGCAGAGCCTCGCTGCGATTGCCCATCCGGAACTCGACCCAGCCGAGGCTGTCGGTGATGAAGGGATCGCCGGGCGCGAGTTCGAGTGCCTTCTGGATCAGTTGCCGGGCCTCGGGCAGTCGCACGCCGCGATCGGCCAGCGAATAGCCCAGTGCGTTGTACGCATGGTGATAGTCGGGCCTGGCCGCGATCACCTGGCGCAGCAGGCGCTCCATGTCCGGCAGCCGGTTCATCTTCTCGGCCAGCATGGCCTGGTCGTACAGCAGGTCGGGGTCCTTCGGATCCTTGGCCACCGCCTTGTCGAGCAGGTCGTAGGCAGCCTTGTAGCGCTTCTGCTCGCGCAGCAACTGCACTTCGGCGGTCAGCTTGGCCCGTGCCTGGACCGGCGTGCGTTCGGGCAGGGCCTGGATCAGCTTGCGGGCTTCGTCCAGCCGGCCCTGCCGGGCGAGGATGGAAGCCCGCCGGCTCTGGGCGGCCAGCAGGTCCTGCGAGTCGTCGATGCGGTCCAGCCAGGCGTTGGCGGCCGCGAAGTCGCGCCGCTCCTCGGCGACCTGCGCCAGCAGCAGGTAGGCCTGTGCCATTCCACGGCTGCGCTCGGCGCCGGCGGGCTGGCTCTTGGCGAGTTCGAGGTAGCGCGTCAGCGAAGCCTGCGCCTCCTCGTGGTGTTTCTCCTGTACCTGCAGCGTGCCGAGCGCCAGCCAGCCCTGCGCCAGCTCGGGCTTCTCGCGGGTGACCGCCTGCACCTGCTGCGCCGCCTCGGTGTAGCGCTGCGCCTCGATCAGGGCACGCGCATAGCCCATTCGCAGTTCCGGCAGCGCGCGGCCCTCCAGGTACCGGCGCACGATGGCCTCCGCCTGCGGCATGCCGGGGTCCATGAGCTCCAGGGCGAGCAGGACCGGGCTCTCCGATTGCGGGTCGGCGGCCTGCCCGCGCCCGGCTGCGGCCAGCGCGCCCTGGGTGTCGGAGGCGGCCAGTCGCAGGCGACCGACGGTGGTCCAGGCGGCCGCCGCCGTCGCCGGATCGGCCAGCTGCTCCTGCAGGGCCTGTTCCACCAGCGTCGCGGCCTGCTGCTTGTCGCTGACCCGGGCGAACAGCCGGGGGATCGCGCTGAGCACGGCCACCCGGTCTCGCGCATCCGCCAGCGCCAGCTCCGTGCGCAAGGGCTCCATGGCCTCGGGGACGCGGTTGAGCGCCAGCAGGATCTGCAGCACATAGCGATTGGCGTCCCGCGAGGTCGGATGGGCCTGCTTCCAGGCGCGCGCGGCCTGCAGCGCGGCATCGCCGGCGCGGCTCTGGAACGCGATCTCCACCGCGCGCTGGTAGAGCTCGGGGTCGTCGGTCTTGCGCGCGGCATCCAGCATGAGCGAGAACGCGGCCGCGGACTCGTCGCCGCGCGCGTTCAGCTCGCTGAGCAGCAACTGGTAGAACAGGTCTGCGTCCAGCGCGCTGGTGACGGGTTCCGTTTGGGATTCGGCCGGGGTGGAGGCCGGAGCGGTCGGCACCGGGGGACCGGGCTGTGCGCAGCCCGCCTGGGACAGCGCAAGCAGGATGAGCGCGCCCCATGCCACGCGAGAGCTGCGGTTCATCCGGACCATAATAATCCAAGCCCCTGCGGGTGCGATGCCATGCCTGAATTACCGGAAGTCGAGGTCACGCGGCTGAGTTTCGCCGACCGCATCGCGGGTGCCCGCATCGAACAGGTGCGGCTGGGCAAGCCCCTGCGCTGGCCGCTGGGCTGCGATCCGGCTGCGTTGGTGGGCCGCACGGTCCGCGCGGTGCGTCGCCGCGGCAAGTACCTGCTGATGGACCTCGATGAAGGGTTGCTGCTGCTGCATCTGGGCATGTCGGGCAGCCTGCGGTTCGCAGCCGAGCAACCGGCGGCCGGCGTGCACGACCACTTCGACCTCTTCACCGACCGCGGGGTGCTGCGCCTGAACGACCCGCGCCGCTTCGGTGCGGTGGTGCATGCGTTGCGGGAGGAGTCGCCCGAGGCGATCAAGCTGCTGGGTGGGCTGGGCGTGGAGCCGCTCGGCGACGCGTTCGACCCGGTGGCGTTCCACGCGGCGCTGCGCCGGCGCAAGGCCCCGATCAAGCAGGTGCTGCTGGCGGGCGACGTCGTGGTGGGCGTGGGCAACATCTACGCCTCCGAAGCGCTGTTCCTGGCCGGCATACGGCCCACGCTGAGTGCTGCTCGCATCAGCCGGCCGCGCGCCCTGAAGCTGCACGGTGCCATCCGCGACGTGCTGGCCCGGGCCGTGCGACAGGGCGGCAGCACGCTGCGCGACTTCTCCAACGCGAACGGCGAATCCGGCTACTTCCAGCTGGAAGCCATGGTCTATGGCCGCGCCGGCCTGCCCTGCCGGGTGTGCGGAACGCCGGTCCGGGGCATCCGGCAGGGCCAGCGCGCCACGTTCCACTGCCCCGAATGCCAGAAGTGACACAGTTACGGCTGAGCCCGGGTGCTATATTCAATCGAAGGGGTATCAGTGGGCGCTTCCTTCAACGAACAATTCGACCAGCACGCCGCATGGCGGCGTGACTTCGCGCTGCGGCTGAAGCTGCTGGCCGAGTGGCTGCGGGACCATGACCTGCTGGACGCCGCCGTCGAGGAACGCCTGCGCCGGCTCGAGACGCAGATGCGGTCCGACAAGGTCATGGTGGCCTTCGTCGCCGAGTTCTCGCGCGGCAAGTCCGAGCTGATCAACGCCATCTTCTTCGCCGGCTACAAGCGCCGCATCATGCCGGCCAGCGCGGGCCGCACGACCATGTGCCCGACCGAGCTGGGCTACGACAGCGAGGTGCCGCCCTGCCTGCGCCTGCTGCCCATAGAGACGCGGCTGCAGCCGCAGCCCCTGATGGAGTGGCGCGGAGCCCCCGAGAAGTGGACCCGCGTCGACCTGGACGTGAACGACCCGGCGCAACTCGCGCAGGCCTTCGAGAAGGTCGCCGAGGTGCGGCACGTCAGCAAGGACGAAGCCCGCGCGCTCGGCTTCTGGCACGACGACACGCCCGACGACAACCCGATGGAGAGCCCGGACGGCCGGGTCGAGGTGCCGCGCTGGCGCCATGCGCTGATCAACATCGCCCACCCGCTGCTGCGGCAGGGGCTGGTGATCCTCGACACCCCGGGACTCAACGCCATCGGCGCCGAACCGGAACTCACGGTGAACCTCATTCCGCAGGCGCACGCGGTGGTGTTCATCCTGGCGGCCGACACCGGCGTCACCAAGTCCGACCTGGCGATCTGGCGCGAACACCTGCTGCCCGAGGGCGAGGACATGCACGCCCGGCTGGTCGTGCTGAACAAGATCGACACGCTCTGGGATTCTCTGAGCACCCCGCAGCAGGTGCAGGCCCAGATCCACCGGCAGCGCGCCACCTCGGCCGAGATCCTCGGCCTGCCGGCCGAGCAGGTCATCCCCGTTTCCGCGCAGAAGGCGCTGGTCGCCAAGGTCGAGGACGACGCGAGCCTGCTGGCCACCAGCGGCCTGCCGGTGCTGGAGCACGCGCTCGGCGAGGGCATGATGGGCCAGCGCCAAGCGATCCTGCGTGCCGCCGTCGCTGCCAGCATCGGCGAACTGCGCGCCGAAGCCGGCCGGGCGCTGAACATCCGCCGCCGCGACCTGGCCGAGCAGGTGCTGGAGCTCAAGGGCCTGCGCGGCAAGAACGCCTCGGTGATCCGCCACATGCGCTCGCGCATCGAGCAGGAGCAGCGCGATTTCGACGTCAGCGGCGCCCGCATCCATGCCGTGCGGTCGGTGCACCTGAAGCTGCTGCGCGACGTGTTCGACCTGCTGGGCACTGCGGCGATGAAGGAGCAGATGGCGCAACTCACCGACGGGCTGCGCCAGAAGGGCATCAAGCTGGGCGTCAAGCGCGCCTATGCGCAGACCTTCGACCGGCTGCGCGAGGGCCTGCGCAAGGCCCAGGGCATCAGCGACGAGATCCAGTCGATGCTGACCGGCACCTTCCGGCAGCTCAATGCCGAATACGGGTTCTCGCTGCAGCCGCCCAAGGAGCCCGACCTGGCCCGCTACCAGCGCGACCTGGACCTGGTCGAGCGCGGGCACCAGCACTACCTGGGCGTGGGCCACGCGCTGCGACTGGCCCAGCCCGAGTTCGCCGACCGGCTGGTGCGTGCGCTGGCCACCCGCTTGCGGGCGGTCTACGAAGCGGCACTGGGCGAAGTCGAACTGTGGAACAAGGCCGCCGCGGCCCAGCTCGACGCGCAGCTGCGTGAGCGGCGCCGCAACTTCAGCCGCCGGCTGGAGGCGATCGAGCGCATCCAGCAGGCTGCCTCCGGGCTGGACGATCGCATCGCCGAGATCGAGGCGCAGGACCAAGCCCTCGATGCGATCGACGCCAAGCTGCTCGAGTTGACTCGGCATCTGGAAGTCGCGCCGGCGAAGGCCCCGGCCGAACCCCCGCAACTGCAACAGGCATGACCGAGCCGCACGGCGGCATCTCCGGCCTGGTCGTGCGCTGGCAGCGGCGGCATGGCCGGCAGTCCCTGCCCTGGCAGGGCACGCGCGATCCCTATCGCGTCTGGCTGTCCGAGGTCATGCTGCAGCAGACCCAGGTCAGCACGGTGCTCCCGTACTACGAGCGCTTCCTGCAGCGATTTCCGCAGGTGGCCGACCTGGCTGCTGCCGACGCCGACGAGGTGCTGGCGCTCTGGAGCGGCCTGGGCTATTACAGCCGCGCGCGCAACATGCACCGCTGTGCCCAGCTGGTCGTGAACGCGCACGGCGGCCGCTTCCCGCAGAGCGCGGCGGCCCTGGAGGAACTGCCCGGCATAGGCCGCTCGACCGCGGCGGCGATCGCCGCCTTCTGCTGGGGTGAGCGCGCCGCCATCCTCGACGGCAACGTCAAGCGAGTGCTGGCCCGGGTACTGGCCTTCGGCGACGATCTCTCGCAGGCCGGCGCCGTGCGGGAACTGTGGCAGCGCGCCGAAGGACTGCTGCCCGCCAAGCCCGCGGACATGCCGGCCTACACCCAGGGCTTGATGGACCTGGGGGCCACGGTCTGCCTGGCCCGGCGGCCGTCGTGCCCGGCCTGCCCGCTACAAGACGTGTGCGCCGCTGCGCGCGAGCAGGCTCCCGAGCGCTACCCGGTCAGGAGCCGGCGCACGCGGCGCAGTTCGCAATCGCTCTGGCTGCTGCAGGCCCGCGCGCGCGACGGTTCGGTCTGGCTGGAAAAGCGGCCCCCGGCCGGCGTGTGGGGCGGCCTGTACTGCCTGCCCGTCTTCGATTCGCGCGAGGAACTCGCGTGCGCGGTGCCGTTGGCGGCCCGTCGCCGTCTGGCCGACCGGCCACCGTTCCTGCACGTGCTGACCCACCGCGACCTGCACCTGCATCCGGTGGCCGTGGAGTTGCCCCTGGCAGCCCTGGGCGGCCGCACGGGCGAATGGTTCGCGGGAGAGGAATGGCCCTCGCTGGGCCTGCCCGCGCCGGTGCGCAGCCTGCTCTCGCAGGCCTAGCGGCGGCGCATCGCCGGCCTCAGGGCCGCTCCAGTTCGCGGTGCCGCTTCAGCGTGGTCCAGTGCTGGCCGAACGCCGCCGCCAGTCGCTCGACCAGGTACACCGAGCGGTGCTGCCCACCGGTGCAGCCGATGGCGACCGTGACGTAGCTGCGGTGGTCCTGCGCCAGCGGCTCCAGCCACTGCTCGAGGAACCCCGAGATGGACGCGTACATGCGCTCCAGCTCCGGCTGCTGCTGCAGGAACTCGGCCACCGGCGCATCCAGGCCGGTGAGGTCGCGCAGCTCCGGCTCGTAGTGCGGGTTGGGCAGCATGCGCACGTCGAACACGTAGTCGGCGTCCACCGGGATGCCGCGCTTGAACGCGAACGACTGGAACACCAGCGTGAGCTGGCTGGGCGGCGCCGCCAGCAGGGCCTTGACCTGCGCCTGCAGGTGGGCCGGCCGGATCGTGCTGCTGTCGATCACGTGGGACTGCTCGCGCAGGTCGCCCAGCAGTTCGCGCTCCACCTCGATGGCCTCGACCAGCGCGCGCCGGCGCACCAGCGGGTCGGCCGGCTCGGACGCGACCTGGCTGGACAGCGGGTGCCGGCGGCGCGTCTCGGAAAAGCGCCGCACCAGCGTGTCGGTGGTGGAGTCCAGGAACAGGGAGCGGACGTTCACGCCGCCGCGGCGCAGCTCGTCCAGCTGCTGCGGCACCAGCGGCAGCGAGGTGGCGCTGCGCACGTCGATGGCAATGCCCACGCGCTGCTGGTGCTTTTTGGCCTGCTCGAGGGCCACGAAGGACTGGAGCAGCTCGGGCGGCAGGTTGTCCACGCAGTAGTAGCCGGCGTCCTCCAGCGCGCGCAGGGCCACCGTCTTGCCCGACCCGGACATGCCCGTGATGAGGACCAGCTCCAGGCTCATGGCTGGCTGCCCAGCATTTCCTTGGCGTGCGCCAGGGTGGTGCCCGAGAGCCGCTCGCCGCCCAGCATGCGCGCGACCTCCGCGACCCGCTGCTCGCCTTGCACCGCGGCGACGTCGCTGGTGGTGCCAGCCTCGTCGCTGCGCTTGGCGACGACCAGGTGGTGGTCGGCGCAGGCCGCGACCTGCGGCAGGTGCGTCACCGCCAGCACCTGCCGGTCGCGTCCGAGCTGCTTCATGAGCCGGCCCACGGTCTCGGCCACGGCGCCGCCCACGCCGGCATCCACCTCGTCGAAGATCAGCGTCCCGGCCGTGCCCAGCCGGCTGGTGGTGACGGCGATCGCCAGCGCGATGCGCGAGAGCTCGCCGCCCGAAGCGACC
>Ga0196972_1000747_pt1 | contig 12648 bp, 12 predicted proteins | sample S1v_2013CmetaG_FD_148618 | JGI IMG/M metagenome (GOLD analysis project Ga0196972, IMG submission 148618) | Soil microbial communities from Anza Borrego desert, Southern California, United States - S1+v_20-13C | ecosystem: Environmental > Terrestrial > Soil > Desert | place: USA: California...
ACTGGGCGAAATAATGATATCGCTTATGGTAGCTGCACCTTTTGAGAGCAGCTCCTTTGCATAATCATTATCGGCGACGCTTTTGTTAATAAAGGACAAGTCACTGCTGTTTATTACCATACCCTTTGAATCAGCAATAAACACGCGCTCAACGCCTTTGGTATCGTACATATAGTCTGTAAGCACGATATCTACCTTAGTCTTTATTGCCTCAAGATCTTGTGCCGGGAGGTTATTTACAGTACCATGCATCAATTGCTGTATATCTCTTTGCTTAGTCAATGCATTAATTTTTTGGAATTCCCTTTGAATGATAGATGCTATTGTGCTGGTCTGTGTTTGGATAACATCTGCCATTCCATAATTCGTAAGCTCCATAATTGTATCAATAGATTTTTGATATGTAAAAAATCCTGCAGCTGATATGGCTGATAATACTATTAGTACCACAAATGTGATAATTTTCACCTTTATTTTCATTTGTATCCCCCTTTGAAATGAAAGTAAAATTAGCTTCTATGATTATTTTATTATAGTCTACATATTTTAACAATATGTTTTAGTAAAACGACAGTAAAATATTAGAAAATTCTCTCAAGTTTTCGTTAGGTTTGGACAAGAATATATAAGCTGCCTCCCGCATAGATTACTATGATTGGTTATTTATACAAGGGGGGAGGGTTAAGATGCTGGAGAATCATGTTCTGGTCTCATTGCTTGTGTTCTTGCTGACCTATGCCATTATCATATCAGATAAAATTAATCGAACAGTCATAGCGATGTTTGGCGCATTATTGATGGTCGTATTTCAGGTTATGCCGCAAGAGCATGCTTTTGCGGTAATAGACTTTAATACGATAGGTCTGCTTATTGGAATGATGATTATCGTCATTATAATGAAAAAGACAGGCATATTCCAGTATATAGCCATTCGAGCAGCTAAAATGTCCAAAGGAGACCCCTGGAAACTTTTTATGATGTTTGCAGCTATAACTGCAATTGCTTCAGCTTTTTTAGACAATGTCACTACCATCTTGCTGATTATGCCAGTAACGTTGGTTATCACTGATACATTGAAGCTTAATCCCCAGCCTTTTATATTTTCTGCCATTTTTGCGGCGAATATAGGGGGTACAGCTACATTGGTGGGAGATCCACCCAACATTATGATTGGCGGAGCTACAGGACTTGGGTTTCTTGACTTTATCAATAATCTGGCTCCTGTAGTAGTTGTGGTGTACGTCATAACCATGCTGCTTATGCGGCTGATTTTTAATAAGCATTTCGAGGTTCCTAAAGAAGGGATAAAGGAAATTTTAAAGCTGGATGAGTCGGTAGCAATTCAGGATAAACGACTGCTGATAATGAGTTTGGTTCTGCTTGGGGCAACGATTATAGCATTTATTTTTCATCGTGAATTGAACCTTGAATCAGCGACTATTGCATTAATAGGCTCAGTATTGCTTCTGCTTGTCAGCAAAGCAGAACCGGAGGAGGTATTGCTGGAGGTTGAGTGGGCTACGGTTTTCTTCTTCATTGGATTGTTTATCTTGGTAGGTGCGCTGCAAGAAGTCGGTATAATCAGGTATATGGCAGAAAAGCTTGTAAACGCGACGGATGGCAATTTAAAAAATACCATGCTGCTTATTCTCTGGATGTCTGCAATCACGTCGGCATTTATTGATAATATTCCTTTTGTGGCCACCATGATACCTTTAATCCAGAATATACAAGCTATTACAGGGATGGACACTTCTCCGCTATGGTGGGCGTTATCTTTGGGTGCATGCTTGGGAGGAAATGGAAGTATTGTGGGTGCATCAGCAAATGTTGTTGCAATAGGCATGCTGAATAAGCGGGGGATAAGGTTCGGATTCATGCAATATTTGAAAATGGGTTTTCCTCTAATGTTAGTGTCCATATTTATCAGCACCATTTACTTGTTGGTATTCTACGTGAAGTAGCAAATGTATATATTGTATTAAGTAAATTAATTCCAATAAAGAGGTGACTATAAATGAAGTATATCAATGCGGAGTTTAGTCAACATGAGATGCGGCTGATACAGCTGGGTGCAAAGGTGGAACAGATAAGCAGCAAGCTATGCTATATAAAATTCAACATCAATAATATAATGATTGAATATGTGTACAACATAAACAGCAAGAATCAGTACTTTTTAGAAAGAATAAAGCCTTATCCGCTTCCAATCAAGAGCTTTAGTCAAGAATCAGACATAGTTGATATTATTAGAGTGGATATTAAGCAGTTTAAGAACGCTGTAAAGAGCAAGAACATTGGAAGCTTCGTGGAAATCAACAATGAGCTGAATTCAACGATCAAGAGGTTTGAAGATCTTTTTTTATATTATAATGTGTCTTCAGAAACTGTTGCATGTATCAGAGTGAAAATCGATGAGCTGCAGCAGGATATTGCTGATGCAAAGGCTACGGCAGAGAGAGTATTTTTTGATAAGGAACCTGATAATCTGGAATAAAAAGCGGAGGATTTCAAAGTCCACCGCTTTTGTAATGATTACGTTATTGTAGTGGTTTTATGAACATTTGTGTCCAATATGCTACGCCATTTTTGTTAGTGGCATAACCTACACCTATTTGTGTATAACTTGGGCTTAGGATATTGCTTCTATGCCCCGGTGAATTCATCCAAGCTGTCATTACTGCTTGTGCTGTTTTCTGACCATAGGCAATATTCTCGCCTGCGGATGAATATTTGATGCCAAAGGACTCCATCATTCTGAATGGGGATCCGTAAGTTGGTGAGGTATGTGAGAAGTAATTCTTATTAGCCATATCAGCAGACTTGTATCTGGCTACTCTGGACAATTGCCAGTTTTCCTTTAGCGGCTGCAAGCCTTTTTTTGATCTCTCCACATTTACCAATCTTACAACTTCGCTTTCAATAGCCTTAATGCCCTGCATGGTTGGAACTGTGAGCTTTTGTCCGGGGTAAATCATGCCTGGGTTTGTTACCTGAGGGTTGCTGGAAATAATCTCGCTAACTCCAACCTGATATTTCTCTGCTATTTTCCACATGCTGTCACCGGATTGAACAGTGTAGGTGACTGTATCTTGCGCTGAAACAACACAGACTAGCATTGCTGTCATTAAAATAAAGCCAATCAATAACTTTTTCATATTTTCTCCACCTTCTAAAATGATTTTATTTATTATTGTATAGTTTTTGAAACTTGGAATTTTTTATGTTGCAGAGATTGTGCTATAAAAGAAAAAAAAGTGCAGTTTATTAAATGGTAAGCAAATAACTTAATAAAAAGCAAAATTGGATATATATGTCGAAAAGAGCAAATTATTGTATATTATAGTACTATGCATTATAATTATGGTAAACAAAAAAGATGGGGTGGGGGATTATGAATAAGATTGGTACGAAAAAATATGATGCAAACAAAATAAACAGATTTAATGCATCCTTGTTAAAGGCGGTGCGGACTATGGGAAGATTGTGCTTACAGCAAATGTGATAGCTGCCGCAACAGCTTGGATGTGTTATTTCCTGCACAGAAATGGCCTCTTAAAGGTCTCTGTTGCTGCAGTGCTTATTTCGCTTCTTCCGGTATTTACGGGCATTGCTATTTCTTATTTTGGTAATGGAGGGCTGGCCACTAAGATATTTCTTGTGTTCTTGATGTCAAATGCTATGGCGGGTTTATATTTTAAGAAGCGTATTGTAGCCTTGAATGGTGTATTGACCAATATAATAGTTGTTGCAGTAGCCTTCATTGCACCCATTGTTTTATCTAGTGGTCCTCTAGAGGTGCGTGAACTGATTTCTAGCTTGATTATTATGGACTGCAGTGTACTGATCATGTTTTTCCTGACAAAATGGGGAAATGAATATGTCCAAGCGGCAGAGGAAAAGGAAGTTCATGCTGAAGCCCTTGTCACTCAGCTTGAAGAGGCCATGCAAAAAATAAATAGTATAGCAAACACACTTAACAATAATATACATAAATCAGGTATTGAGTTAAGTCAGATAAAAGAGAGCAGCAGTCATGTAACTGCTTCAATAAATGAAATAGCAAGGGGAATTGAGGAAGAGGCAAATGGCGTTGCCAATATCGTTAATATTGTAAATGAAGCTGGCAATGCCATGAATAGCTTGTATATGCTTTCAAAGGATATAAAGACGGTCTCTGACAAGGTATCAAGTATAGTACATAGCAGTTCTGACAGTATGCATGATATGACAGAACAGATGTGTACAATCAAGGATGCAGTGAAGGAAGCGTTGGAAACGGTATCTGAGCTGGAAACAAATATGGAGAGCATAAACAATTTTTTAAGTTCGATTGCGCAAATAGCAGAACAGACGAATCTGCTGGCATTAAATGCGGCTATTGAAGCTGCCAGGGCCGGGGAGTCAGGCAAGGGCTTTGCGGTAGTGGCAGATGAAGTAAGAAAACTTGCAGAACAGAGTGGAAATACAGCCAAGGAAATTTCTAATATCATTAGTATGGCAAGACAAAAGAGCAGAATCGCTTTGGAAAAGGCACGAGTGGGCAATGCTGCCGTTGAAAATGGAAGCAGCATTGTAAGTCAGGTAAATAATGGTTTTCAGCAGATTAAGATCTCTTACGGGGACATGGATAGAAATATAGAAAAAGAGTATGAAATGATTGAGAATATCAATATTCTTTATGGAAATATCCAAGATCATTTGGAGAGTATAGCAGCGATATCACAGCAGCATGCGGCTACAACACAGGAGGTTTTGGCAGCCACAGAGAATCAAAATACTAATATCGTAGAAATAGCAAAAACTTCAGAAGAGCTTACCAAAGCCAGCGATGTACTAAAATCAATGGTTGAAGTAAAAGAAAAACAATAGTTGGATTGATATGAAGAGAGTTTAGAAATAAACTCTCTTAACTTATTTTAAGCATTCAAAAACATGTTGAAAACGTGCGAAAATTGTTGTAAAATGTAAGGAAATGCAACCTTTATTTGTAATTAGTAATGACTAAAATTGAAGGGGTGAAGGCGTATTTAGGAGAGTGAATTATATCCTAATTATTACATATCTAGAACGAAGAATATAAAATCATTCCAAATATAACTAAAATTAAAAATGGGGGTAAGGTTAATGGCAAAAAATGCAGCAAACAGAGTTAAGTTTTCTATCAGAGCAAAGCTCATACTACTGATCGTAGGACTATTGACAGTTTCTATTCTATCACTGGGCTTTTTCAGCTATGGAAACACGAGAGAGGTTTTAATTGGTCAGTTCGTTCACAGCTCTGAGGAGCTTGCAGTCAAATTGAATGAATCTTTGGATACATTCTTGGTTGCGAATGAACAGAACCTAGAGATGCTGAGCAATAACTTCAATGTTACAGAGATCTTAAACATGCCTGTAGAGGATCACAGATACCTTTACAATGCACTTCAGAATTATCAGGAGGCACACCCTGATATTCAAACAGTATATTTAGGTGCAAAAACGAAGCAAATGTTCTTGTTCCCAAGTGTTGATTTACCAGCTGATTTCGATCCTACATCAAGACCTTGGTATCAGGACGCTGTAGCTGCCAATAAAATGATATGGACAGCTCCTTATATTGATGCGGGTACTGGAAATGTAGTTATCACAGTAGCAAAGCCTGTTAAGGACTCCAAAGGAGAGCTTACTGGGGTAATCGGGGCAGATATTTCACTGGACGTTATCATGCAAATGATAGGAAAGACTAAGATCGGTGAAAAAGGTTATTTCTTTGTAGCTGACAAACAAGGTAATGTCGTTCAGCATCAAGATGCATCCCTGGTCGGAAAGCCTATTCCGGTTAAGGAACTGTTTGACTTTGTTGTAAAGGGTCAAAACGGTACAATGGAATATCAATATAATGGTGATAAAAAGGCAGCTATAGCTGTTGAAAACAAGAAAGTTAACTGGATGATAACCGGTGCCTTCAACGAGTCAGAGGTTAACAAGAGTGCATCAGCAGTATTAAACTCAACACTGTTGATTGGCTTAGCGATAGCTGTTATTGCAATTGTGCTTGGGGTCATCGCTTCTACTATCATAGTAAAATCCTTGCAGGAACTGGCTAGAGACTTGGACAGCATCGGCAAGGGGAACTTCAAAGTCAGATGCAAGAAGAAATCCAATGATGAAATCGGACAGCTTGCAGATACAATCAATAATATGGTAGAAGAATTATCCAAGCTAATAAAAAATGTAGCAAATATATCCTCAGCAGTTGCTGCATCCTCTAATTCCTTGGCAACAGCAGCGCATCAGACAACAGCATCAACGGATGAGGTAGTAAGAGCGATTGGCGAAGTTACAGAAGCAGCCAATGATCAAGCTAGAGGTACAGAGACTGGTATGTTCAAGACCAACGAATTGTCAGAGAGCATCCAAAAAGTTGCAGAAGCATTGGAGCATATTACTGAGAAGTTCGAGAAGGCTACTGGCTTGAATCAACAAGGACTCAGCACAGTTAAGGTTCTTACCCAAAAGACTGAGGAGAGCAATAGTGCAGCTCAAGAAGTAAGTACTGTTATATTTGAAGTAGATAAGAGCACAGAAAAAATAGGGGCAATAACAAGTGCTATAGGACAAATTGCAGGTCAGACAAACCTATTGGCATTAAATGCGTCTATAGAGGCTGCAAGAGCAGGGGAAGCTGGTAAAGGCTTTGCTGTTGTAGCAGATGAAATCAGAAAGCTGGCTGAGCAATCTTCAACTGCAGCAGAGCAAATTAGAGCGCTTATCCAAGGTATACAGGAACAATCCAAAAATGCAGTTGTAACTATGGATAATGCAAAGTCGGTTGTTATAGAACAAGCAAAGGCAGTTTCAAAGACAGAAGAGGTATTTGCGCAGATAACAGAAACCATTGCTTCCATAGACAACGAGTTGGACGGCATTAACTCATTGAACAAATCAATGGTTCACAAGAAGAACGATATTACTACAGTAATGGAAGGCGTAGCTTCTGCATCACAGCAGACAGCTGCATCAACAGAAGAGATTTCAGCTTCAACAGAAGAGCAGTTGGCTGTTATTGAAGAAATCAGCAGAACAGCTGAAAACTTAAATGGGATGGCTAAGAAGCTGAACGACGAAATAAAGAAGTTCGAGATATAAGGAATATTTCCAAGGAGCTTGGGTAAAACTCAGGCTCCTTTTTTTATTTTTGCCTAAAATAAAAATCTACTAGCATTTAATAAAAATTTTCAGATTATTTTACTTGAATTTTAGTAATGCAATAGTATAATAAACATAATAGAGTTTGGAGGGGAAAAAATGGCAGATAAGGTGAAGAAAATCGCACTACTTACCGGGGGCGGAGATTGTCCCGGTCTAAATGCTGTTATTCGTGCAGTAACTAGAACAGCGATACTAAAGTATGGATATGAGGTTATCGGATATAAATACGGTTATAAGGGCTTATACAACAATGATATCGTGCCTTTGGATCTAAATGCGGTATCAGGAATTCTGCATAAAGGCGGAACTATCTTGTACAGCTCAAATAAGGATAATCTATTCAACTATCAGGTTGAAGAAAACGGGGAAAAGGTTTATAGGGACGTTTCCGACGTTGCAGTAGAAAACCTCAAAAAAGAGAATGTGGATGTACTTGTGGTTATAGGCGGCGACGGTACTTTGACAAGTGCCAGAGACTTTGCCAGAAAAGGTGTAAAGGTAGTTGCAGTACCAAAGACCATAGACAATGACTTGGCTGCTACTGAAACAACCTTTGGGCACTACTCAGCCTTGGATGTGGCAACAGATGCTTTGGAAAGATTACATACGACAGCCGAATCCCATCATAGAGTCATGATTCTAGAGGTAATGGGAAGAAACGCAGGCTGGATCGCACTTAGATCTGGAATTGCGGGTTCGGCAGACGTTATCTTATTGCCTGAGATACCATATAATATTAATAAGGTTGTAGATAAGATTAAGGAAAGAGGGACACAGGGAAGACCTTTTACAATCATCGTTGTAGCAGAAGGTGCAATGCCAAAGGGCGGCGATGTAGTAGTGCAGAAAATCGTGTCAGACAGCCCGGACCCAATTAGACTGGGCGGTATCGGAAATAAGCTGGCCAGCGATTTGGAGAAGCTAATCAGCAATCACGAAATAAGATGCACGGTACTAGGGCACTTGCAAAGAGGTGGAGATACTTCCACATACGACAGAATACTTTCCACCAGATATGGAGTTGCAGCGGTTGAGTTGATACATGAAGGCCGCTTCGGCAATATGGTATGCTTAAACAGCAACAAAATGACCTTTGAACATTTAGAGAATGTGATAGGTCAAATCAAAACTGTTGATGTGAATGATGAACTGGTTAAAACAGCCAGAAGCATAGGTACGTCTTTCGGAGACTAAAACAAAAGCGATATTGCATTTGCAATATCGCTTTATTTTATACTTTACCTTTCAGGCATTTCTTCCACTGGACCGTAGTCCACACCAAAGGTGTCTATAGTAACCTGTTTCATTACCTGAGGCTCATAGGGCTTGTCGTTTCCATCTCTATCTACTTTTACAATTCTGTCTACTTCTTCAATACCTTCGATTACTTTACCGAAAGCTGCATATTGTCCATCAAGATGTGGAGAATTCTTATGCATGATGAAGAACTGGGAGCCTGCTGAATCAGGATGGCCTGCTCTCGCCATGGAGATTACGCCTCTCTCGTGCTTCAGATCATTCTTGAAGCCGTTTGCCTTGAACTCACCTTTGATGCTGTAGCCAGGGCCGCCGATGCCTATTCCTTCAGGACACCCGCCTTGGATCATAAAGTTTGGAATAACTCTGTGAAAAATCAGTCCATCATAAAAGTTCATATTGGTTAGGGTAATGAAGTTTCGAACTGTGTTTGGAGCTATCTCTGGATATAGCTCTATAGTGATTTTGTTTCCGCTTTCCATTTCAATGGTTGCTACTGGATTTTTGCTCATTGGTATCTTCCTTTCATATTAAATGTTTACTCTTTCACTTGGTCTACAAATTCCTTCAGCATTTCATAATCTTTCATGTAGCCTTCGTGAGCGGCTATTATTTTAAAATCCTTGTTTATCATTAGAGATAAAGGGATTCCGCTGACACCATACTGATTTGCCACTGCACCCTGTGAATCCAGCCATACCGGGAAAGTATATTTATTCTCGGTCATAAATTTGCTGACTACATCTTTTGATTCCTGAAGATTCACTGTTACTATGACCAGATCAGAATCCTTGTTCTCTTGGCTAAGCTGTTCTATAAAAGGCATTTCGTATTTGCAAGGTCCGCACCAGCTGGCCCAGAAATTGAGGAATATATTCTTTCCCTTATAATCAGAAAGACTAACCTTATTGCCATTCATATCTTCCAAGGTGAAGTCCAAAGCATCTATTGACTCTGCCACGTTTTCCTCTGCAGGAGGAGTTTGTTCGGCTACAGGGGGTGTGGGAAGGGGTGCAGGGGTATTGTTGTATTGATATGTAGTATACACAGCAACTGCCACTAATATTATTGCCACTGCCCAGATAATCATGCTTTTTTTTCTGTCATTCATGAAATGTCACCTCCGATTTAGAAATTAAAGAAGTTGAAATAACTGCTTAACTTAAGAAACTTATCAAAGAGTATGACCAAGCCTACTGCGATTACCAGCACGCCGCTGATGACCGAAATAAGGGGCATATACTTCGACATCTTTCGAAAATGCTTGGAAAAGCTTTCGATAGCCAATGCCGTAAATATGAAGGGCATTGCCAGACCTAAGGAATATGCTATCAGCAGCAGCACACCCTTATATATGGTAGCCATGCTGCCGGCATAGATAAGTATAGAGGCCAGTATCGGACCTATACAAGGCGTCCACCCGGTGGCAAAAGCCATACCTAACAGTATGGAACTTGCTCCGCTGCCTAGCTTGCTTGGTTCTTTCAGCCTCTTCTCATAATAGAGATATTTGATTTTCATGAGTCCGGAAATATGCAAGCCAAAGATGATGACCAATATGCCTCCTGCTATCCTAATTGTTTCCTGGTATTGATCAAAATACTTGCCCAGGGTGGTTATGGATAATCCCATAACGATAAAGATGATGGAAAAGCCTAGTGTAAAGCCTATGGCCTTATACAAGGTGTAAAGCTTGGCTCTGCCGCGGCTCAGATCGTGAATGGTTGAACCCGTCAAATAGGACACGTAGGCAGGAACCAGAGGCAGTACGCAAGGTGATAAAAAGGACAGCAGTCCTGCAGAAAAGGCCAGTACTAAGGAAATATCCTTCAAGCCGGTCACCTCCTGGATGTTTTTATTTCACTTCATAAAAAATCATATGCATATTATACCAGTAAATGCATTATTTTGATAGGTATTATTCCTCTTCCCGGTTGATATTTCACTATATAATCTATATAATATAGATAAATCATTGATTGGGGAAAGTACATATTGGAAGTCTTTCAGCGAGTCTGGTATGGTGTGAGCAGGCAAGACGGGATTTATGGAATGGGCCCATGAGAGCAGCCCGAATATAAGTAGGCGCTGACGTAAATTTCCCACGTTACAGGGAAACGGATATGTTCGTATTCGAAATGAGAGGGTTGCTTTTGCAACCAATTTGGGTGGTACCGCAGGTGAGTCTCCTGTCCCAATCAAGCATGCTTTGCTTGATTGGGACAGGAGATTTTTTTTAGAATGAATTCAACTGAGAGGAGAAATCTATATGAAACTAAGAAAAAGGATTTTAACAGGAGACCGTCCTACAGGCAAGCTTCACTTGGGACATTATGCAGGCAGCCTGCAGAACAGAGTGGCGCTGCAAAATGATTTTGAGACCTTCATCATCATAGCTGATATTCAGGCATTGACTACCAACTTTGACAAACCGGAGAGACTAAAGCAGGATGTACTCAATGTGACATTGGATAATTTATCCGTGGGATTGGATCCGGAAAAAGCAACATTCTTCATTCAGTCCCTGATACCTGAAATTGCAGAACTGACTGCGTTCTACAGCATGTTTGTCACAGTGAACAGCTTAAGGCACAATCCAACCGTCAAAAGTGAAATGCAGCAGTATGGATATAATGATATTATGTACGGATTCTTAGGGTACCCTGTGAGTCAAGCTGCAGATATAACATTCTGCAAAGCGGATCTGGTGCCGGTAGGGGAGGATCAGCTTCCCCATATTGAACTGTCTCGAAAGATTGTCAGACGCTTCAATGAGCTGTATAAGCCTGTGCTGGTTGAGCCTCAAGCCATGGTCAGTAAGGTATCCAGGCTGGTGGGCATAGACGGCAATGCCAAAATGGGCAAAAGCTTGAACAATGGAATCTATTTAAGCGATGATGCAGAAACTGTAAAACAGAAGGTCAGGTCGGCTGTTACAGATGCAAACAGGATCAAATTGACTGACAAAGGAAATCCTGATGTCTGCACAGTATTCAAGTATCACCATGCCTTCAATGAACATGAGGTGCTAAATATATCAGAGTGCTGCAAAAATGCAGCCATAGGCTGCTCCGCTTGCAAGAGCAATCTCTCGGCATGCATCAATGGAATGTTGGATCCAATCTGGGATAAAAGGGCGTTTTATGAGCAAAGACCGGAATTGGTACAAGAAATATTGATGTCAGGAACAGTTAAGGTGAGAGCGGTGGCCAAGGAGGTAGTGCGAGAGGTTAGGGAAGCGATGAATATAGATTATTTTAGCTTATAAGCCATTCCTCGGCGGGATTCTTTTACTACTCTTGCGAAAAATTGCATAAATATTAGTGCAGGCATTCATCCTAAATGATAGAAAGGGTGATTATGATGCAATTTGTTTGGGATGCCATATTATTAATCTTTGTCGGTAGCGTTTTATTGCGGATTTCTGGACGAAAATCCATCGCGCAAATGACGATTGCACAAACTGTTGTGATGATTTCTATCGGAACAATCATTACTCAGCCAATTGTTGAAAAAAGTGTATGGAAAACTATAGTAGCAGCAATTATATTCATCGTATTTTTGTTGCTGACTGAATACTTAAAGCTGAAATTTAACTTTGTTGAAAAACTTCTTTCCGGCAAAGCCAAGGTAGTGATCCAGGATGGCAAGATTGTAACTGATAATATGAGAAAATTAAGGTTTACAGTTGATCAGCTGGAGCAGCAGCTTCGGATCAAAGGAATATCACGGATACAGGATGTAAAGACAGCGACTTTGGAAGCCAATGGGCAAATAGGTTATGAATTGGCACGGCATGCGAGGCCTGTAACCTATGGAGAGCTTGTAAGCCTGCTGCAGAGCATAAATAGTAGTGCTAATAGCTCGCCTCAGGGATCTACCATATTTGATGAGGTAGTTGCAGGGAATCATATCAACCAAAATCCCAAAGAACTGCACTGATAGAAAGTGATGCATAGCTGAATATGCATCACTTTTTTATTGGCATCCTATATTCATGTATTGACACTGTTGAAGCAAAGGCATACAATTAAAATATACCCACTGGGGGTAGATGGATGTGGGAAATATAAGGAGGGTCTTATATGAATAAAAAGGTGCTGATAGTAGGCGGCGTAGCAGGCGGGGCCAGTGCAGCTGCCAGGCTGAGAAGATTGGATGAACATGCCCAAATCGTGATGTTTGAAAAGGGAG
>Ga0196972_1000748_pt1 | contig 12605 bp, 14 predicted proteins | sample S1v_2013CmetaG_FD_148618 | JGI IMG/M metagenome (GOLD analysis project Ga0196972, IMG submission 148618) | Soil microbial communities from Anza Borrego desert, Southern California, United States - S1+v_20-13C | ecosystem: Environmental > Terrestrial > Soil > Desert | place: USA: California...
GACTTACTGCGCCTGCAGGAATCCGTGGCGGACCGTATTGGAGCAAAAGTCAGCATCAAACATAACGGTAAGGGCGCTGGAAAACTGGTGATCGACTACCAAAATCTGGACCAGCTGGACGGTATTCTGGGGCTCATGGGTGTCACTACCCACTAAAAGTGGTTGTTTGACCGCGCGGTTTGGTTGATAATATCGGATATTTTGTGACTGGCGTAGAACACAAACCAGTAACTCCTGAGCTCGAATCTGAGTTGAAAAGCGGGCTAAAAAGCACGCAGATAGTGGGGTTGCAACTAATCTTTATAATAATAAGCGCCAGTGTAGTCTACTTCATCGATAATCCTCACTCGGGAATATCCGTCATCTGGGGTGGTTTTTGCGCCTTGGTGAATGTATGCCTTTTGCTATGGCGCATGCATAGCGGCCGTTTGGACATCGATGCCAATAGGCAGTTGAGATTGATGTACCGTTCCGTACTGGAACGGTTTTTTGTTGTTATAGGGCTGTTGGCATTCGGCATGTTGCGATTAAAACTCGCGCCGCTTGCCCTCTTGCTTGGATTCGTGGTGGGTCAGGCAGTATTAATCCTGGTTCCCCTGGTGCGGGCTGTTTTCATGAAACCCCGGGCATAACTAAAAAATAAAGATTGTTAAGTAAATATGGCGAGCGAAACCTTAACCTCTTCAGAATATATTAAGCACCACCTGCAGAACCTGACTTGTACTGTCAAGGAAGGTCATTTCCACTGTGCGCACAGCGCAGAGGAGGCCAAGGAAATGGGCTTCTGGGCATTGAATGTCGACACCGTGCTGATGTCGCTGATTTTAGGTGTGGTTTTCCTATTCATTTTTACCCGCGCTGCGCAAAAAGCCAGCGCTGGTGTTCCTAGCGGCATCGTCAACTTCGTGGAATGGGTGATTGAGTTCATCGACAATAGTGTCCGCGGTTCCTTCAGTTACAGAAATTCTCTCGTAGCGCCCTTGGCATTAACCATCTTCGTGTGGATTTTCCTCATGAATTTCATGGACTTGATGCCTATCGATTTTGTTGGTCAGTTGATTGCCTTATATGACCCGCACATGTACTTTAAGATTGTTCCTACTACCGATCCCAATGCCACCTTCGGTATGTCGATTGCCGTGTTCTTCCTGGTGCTGTTCTATAGCGTCAAGATGAAGGGGCTGGGCGGTTTTATCGGTGAACTGACCCTGCAGCCGTTCGGCAAATTCGGGCTGCCGGCCAATATTTTCCTGGAAGGCGTCAACCTGATCGCGAAGCCGATTTCGCTGGCGCTGCGTCTGTTCGGCAATATGTATGCCGGTGAAATGATCTTTATTCTGATCGCCTTGATGGGTGGCGCCTGGGCTGGTGCATCTATCAGCAGTGCTACCTTATTTGGCTCGCAAGTGTTGCTGTCTCTGGGCTGGGCGATATTCCACATCCTGATTATTACCTTGCAGGCGTTTATTTTCATGACGCTGACCATTGTCTATTTGGATATGGCGCATCAGGAACACCACTAGTTTTAATTAATTCTTTTCAATAACTAACGTTTTTTTACAGGAGATAGAAACAAATGGAAATGTCTCAAGCACTACTGTTCATCGCTGGCGCGATCATGATGGGTCTGGGCGCACTGGGTGCTGCCGTAGGTATCGGCATCCTCGGTGGCCGCTTCCTGGAAGGCGCTGCTCGCCAACCTGAACTGATCCCTATGCTGCGTACCCAGTTCTTCGTGGTTATGGGTCTGGTTGACGCGGTTCCAATGATCGCCGTTGGTATCGCGATGTACGTTCTGTTTGCAGTTGCAGCCTAATCGTCAGCGCAACCCAGATTGAAAGCAAACTAAGAAAGGTTTTTGCATGAATATCAATGCAACCCTTATTGCACAAGCGATCATGTTTATCTTGTTCGTTTGGTTCTGTATGAAGTTTGTGTGGCCCCCTATCACGACTGCGCTGGCAACTCGCCAGAAGCAGATCGCTGATGGTCTGGCGGCAGCCGACCGTGGTAAGCACGAGTTGGAGCTGGCTGCCAAGAAAGCCTCACAAAATCTGCACGCAGCAAAGGAAAAGGCTTCTGACATCATCGCCCAGGCTGAAAAGCGTGCCAGCGAAATCGTCGAAGAAGCCAAAGGCAATGCCAAGACCGAAGGTGACCGCATCATTGCAGGCGCTAAGGCTGAAATCGACCAGGAAGTGAACCGTGCCAAGGAAGGTCTGCGTCAGCAGGTTGCTACCCTGGCGGTTGCAGGCGCTGAAAAGATTCTGCGCGCCGAAATCGATGCCAAGAAGCATGCCGATATGTTAAACACCCTCGCCAACGAGCTATAAGAGAGACAGCACCATCATGGCTGAAGCGGTAACCATTGCAAGACCCTACGCTGTGGCGGCATACCGCCTGGCGAGGGAAAAAAATGCGCTGGCACGCTGGTCCGAGATGCTGGGCCTGGCCGCGGCCGTTGCCACGGATGCCCAGATCAAGGCCTATATCGACGATCCCAAGCTGGCAAGCAATGACCTTGAACGTCTGTTGCTGACGGTGCTGGGCGACAAGCTCGATGAATCCGGCGTCAACCTGATCAAGCTGCTGGTTGAATATGGCCGTGTCGCCATACTGCCGGACATCGCTCAGGCGTTCGAAGAACTCAAGGCGCAGGACGAAGGTGTGCTCGAAGCTGAAATCACTGCCGCGGTGCAGCCGACCGATGCCGAGGTGCAAGCCCTGGTCAAGCGTCTGGAAGCCAAGTTCGGCAAAAAGATCGAAGCAAGCGTCAAAGTGGACCCGGCAATCATCGGCGGGATCAAAATTTTAGTCGGCGATACGGTCATTGACGCTTCTGTCCGTGGCCAATTGCAAGAGTTGGCCTACACGCTGAAAGGTTAGGAGAGAGTAATGCAGTTATCCACATCAGAAATCAGTGAACTGATTAAAAGCAGATTAGAGAATTTTTCTACCAGCGCCGAAGCGCGTACCCAAGGTACCGTTATTTCGGTGACTGACGGCATCGTTCGTATTCACGGCCTGTCCAATGTAATGGCCGGCGAAATGATCGAATTCCCAGGCAATACTTTCGGCCTGGCGCTGAACCTTGAGCGCGACTCTGTCGGTGCCGTGGTTCTAGGCGAGTATGAGCACATTACCGAAGGCGACACCTGCAAGTGCACGGGCCGCATTCTGGAAGTGCCGGTTGGACCCGAGCTGATCGGCCGCGTGGTTAACGCGCTGGGTCAGCCGATTGACGGCAAGGGCCCGGTCAACGCCAAGATGACCGACAAGATCGAAAAAATCGCGCCGGGCGTGATTGCCCGTAAATCGGTTTCGCAGCCGGTACAAACTGGTCTGAAGTCTATTGACTCCATGGTGCCGGTAGGCCGCGGTCAGCGCGAGCTGATCATCGGCGACCGCCAGACTGGTAAGACTGCTGTAGCCGTTGACGCGATCATCAACCAGAAGGGTCAGAACATGACCTGTATCTATGTTGCGATCGGCCAAAAGGCTTCCACCATTGCCAACGTAGTGCGCAAGCTTGAAGAGCACGGCGCCATGGAATACACCATCGTCGTTGCCGCTTCTGCTTCCGATTCCGCCGCGCTGCAATTCATTGCACCATATGCCGGCTGCACCATGGGCGAATACTTCCGCGATCGCGGCCAAGACGCGCTGATCGTTTACGATGATTTGACCAAGCAAGCCATTGCTTACCGTCAAATCTCCTTGCTGCTGCGCCGTCCACCAGGCCGTGAAGCATACCCAGGCGACGTGTTCTACATCCACTCGCGTCTGCTCGAGCGCGCTGCTCGCGTGAACGAAGAGTACGTTGAGAAGTTCACCAACGGCGAAGTCAAGGGCAAGACCGGTTCTCTGACCGCACTGCCTATTATTGAAACGGCCGCCGGTGACGTTTCCGCCTTCGTTCCGACCAACGTGATTTCGATTACTGACGGCCAGATCTTCCTGGAAACCGACCTGTTCAACGCCGGTATCCGCCCTGCGATCAACGCCGGTATTTCCGTATCCCGCGTTGGTGGTGCAGCGCAGACTAAGGTCATCAAGAAACTAGGCGGCGGTGTACGTCTGGCGCTGGCGCAGTATCGTGAACTGGCTGCGTTCGCGCAGTTTGCTTCCGACCTCGATGAAACGACCCGCAAGCAACTTGACCGCGGTCGTATGTATACCGAGCTCATGAAGCAGGCACAGTATGCGCCATTGAGCATTTCCAACATGGCGTTGACCTTGCTGGCCGCTAACAAGGGATATTTTGACGATGTGCCGGTCAACAAGGCACTGGCGTTCGAATCCGCCCTGCACTCTTTCATGCACTCCAAGTACAAGAGCCTGATGGACAAGATTGAATCCAGCAAGGACTTGGCTGGCGATGATGAAAAAGCGGTAGAAGCTGCTATTCAGGACTTTAAAGCGACTAACGCTTACTAAGCGTTAGAACTTGGATTAGATAGGCAACCTTACTAGGTAATTGACAATGGCCGGTAGCAAAGAAATCCGTACCAAGATCAAGAGCGTAGAAAACACGCGCAAGATCACCAAGGCAATGGAAATGGTGGCAGCATCCAAAATGCGCAAGGCGCAGGACCGGATGCGTGCTGCCCGCCCCTATGCCGAGAAAATCCGTAACGTGGCCGCCCACCTTTCCAAGGCGCATACGGAATACAAGCATCCATTCCTGATCAAGCGCGAGCAGATCAAGAATGTCGGCATCATTGTCGTCAGCTCCGACAAGGGCCTGTGCGGCGGCTTGAATACCAATGTGCTGCGTTTGTCGCTGAACCAGATGAAAGCTTGGGAAAACGCTAGCCTAGGTGTAGCGGTAAGCGCCATCGGCAACAAGGGTTTTGGCTTCATGAATCGTGTTGGCGGCAACGTCAAATCACACGTGATCGGCCTGGGCGATGCACCGCACATGGAGAAGCTGATCGGCCCCATGAAGGTCATGCTGGATGCCTACATTTCCGGGGAAATCGACCAGCTGTACATCGTTTATACCCGCTTCATCAATACCATGAAGCAGGAGCCGGTGATGGAGCAGCTGCTGCCGCTTTCTGGTGAAGAACTCGGCAGTGCGCAAGGCCATTGGGATTATATCTACGAGCCTGACGCTAAGAGCGTGATTGATGAATTGATGACGCGCTACGTCGAATCGCTGATATTCCATGCCGTGGCCGAAAACATGGCCTCAGAGCAAAGCGCCCGTATGGTTGCCATGAAATCGGCCTCTGACAATGCGAAGAATGTTATCGGCGAGCTTAAGCTGGTTTATAACAAGGCACGACAAGCGGCAATTACCAAGGAAATTTCAGAAATCGTTGGCGGCGCCGCGGCTGTTTAAGCCTGCAGTGACCTAAAGATTAAAAGTATTGATTGAGGAAACCAAGATGAGTCAAGGTAAAGTTGTTCAATGTATTGGTGCGGTGGTTGACGTTGAATTCCCACGTGACCAAATGCCTAAAGTGTATGACGCGCTGATTCTCGATGAAGAAGGCTCCACTGCAGAAGCAGGCTTAACGCTCGAAGTGCAACAGCAACTGGGTGACGGCGTAGTCCGGACCATTGCCATGGGCTCCAGCGATGGCCTTTCCCGCGGCATGAAATTCAAGTCCACCGGCGGCCAGATCATGGTTCCCGTTGGTAACGGCACTCTCGGCCGTATTATGGACGTGCTGGGCCGCCCGATCGATGAAGCCGGCCCGATTGAATGTGATGAACGCCGCTCGATTCACCAGTCAGCTCCAACATTCGAAGAGCTTTCGCCTTCCGTGGACCTGCTGGAAACCGGCATCAAGGTGATTGACTTGGTTTGCCCGTTTGCCAAGGGCGGTAAGGTTGGCCTGTTCGGCGGTGCCGGTGTAGGCAAGACTGTGAACATGCTGGAGCTGATCAACAACATTGCCAAACAGCACGCTGGTCTGTCCGTATTCGCCGGCGTCGGCGAACGTACCCGTGAAGGCAATGACTTCTATCACGAAATGGCAGAAGCCGGCGTTATCAAACTCGATAACATGGCTGAGTCCAAGGTAGCGATGGTGTTCGGCCAGATGAACGAACCCCCTGGCAACCGTTTGCGTGTAGCGCTGTCCGGCCTGACCATGGCTGAAAAATTCCGCGACGAAGGCCGTGACATCCTGTTCTTCGTCGACAACATCTATCGTTACACGCTGGCCGGTACCGAAGTATCCGCGCTGCTGGGCCGTATGCCTTCCGCTGTGGGTTACCAACCTACGCTGGCTGATGAAATGGGCCGCCTGCAAGAGCGTATTACCTCGACCAAGGTCGGTTCGATTACCTCGATTCAGGCTGTTTATGTGCCTGCGGATGACTTGACTGACCCGTCCCCGGCAACCACCTTCCAGCATTTGGATTCGACCGTGGTTCTGTCGCGTGACATCGCCTCGCTTGGTATCTACCCAGCAGTTGATCCACTGGATTCTTCCTCGCGTCAGCTCGATCCGCTGATCGTGGGCGAAGAGCACTACCAAGTGGCACGCTCTGTGCAGTCCACACTGCAACGCTACAAAGAACTGCGCGACATTATCGCGATTCTGGGTATGGACGAATTGTCTCCTGAAGACAAGCTGACCGTTAGCCGCGCTCGTAAGATCCAGCGCTTCCTGTCGCAGCCGTTCCACGTGGCTGAAGTGTTTACCGGTTCTCCAGGTAAATATGTCACGCTGAAGGAAACCATCAAGGGTTTCAAGGCGATTGTTGCTGGTGAGTACGATCACCTGCCGGAGCAAGCATTCTACATGGTTGGCGGTATTGAAGAGGCTGTAGAAAAAGCCAAGACAATGAGCTAATGGTCCTTTGACTAAGTAAGCTAGAAAAGGACAAGGAAATGGCAATGACTATACATCTGGACGTAGTAAGCGCTGAAGCATCCATTTTTTCCGGGCTGGCAGAATTTGTCGCGGCTCCGGCAAAAATGGGCGAAGTTGGCATTTACCCTCGTCACGCGCCCATGATCACGCCGATCAAGCCGGGCGTATTACGCGTCAAGGTACCGAATGAAGCTGAAGAGCAGCTGATTTATCTTTCGGGCGGCTTGCTGGAAGTACAGCCAGGCGTTATTACGGTACTGGCAGACACCGCGATCCGCGGTGTCGACCTGGATCAGGCCAAGGCAGAAGAAGCCAAGCACGCTGCAGAAGAAGCGTTGAGAAATAACGTTTCTAAAATCGATTATGCACGCGCTCAGGCTGAGCTGGCTGAAGCCATGGCCCAGTTGCAAGCGATTGAGCGCCTGCGCAAGCACAAACACTAATAACACAGCAGCATCCAATAATAATCAAAGGCAGCCTCGGCTGCCTTTTCTTTTATGGCACTTGCATCAGCTTAAAGCTCAGCATCTGGCTGGCTCCGGCACCTCAGTGCATACCTGGAATGCTTCAGCCTTGATACCGCCAGTTGCCGTGCGGTAAGGGCCAAAACAGGCCTGGCTTTCGCGGTATTTGCGCCACTGGGCCTGGCAGGGTGTTTCCTGAGCATTGCCGCTGCTGGCATTTTCTGCCGCATTGGCTTTGTCATCGGCTGCCGGTTTGCGGTTGAGTATCGCGCGCGCCTTTTCTCGTGCGTCTCTTGCCTGAGCTTCCTGAGCGGCATCGCTAGTGGGCTGCATGTCTTTTAGATCGGCCTTGTTGCTGGCCTTGTTTTTATATTTGTCCGGGACGACGTCACCATAGTGCACCTTGCCTTTATCGTCGACCCAACGGTAGATGGTGGCTGCATTTGCTGATAAAGCAGCCGAGGCTAATAACATCAATACAAGCAGTTTGGGCACGGTCATGGGTATGTTCTCTTAGTAAAAGCTTGAAATAGATCAGAAAGCACTTTTTACAACACCGCCGTCCACACGTAAAGTCGCGCCTGTGGTGGCAGAGGCCAAAGGGCTGGCGATATAGGCAACCATGGAAGCAACCTCCTCCGGCGTGGCAAAGCGCCGGATGAGCGAGGTAGGCCGTGCGGAAACGAAAAACTCTTTCTCGAATTGCTCGAACGTCATGCCTTCCGCCTTGGCTAAGGTATCGACAAAATCGATAACGCCGCGTGACCGTGTCGGGCCCGGCAATATACTGTTAACGGTAATGCCGGTGCCGGCGAGCGATTCGGCCAATCCGCGCGAAACGGCCAGCTGTGCGGTTTTCGTCATGCCGTAATGTACCATCTCGGCGGGAATCTGAACGGCGCTTTCGCTCGAGATGAAAATGACGCGACCCCAGTCGCGCAGCCTCATGCTCGGCAGGTAGAGCCGGGCGAGTCGCACCCCGCTCAATACATTGACCTCGAAAAATCGTATCCAGTCGTCATCTGGAATCTCCTCAAACGGTTTGGCTTCGAAAATGCCAAGGTTATTAACGAGGATTTCGACATCGGGAAACAGCTCCAGCAACGCGGCGGCCGTCAGCGCTTTGCTCAAGTCGCCGGCGAAGCCCAGGATATCGCCGCCAGTCTCAGCCTTGAGCAGTCCAACTGCTTTATTGACGGCTTCCTGCGTGCGGCCATTAATAATGACACGGGCACCTTCAGCGGCCAGTGATGCGGCGATGGAGTAGCCTATGCCTGCGGTGCTGCCAGTTACCAGCGCAAGTTTGTTCTTCAACTGTAAATCCATTTTCATTCCCCAAAGAACGTAAGAATTATCTGAATAATGGCAGGCTCGGGTGCGGTTGTATGCAAGCCGCCTAACATTGAGCATGCGAATGAAAAAGCCGCTAAAATTGCGTTTTGTCAGGCGACTCTTATTTACCCAGCCAATATGTCCACCAACAAACTCAATATCGTCATCCTCGCCGCAGGCAAGGGCACACGCATGTATTCGCAGCAGCCCAAGGTCCTGCATAAGCTGGCGGGCAGGCCTTTGCTGCAGCATGTTATCAGCAACGCTCAGCAGCTAGGCCCGGTAAAGACGATAGTGATTTACGGTTTTGGCGGCGAGGCTGTACCGCAGGCATTTCCGCATGAAAACATTGTCTGGGTCAAACAGAGCGAACAATTAGGCACTGGCCATGCCGTCCTGCAAGCCCTACCCCATCTGGACCAGGATGCGACGACGCTGATTCTGCTCGGTGACGTGCCCCTGGTGAATACCGACAGCTGCAGAAAGCTGCTGGCGCAGACGCGGCAGCTTGGCTTGCTGACCGTAAAAAAACCCGATCCCAATGGTTACGGCCGCATTGTGCGAGATGATGCAGGCCAGGTAAGCGCTATCGTCGAGCACAAGGATGCTACTGAGCAGCAGCGCCTAATTAACGAAGTGAATACCGGCATCATAGCCGTGCAAAATATCAAGCTTGCGGCCTGGCTGGAACGCCTTACCAACAACAATAGCCAAGGTGAATATTATCTGACCGACATTGTCGCGATGGCGGTGCAGGATGGTGTGGAGGTAGCGGCCGAGCTTGCAGAAGATGAATGGCAGGTGGCCGGCGTCAATTCCAAGCAGGATTTGGCGCAGCTTGAGCGCATCTACCAGCAGCGCTACGCAACCAAGCTCATGCAAGCCGGCGTGACCTTGCTGGACCCTGCCCGGCTTGATGTGCGCGGCGAGCTCAAGGCCGGCCGCGATGTTGAAATCGACATTGGCTGTATATTTGAAGGCGCAGTCGAGCTAGGCGATGGCGTGAAAGTGGGCGCTTACAGTGTGCTTAAGAATACAGTCATAGGTGCAGGTACGGTGATTGCTCCTTTTACTCACATGGAGCAGGCAAAAGTAGGCCATGAATGCCGCATCGGGCCCTATGCAAGGCTGCGTCCAGGCACTGACCTGGCCTCGGATGTGCATATCGGCAACTTCGTCGAGCTCAAGAATAGCCAGGTAGCGGTCAGTAGCAAGATCAATCATCTGAGCTACGTCGGCGACACCACCGTGGGCAAGCAGGTCAATATTGGCGCCGGCACTATTACCTGCAATTACGATGGCGCCAACAAATTCCGCACCGTGATTGGCGATAATGCTTTCATCGGCTCGGATTCCCAACTTGTGGCTCCAGTAACGATCGGCGCTGGTGCTACCATAGGCGCCGGCTCGACCATTACCAAGGATACGCCGGAAGGCGAGCTGACGCTTTCGCGCGGCAGACAGCTTACGATTAAGGGCTGGAAGCGGCCGCAGAAGATTAATAAATAGGCATTGCTTATTTTCATGAATGGACAGGGGTAGTTCTATATGTGCGGTATTGTAGGTGCAGTAGCAGCACGCAATGTGGTTCCAACGCTGATCGAGGGCTTGAGCCGGCTTGAATACCGCGGTTATGACTCAGCCGGCATAGCCGTGCTCGATGGCGGCATCAAGCGCGTTCGCGCCGTGGGCCGCGTGGCGGAAATGCAGAGCAAGGTTGCTGCCGAGAATCTCAGCGGCCAGATCGGCATCGGTCACACCCGCTGGGCTACGCATGGCGGCGTCACCGAGAACAATGCCCATCCGCATATCTCGTGCGGCGAGATCGCCGTCGTCCACAACGGCATTATCGAAAACCACGAGCAGCAGCGCAGCCGACTCAAAGACTTGGGTTATGTATTCGAGTCGCAGACCGATACCGAGGTCATCGCCCACCTGATCCATTATCACCTGAGCCAAGGCAGCAACTTACTGGCCGCGACGCAGAAAGCCGTGGCCGAGCTGAGCGGTGCCTTCGCCATCAGCGTGGTTTCAGTCAAGGAACCGGACCTCATGGTCTGCGCACGCCTGGGCTGCCCGCTGCTGATCGGGCTGGGCGAAGGCGAGAATTTCATAGCCTCCGACGTTTCCGCCGTACTATCTGTTACGCGCAACGTGATTTACCTGGAAGACGGCGATGTTGCCGAAATCCGCCGTGAAGGCGTACAGATTTTCGGTCGCGACGGCGCTACAGTAACGCGCAAGGTACATATGAGCGATGTTTCGCTGGCTTCCATGGAATTGGGCCCTTACTCGCACTTCATGCAGAAGGAAATCCACGAGCAGCCGCGCGCGCTGACCGACACGATGGAAGCAGCCATAGACGACGCCAGTTTCAGTCCCGCCCTTTTCGGCAAGGAAGCGGCCGAGGTGTTCAAGCAGATCGACAGCATCCTGATCCTGGCTGCGGGCACCAGCTATTACGCCGCGCTGACGGCAAAGTACTGGCTCGAAAGCATCGCCAGGATTCCCACATCGGTGGAAATCGCCAGTGAATACCGCTATCGCCAATCGGTGCCCAACCCCAAGCAATTGATCGTGACCATTTCCCAGTCCGGCGAGACGCTGGATACCATGGAAGCGCTCAAGCATGCCAAATCGCTGGGCCAAGAGCTCACCCTGTCGATTTGCAATGTGCAGGAAAGCGCTATTCCACGCGCCTCCAGGCTGGTGTTCTATACGCGTGCCGGCGCTGAAATCGGCGTGGCTTCGACCAAAGCTTTCACCACGCAACTGGTCGGCCTGTTTACGCTGGCCGCCACTCTGGCCAAGCTGCGCGGCTTATTGAGCAGCGAGCAGGAAAAGGAATACCTGGCATCGCTGCGCCACATGCCGGGGAGCGTGCAGTATGCATTGAATTTGGAGCCGCAGATCTGCGAATGGGCCAAGCGCTTTGCCAATAAGCAGCACGCGCTGTTCCTGGGCCGCGGCATGCATTACCCGATTGCGCTCGAAGGCGCGCTCAAGCTCAAGGAAATCTCCTACATCCACGCCGAGGCCTACCCTGCCGGCGAACTCAAGCACGGCCCGCTGGCGCTGGTCGACAGCGATATGCCGGTAGTCGTCATCGCGCCTAACGACGCGCTGCTCGAAAAAGTTAAATCCAATATGCAGGAGGTGCGGGCCCGCGGCGGCGAGCTGTTCGTATTTGCCGACCTCGACAGCCACTTCACCGCAAGCGAAGGCGTACACGTCATCCGCATGCCGCGTCATGTCGGCATCCTATCGCCTATCCTGCACACCATCCCGGTGCAGCTGCTGGCCTATCACACTGCGCTGCTCCGCGGGACCGATGTCGATAAGCCTAGAAACCTGGCAAAATCCGTCACCGTGGAATAAGAGACTGCTGGGTTGCGAAGCTAATAACCAAAATTACTAAGAGAGAAAATAATGAAAAAGTTACTGTTGATCAGCGCCAGCCTGTTTCTGGCAAGCTGTAGCCTAAACCAGGCCAAGCCCGGGGACGGCCGCGAATGGGCAGAAGTCAGCTGCAGCGGTTTTGCCGACTGGACCAAATGCAATGCCAAGGCCGCCAAGCTCTGCCCCAATGGCTACGATGTCGCCAATCGCGAAGAAAGCTTGATTGCCCAGCGCCGCACCATGATGGTTGCGTGCACAAAATAGCAACGGCTGTGCCGGGATTACAGGAACTACATGTGCTCCCGGCCGGACAGAGGAATAATGCGGGCCGGTAACGCAAGGCCATGAGAAACCGTATCCGCAGGTTACATCACCGGCACCGCTACAATTTTTATCTAACACTCAGGTTCGCCACCTACCTCCTCGCCTTTTTTCTGCTGTGCACGATCTACTGGGTCAACGATAATTTCGGCGAGCCTTCATTAGAGCAAATCCTCTATCACCTGCAGTTCGGTGCCGCGGGTTTAGTCGATGCCGACAAAGCTATTGCCCGCAGTTTCATCCAATCCTGCCTGCT
>Ga0196972_1000750_pt1 | contig 12587 bp, 11 predicted proteins | sample S1v_2013CmetaG_FD_148618 | JGI IMG/M metagenome (GOLD analysis project Ga0196972, IMG submission 148618) | Soil microbial communities from Anza Borrego desert, Southern California, United States - S1+v_20-13C | ecosystem: Environmental > Terrestrial > Soil > Desert | place: USA: California...
TCTAAACCTGTTGCCCGGCGACGAAAGTCGCAATGGGGACTGGCGAGCAGGTGGGTGGGGGTGGGGCGTAAAAGTTTGCGGCTTCGGCGAAGCCCTGCCAGGTCGTTAAACGTTTAATTCCTATTAACACTCCGGTATTGCGGAATTAGGAATTGGGAATTTGGATTTGGGAATTTGGATTAAAGGAATTTAGAATTTAGTGCGTTGCTACATTGGTGAGGTTAGCCGCTCGTAAATCAAGCGTCGGGTTCCTTTGCTATTTAGCAACGCCCTAATTCCTAATTCCAAAAATCATTATTGTCCGACTAAATCGGGTTAAAAAAACGCTGTAACGCTTTACTGTCGTTGGTTACAAGGCTAAAAATCCCTGTTTCAAAACCAGGGATAGCCCCGCCTGTTTTTTATGTTGCAAAAGCAAAGGAGGCATTATGTGTCTTCCTCCATGCTTTATATGTGTCCTTGATGAACTCCAGTAGCTCCACATAACTCATCAAGTGTAAACGAATCACGGTTATCATGTTGGCAAATGATTTTTTGGTAGCTGCCTTCTTTCGTATCACTACCATGATCAGTCGTCTAAGTTTTAATCTTCCCAACTTCTTATTACCTATTTTCTCCTCGACAGTAATAGATTGTTCCTTCACCACACCTTTGGCATTTTTCTTTTTGGTTTTATCTATAAGCACTTTGGTCACATGATAGACAGCATTGTCATTCATCCGTGTTACTACCCATACTTTCTGATCCTTCCACTTGGAAAACTGATGATAGAACGTATAACCCTAATCAAATACCAACCAACTGTTCTGTACCGGTTTCAAATGATATAGAAACTTACGGTCATTTTCCCGCGCTTCTGTAATGCGGACGAACTCCACTACTCCACTAAAGGCATTCATCATCGCATGCACCTTGATCCCGCCTTTTCGCCTGGATTCATCCAGCGGTTTGCGACCCACCCCTCTGAGTATTTCGCTGAACAATTGGATCGTACTACTATCGATAATCCTTAAGTTACGGATACTCAAACCCTTCAACCGGCTGTCCGATATAAAGCTATGGTACTGTTTAACCAGTTCCTCATAGATCGTTTCAAAAACCAGGAAACTCCGCTTGCTGTTGGCATCCGACAGGGTGCTTCTGGCGGGCGCTTTATCCAAACCAAGATGTGACAGTTTCCCTTCACAGGCAAGCATCCCTTCACACAGCTCTCTTAGCCCATTACAATAGCTAAAAACGCCATATAACAAGCTCACCAGGTGTACCCGCAATGGCAGCCTCTTATAATACCGGTTTGCCTTATACTTTCGATTGGCTTTACGAATCAAAGAACTGGGTATCACATCCAATAACTGAGATAACACCGGCTGTCCGACAAAAGCTTTATCTTTATCCATCATTAGTAAGTTTAGTTGTGGTAACTCAAACTTAACTAATCCCGGTGGTTCTAACGAACCGCCTTTTTTTATGACTTAAACTCATAGTTTTGTCGGACAATAGTGATTCCAAATTCCCAAATCCTAATCCCTTAACTACGAAGGGAATTTCCTTTATGTACGAAGATGCCAACGCTTTCAACCTTTGCCACAGTGACCATCTTTCTCGCCACATCTTTTGCATGAATGGCGCGGTAACTGGCGGGAATGAAAACGGAGGTCGCACGCATGATAAGCCGGGCGAGTTTTTCGGCGGGGCGCGATTCATTTCTAGTACCTAATAGCATGGATGGTTGCAGGATATGTACGGAAGGGATGTCGATTTTTTTTATGGCATCTTCCACTTCCCCTTTTAAACGCAGGTAGAAATTGCTACTCTTACTGTTTGCTCCAATTGATGATACAAGTATGAATTTTCGACAACCTGATTCCTTGCAGGCCCTGGCCAATCTGACCGGAATGTCATGATCGATTTTGCGGTATGCCTCCTTGTCGCCTTTCACTTTTTTGTTTGTTGTGCCGATGGTACAAAAAACAGAGTCGCTGCCATCGAGAGCGACAAGAAGCGAATCTGTATCGGTAAAGTCAACAATCTTTTTTTCCAGTTTAGGATGGGTATATTCAACAGGTCTGCGCACGAGAATTCGTACCGTTTCGAAGTAGGTCTCCTCAAGCAATTCTTCCACCAGGAAGTTCCCTATTAGGCCCGTAGCCCCGATGATTGTTGCAGTTTTACCCATAAATCAGGATGTTTGCATCATGCAAATTCAGGAAAATATCTCAATACGGCCTTATAACACCTTTGGCTTAGAAGCTAAGGCAAGGTTTTTCGCAGGTTTTAGATCGATAGCCGATTTACAGGAGATCCTGAAAGCCGGTCTTTCTTCCGGGCATGGAATTCCCCAAATGATCCTGGGTGGGGGAAGTAACATTCTTTTTACGTCAGATTATAATGGCATTGTATTAAAGAACGAGATTTCCGGGATTGAGAAAATAAAAGAAGATGATGATCATGTTTATTTGAAAGTGGGTGCCGGTGAAAACTGGCATCGTTTTGTTCTTTTTTGCATACAAAACAACTATGCCGGTGTGGAGAACCTTTCATTGATCCCGGGATGTGTTGGTGCCGCGCCCATGCAAAATATTGGAGCCTATGGGGTAGAGATCAAAGAGGTTTTTCACGAACTGACTGCATTTCACCTGCATGAGCAGAGCAATTTTACATTTCGCCTTAGTGATTGCGAGTTTGGTTACAGGGACAGTATTTTTAAGAACAAATACAAGAACCAATTTGCCATCAGCTTTGTGAGCTTACGCCTTAATAAGCATCCTGTTTATAATACAAAGTATGGTGCAATTGAGCAGGAGTTGGAAAGGATGGGAGTAAAGGAATTGAGCATTAAAGCAATCGCTGATGCGGTTATTAATATTCGTACCTCCAAATTACCAGATCCAAATATAATAGGCAATGCAGGAAGTTTCTTCAAAAATCCATCAATAGAAAAATTGCAATATGATGAATTAAGAAAAAAATTTCCTGATATGCCCGGCTATGTGAACCCGGATGGTACAATGAAACTGGCGGCCGGATGGTTAATTGAACAATGCGGATGGAAAGGGTATCGCAAAGGAGATGCCGGCGTACATGACCGGCAGGCGCTGGTGCTTGTCAATTATGGTAATGCTACGGGCGAAGAAATACTAACATTAAGTGAGGAAATTTCGCGCAGCGTTTTTGAAAAGTATGGTGTCTTACTCGAGCGAGAGGTAAATCTCTACTGAAACCATTAACAAATCTAAACTACATGAGAAAATTATTCATTCTTGCGATTGCGTTCATTGCATTTTCAACAGATTCATATTCTCAATCTGCAAAATCCATTTCCTTTGAGATTGGCGGCCCCGGGGTAGCCTCCCTTAACTTCGATACACGCCTGGGAAACAGGGAAGACGGAATTGGTGCAAGGGTAGGATTCGGGGGATTTAGTTTAAATATAGACGATGATCGCCACAGCCTGTTTTTTGTTCCCATCGGCGTTAACTATCTGCTCGGGAAGGATAAAAGGAATTATTTCGAGATCGGGGCAGGCTTTACTCCCGTGATTTATGATGGTGATTCAAAGGATGACATGTTCACCACCAGCTTCGGTCATATACTTTTTGGATATCGCCTGCAACCCGCTAATGGCGGATTCACATTCCGCGGATTCATTTCCCCTATTGTGGGAGGGTTTGGGTTCTATCCGCTCTATGGTGGGGTTTCCTTAGGATATAAGTTTTAATTTATTTATTACTCAATTAGTCAATGAGGTAACCTTACAGTAAAGGGCTCCCTGTCATTGACTAATTGACTAGTTAAAAACTTCAGCTTTCTTCATCAAACTCTTCTTCATAATTCCGGTTGCCAAAATCCATCATGCTTCCCATCAGGTCTTTGAATTCAATTTTGCTTTCAAAGATTTTTTTACTGATCAATGAGAATGAAGCGAGTCCATGAAGAACGAATTCCATTAATAAGGAAGTTTGCAAATCATTTGCCTGGGAGAAATATTTTTTCACGAGTGCATGCAGGCCATCCACCTGGTATAGCAGGATGGTCTTGTCTTTATCAGAAGTATTGAATGAAACATTCAGGCTGTTTCCCTGGTCAAACCAGGTAATGATGGAACGGTACGGATTTTCTTCGGGTTTCTCCTGTTGAGATGGTTTCCCGGTATTCCTTCTTTTCTTCAACGTTTCAGGGTTAGGGAAATATTGCACGAATTGCGAGCGAATGGCTTTATCAACGAGGTTCATGGCAACCTGGTACGGGCCTTCCTGCTCACCTTCATAAACTAACTCCACCTTACCTGTGATGGAGGGAATGATTCCTACGAGATCTCCAATCCATACCTGGGTAAGTTTTTCCTGGTTGATGATCGCCCTTCTCTCTGCTGCACTAACAGCATTCTCAAAAGCTGAAATCGTAAGTCGCGCACTCACGCCACTTTTTTTATCAACAAATTCGCTTGATCTTGCTTCAAATGCCACCTGTTCAATCAGCCTTTTAATAAGATCACTCACTTTCACCCTTGACTTTTGCTCATCGGTTAGATCAGCTTCCTGCCCGGTAATCTCCAGTGCATCTTCCAGCGATTTTGGATAGTGGGTGAGTATCTGGCTTTGTATCCTGTCTTTGAGGGGTGTAACTATGGATCCGCGGTTGGTGTAGTCTTCAGGATTAGCAGTGAATACAAAAAATATGTCCAACGGCAGCCGCAGCTTGAATCCCCTGATCTGCACGTCGCCTTCTTCGAGAATATTAAAGAGTGCCACCTGTATCCTGGCCTGCAGGTCGGGCAATTCATTTATAACGAATATGCTTCTATTGCTCCTGGGAATGATGCCATAGTGCAGCACGCGTTCGTCAGCAAAGCTTAATTTGAGATTCGCGGCTTTAATCGGGTCAATGTCGCCGATCAGGTCAGCCACACTAACATCAGGCGTCGCTAATTTTTCACCATACCGCTCACTGCGATGCATCCAGTGAATGGGCGTTTCGTCACCATGAGCTGCTACCTGGTCTTGTGCAAATTTCGAAACGGGGTTTAAGGGATCATCATTCAGATCACTTCCTGCAATGGTAGGAATGTATTCGTCGAGCAATTCGATCATCAGTCTCGCCATCCTCGTCTTTGCCTGCCCCCTGAGGCCGAGAAAAAGAATGTTGTGCTTGCTGAGCAAAGCACGCTCCACATCCGGGATTACACTATCATCATAACCAACGATCCCCGGGAAACTGGTTTCTTTTGCCTGTAATTTAGTAATCAGATTTTGCCGCAGTTCTTCCTTTATTGACTTTGACTTGTATCCTGAGGCCTTCAATTCTCCCAGTGTTTTGATGTTTCTTATGTCCATTATGTTAGCTTACGCTTCGTTAATTTTTATAAAAGTTCATTAGTACACCGTCTTTCTCTTTCCATTTTCAAAATCGCGAAAGATAAATGCACCCAATTTATCGAGAGAGGCAAAAAATGCTTTGCCATTATTGGTCTCCGTAAATTCCTGCACGAAACGTTGCAGGTAAGGATCAGTAGCAATCATGAAGGTGGTGATGGGGATCTTTAGTTTCTTGCATTGCGCAGCGAGGTTCATACAGCGGCTGGTAACCTTTCTATCCAGTCCAAAGCTGTTCTTGTAATATCTTCTTCCAATCTTAAGGCAGGTAGGTTTGCCGTCAGTGATCATGAAGATCTGTTTGTTGGGGTTCTTTCTTCTTCGCAAAATATCCATGGCCAGTTCAAGCCCGGCTACCGTATTGGTATGATAGGGCCCTACCTGCAAATAAGGGAGGTCTTTTATTTCCACCGGCCAGGCATCATTCCCGAATACTACAATATCAAGCGTGTCTTTTGGATATTTTGTTGTGATGAGTTCACTCAACGCCATCGCGACCTTCTTAGCGGGTGTAATGCGATCTTCGCCATATAAAATCATGGAGTGCGAGATATCAATCATTAATACGGTGGATGTTTGCGCCTTGAAATCTGTTTCCCTGATGCTCAGATCATCTTCCTGCATCCTGAAACTATCCACGCCATGATTGATTTGCGCATTGCGAATTGATTCAGTGAAGTCAATCTGCTCGAGCATATCTCCAAACTGGAACTGCCTGGTCTCCGGATTCAATTCATCTCCCTGGCCGGGCTTGAAGCTGTGGTGGTCGCCCTGTTTCGTTTTTTTCAGCTTTCCAAATATCTCCTCCAGGCTGCGCTTCCTGATGCCCTGCTCTGTTTTGGGAGTGATCTTTATCTGCCCCTGTTCATTATCATCTGTTATGAAACCCTTCTGTTTTAGGTCGTCGATAAAATCACCCATACCATATTCATCATCCGTCAATTGATATTCCTTATCCAGTTGATTCAACCATTGCAGCGCTTCACCCACATCACCACTGGTGTAAGTGAGTAATTGCATGAACATGTCAAGCAATTGCTCGAAGCGGGTTTTCCCCTCGTCGTTTGGATTATAGCCGGTGAAATGGAATCCGCGCATTTTACTAAGCCTGTTTGTGAATATTAAAAGTGAATGTGATTACGAATCCGGGGAACCTGTTATTTTTCGACCTGTTAAAGTACAACAATTCCCGCACCCGTTTTTTCTATTAACAACAAGTTAAGGCGTGGGATGTTCGGTTTGTCCTAAAATGAGAATGGCCCCTATTAGGGGCCATCCTGTTATTGGTAAATTATGTAATACTATTGGGGCAGGCTGTCTGCACGGTTTTCAATGGTAGCAGGCCGCTCCGTTTGAGGCTGGGTTTGCGGTGCATAATGTCTTTCTATTTCTTCCAACACCTGCAGCATTACTTCGTTTAGCAATACTTCCGTTCCTTCAAGTGTACCGCCATAAAATTCCGGCCGTTCGTTCTTCAGGTATTCATAATATTTACGCTGGTCCTCGAGATCTTTGCGCAGGCCAAGCCTTATCTTTTCGGCAAGGTCTGTTTTTCCAGCCTTGTACGCTGCTTCGAGGTAGAGAAGCCCGGTTTGGTTATGACTGTTAAACCGGCTCGTCATCCCGTATGGCAGATTTTTTGGATCGATCCCTGATTCTACCTGCTCCAGTAATTTCAGCGCCTCCTGCTTCTTTCCTTCATCTGAAAGGTTACCTACAGCTTCGGCAAATACCGCGCGAATGTTAAGGAGATGCCGCCTGTTTTCTTCGTCAAAGTAAACACCATTTTTATTAGCTCCTCCAAACAGGAAGGTTGAAAGATTCTCATACATTGCCTCCGTATTGTTGTCAAGTAATGGCGGCCCACCAAGGTTGGTCCTGTATTGTTGTTCAATCTTTGCAATGGTAGTCTCCATTATCCAGTTACCCCTGGGTGATTCAGTTACTACGGGAACCAGCTGGTACGTGAGACCGTCTTTGCGGAGGTAGTGCGCAAAGCCCAGTTCGCCAAAAGGAGATGTAAAATAAATGGGGCGCTTCCAGTTATTGGCCGCAATGATATTGAGCAATGCCAGTTCATTTTTCATTAGAGCTCTTTCAGGAAGCTGAAACTCTATTCGTGACAATACAGAATCCCCTGGTTTGACTATCTTATTCCTGACTGCATTCTCGCGATTAACAGGAACGGATACTTTGTTAACAGGGAATGTGTTCAAAGGATCTCCACGCGACAGGTCCATTCTTGAGGGATCATCGCTTCCAATGTAATTCTTCATCAGGTCATAGAGGTCGTAATACCTGTCATTAGGTATGTTTGGTTTTGGGGCATACAATACATAATCCCTTTTGCCACCAATCATCTGTTCAGGACTCCAGATCACATCCAGTGAATCAGCCTGGTTTACCTTGTAACGAAGCTGGTTAATGTACCAGTCAATGCCCAATAAACTATAATTCACCAGCCTGATGTCAGGACGAATACCTTCTACTTCCTGGGCGTACCAGAGCGGATAGGTATCATTATCACCAAAGCTAAAAATGATGGCATTGGGTTCGCAACTCTCAAGGTAATTTCTTGCCAGGTCAGGTGCTAACGTCTTACTGCTGCGGTCATGATCATCCCAGCCTTCTTTTGCCATAATGATGGGAACGATAAGGCAAAGTAAGAGTGCACCTATGTTCATTAGTTTTAAATTCTGCCCTCCTGATGAAATTGCGCGTAACAGGTATGTAATGGCAATGGTAACGATGGCAAACAGTGCGGTTACAAACACCCCCGTCATGAAAATGCTTCCAAATGAACCGCGCAAAGAACTCATTACGGTGATCACGAACGTGAGCGCCGAGCCATATATCAGCAGGTTGGTAAAGCCTAGTTTGTCGGCTTTTTCTCTGGCCATTCTCACGAAGCCTACAACGGCCAATCCTATCCAGATGGCAAAGGCATAGAAAGAACCAACGTATGCATAGTCACGTTCCCTGGGCTGGTTGCCCGGCTGGTTGAGGTAAAGAACAATGGCAATACCGGTGAAGAAGAACAATAAGAAACTCACGATCCAGTCCTTTCTGTTTTTCATGAACTGGAATATGCAACCTACGATGCCGAGGATGAACGGCAGCATGTAGAGTTTATTATTGGCTTTATTGTTCTGCAGGCTGGAAGGGAGTTGTTTCTGGTCACCCAGGCGGTTATTATCCACCATTGAAATACCGCTGATCCAGTTACCATCCCTCACATTTCCCATTCCCTGCACGTCGTTTTGTTTACCTGCGAAGTTCCACATGAAGTATCGCCAGTACATGAGTCCCATCTGGTAGGTGAAGAACCAGTTAAGGTTATCACCATAGGAAGGAGGTTCATATTTCCCCGTATTGCGGTCCATTCCCAGGTCGAGCCATTGTGAGTAGAACGTGGCATGATTCTGATCATTGCTTGCATCCCACACGCGGGGGAAAAATTGTTTATCAGAAGCGGGATAGGTGTATTCGCGGTCTTTACCGATGGCGATATATCTATCTTTTCCTTTTACGTATCTCATTTCACCTTCCTTGATGCCGTCAGGAGTGGCTGCGAAATGGGGTCCGTAAAGCAGGGGAGCGCTGCCATATTGCTCGCGGCTCAGGTAATTAACGAGACTGATGGGATTGTCAACATTATTCATGTCAACGGTAGGGTTCGCATTGGAGCGGATCATAGAAGTGAAATACATGAAGTAGCCCAGCATCATGAATACATAACACCACAATGACAATTTAAGTACCCTGATGCCACCGGGCTTGAGCAGGTAACCGGCGGCAGTAGCAACACCGCCCACCAGCAGGAACTTCAGGAACTTGGCACCGCCTGATCCCATGGTAACGATGAAAGGAAGGAAGGAGAGTATGAGGAAAAGGATGAACCAGGTCATGAGTTTTCCTCTTGATAAATTCTTTTCCTTAAACGTCAGCGCCCATGTGATGAGTGCAGCGAGAGAAAGGAAGTATATCGCGAACCCTGAGAAGAACGGCATTTTCGCTGAATTGACAAAGAATACATCAAATAAGCCGGCCGCTTTCATTGAGTATTGTATGATGCCCACCTGTACTACCCCTGTGATGATGCAGCCGATGATGAATGCGATGATGGCACCTTTTGTTGACGCCTGGTAGCGGCGATAGTAATAGATCATCACGATGGCGGGAATGGTAAGCAGGTTCAATAAGTGAACGCCAATGGAGAGACCCATCATAAAGAAAAGAAAAACGATCCAGCGGTCTGAACGCAGCCTTGCAGCGGGATCTGTGCCCGCATGCTCATCAGCATGTTCCCACTTGAGCATGCACCAGAATACGAGTGCTGTAAAAAAGGAAGAAAGCGCGTAAACCTCACCTTCCACCGCACTAAACCAGAATGAATCGCTGAATGTATAGGCAAGTGCACCAATTACACCGGCAGCCATGGTAGTGAACATTTGCTGGCTGGTGAGTTCTTCGCCAACGGTCACAAACATTTTGCGTGCAAAGTGAGTGATGGTCCAGAAAAGAAAAAGTATCGTAGCTGCTGAAGCCAGGGCACTCATGAAGTTAACCGCACTTGCGGCGGTCAAATCTTTATCTCCAAACAGGATAATAAAAAAACGGCCCAGCAGTGTGAACATTGGGGCTCCGGGAGGGTGGGGGAGACCTAACTTATCCGCGGTCGCAATGAATTCACCGGTGTCCCAGAAGCTGCCTCGCGCCTCCCGCGTAAACATATAGGTCAGCATGGCTACAAGGAATACGGCCCAACCGGTAAGATTATTGACTCTTTTAAAGCTCATATGGGGTTTGTTTGAAGGAACGCAAAAATAGCAATTTGAAAATTAGTCATTTTGAAAATCTAAAATCATCAAAATAAGAGAGAAAACCTGTTTTTGGGGCCCCCATTTTCAATTTTCAAATATTCAAATTATTCAAGGTCCATGCTTCCGCCCTGGTTTGGAATTTAGCTCTGGTTAGCGACCACGTTTCTTTGAAAAATTCGGAAAAGCGATAATGGTCAAGATGAATGCTATCATTCCAGATGCTATAGGTGAAAAACACGTTCTTTTCTTTTTCATGTTGCCACAATTCGAGATGGGAACAGCCAGGGAAGTTTCTGATCTGGTCTTTTCTTTCTGAGAATAGTTCAATGAAAGAAGGTATTTCTTCCTCCCTGAATGTCATTTTCACAATTCTGATGATGGGCATGAAAAGAGCGTTTAATTATTCGAAGAACACTTTTACGGTCTGGTAAAAAAGCTGGTTTTGTAAAATACCGGAAACCTGGGCTGATTTTTCAGTGAATCCTTTAAGTCCAAACAATCCTGCCGCGTTTCCTTTGTTGATGGCGATTTCAAGGTAACCCGCGCTGTTGAAGAGTGCCAGTTTTTCGCCCTCGCCAGCATCGGCATAGGATTCACTTATCCTGTCAATGACCTCGTCACGTTTGAAGACGATCCTGAAGCTTCTTCCTTTACGTTGTTGCTCAAACTGATCGCGGGTGATATTTACGATCACGTTTTCGAAATTATCGATGAAAATTATTTGTCCTTCGATCCAGTTATTATCCAGAAGTGGCCTGAGGTGGTTTTTTTCCACGTACCCGGTATCAGGCTGGCCAATATTCAACAGGGGTTCTCCTTTCACCAGTTTGTTGATGGCTTTTGCCATTTCTCCCGTGCAATAAAAAGTATTTTTTATCGCGGTTTTATCGAGCGGTATGCCAATTACCATTTCCGGGGTGCTTTCGAGAATCATATTTAACAGGCCATTATCTGCACAAAGCAGATATTGGTCATTGTGAAATGCGAGTAATAGCTGTTCGGGTTTTTTTTCAAACAGGTTCACGAGTATTATGTGGTAACTAAACGGTGGAAAATTCTTTATTGCACTACGGCAGATGTAGGCAGCCTGTGGGTAATTAAAAGGCGAAATGTCATGCGAAATGTCAACGATAGTAAACTCCGGGTTGATCTGGAGCAGTTGTGCCTTTATGGCTCCAACAAGATAATCCTGGTGGCCTATATCGGAAGTCAGGGTTAGTAAAGGCATTAGCATTCAATGTTCGCAGTAAAAATAGATTATTCTGCTCTAAACGATGAAGATAGAAAGTAGTATACAGGAGTGAAGTAAAAAAACTGACTGGTAAAAGCTCAGGCGTTAAGTTCAATAACTAATTTTCCGCCTTCTTCTTTAATGGGATAAATTGAAATTCGCTCTTTCGAAGGCCCTGCTTTTACTGCGCCTGAATTGACGTCAAATTGTGAGCCATGCCAGGGGCATTGAACGGTGCCGCACATAAGCGAGCCACCTGCTAGTGATCCTCCGCGGTGTGTGCAATGATCGCTGAATGCCACCAGTCCTTTTTCGGTTCGGGCGAGTACAATGCGTTTTTCACCAGCGTGAATGAGCTTCATTTGATTAAGGGAAAGCTGATCATCTTTATCGATAACCACTCTTCCATTGGCGGCTTCTGCATATTCTTCTTTCCATTTGCCCGCATTGGCATAACGCGGATCAACGCCTATCTGGTTTCGATAAACCAGGGTGCCACCCATCCAGCCTGCAAAACCGAGTAAGGTGATACCGATGGTTTCTATGGCAAGGATCACCCCCGGTTGTGGCGCGTCTATACGCGTACGATAAAGTAATGCGAAGGCGAATAGAAGGAGGACAACCACATTCGTCATTCCATGTTTTGCCGCACGTTTTTTACCACTGCTTTTAGGGGGAACTGTATAAATGTAATCAATGATGCCCGGGACGGCAGCTGCCACACCGCCAATCAGACCACCCACGATCAGGTGTTGAGGCGTTTTTCCAACATCCATACCCAGGAGGCCGAGAATATCGAAAATGAAGGTACCGGCAAAAAAAGCAACCGGGAAGCAAATGAGTATTGGATGAATGGGGTGGCTTTTGATTTGGGCTTTGCTTTTCATTATGAGGCGGCTGCAAGTTTAGTACCAGTTAGCCTGGAATTTGGAATTTGAATTTTGGAATTTTGAATTTGGGTGAGACCATGAGGTAAAGAACTTTCCTTTTTATGCAATTAAGGTTCTCAAGGTTAAACGACTTAAAAGTTAAGTATTGATGTGCATAACGATGGCACATAATTCGCCGGAAAACGTGAAACCCTATTTGTAAAACAAAAAAAATTAAACTATGAAACTTCGTTTATTGGCTCTTGCGCTTGCTACTGTTTGCTTTACTGGT
>Ga0196972_1000752_pt1 | contig 12547 bp, 11 predicted proteins | sample S1v_2013CmetaG_FD_148618 | JGI IMG/M metagenome (GOLD analysis project Ga0196972, IMG submission 148618) | Soil microbial communities from Anza Borrego desert, Southern California, United States - S1+v_20-13C | ecosystem: Environmental > Terrestrial > Soil > Desert | place: USA: California...
CATGGTGGCGTTCTCGATCGGCACCAGGCGGGACAGCTTGCCGCGCGCGATCACGAAGCCGCCGGGGTGCTGCGACAGATGGCGCGGAAAGCGCATCAGCTTCTCGGCGATCTCCGACCACTGCTGCGCGATCGGCGAATCAGGATCCATGCCGCATTCCTCGAAGCGCTCCGACAGGCCGGTCTTGCCATCCCACCAGCGGTGCGACTTCGCGATCCGGTCCACGATGGCGAGGTCCACGCCGAGCGCCTTGCCGACGTCGCGCAGCACGCTGCGCGGCTTGTAGCTGATCACAACTGCCGTGAGTGCGGCGCGCAGCCGGCCGTATTTTTGATACACGTACTGGATCACTTCCTCGCGCCGCTGGTGCTCGAAATCGACATCGATGTCGGGCGGCTCGTTACGCTCCTTGGAGATGAAGCGTTCGAACAGGGAATGGCTGCGCGACGGATCGACTTCGGTGATGCCCAGGCAGTAGCAGACGGCGGAATTAGCCGCCGAGCCGCGTCCCTGGCAGAGGATGTGGCGGCTGCGGGCGAAGCTGACGATGTCGTACACCGTGAGGAAGTAGGGCTCGTAGGCCATCTCAGCGATCAGCGCGAGTTCGTGCTCGACCTGTTCCTGCACCTTGGCGGGAATGCCTTGCGGATAACGGCGATGCGCGCCGATCCAGGTTTCCTTGCGCAGATGGCTGGCGGGCGTTTCGCCGGCGGGCACCAGTTCGTCCGGATATTCGTAGCGCAATTCATCCAGCGAAAAGGTGCACAGCCCGGCGATGCGCACCGTTTCCGCCAGTGCGGCCGGGGAATAGATGTTCCCCAGCCGCAGCCGCGAGCGCAGGTGCTGCTCCGCATTGGGCGCGAGCTCGTAGCCGCATTCGGCCACCGGCATGCCGAGGCGGATGGCGGTGAGCGTGTCCTGCAGCGGCTTGCGGGAGCGCACATGCATGCAGACATCGCCGGTGGCGACGATGGGTAGCGCGTGTTCCTGCGCCACCTGTTCGACGAGGGCGCGGTGCTGGTCGTCGCGCGTCCGGTGCAGCAATGTCATCGCCATCCACGCGCGGCCCGGGAAAGTTTGCCGCAGCCATTCCGCTTGCATCCCCACCGCGGCGGCATCGGCACCGTGCTCCGGCGCGAGGATCGCCAGGCAGTGCGGCAGGCCGCGCAGATGGGTGCAATCGGCGGCCGGCGCGCTCAGGTCTTGCGGCAGCAGGCGGTAGCTGCCCTTGTCCGCGCGCATGCGGGCGAGGGTGACCAGCTCGCACAGGTTGCCGTAACCCTCGCGGTTCTGCGCCAGGAGGATCAGCGTGAAGGCCGGGCTGCCGTCTTCATGCACCAGGCGGAACTGGCTGCCGATGACGAGGTGCAGGCCGAGCTGCTTCGCTTCCACGTGCGCGCGCACCACGCCCGCAAGCGAGCATTCATCCGTGATCGCCAGCGCGCTATAGCCCAGGCTCGCTGCCCGTGCGGCCAGTTCTTCCGCATGCGAGGCGCCGCGCAGGAAGGTGAAGTTGGTCACGCATTGCAGTTCTGCGTAGGCGGGAAGGGTGTGCTGCGGGGTGGGCATGCTGCGAAGAATATACTGTATGAAAATACAGTATATGATCTATGCCAAGTTTCGTCACGGGAAAGCGGGAACGTGTAGCAGGAAAGGGACCGGTCCGATTGAGTCCGATCAATGGTTGCCAACAGCACAACGGTAGACTGTGCTGACCCATTCGCAGGAGGCAGCCATGCGTCTACCGGAAAGCATCAAGGCATGCGGCATTGCGCTGGCTGTCATACTTGCCGCCTGCGGAGGCGGGGGCGGCGATCCGGGCGTCAATCCCAACACAAGCAGCAGTCCGGACACCAAGCTGCATCCGGAGGCCTATGTCGAGCGCTGGTGGCCGGGATGCGCGGAAGGCAAGCCGTGCGCACAGGCGGCGCGCTGACATGCCGCTCCGCCATCGCCTGCAACGTCTGCACCAGCGCCGCCGGCAACGCCGCCTGCGCGCCTTTCTCCCGTCCTTCCTGCGCCGACTGCTGAGACCGAGGCGGCTTTCCTGAACCTGATGGGTTCATCATGCAAGACGTGATCCCCGTCCCCACCATCCTGTTCGGCGCCTTCGACCGCCACAACTTCGGCGATCTGCTGTTTCCCCATATTGCCGCCGCACTGCTTGCGCCGGTGCATCCTGTGTTCGCCGGCCTTGTCGAGCGTGACCTGCGTGCCTGCGGCGGTCACCGGGTAGAGGCACTTGCCGATCTCGCCCAGCGCTGGAGCGATCGCCCGGTCGACATCATCCACGCCGGTGGCGAACTGCTGACCTGCGATGCATGGCAGGCTGCGGTGATGACCCTGCCGCCGGAAGAGGTGCTGGACACCGTTCTGCATTTCGATGCCCGTCCGCGCCAAGCATTCGCATGGGCGCAGCACAGGCTCCGTCTGTCCGCACAGGCACCCTACACCGTGCAGCGCCCATTGTTCCCGCATGCACGCACGCTCATCTATAACGCCGTCGGCGGCGTGGAGCTCGATCACAGCGAGCCGGAATTGCGCCACGAGGTACTGGCAAACCTGCGTGCGGCCGATGCCGTCGGCGTGCGCGATACCGTCACCCAGGCCCACCTGAATGCGGCTGGCATAGTCAGCCTCCTCATGCCCGACCCCGCCGTGATGGTGGAGGAATTGTTCGGCGACCTTATCCGGCGGCGCGGCGGGGAGGGGGAGATCGCACGAATGCGGCAAGCCTTCCCGCAGGGGTATATCGCCGTGCAGTTCAGCGTGGAATTCGACGACGATGGCACGCTGACGGTCATCGCCGCCCAGCTCGACACGCTTGCGCACAGCACCGGGTTTGGCATCGTCTTCTTCCGCGCCGGCGCCGCGCCCTGGCATGACGAGCTCGGCGGCTTCGCGCGCACGGCCGCACGCATGCAGACACAGACCCGGGTGTTCATGTCGCTCGACCTGTGGGACATCTGCGCGCTGATCGCGGCGAGCCGGGCCTATGCCGGCAGCAGCCTGCACGGCAGGATCGTGGCGATGGCGTTCGCGCTGCCGCGCGTGAATCTTGTGCACGACGCCCAGCGCGGAAAGCAGGCAGCGTTCGCCGCGACCTGGGAGGATGCGCAGGTCCCGGCCGCCGTGCAGGCAGACAGCATCGCGCAGGCCGCGCTGCAGGCACTGGCCGTCGATCCAGGCGTACTTGAGGCGAAGGCGCGGCAACTCGCCGGCTCCTACCGCAACGCATTCCGCACCCTCTGCGGAGACCGTTTTTCCCAGAGAAATACATAAGCAAAAGCTTATCCATCGGCCAGAAAAATTAATTTTTCTTTTGATTTTTTTGCATATATATTCGCTTCTGTCTGACGGCGAAGACGGAGTTTCGCTGTCATGGCCGATTCATCCGTGGTTGCGTATGGAGACCCGCGTCGCGCAAGGCGCCGATGCGGAAACATGAGCGGCAAAGCCGCCGAACAAGAGGATGACCGGCGTATCGATGCGCACATGCGCTCCGCCTGTCCCGCAAGAATTCCAATCCTACGTGAGCACCTATGACCGACCCACTCATGCTGGCGCGCATCCAGTTCGCGAGCAACATCACCTTCCACATCCTGTTCCCGACGATCTCCATCGCACTGGGCTGGGTGCTGCTGTTCTTCAAGCTGCGGCACGGCAAGACAGGCGACGCGAAATGGGCGGAGGCCTACCAGTTCTGGGTGAAGATCTTCGCGCTGACCTTCGCGCTCGGGGTGGTCTCCGGCATCACCATGAGCTTCCAGTTCGGCACCAACTGGCCGGGCTTCATGGAAACCGTCGGCAACATCGCAGGTCCGCTGCTCGCGTATGAAGTGCTGACCGCATTCTTCCTCGAAGCGACTTTCCTCGGCATCATGCTGTTCGGCGCGCAGCGCGTATCGAACCGCGTGCATACGCTGGCCACCTTCCTCGTCGCCGCCGGTACCACGCTGTCGGCGTTCTGGATCATTGCGCTCAATTCATGGATGCATACCCCGGTCGGTTTCGCGATGATCGACGGGAAGGCCCATGCGCTCGACTGGATGGCGATCATCTTCAATCCCTCCATGCCTTACCGCCTGACGCACATGCTGCTGGCATCGGGGCTGACGGTCGCTTTCCTCGTTGCCGGCATCTCCGCCTATCGCTGGCTGCGCGGCGACCGCGCGCCCTCCGTCATGGCCGCGCTCAGGACGGGCGTCGCCATTGCCGCCCTGCTGATCCCGGTGCAGATCTTCGTCGGCGACATGCATGGCCTGAATACGCTGGAGCACCAGCCGGCGAAGATCGCCGCGATGGAAGGCATCTGGGAAACCGAACGCGGCGCGCCGCTGCTGCTGTTTGCGGTGCCCGATGCGAAGGAACGCGTGAACCATTTCGAAATCGGCATTCCGCGCATGGCGAGTATCATCCTCAAGCATGATGCCGAAGGCGAATTGCAAGGCGTGGACGCCTTCGGCGACAAGCATCCGCCGGTGGCGCCGCTGTTCTTCGGATTCCGCGTGATGGTGGGAACCGGCGTGCTGATGCTGCTCGTCTCCTGGATGGGCGCATGGCAGCTGAAGCGGCAGGGCGTCCCGTCGCCCTGGCTGGCGAAGGCGCTGGTGGCAATGACCTTCTCCGGCTGGGTGGCCACCGTCGCCGGCTGGTACGTCACCGAGATCGGCCGCCAGCCCTACCTGGTGCAGGGCGTGCTCACCACCGCACAGGCCACATCGACCGTGCCCGCGCCGATGATCGCCGCCACGCTGGCCATGTATCTCACGCTGTATGCCGTGCTGACGCTGGCCTACATCACCGTGCTGTTCTACCTGGCGCGCAAGGCCGGTTACGGCAAGCATGAGCCGGTGCCTGCGCCTTCAATGCACACACAACTCGCCAAGGCCTGAGGAGAGCGACATGACCGAACTGACCCAACCCGGCGGCTGGCTGCCGCTCGTTTTCCTCGGCCTGATGGGCATTGCCATGATGGCGTATGTGATCCTCGACGGCTTCGACCTCGGCGTCGGCATCCTGCTGCGCCGCGCCGACGAGCACGAGAAAGACATCATGATCGCCTCCATCGGCCCGTTCTGGGACGCCAACGAAACCTGGCTCGTGCTCGGCGTGGGCATCCTGCTGGTCGCCTTTCCGATGGCGCACGGCGTCATCCTCGGCGAACTGTATTTCCCGGTTGCGCTCATGCTCGCCGGCCTGATCCTGCGCGGTGTCGCCTTCGATTTCCGCGTCAAGGCCAGGGCGTCGCACAAGCATGCCTGGAACATGGCGTTCTATGCCGGCTCCATCCTTGCCACCGGTGCCCAGGGCATGATGATCGGGCTGTATATCGTCGGCTTCAACCACGGCACGCCGCAGATCGCGTTCGCGCTCTTCACCGGCCTGTCCTTGCTGGCGGGCTATGCGCTGCTCGGCGCCACCTGGCTGATCATGAAGACGGAAGGGCGGTTGCAGCGCAAGGCGGTCACATGGGCGCGCGGCAGTCTCTTGCTGTGCGCGCTGGGAGTGGCGGCCGTGTCCATCGTCACGCCGATGGTGAGCCGGCAGATCTTCGACAAATGGTTCGCTTTCCCGAACCTGCTGTTGCTGGCGCCGATTCCGCTGATGACGGCGGCGCTGTTCTTCCTCGCCGATTACGTGCTGCGCCGTCTGCAGGCATCCGCCGGGGACAACCAGGCCTTGTGCTGGCTGCCGTTCGCGGCGACGGTGGGCATCTTCCTGCTGGCCTTCAATGGGCTGGCGTACAGCGTCTTCCCCTATCTCGTGGTGGACAAGCTCACCATCTGGCAGGCGGCGAGCGCGCCGGAGTCGCTGGAGATCATCCTGTACGGCGTGGCGGTCGTGCTGCCGACGATCGTGGGGTATACGGTGTTTTCGTATCGGGTGTTCTGGGGGAAGGCGCGGGAGTTGAGTTATCAGTGATTGGGGGGGGAGAAAGACGCTGGATCCCCGCCTGCGCGGGGATGACGGGGAAAGGTTGGGGTGAGGCTGGCGCTGGTCGCCCGCATACGAAATGCAGCATGCCGCGTGCGGGGTGATGCGGCAGCACTGCGCGCTTCCCTTACCCCGTCATCCCGGCGAAGGCCGGGATCCAGCGACGTTGGCGGCGCGAAGAAAGACACTGGATCCCGGCCTGCGCCGGGATGACGGGCAGGGGTGGCGGGTAGTTGGCGTGGTCGAAATACAGCAGGTCGCGTGCGGGGTGAAGCGGCAGCACTGCGCGCTTCCCTTGCCCCGTCATCCCGGCGAAGGCCGGGATCCAGCGGCGGTGACGGTGCGAAGAGACACCGTCACTCAAGCGGCTTATCCGTAGGCCGCCACTCGGCATCCGGCTCGCTTCTCGCGCGGATCCGCTCCCACTTCATTCCGCAGGCATTGCAGACGTAATACTCCACGTGCCCGCTTGCCGTCGCGCCGAAATTGATGCCGGCGTCGGAATGCAGCAGCAGGTCGGCATGCGGCGAGACGGAGACGTTGGCGCCGCCGAGCGCGAGGCAGTTGGGGCAGGGCATATGTGCTTGTGCGTGAGGACAACATGTCTTCTGACCGCAAAAGCCTGCGTTGGTTTTCCTTAAGCCCGGCGAGCCTCGCCGATGGCGCCGAGCCCTTGCTCCATCCACCGCAGGATGTCCGCGAAAATCTTGCCCCGGTTCAGTTCGTTGAAATTCTCGTGGTAATTTTCCGGGTAGAAGTGATACTCGAGCAGCGAGGGGTCAATGCTCTTGAGCATGGCTTCCGACGCACTCGCATCCGCCAGCTTGTCGTCGCCGGCCACGACCGCAAACATGGGATAGCGCCAGGCCGGCATCCTTTCCGCCAGCCCCTCCTGCGCCGACTGCAGCGCTTTCGCAAAACGAAAGCTCACTTCGGTGGCACGGATGTTGTCCTTCTCGTCCTCGTAATGCCGCTTCGTGATGGCAGTGTCGTGCGTGAGCACATGGGTCAGCGACTCGAGCGGCACCTTCGCCGTGGGGAAAAGCCTTGCCAGCACCGACGACAGCTTGATCAGCACCGCCGGCACCTTGATCGCATTCACGTAGTACGGCGACGAGAGAATGAATCCCTTGATGGACACATCGCGCGCCATGCGGTCGAGGCCGAGGTGGGTGGCGATGAGCGCGCCCATCGAATGCCCCATCACGAAGACCGGCAACCCGGGATAGTTGCGCTTGACCCACTGCAGGAAGAGTACGCCGTCATCGAGGAAACTGTGAAAGCCGGGAATGTCCACGCGCTTTTTTCCATCGTGCCCGCACATGTCGTAGCTGACGGTGGCGATGCCTTGCTCGCGGAACCAGAGCGCCGGCGTGACGTAGTCGCCCGCATGCGCCATGCCGCCGTGGATCGCGAGGATGACGGCGCGCGGCTGCGCCGGTTCCCAGATGTGAATGGCCCGCTCGACCTTGTCGCTGCATTTGAGCCTTGCCAGCCTGTCCTCGGAAAAGCGCATGGATTGTCCCCAGTGATTGTTGTAGTAGCCGGAAAATGCCGATCTTACTGTATGTGCGGCAGGCGCCCGGTGTTTGAGAAATATTAAGCGCAGCCGCAGGCTGGAACTCCCGGGTCAAGCCTTGCCCCTGTGGCGCATTTGCATCGGATGTTTCTTTGGTTTAACGCGGAATGTAACTTTCGGATACCATTCCTGCAAAGAAGAGGCAGCAGGGGAGAGGCGGCAGTGGATTTATCGGATCAGCGTTACGACAGCTTGACCCATCTGGTCTACGAGACGCTGGAGGACAGGCAAGCCTGGCCCCGGGTGTTCGAAGCGCTGCGGGAGGCGATGGATGCGCGCGCCATCCACCTGCTTGCCATCGACAAGCGGCATGGCGCGCTGTCCTACAGCGACGGTGCCGCCATGGCGCCGCAGATCGACCTGGAATATATCCAGAAGTACCAGTTCATCGACCCGCGCCTCAAGCTCATCCTGGAAAAGCATCCGCGCGAATGGGTGCATTGCCACGAGCATTTCGACGATGCATACGTGGCGAACGATCCCTTCTACCAGGAGTTCCTGCTGCCGCACGGCGCACGCTATCTCTCTTCCTGCAAGCTGCTCGATGACAGCGAAGCGACGGTGATCCTGGCCTGCCTGCGCGCGCCGGACCAGAGTCCGTTCCCGCCCGAGGCGATCGCTTTCCTCGACAGGCTGTTGCCGCACATGGCCCGGGCCTGCCGGGTGGGCGTGAAGAATTTCATCTATTCGACGCAAGCCCTCGTCGGCCATGCGCTGGTCAACAAGCTGCGGCAACCGGTCGTGCTCATGACGACCACCGGCGAGGTGGTGCAGACCAATGAAGCGGCGAACCGCTTGCTGGAGACGACCCGGCTCATCCGGATCAGCGACGGGCAATTGCAGATGCCGGAGCGCTATCGCCAGGGCCTGTTGGAGCAGTGCGCGAAGATCGAGGGGCAGGTGCGTTCAGGAGCGGTGCCGACGGTGGGGGCAGCGCCGTTTACTTCGCTGCAGATCGTGGCAGATGATGTGGAAGGTGCGGACGAGGTGCTGTACGGATTCTTCACCACTCTGGTGCCGGAACAGGTGATGGGCTCGTTCGGCCTGCGGCCGCTCGTCATGCTGTTCTTTTACCATCCCGATTCCGCGCCGCCGATCGATTCCACCCTGCTTGCCGCGGCGTTCGGGCTCACCAATGCGGAGTGCCGCATCGCCGCGATGCTGGCCGAGGGCATGAGCCTGAAACAGATCGCGGAGATGCTGGGCGTGCAGCACGATACCGTGCGCAAGCAGCTGCAGTCTGTCTACAAGAAGACCGCGACCAACAGGCAGCCGGAACTAGTCCGGCTGCTGCTTCATCTGCCTGCGAACGCCGCTTGGGCGTAGCGCTTACAGCATTACCCAGCCGTCCAGGGTTCCTGCGATGGCCTGCTGGTAGCCGACCAGGGCAGCCTGGCTGAAGTGCTGGTGGGCTTCCGCTGCTGCGGCAAGAATGTTCTGCCGCAGGGCGGGCGGCAGCTGCGCCAGCGTGATGTCTTCGCTGAACAGTGCTTCGAAGTAGGGAGCATCCGCCGGGGTGACGTACTTCTCGACGATCGAATAAACGATCGGATCCAGGTTGAACACGGTGTAGGTGTCGAGCTGCTCCAGCTGCTTGTCGCCGATGTGGACCCGCAAATCGGTCATGTCCTGGCCGTTGAGGAGGACGTCCAGGATCAGGCCGCCTTTGCTGTCCGGCGTGAAGGAGCCGCCGTCGAGAAGCTTCGCCGGCGACAGCTCGCGCGCAACCCAGACGTTGGACAGGAACTCGAGCTGGGCGGTGGTCAGCGCGCCGTCCGTGCCGAGCTGCTGCTTGGTGAACAGGTCCACCACGCCGTCGTTGAGGAATTTCGCGTTGTTGGGGTCGGTCGCCGGGTTGTAGCCGGTCTGCTGGCTTTCCTGGATCTTGGTCGCGATGCTCGCGCTCACCTGGGTGACCGAGCTGGTGTTCCCGGTAATGGCCTGATACTGCGTCGCGAGATAGGCGGGGTCGAGGGAGACAGCCGCAGTTTCCTGCGCGGTCACGGCCTGCGAGGCATGGGCGAAGCGGTTGACGATCACGTCCTTGCCCGGCGTACCGTCGGAAGTCGAGAGGCCGGCGTTGATCATATTGAGCACCAGCAGGCCGCGATTGTTCATCGAGGACAGTTCGCCGACCCAGTAATTAAGGCCATCGGCATCCGGGGACTTGTTGAACACGTTGTTGTAGATCGCGGTGACGAAGTCCGCGTTGCTCAGGGAGGCCGCGTACACCTGCTGAACGACCGGGAGCGAGAAAATCGTCTTGAGCGTGGCATCCAGCCCGTTAAAGTCCACTTCCCTCAGCCAGTAATTGAGGCCCTCGAGTTCGGGGGCGCGCTGGAAGGCGGACAGGTACACTTTGAGAAGGCTGCTTTTGTCTTGTAGGGATGCCATGGTTTGTTGTCTCTCTGGGGTGGGTGTCGATTCGCGGCCGAAATGTTGCATTTCCGGCCAGAAATTTTAATCGGTTATCCGGCTGCCTGTCGATACCTCAAACGGGGAATCGTGATGATTCGGTGGGTTTCGCTTCGCTCTACTCACCCTACCGTCCTACATAAAGAAACCCACCGGTGCTCCGGCGTCGATTGATGGCCGGTTTCGCTGGGGAGTGCTGATACAACCAGGCGAATGCCAATTACAATCCGTCATCCCCTCCACCGAAGCCAGACAAGGAAGGACTGTGCATCCAGCGCTTACTCGACTATTGCGATTATTTCCATTCTTGCAGTGGCAACGGCCGACCTCCGCTTCGTTTCGCGCTGACCTCTGGGCCGGAATCAGCGTCGCCCTTGTCCTGGTCCCTCAGTCGCTGGCCTATGCGACCCTGGCGGGAATGCCGCCGTACACCGGCTTGTACGCCGCGCTGCTTCCGGCAGTGGTCGGAATCCTGTGGGGATCGTCGCCTTTGCTGGCGGTCGGACCGGTCGCATTGACGAGCATCCTGGTGTTCGGTTCGTTGTCGGCAATCGCAAGGCCCGGCAGCCCGGAATGGATTTCGATGGCGGTCTGGTTGTCGTTGTACAGCGGCATTCTCCAGCTCGCCCTCGGTGCGCTGAAACTCGGCAAGCTTGCATACCTGGTCTCGCAACCGGTCGTGACGGGTTTCATCAATGCCGCCGCGGTCATCATCATCGTCTCCCAGCTGCCTCAATTGCTGGGGCTGGAGTTGCGGCTCGGCGAGCATGGAATCGTAGAGCAGATCCTGCAGCCGTCAACGGAGATGCTGGTGACAGCCGCCTTCGGATGTGCCGCGCTTCTGCTGCTGCTGTTGCTCAAACGCCTTGCACCAACGCTCCCCGGCATACTGATCGTCACCGTCCTTGGCATCGTGCTGAGCGACTTGATCGGATACGAAGACCTTGGTGGAGCGGTGGTCGGACGGCTGCCGGACGGGCTTCCTCCGCTTGCGCTTCCGCCGGCCATCCCGTTCGACAGCCATCGCGAGCTCTTGCCGGCTGCGCTGATCCTGGCAGTCATCAGCTTCACGGAAGCGATGTCCAGCTGCCGTGTCCTTGCGCGCAAGACAAAGACCAGGTGGGATGAGAACCAGGAACTGATCGGCCAGGGCCTGGCCAAAATCACGGCATCGGTTTCCAGCGCTTTCCCGGTCAGCGGATCGTTTTCGCGCTCGGCCTTGAACCTCTATGCCGGCGCCACCAGCCCGTGGGCCTCGCTCATCGCGACGGCATGCGTCCTGGTGAGCCTGCTGTTCTTCACGCCGTACATCTCGCCCCTGCCTTATTCGGTGCTGGCCGCGATGATCATGGTGCCGGTCTTCAACCTGCTGACGCCGTCGAGCTTCCTCCACCTGTACCGGATCTCGCGCGACGACGCCGTTGTCGCTACGGTCACCTTCATTGTGACCATCATCTTCACGCCCAAACTGCATTACGGCGTGTTCGCCGGGCTCGGCCTGACCATGGTGACCTTCCTGTACCGCAGGGCGCATCCGCGCATCATCGAGGTCAGCCGCCACCCCGACGGCACGCTGCGCGACCGCCAGCGCTTCAGCCTGCCGCCGCTGGGGCCCCGGGTGCTCGCCGTGCGCATGGACTCTGCGCTCAACTTCCTTACCGGCGTGAACCTGGACCGGTTCATCACGGAACGGATCGAAGCCTCCCCGGAAGTGCGACACGTACTGATCTCCGCGTCGGGCATCAATGACATCGACGCCACCGGGGTGGAAACGCTGGAAACCATTCATCAATCGCTGCGCGAGAAGGGCATCACGGTCTATCTGACGAACGTGAAGAAGCAGGTCTGGGATGTGCTCGAGCGGGCCGGACTTGTGGCCAGATTGGGGACGTCCCGGATATTCGGCACCGACGCCGAAGCGATGCACGCCATGGAGAACCTTCAGGAATGATTACCATCTTCGGCAGGGCCTCGTCGATCAACGTGCGCAAGGTGCTGTGGGCATGCGCCGAGCTCGGGCTTCCATTCGAGCGCGAAGACTGGGGCAGCGGCTTCCAGCCGACCGACACGCCGGAATTTCTCGCGATGAATCCGAACGCGCTCGTGCCGGTCATCCGCGACGGCGACTTTGTCCTGTGGGAATCCAACACGATCATCCGCTATCTCGCTTCGGCATACGGCGGGGCATGGCTATACCCCGCACAGCCGCGCGAGCGTGCCCGCGTCGACCAGTGGATCGACTGGCAGGCCAGCGACCTGAACCGGTCGTGGAGCTACGCGTTCATGGCGCTGGTGAGAAATTCCAGCGCGCACCGGGATCCCGCACAGATTGCGGCGTCGGCCGCCACATGGTCCGGATACATGACCGTTCTCGACAAACAGTTGGAGACGACCGGCGGCCATGTCGCCGGCGACACGTTCACGCTGGCGGATATTCCGGTCGGGCTATCCGTGCACCGCTGGTTTTCCACGCCGCTGGCACATCCGCACCTGCCTGCGGTATCTGCCTACTACGACTTGCTCGCGCGACGCGCCGGCTATCGCGAATTCGGGTGCAACGGCATTCCTTGACTCTCCGTGGGATCGATCGGATCCTCGCTTGTCAACCGCGATGCG
>Ga0196972_1000753_pt1 | contig 12490 bp, 12 predicted proteins | sample S1v_2013CmetaG_FD_148618 | JGI IMG/M metagenome (GOLD analysis project Ga0196972, IMG submission 148618) | Soil microbial communities from Anza Borrego desert, Southern California, United States - S1+v_20-13C | ecosystem: Environmental > Terrestrial > Soil > Desert | place: USA: California...
ATTCGGTGGTACTTCAACTAATTGGATGTAAGGGTACTGCAATTGGGGTTATGAATCGGGATTCTGGTAAAACTGAAGAGCGGCTGGAATTTATTTGTCCGGGAGAAAAACGTATTATTGAGGATCTGAATAATTTAACGATATATAAGGATGGAAAAGAAATAAGGCAAAAGTTTGGTGATTGGGAGCCGGTTCTTTACCGCAGGGGATTTGACCAGGTCACAGAACACTTCCTGTACGATGTTAAAGAGATTAATGGTTACATCGAGCAGGATGAGGACAGTTTAGAAACTCATGAGCTATGCGAAAAAATCGTGAAGCAGCTCATATCAGATCATGGTATCCAGCACGACGTTTAGACGGTTATTGAATAATGAGTATGAAGATATGCTAACAAGAACACACCATCCATTGTGAGGCCGTCGCGTTAGTGGTTAGGGTGTAGGATAAATATATAATCCTCTGATGGGAAATTTCCATCGGAGGATTTTTTTCTGAAATAAGATCTTATGTTCTGTACTTGGTATCAAAAACTTATTTGAATTAACTTCTTAATTTCTGTTCCTGTCGGTTTGACCTATTAAGTAGAAGCGAAGAGGGAGGGTAATATTGACATTCTGTTTTGTAAAGAGTACAATTAATATACCGACGTCGGTCTGTTAATTCCAAATGTTTATTCGGATTGCAGTAAGTACACAAGTGGAGGAGGGGTTATATTGGCAAGGCCAGCTAATAAGCATGAGGATAAAAAGAGAGAGCTATTGCTAATCGCTGAAAAGCTTTTTATTGAAAAAGGATTCCAACAGACGAGTGTGGATGACATATTACTGGCAAGTGGAATCTCGAAGGGCGGATTTTATCACTATTTCAAATCAAAAGATGAATTGCTCTCTGAGAGTATCAATAGCTTACTTGATGAAGTGGCGGTAATGCTGCAGAAGATAGCTGATGACGATAAACTTGGAGCAAAGGATAAGCTTAATAGGTTCTTTATTGAAAAATCAGAGTTTCAAAGCAGTAAGTATGAATATGCGAAACTTTTGGGCGCTATTATGCAGACAGAAGTCTCTCAGTATATTTTTTATTGTTCTATGTCAAATAAACTAGTACCGCCACTTGCACAAATTATTAGTCAGGGTGCTGAAGAAGGCGTTTTTGATGTTGAATTTCCTGAGGAGACAGCTGATATTCTGATTCGTGTCATCAGCAGCGTTGTTCAAAGTCCATTATATTACAGTAACCGAAACGTTACAGAGAAACACAAAAGATATGTTGATTCAGTTCAATGCGTTATAAGCAGAACTTTGGGACTAAAAGAACCAGTCAATATATATCCGAATTTAGGAGGCGTTAAAAATGACTAAAAGTGGAATGATATCGAGATTAGGATCAAACATACATTATTGGGTTGATGGACCGGAAAAAGGACCGGTTATTGTATTTTCTCATGGTGCTACACTTGATCACCATTCCTTTGATGCTCAAGTCTCACCACTAATAGAAAAAGGCTACCGTGTTGTTACGTGGGATATGCGTGGACATGGTTGTTCTACACCAATTGGTTCGAAAATTACAATTGAAGTACTTGCAGATGATCTGTTGGCAATTATCGATGAAATAGGTGCAGAAAAAGTTATCTTGGTAGGGCACTCCTTTGGAGGCTATGTTGTGCAAGAATATGTTTATAAGCATCCTAATCGAGTTAATGCAGTAGCGATAATAGGCTGCACCAATATTGCAAAAAAACCTGCGGCATTTTATCGCCTACTATATAGCATTATGCCAAAGATGCTGAATCGCATGGAGATTGAAACATTCCGAAAAAGGACTATGTTAGACTTAAGTCTACATGATTCTGTAAAATCTTATGCTGCCCAAGCAATGAAGCATATATCAAAGGAAGACTTTATCGCAATTACAATGGCAGGGGTAGCGGCAATGTGGATTGATTCTGGTATCCCCAGTGATTATACTATTCCTGTACCATTCCTATTAACACATGGAGATTCTGATCAGGCTAATGGCAGAGTTTTTCACCGACAGTCACCGAAATGGGCTGCACGAGAATCAAATTGTCGATATGAAATTATTCCTAAAGCAGGCCATACAGCTCAGATGGATAATTCAATAGCCTTTAATCATGTACTAATAGATTTTTTGCAAAATAACTTGGGCGCCTAAGTTTTCAAGGTTTAGAGATTATGGTGCTAGGGACCTTAGTTACCTATAGATATATGCCAACAAGAACACACCACCCATTGTGAGGCCGTAGCCCTGGCGATTAGGGAGTAGAAAGAATTAATAATCCTCTGCTATTATTTCCTGGCAGAGGATTTTATTTAGTAATGAAATGAGGACAAGGGTCCCGTTCCCTTATCTTTCTCAAGGGGGCAAGCTTTTATGTAAATGTATACTACATGCAAGTCCTAACTCAATATGAGGTCCTGATTTAGAAGCCTTTTGTTGTTAGGAACAAAATATGTATTAGCTTTTGTGGGAAATTAAAATTTAATTGACTAACTAACGAACGTTAGTATACAATGATAGAAGAACGAGCGTTAGTTTAAATTTATGGAGGACATTATGAAGGATTCGAACACAGCTGTTCAATATTTTAATTTATTTGATATTGATAAAGCTACAACTACAAAAGAAAAGATTTTATATACAGCATTGGATTTGTTTTCTAAGCTAGGGTATCATGGAGTATCCATAAGGGAAATCACACGGAATGTTGGAATTAAAGAGAGTTCCCTTTACAATCATTTCCGAAGCAAGGAGGAAATATTGGAGTGTATTCTTCATAGTTTTCGAAGGGAATTTGCTACAGTGCTGCCACCTATTGATAGACTTGATGAAATTCTCGCCTACTCTACAATTGATAGTTTTTTGCAGAAGGGTATCGAAGTTTTTAAAATGCATTTTGAACACCAAGTTTATGAAAAAGTATGGCGCATAATCTATACTGAGTATTTTCGTCACTCCTTGGCAAAAGAAATTTTCCTGAATGATATGATTTCAAATATGCTTTCTTTTTTGGAAACTGTTTTTACAAAAGCAATGGCTACGGGCAAAGTAAAAGAAGGGAATCCGAGGGTGATGGCGGCAGAATATCAGTATCCCGTATTTGCCATGCTGGCGGAATATAATGTTCTCAAGTTTAACAATGAAGATACAACTCAAATTCAACAAACTATAACTGATCATATAGATTACTTTTTGGAATCAATAAAAAGGTAGTGCGCTGGTGGGGGAAGAATCTGAATACCCACAAACTGAACTCAGCAGAACTAGAACAATGTTTTGAAGAAACACTTTATTGCATTTAACTGGAATCAGTGCGGAACGGGTAATGCTTTGAAATTTAAATATCGCAGGAGGTCGGTTAATACCTTACATAGAATAAAGGGGGCATCTAAATGCGTTTATTACCTAGTAAGAGAGAATTTACTATTGCAGATACAGGTTTGGACTCTGTTGAAAAAGTTGCATTAGGAGGGATTGAACAATCAATTCTTATACAAGCTGAAGATCCAACAAAGCCAATATTGCTTTTTATCCATGGTGGACCATGTATGCCAGTTCCGGGAGTAGTATCCCGTGGGCAAGATTATGCAGTAGCTACTACAACAAAAGAACTTGTTAAACACTTTGTATTAGTATTTTGGGACCAAAGAGGCAGCGGCAAATCTTTTGATAAAAAAGTATCCCCTGAATCAATGAGGGTTGAGAGATTTATCAGTGATTGCAATGAGCTGATTGATATTTTGTGTAAAAGATTTCATCAAGAAAAGCTTTTCATTGCAGGTCATTCTTGGGGGACAGTTATCGGATTATCAATAGCATCTCGATTTCCAGAGAAACTGTATGGATATTTCGGAATTTCACAACTTCTGAATTGGGCTGAAAATGATAGACTCTGTTATGAGTGGGTTAAGATTAAAGCTGAAAAAACGAATGATAAAAAAACATTAAGTAAATTGGGGCTATTAGGGCCACCGCCATATATAAAGGGTGTTAAGCAGTGGATTGACTTCCGTCAACTATTGATCATAAAGCATAATTCAATGATTTATGAAAACGAGAGTATTAAGCATCCGGGTGTGATAAGTGCGTTTAAATTGTTTTTAAGCAGCTCTGATTATTCTCTTAAAAATATTTTTCATACGTTTTATAGTGCATATAAACTAACATATACGCAGGCTTTAATTACGGACTTTGCAGAGATAAATCTAGATTCAATAAAGAGATTGGATATTCCAGTTTTCTTTTTGCATGGGAAAAAGGATATGCATGTAAATGGAAAGCCTGTCGAGAAATTTGTTGAAAATTTGGATGCACCATTTGGAAAAGAAATGGTTTGGTATGATAATTCTTCACATATGTTTCATCCTGAGGATGCTAGGGAGATTGAGAGGTTCATGATAAGTACCGCTTTGAAAATAATTTATTGAGCGTTTTATTTTGAACGAAACATTGAATGCGCAATATGAAATAAGAAAATAAGAGTTATGTATTTGAAGTTTAAATTGGAGGAATAGGATGAAAAGTATAAGATGCATTAAAGTTCTATTGCCGCTTGTCCTATTTGTAGCAATAGTAAGCCTATATGCTTTGCCTGATTATATGAGCTTAGACTATCTTAAACGATGTCTAGCTTGGGGCCCTTCCGATGTTGAAGACTATAAGAGATTTCCTTGTAAAACAGTCAATAATGCTTCAACGATATTTTACTTTAATGAGAATATAAATAGTGATTTAATAGACTCTTTATCGAAGAATCTGAAATATAAGTACCGGGGTCAAACTAAAGTTGTAGGGAACATGGAGCGTTTCTTACAGGATACAAATACAACAGCCTTTATAATTATAAAAGATGATAACATATTGTATGAAGATTATTTTAATGGTTATAGCAGAGATTCAATAAACACATCTTTTTCTGTAGCAAAGTCGTTTCTTTCAGTATTGATTGGAATCGCGATTGATGAGGGATACATTAAAAGTGTAGATGATGCAGTATCTAATTATATACCGGAACTAAAAGAAAAGGGCTTTGACCAGGTTTCTATAAAAGACTTATTAACAATGGCATCGGGTATAAAGTATAATGAGTACTACTGGATAACGGGAGATAATACAAAAACGTACTATTCAACGGATTTGAGAGGCTTAGCACTTAAAGAGATTAGTATAAAAGAACCTATTGGCCAACATTTTCATTACAACAATTATCACCCACTTCTATTAGGACTAATACTTGAGCGGGCTACAGGCAAATCTGCAGCGCAATACCTCGAAGAGAAAATTTGGAAGCCGCTAGGTATGGAATATACAGCATCGTGGAGTATTGACAGCCTAGAAAACGGATTTGAAAAATTAGAAAGTGGCATTAATGCTAGAGCGATTGACTATGCAAAGTTTGGAAAGCTGTTGTTAAATCAAGGAACATGGAATGGCAAGCAGATAGTATCAAAAGATTGGATTGCTGAATCAACTAAGGCAGATTTTTCACAGAATAGAAAGTACTACGAGGAAGCGTGGTTTTATAATGAAAGGGTCTATTATAAGTATTTCTGGTATAGCTATCCAAGAAATGAGTCAAATTATGATTTCTTTGCTGCAGGACACTTAGGACAATATATCTATCTTTGTCCTCAAAAGAATTTGATCATAATACGCAATGGCAGTGATGATGGCAAGGTTGATTTCTGGCCTGAACTTTTCTATAATTTGTCAGAAGTATTATAGGAGCTACTGCTGTTCATACATGTTTCCATAAATTTTGAATGATGTTACTTAGCAGCTTTAAATGTAAGGAGGTCTTATTTTGACATATTTGATTGAATTACTAAATTCATTCAGCTTTAGAAGCATAATCTGGTTAATTCCCATAATAATGTTGTTACATGAATTAGAAGAGTGGAATATTCTGGAGTGGTATAAGAAGAACTATATTGACTTACCTATGTCGACAAAACAAAGTATAAGAATATGGCTATTAGGAATAAGCTTTGTTGGTTTTATTTGGACCGCTATTGCCTATCTGATACCAAATCCAGCCATTGCAGCATTCTTTATTATCTTATTTATAGCCTTTACATTACAAAATGGGCTTCAGCATTTATACTGGTTGCTTTATTTTAAGACATATTCTCCAGGTTTTGTATTCTCATTCTTATTGGGAATACCTGTAAATGTTTATATATGTTATAGAATACTGGAAGAAAATTTGCTTCCAGTTTGGACAATTATAGTTGTCAACCTGTTTATTATCCCCGGTTTAGTAGAAACAGTGAAGGCTAAGAACAGGATGACCAAAAGTATACGAGGTGCTCACGAACTTGGAATTAGAATTGTAAGCAGGCTTTGGGAAAAAGATTAGTGTCAGTTACTGTAGTTATCAAGTTATTAAGGCATCACTTAAACCTATGCTAACTAGAACATACCATCCACTGTGAGGCTGTCGCATTGGTGGTTAGGGCGTAGTATAAAAATGTAAATCCTCTGATGGAGAATTTCCATCGGAGGATTTTTTCTGAAATAAGGTCCAAAGTGCTGTGCCTGGCACCATAAATTTATTAACTTAGAAACTGTTTGACTTCTTGCAGTTTTTAATTTATAGTAAAATTGAACAATGTTCAATTGGAGGCAATATGGGAAAATCAGTAGAAACAAAAGAAGTGATTATAAAGGAAACCATAGCATTAATTCAAGAAATGAATGGTAATGTTGAACAAATTACAATACGTAAAATTGCAGATAGATCAGGTGTGGGAATCGGTCTTATAAACCACTATTTTGATTCAAAAAAAGCATTGCTGGAGATATGTGTACAAAGAGTTATTAGTGATGTAATTACATCGTTTAAACCTAAAGTAGATGTTGAAAATAGTAAAAAGAATATTATTTGCTGTGTTGCTTGTCAGGTTATGGATTTTTTAATGGAAAATCAGCAGATTTCTAAAATATCCATATTAGCAGATCTTAATAATCCAAAGGAGAAGGACAATACAATGGGAACAGTGAGAGGGTTCGCAGCCAGTATGTCAGACATGGATTTAACACAACAGGTTACTGAAAACGCATTTATGCTTACCGCTATCTTACAAGAATCATTTTTACGAAAAGATGTCTTGAAGCAGATCATAGGGATTGATTTTTATAACAAAGCAGAAAGGGATATGTATATAGAAAGAATTATTTATAAAATATTGGACTAGGGAGAGAAAGGAGACTGCTGTATGGGGAAGGATGTTGTGATAATTGGCGGTGGTTTAAGTGGCCTATACTGTGCTGCATTGCTGTCAAAGAGAGGTAAGAAAGTGACAGTTATGGAGCAGCACTTGACTGTTGGTGGTTTAGCAGCCGGATTTACCAGAAAAGGATACTACTTTGACAGTTCAATTGAAAGGCTCGTTGCTGACAATAGTGCTGGTTACTTCGATAGGTTGGGTATATATGAAAAGCTTGATTTTAGACCGCATACTGCTGCGCTAAATATCGAGGGAAAAGTATTTAAGCCTAGAAGTGCAAAAGAATATTTTGACATATGCTATGAGTTGTTTCCCGAACAAAAAGAAGGACTAATGAGATTTTACAATGATTATGTAAAGGATATTTCTAATTTTTTTGAAGTCAATGCTAGAACCTCGCCCTTGTCATATACCGGCCTAAAGCAAACCAGCCAGTTCGTTAAGATGTGCTGGGATATGATCAAAACCAGGTGTTTTAAAGGCAGCATGTTAATGGTTAAATCTATGGATTTAGATTTGGAAGGTACCCTTTCTGAATATATAGATAAGAGTTCTGAACTTTTCGCTTTGCTTACAGGGGGAAAGCATTTTGATATTTTTCAAAAGAACGGACGTAAAAATGTTGCTACATTTGTAGGTGCCATATGTTCTATCTATTCCTTCAATAAGGCTCCACGCAAAGGATTTCAAGCCTTGTGCGATGAAATTACGAATATTGCAAAGTCTCATGGATGTGACATCATTACAGGTGCAAAGGTAAAGAAAATCATAATTGAGAATATGAAAGCAGTAGGGGTAGAATATCTAAAAGATGGCGAAATTAATACTCTTCTTGCTGATATAGTAATAAATGCTGCCGACTTAAAAAAGGCATATTATGAGCTAATGCCGCGAGAATACTCATCTACTGAGGTTTTGAACAATATTGAAGCATCGGAGATAACACAGCCTATGCCTATAATGTATATTGGTTTAGAAGTAGCCCCACATAGAGTCAAGGAGTGTTTTGGAGGTATGAACGAAATAGTTTATTACCCTAAACTGATTTCAGACATTCATACGCTTGAAGAAAAGGATTTTTATAAGTATGCTCCACTAACTTTTCATTCGACTTGCTTTCATGACTCTGACCATGCACCTCAGGGTTGTACCAATATACAGGTTTATTTAAATTGTACGCCAAAGGGGTGGCAAGATAATTGGGGCGTTGTTGAAGGTAAGAAGACCGAGCGCTATAAGGAAATAAAGAAAATGGTTATAGAAGATGTTCTCAAAAACCTTGAAAGCATAATTCCTGAAGCCGTGGATAGGTCTCTTATTGTAGTCTGTGAATTAGGCACACCACATACTATTGAGCGGTATACCGGAAACACAGGAGGATCGCACTGTGGCTTTACATGGGATAGAAGCAAGAATAAGATAAATACTGGACTTGGTAAATTTCATGATAAGCATGAGAATATTAGCAACCTTTACTTTATAGGCCACTGGACAGGTTATATGGGTGGTGTCACAAATGCCTTTTGGTCAGCTGAACGTATGGCACAACGATTATAGTGCGTGCTAGGTACCAAGGTTATCCAGTTATTGAGTAAATATAAGTATATGCTAACAAGAACATACCATCTATTGTGAGGCGGTAGCCTTGATGGTTAGGGAGGCAAACAGCAAATAGCATGTTTATAAAATATAGTAATATGATAAATCAAGTAATAAAGGGGGGAAGGCTAATGCTAATAGAGTGTACAAAGAAATTAGCAGATGTAATGAAAATACAGCTTGAAATTGCAGGGGATACAGCGTATGAACCATTCTTTGATTGGCATGCAAACTTGTTTACATTCGATAGGCGTAAGGCTGTTATATTAATGAATAATACAACACGGTATTGTATTGTGTTGTATGGATTGAAAGCAGAACACTTTAAGAAATTCGAAAGCATAGTCTTAGCCTCGATTGAAGAGACCCTCTTAGCTGAGGGATTCGCTTCAGATATGGTAAGGAAATACATTGAAAATTGCGGGAGTGTGAAATATACCAAAACGCACGATAGAAGTATAATTAGCCAAATGAATGAATTCTTTATCCATATTACTTGGGAGATAGAGAATCACCTGCCAAGCGAAAGCTTAAATCTAGTAGAGTTAAACAAGTGGGTAGGGGAAATAGTTAGCCTTCAACTGGAAGAAGTATATCCAATACATGCGTTAAAGAAGGAAATGGCTAAAATTTAGTGCTATTCTATATGCTAACAAGAATACACCATCCACTGTGAGGCTGTCGCATTGGTGGTTTGATAGTAGAAAATAAGTTTTTAACCCTCTGTTGCAATCGGCAAACAGAGGGTTATTATTTAAAAATAAGTTTTGAGTTATGCACCTTTCCTATATTTGTGGAGGAAAAATATACCATATTGTAGAAGGTACTATATAGGGTAGGAAATCATCTCCCGAATTAGGTAAGGAGGGTATAAATGAAAGTAAAAGTATTAGGATCTGGAGCATCTGAAGGATTTCCAGCAATATTCTGTAACTGTGACTCATGTATAAAAGCCCGCGAGGCAGGGGGAAAAAACATAAGGACTCGCTCTCAGTTTTATGTCAATAATGATTTGATGGTTGATTTTGGAGATGATACCTATTATCACTCATTAAATGAGAACATCACATTATCCAGATTGAAATACCTATTGATAACACATTCTCATATTGATCATTACAATCCTACAATATTTCGTTATAGGGGAGGATATTATGCCACAGAACTATATGAAAGCGTGTTAAAAGTGTATTCAACTCCTGCTGTAAAGGAAATATATGATAACATGGATCGCGGCAAGCCTGTGGATGAAGTAAAGAATAAGATTGAATTTAATGTACCGACTGAATTTGTGCCATTTTCTATAGGTGATTATACAATTCACACCTTACAGGCAGTACATATGAAAGATGAGAAATGCTATCTGTATGTAGTTGAAAAAGACGGAAAACGTGTATTATTTGGCAATGACTCCGGTTATTATCCAGATGAGACTTTTGAGTATTTAAAAGGTATGCATTTGGACCTAGTATTTCTAGATTGCACCTTCGGGCTAGAGTCATATGGAATTAATTGTAGTCATATGGGGATTTCTGAGAATCTTAAAGTAAAGGAAAAATTTTATGAAAATGGGACAGCTGATGATAGCACAGTTTTTGTAACACATCACTTTACACACACCTGCGGGAATACGCATGAGGAATTATGCAAGGAAATGGAGAAACATGGACTACTAGTTTCCTATGATGGTATGCTGTTTGAATTGTAAATAGACTCTAGACTTGAAACGAGGATGGGGAGCAAGGTTGAAAGATGCCCTGGTATGAGGAGGTGGAATATGAAAAAGATATTGAATATCACTATAAAGAGTCTGGTGGTTTTAATGCTGGCTATGCAACTAATAGCCTGTACCAATGTTAACCTTCAAGGGGAAGTACCTAATACAAAAAATCAAGGAGTAAAGGCAGATCAAACTCAACAAACACAATTACCTAAGCAGCCCCTTGTGATAGAGGAGGGGGAAAACATTGAGGCAAGGATATTGCCACCTAAGGATTTTGAACGAGTTACCGTGATAGAGGGTTCCTATGCCGAATATTTAAGAAGGCTTCCCCTAAAGCCCCATGGCTCCCCGGTACTTTTTTATAATGGTGCTGAAAAAAATAAAAGCAATATCTACATAGCAGTAGTGGATATGGAAATAGGTGATCGGAATCTACAGCAGTGTGCGGATGCGATTATGCGCCTTAGAGGAGAATATTTATACGGAGTCGGCGCCTATGATAAATTACACTTTAATTTTACCAACGGATTTAGGGTGGATTATAGTAAGTGGATGAAGGGCTATCGTATTGATGTGGAAGGAGATAGAAGTTTTTGGGTGAAAAGAACAGAGCCCTCTAATACATACCAAGACTTTAGACGTTATATGGATATTGTATTTGCCTATGCCGGCACAATTTCATTAGAGAATGAGTTGAGCTCAGTTGACTTAAAGGAAATGGAAATTGGAGATGTACTCATTCAAGGCGGTGGTCCTGGTCACGCAATTGTTGTGGTGGATATGGCAGTTAATGAATCTACAGGGGAAAAGTTATTTTTATTAGCCCAAAGCTATATGCCAGCTCAAGAAACACAGATATTAATAAATCCCGTGGATAATGATTTGAGTCCATGGTACTCTTTAAACTTTGAGGGAGACACCATCATTACTCCAGAATGGACCTTTAAAAGAAGCGACTTAAAAAGGTTTCCTTAATAGTTGGGGATATATGGATTAATAGAATAAGTGATATATCGAGGCTGTAAGTATAGTGGATAGGTACGACCTTTCGACGGTTGCCAAGTTTGATATACTCGCATGCTAATATTAAAAATCCTCTGATGGCGAATTTTCATCAGAGGATTTTTAGTGAAATAAGTTCTTAAGTGCTGTACCTGGCACCATAGTCATTTAGCCTCTAAGATTTACTTTTCCTTTTTTATTGCTAAAACAGTATATATAGCATCGTTAATTTTAGTCTTCTTCACAATTTTAAAACCAATTAATGACAATGCTTTTTCAAGTTCCTCTGAGCCAATACGAATGGACATTGGTGGCCCTTCTATTATCAAGTCATCCTTTTCATACTCCAGACATAACAAGTGTCCTCCATCTTTTAGTACCTCAAATATATTTGAGAGTGCTTTTGTCAACGAACCAACTTCGTGGAGTATTAGGGATGCCATAACAAAATCAACACTGTTATTTTGAATGCTTAAGTTCTCAATATAATCTTGAATCAGTTCAATATTAACAAGTCCTTTTTCCTTTGCTTTATCTTTTATGACGCTAAGCATACGTCTGTCAGGATCCATAGCGTAAACTTTACTAGATGTGCTTTCTGCCATAGGAATTGTAAAAAAGCCTGAACCAGCTCCCACATCGAGTAAAGTGTGGTCTCTATGAATTGGCATTTGCCCAATAAGCACTTCTGGTGGTATAAGCTCCTCTCTTTGCCTGCTTTCTAAAAAGGCAATCTTGTTTAAAAGTTTTTGATCCAGTTGGTTGTGATGCTGCATGTGATTCATATAAACCTCCAATTAAATATATAGTAGACTGTAGTTGTCTATAATTGAATTAAAAATGAGCAGCAGTTTTACTGCTTGCAGTAACTAGCTCATTTTTTGAACTATATCATAAATGCGTTTTTCTT